>Ga0182017_10000505_pt1 | contig 30691 bp, 26 predicted proteins | sample 712E3DmetaG_FD_120492 | JGI IMG/M metagenome (GOLD analysis project Ga0182017, IMG submission 120492) | Permafrost microbial communities from Stordalen Mire, Sweden - 712E3D metaG | ecosystem: Environmental > Terrestrial > Soil > Wetlands > Permafrost | place: Sweden: Stordalen | collected... | reverse complement strand
GAAAAACCACCATCGCCTGTCTTTTTCAAAGGCTTTTCAGCGAGGTTTTCGGGCCTCGCCTGGCGTGGATGTTCGGGACCGTGGCCTATTCCGTGGGAGACGCGATGCTGCCGGCGCCGCGAACCACGCCGGAATCGTCGGATATTTTCAGGATCATGGCGCGCGCGCAACAATTGCCGAAGGCCGTGGTCATGGAGGTTTCCTCGCACGCTCTGGCGCTTGACCGTATAGCGGGGATTGCCTTTGATTGCGCGGTTTGGACCAACTTGACGCAGGACCATCTGGATTTTCACCCGTCCATGGAAGAGTATTATCAAGCGAAAAAACTTCTTTTTACCGGATATCTTAAAAAGAGCGGACGCGCGGTCATCAACATCGACGACCCATGGGGTAAAAGGCTGGCCGGCGAGCTTGCGGGGAGAGAAATTTTCACCTACGGCGCATCGGAAGATTCGCGCGTGCGCATCATCGAGGGGAACAGTTCCCCGAGCGGCACTGAGATTGCGCTGCAAACCACGGCGGGTGTGGTGCGTTTTGCCTCAAAACTCGCCGGACATTTCAATGTGTATAACATGACCGCCTTGGCCGCGGGCGCGTTATCGCTTTCCATTGATGCCGCTGCCATTGCCCGTTGTTTTGAAACCATGGAAACCGTGCCCGGACGCATGGAGCGCGTGCCGCTCACGGCCGGTTTTTCGGTGTTCGTCGACTATGCGCATACTCCCGATGCGCTTGTAAATGTATTGTCGGCCGCCGGGAAATTCACCCAAGGACGGCTTATCTGCGTTTTCGGCTGCGGAGGAGAGAGGGATACGACAAAGCGTCCGCTCATGGCCGCGGCGGCGGCACGGCATTGCGATGAAGCGATCATCACCTCCGATAATCCGCGCAGCGAGGATCCCGCGTTGATCGTGAGGGACATTCTTCGGGGAATGCCCCTGGATTTCCCGCATGTAACAATCGCCGACCGCCGGGAGGCGATCCGCAAGGCGCTCACCGGGGCCCGCGCGGGCGATTGCGTCATCGTAGCCGGAAAAGGGCATGAGGATTATCAGGAAATCAAGGGAACCCGGAACCATTTTGACGATAAGGAAACCGTACGGGAATTGTTCGCCGAACTGGAGAAACGCCATGCCGCGAATAAATAAAACGACGCCTTTTCTTACGCTGCACAACGCGGTCCGATGGAGCGGGGCGGCCAATCGCTTTTCGGCGTCGCTGTTGAAACGAACGATAACCGGCTTCAGTAACGATTCGCGCACCGTGGAAAAAGACGATGTGTTCGTCGCTCTTTCCACGGAGAAGGACGACGGTCACCGATATGTGACCGGCGCTCTGCGGCGGGGCGCCGCGGCGGCGCTGGTTGCGAAAAGGAAACTTAGCCTCGTATCGGACGCCGACGCGAACAAGCTTTTGGTTGTGAGCGATCCGCTCAAGGCCCTGCAGCGGATCGCGTTGAAGTATCGGCGGGCGCTCGGCATTCCCATCATCGGGATCACCGGCAGCAGCGGAAAGACCACAACGCGCGGTTTCATTGCCGCGGTACTGAAGCAAAAATTGACGGTTGGTGAAACATCGGGGAACCTCAACAACCACATCGGCGTCCCGTTGAGTTTGCTGCGATTTACGGGAAAAGAAGACGTCGGCGTCATCGAAATGGGCGCCAACCACGCGCGGGAAATCCACGCGCTCTCCTTGATCGTCGGGCCGACCATCGGGGTGATCACCAATATCGGTTACGCGCACATCGGCTATTTCGGCTCCCTGGCGGCCATAGCGCGGGCGAAAATGGAAATCACGGACGGCATGAGCGATCGCGGCGGCTTTCTCATGCTCAACGGCGACGATCCCCGGCTCATTCACGCGGGGAGCGGGATGCGCCGGACAATCGTCTACTTCGGAATGTCCAGGCTATGCCATGTCCGGGCGCGCAACATACGGATCGTTGATGGCGCTTCGACCCTCTTTGAGGTGAACGGGGAGGAATACCGCCTCGCGATGCCGGGGAGGCATTTCATTTACGGCGCGCTGCCGGCGATTTACCTGGGCCGGTATTTCGGCGTACCGCGGGAGCTCATCGCGCGCGCGATTGAGTCCATGGCGCCCTTAGCCATGCGAGGGACCTTGGAAAAAAAATCGGGAGCGACCTTTATTGTCGATTGCTATAACGCGAATCCGTCGTCCATGAAAAGCGCGATTGATCTTCTGCGCGACGTTTCCGGAAATAAACGGCCGGTGGCCATCGTGGGCGATATGTTGGAGTTGGGCCGCCATTCGAGGCGTTTGCACCTGGCTCTGGGAAAACAGCTTGTCAGGTCGGGCGTGCGGGAAATCCTCGCGGTGGGCCAACAGGCTCCGATCGTCGAGCAGGGCGCGTTGGAGGAGGGAATGAGGCAAAAAAATATAACAATCGCCGCAAACGGCGCGGAGGCGCTTGAAATTGCCAAACGCCTTGTGCGTAAAAACGATGTCGTTCTGTTGAAAGGGTCCAGGGGTGTGCGCCTGGAAACCGTATTTGAAGGGTTTTAATAGACGCGTATGCATTTACCGAAAAACCATATACCTAAAAAAGCGTCGATACTCGGCGCGGCCCGCAGCGGATGCGCGGCGGCTAAATTCCTTTGTGGCAAAGGCGTGGCGGTTTTTATCAGCGATTCGAGCGGGGAAGAGGCCCTGCGCGCCGCGCTCACCGTTTACGGATGCGCTTCGTTTCCGCATGAAGCCGGCGGACATAGCGACGCGGTTTTAGACGCTGACGTCATCATCCTGTCGCCGGGAGTTCCCTCGAACCATCCGATCCTGCAAAAGGCGAAACAAAGGGGAATCCCCGTGTGGTCGGAAATCGAACTGGCGTTTCGATTTTCCGCCGCAACCTATCTGGCCGTGACCGGTTCCACGGGAAAAAGCACAACGGTGAGCATGCTCGGCTCGATTCTCAAGGCCGCGAACATCGACCATGTCGTGGCGGGCAACATCGGCGTGCCGTTGGTCGGTACGGCCACGGCGCTGGGACCGGAAGCGTTCATCGCGGCGGAAATAAGCAGTTTTCAGCTCGAAAACATCGATTGTTTCAGGCCCAAGGTTTCGGTCGTGCTCAATCTTCTCAGGAATCATCTTGATAGATATGAGAGCGAAACGGCCTATTACGACGCGAAGAAAGCGATCGCCGCCAACGCGACGGCCGACGATTTCGTCGTGCTCAACGCGGGCGACGCGCTGCTTGTGGAGTGGGCGAAAACACTCGCCTCCTCGACAAATGTTCTGTGGTTCGGCAGTGGGACAATTCCCTCGAACGGCGTTTGGTACGAAAACGGCGGGCTCCATGCGCGGCTGGGAGGAGCGACGCGCCGTTTGCTTGATGTAAGAGAAATGAAGCTGCACGGACGCCACAATTATGAAAACGCGTGCGCGGCGGCGTTGGCGGCAATGGCCGCGGGAGTATCGGATAGCGCAGTCGCCGGAGGATTGAAAACGTTCGCCGGTTTGGAACACCGGCTGGAATACGTGGCCGATGTTAACGGCGTGCGGTACTACAACGATTCGAAATCGACCACCGCGGAATCCGTCGCGTGCGCCGTTTCCGCCTTCGGACATAATGTTCATCTCATTGCCGGCGGACGGGATAAGGGGTGCGATTTTTCAATGGTCGATGAAGCAATTATACGGCATGTCAAGAGCATCGTTCTTATCGGCGAGGCGGCCGCCCGAATGGAGGCGCAGTGGAAAGAGCTTGCGCCGATAACAAGGGCCGGCGACCTGAAAAAGGCCGTGGAAGGCGCGTCCGTTGCCGCCGACAACGGCGACGTCGTGGTGTTTTCGCCCGGGTGCTCGAGTTTCGATATGTTCAAGAATTTCGAACACCGGGGCTTGGTTTTCAAGAACCTGGTTCATCAATTGACTGAAAAGAGACTCTAAGGCCATGAACGAGAGATGGGCGCGAATGGACATCGGTATTTTCGTTTCCTCGCTGGTCATGGTGGGGCTCTCCATTGTACTGGTCTATAGCTCCTCATTCGCCGTCGCGCAGAATAAATTCGGAGGCGCGGATTTCTTTTTAGCCCGGCAAATCATCCGAGCGGCGCTCGCGCTCGGGTGTTTCATGATTTTTATAAACGTGGATTATCATTTTTGGGGAAAGCGCGGCCGCGGCGCCTATATTGTCGCGATCATACTGCTGATCTATGTATTGGTGCTGCCCGGACACCATGCCATTCATGGGGCGAAACGTTGGATATCGCTCGGATTCATTCAATTTCAGGCTTCCGAATTCGCGCTTATGGTCCTGGTAGTGCTCTTTTCCGAACGGTTGCAGGCCGCCGGGGACGCTCTTCGCGATCCAAAACAGTTCGCGCGGTTTTTATTAATGATAGGCGTTCTGAGCGGTCTTATCATACTCGAACCGAATTTCAGCACCGCGTGCATCATCGGCATTGTCGGATTGTCGATGATCTTCGTGGCCGGGGCTCGATTTTGGCATATCGCCGGATTGCTTCTGGCGATCATTCCCGCTGCGGCGGTGGTGGCGGCAAGCGCGCCGTACCGTTTGCGCCGGATCATGGGATACCTTCATACCTCCGATCATAAAGGCGATATCGGATATCAGGCATATCAGGCGCTCATCGGTCTGGGCAATGGGGGTGTGTTCGGCGTGGGGTTGGGAGAGGGCGGTCAAAAATACTTTTACCTTCCCGAACCGCATACGGATTTCGTTTTCTCGATTCTCGGCGAGGAAATAGGCTTCGTCGGCCTTATGGCGGTATTGGCCCTGTTCGGTTTCATCATCTACCGGGGAATGAAAATAGCCTTCAACGCTCCCGACAAGATGGGACAGTTCATGGCGTTCGGCTTTTCCTTCATTCTGGGGCTCTATGTCGTAATTCATGCATGTGTCAATACGGGACTCGTTCCCACCACCGGGATACCGCTGCCGTTTTTAAGCTACGGTGGAATGAGCCTGGTTTTTACCATGAGCAGCATGGGGCTTTTGCTTAATATTTCAAGTCAGTCAAGAGCGCTCCCGGCGCGCGGCGGAAAAAGCGGTACGGGACGGCATGCACGTTTTTCACCTTTACCATAACGGCGGACCATGGACACGCAACAGCAACGACAAAAGGGTATCATCATAGCGGCGGGCGGCACGGGAGGGCATATTTTTCCCGCATTGGCGGTGGCGCTGCAAAGCAAAAAGCAGCGTGGCGACCTGCCGCTGCTGTGGATCGGCACGACGCGCAGCCGGGAGGTTGAATTGTGCGAGCGCCATGGGATTCCGCTCGTGCTCCTGGACGTGACCGGAATTGAACGCCGGCTTTCCATGAAGGCGGCGGGAGCCGCGATGAACTTCGTCCTTGAATTCGTCCGGATGCGTTCGATGTTCGCGAAAAACAGACCGGCCGCGGTCATTGCTTTCGGCGGTTATGTATGCGCTCCGGTGCTTGCCGCGGCGCGATTGTTGTCGGTTCCCTATTTCATTCACGAACAAAATACCATAGCCGGAGCGGTGAACAGGATGTTCGCGAAAGGGGCCAAACGGGTGTTCGCGGGGCTTCCCTTGATAGGCCGGCAAAAGCTCGGCGACAACGTAACCATGACGGGTACTCCGGTCCGCCCGCGTTGGGAAAGCTACGAGGATTTTTTTTACCCCCCCGGATTTGAAAAAAGAAAAAAAACGATCCTTATTTGCGGAGGCAGTCAGGGCGCCCAGTCAATGAATGAGTGCCTCATCGAACCCGTTAGGAACTGGGTCAAGAAAGGGTTTCAAGTGGTTTGGCAGACGGGCAATGCGGGTTATAACGACGTTCGCGCCAAAGTTGAATCGATGAAATCCGTTTTCGTCTTCCCCTCGATCGACGATCTCTATCCCTATTATGCGAGCGCGAAGCTGGTCGTTGGGCGCGCCGGGGCCTCCACGCTGGCCGAGATCGCTTATTTCGGCCTGCCGTGCGTCGTCATTCCCTTGCCGTGGGCCACGGAAAACCATCAATGGATAAACGCCGGCGTCGCGGAAGCGCAGGGCTGGGGCGTACGGATCAAACAGGACGAGCGGACGTTCATGAATGTCGACGCGGCGGCGTCATCCATTTTGGCGGACAAGGAAACGTTTGAAACCATGCGCCGTAAGGCGCTCGACCATTCGCCGTCTGCCGCGGCGGCGGCCATCGTCGGGACGGTATTGAGCGAGATACGCCTATGATCATTCTCAACCATAATCGTCGCGTCCATTTCATCGGTATCGGCGGAGTCGGCATGAGCGGCCTCGGTGAACTGTTGCTGTCGCTTGGTTTTACCGTTACCGGCAGCGACCGGCAATCGTCGTCGATCACCGCCCGGCTGGAAACGCTCGGCATACGGATACGCTACGATCATATTCCGGCCCTGGTCATGGAGGCGGATCTCGTGGTCTATTCCAGCGCCATCCGGGAAGACAATCCGGAATGGATCTACGCGAAGGAGCATGGCATTCCCATGTTACGTCGCGCGGAAATGCTGGGGGAGTTCATGCGGATGAAGTTCAGCATCGGCGTGGCCGGGACGCACGGGAAGACCACCACCACCTCTCTTATCGGGCAATTGCTCCACGACGCCGCGCTGCATCCCACGGTTATCGTGGGAGGGATTCTCAAACGATACGAATCGAACGCCATTGTGGGAACGGGGGAGATATTGGTGGCCGAAGCGGACGAATACGATCGGTCATTCCTGCGAATGTTCCCATCCATCGCCGTGGTTACCAATATAGAGGCCGATCATTTGGATTGCTATAGCGGCCTCGATGATATAAAAAACGCGTTTGTACAGTTCATGAATTCGACGCCGTTCTATGGCGCCGTGGTGGCGTGTATCGATGAACCCGGCGTACGGGAAGTCTTGACGCGCTGCAACCGCCCGCTCATTACCTACGGTTTGGACCGCGAGGCCGATTATCACGCGCGCGGCGTTACATTCGCCGACGGCAAAACACGGTTCGCTTTGTACGGGAAAGGCGAACGCCTCGCGGAAATAACGCTCCCCCTTCCCGGATTACATAATGTAAAGAACGCCTGCGCGGCGCTCGCCGTGGCCGCTGAATTGGGAATCGACATCGCCGGGGCGTCGGCGGGGCTGGCGGGTTTTTCCGGAGTGCGGCGCCGCTTCGAGGTTGTAGGCCGGGGACGCGGAATCACCGTTATAGACGATTACGCACACCATCCCAGCGAAATACGCGCAACGCTGAGCGCGGCTAAAACCGCCGGTTTTAAACGTATTGTCGCGGTTTTTCAGCCGCATTTGTATACACGAACAAGGGATTTCATGGACGAATTCGCCGAAAGCCTGTGCCTTGCCGACGAAATCATCGTTACTGCCATTTATAAATCGCGGGAAGATCCCCTACCTGGGGTATCCGCCGCGACCATCGTGGAAAAAATCGAACGACGCGGACACGGCGGCGCCCGGTATGTCGAAAAAAAGGAATCCATAGCGCCGCGGCTTCTTCCGCTGTTGCGTGAGGGTGACGGAGTGATCGTCATGGGGGCCGGGGATATTTGGAAAGTCGGTCAACAGTTAGCGGCGGGGATTCACGATGCCTAAACGTATCGGCGCAAACAAGCTGAGGCATCGCACCGAGGCGAGATCGCCCCAGGCGATGCGCGCGGCGGCGCGCCGGAGCGCCTCCGCGGCTAAGGTTTTTATTATCGCCGCCGCGGTTTGTTTAGGAGCGGTCGTCGGAGCGCAGCGAATGTGGCATTGGCTCGGCGCCTCGCCGAGGTTCACCGTTCACTCCATAGAGGTCCGCGGCGCGGTCCGAATCGATCCCAAGGAAATCCGCCGCCTCAGCCGACTCAAGGAAGGCATCCGGATGCTCGACGTCAAGCCGGCGATCATTAAAAAAAACATCATGGGCAATTGCTGGGTGCGGCGCGCAATCGTTGCCAGGAGGTTTCCCGCAACGGTCGTCATCACGGTCGAGGAGCGGACCCCTATTGCATTGGTCAATGTAGGCGGAATTTACTATGTTGACGCCGAAGGCGCCCTCATGCCGCTTTTCGCGGCCACCTATTCTGACTTGCCCCTCGTTTCAGGGCTTGGCCGGGAGCGGGTCGATAGCGCCGGGAAAAGGATCGGGCGACAAGCCATGGAACGCGTAAATTCCTTTTTCGATCAGGCCGGCGCGGTGAGCGAAACGCTCCTCAAGCATGTGTCGCAAATCGACTTCTCGAATGAATCAATGGTCAGGGTAACCATGGAAAATAGTCCGATGCTCATAGAAATCGACGACCGCAAAGGCAAAGTCCAGTGGACCCGGTTTCAAGATCTCATGGATGTTTTGGATAATACTCCCGAGGGAATGCCGCAACGTATCAACCTGTGCTACAGCAATTTGGGGTTTGCGCAATGGTAACGACCAGTCGGGGAGTCTCACTTATTCGCCGTGGAGGAATCAATGGAAGATAACATGTACGTCGGCCTGGACATCGGAACGACGAAAATCGCCTGCATTATCTCGGAGCTTGACGCGCATGGCGAGCTGAAGATCGTCGGCGTGGGGATGAGCTCGTCCGACGGGCTGCGCAAAGGCGTGGTAGTCAACATCGATAAAACGGTCCGGTCGATCCAAAAGGCGGTCGAGGAGGCGGAGCTGATGGCCGGGGTCGATGTCGAATCGGTGCTCGTCGGCATCGCGGGCGATCACATACGCGCCATCAACAGCAAAGGCGTGGTGGCTATTTCGCGCGATGACAATGAAATCACCGAGCTCGACGTCGTGCGCGCCATCGACGCCGCCAAGGCGGTGTCCATTCCCATGGACCGGGAGATCCTGCACGTGATTCCCCAGGAGTTCGTGGTTGACGAACAAAAAGGCATCAAGGACCCCATCGGCATGTGCGGCGTACGGCTTGAAACGCAGGTGCATATCATTACCGGGGCGGTGACCAGCGCGCAAAACATTTATAAGAGCGTTGAAAAAGCCGGCCTCAAGGTGCGCGACCTGGTGCTGGAACCATTGGCGTCGAGCTATGCGGTGCTGGAAAAGGACGAAAAGGAACTGGGAGTGGCGCTTATCGACATGGGCGGCGGCACCACCGACATCGCGCTCTATTTCGATGAAAGCATACGCCATACCGCGGTCGTGGGCCTGGGAGGTAAAAACGTGACCAGCGACATAGCGATCGGGATACGCACGCCCATAGAAAAAGCCGAAGAGATAAAAAAACGTTACGGCTGCGCCTATTCCGCGCTGGTGAAAAACGACGAGTATATCAGCGTGCCGGGCGTTGGCGGAAGGGAACAGCGGGAGGTGTCCAAGGCGGTCCTCGCCTCAATCATCGAACCGCGGCTGGAAGAGATCCTGTCGCTTGCTCTGAGGGAAATAAAACGCACCGAATACTCCGACATGCTGGGGGCCGGGGTTGTTCTTACCGGCGGCTGCGCGCTGATGGAGGGTATCCAGGAACTGGCGGAAAAGGTTTTCGAAATGCCGGTCAAGATCGGCTTTCCCACCGGTTTCGGCGGGCTGACCGAGGCCGCCAAATCGCCCGTTCACGCCACGGGAGTGGGGCTGTGCATGTACGGCGTCAAGCACGCGAAGGCCAAGAAGGGCAGGAAGGGCGGAGGCGACGACAATTTCAAGAAAATATTCGACAAAATGAAGATATGGGTCAAGGAATTTTTTTGATTGAGGGGCGCACAAGCATCAAGAAAAAGTTTTAACCTGAAATATACGATGAATATTCCCATACAGTAACACTTAATCCTATCCACCATAAAGGGAGGAGCATATGTTTACATTAGATGAAAGCTTCGACGCGAAGGCCAAAATGAAGGTCATCGGCGTGGGCGGGGCTGGGGGCAATGCGGTCAACCGCATGGTTTCGGCGGGGTTATCAGGCGTGGATTTCATCGCCATCAATACCGACGCCATGGCGCTGGACAACAATCACGCCGCGCAGCGGCTGCAGATCGGGGATAAGGTCACCAAGGGGCTAGGCGCCGGGGCCAATCCCGAAATAGGGAAAATCGCCATGGAGGAGGACCGTGAAAAAGTAGCCGCGGCTCTGGAAGGCGCGGATATGGTTTTCATCACCGCGGGAATGGGAGGCGGCACCGGTACGGGAGGGGCGCCGATCGTGGCCGAAATTGCCCGGCAGATGGACATACTGACCGTGGCGATCGTGACGAGGCCGTTTTTGTTCGAGGGCAAGGTACGCGACCGCAACGCGAAAAAAGGCATTGATGATTTGCGGAAAAACGTCGATACGATCATCGTTATTCCCAACCAAAAGCTCTTGTCCATCGTCGATCGCACCACGTCGCTGCTCGATGCGTTCAGGATAGCCGACGACGTGCTGTATCAGGCGACGAAAGGCATTTCGGACCTCATTTCCGTGCACGGCCTAGTGAACCTCGATTTCGCCGACGTCAAGACCATCATGCGTGAAATGGGCGACGCGCTCATGGGCACGGGATATGCGGAAGGCGAAAACCGCGCGGTCACCGCCTCCGACAACGCCATCCACAGCCCGCTGCTCGACGATATTTCGATCGTCGGCGCGAAGGGCATTCTCATCAATATAACCGGCGGCGAGGACATGACTCTCTACGATGTCAATGATGCCACGCAGACCATTTACGACGCGGTGGGCGAAAACGTCGAAACCAATATCATTTTCGGCGCCGTTACCGACCCGGCGATGAACGGGAAAATCCGCGTGACCGTGATCGCCACCGGGTTCAATGAGGAAAAACTTGAAAAAAAGAGGGAAGAGCGCAACAGCATCAAGCTTACCATGAAAATGCCCGGAAAAAGGCCCGGCGATGGGCAAGGGGAACAGTTGTCATTCCCGCTGCCCGCGTCACCCATGAACGCGGAAGCGCCCGCGACCGAACCCGTCATGTCGCAATTAAGCGACGAAGCGTCCGCCAGGACGCTAGACGCGGGAGTATACGAGGAAACGCAGAAGGCGGTGGCGACCGCGATCACCAACAGCCCGATGTCCAATCCTCTTGACTTTCCGGCCTTCATGAAGAAGGAAAAAAATAAAAAGGACCCGCATTTCGTGGTCTCGAAAGGCAACATCATCGAACACTACGAAGACGACATGGATGTGCCGACCTTTTTAAGAAAACAAATGCAGTAAACCTATGGGGGCGGGCTTTCAGCCCGCCCATCATAAAAATAAAATCAATTTTTCATCGAGGAGACCATGCATGGGCAGGTTAGAGAAAAATCTGATTAAAAAAGCGAAAAACGAATATAAAAAAATATTTCCCTGTTCCCACCGACGCAATCTCGAGGAATGCATCACGCGCGATCATGAGCGCGTGTACTTGTGGTTTAATACCGAGGATGAAAGTACCCATGTGGTGACGGAGAAAGTCGGATAAGGGGATGAAGTGATTTCTCCCGGGAATCTTATTATAGGGATCATAGCCGGAGCCTTCGGGTTATCCTATTTTATCTACGGCAAAAAGCAAGGCGAGATGATTTTCATGCTTACCGGAATCGCCTTACTATCGTATCCCTATTTTTTCAACGGGATCGTTATACTGATTATACTAGGCTTGATTCTCTTGCCGCTCCCATTTGTCCTTAAAAAGTAGCCGACGCAATAGGCGAAACGGTCGTATAAATAAAAACAATTCGTTGCGCTATAACGCTCATGGATAATCCTATTAAATCCGAGGAAGCATAGTCAGCTTTTTAAAAAGCATATCCGTGCCGAACGGTTTGGTTAGTACCTCAGCGCCCTGGGCCGCCAAGGTCTCCACGGGAGTTGATTGCGGCGATTTCGTTAAAAGAATGAAATGCAGGGTCGTCTTCATCATTCGTACGGTGGTAAAAACATCCGTGGCCATTTTCCAATCCGTTGGAAGGTCCATGTCCAAAATGACATTACTTACTTCATGGTCAAGACAATAGTCGGTCGCTTTTCCCGGATCCTGGAAAAATTCCAGCGGTCGTTTTTTTTCCAATGCATCAATGAGGACTTCCATAAACGGGCTCAACGCTCCAAAAACGATGACGTCGGGAAAAGCTTGTTTGGATAAAGGTTCCGAATGGGGTAGATCGGAATGATGTAGAGCGGTTATTTTTTCCAAGAGAGCTTTTTTATTTTTTTCGAAATCCTGGTTCATGATCCCGCCTTTTTGATAATGAAATAAAATACCAAAAGGAAGCCATAAAAGGCTAATGAAAAAGAACAACGGCGAAAATGCCGTTTTTCCGAGTGAGTTTTCTGGCTGAAAACAGTTTTTTATGAATGGCTATCCAAAGCGCTTATTAAGGGGTATATTATTTATATACGACCCGATACTAACCTTAAAGGTATCCGATCATGATAGCAAGGTCTCTTATCCTCATCATAGGTATCATTTTATCGGCTTTTTCGGCATATCCCGATATGCATAGTTATACGATTAACTTCAAATCATCGATTCTTCATACTCCGGTTAAGCAGTGCAGAATATGCAGCGCGTTATTTTCGGATACCTGCAAATATGCCGATGATTCGGGAACCGTTACGATCTTCCTTCCGGAATCCTCCGTAATCAATGTTTTCGCTCCGGGACATGAAGATACGATTATCACGTTGCGCGTCGGCATGGCCGCCGCGGACACCATTGTCTTGAACGAGAAGAAAGAGGAATATCAATTACCTCACATGGTGGTGACCGCATCGTATGGTTCTCCGGAACCAAAACCCTCTACGGCATCCTCGACCGATTTTAGCGGTAACGATATCAAGACATGCGCCGGCGCGGCGGAGGACATCGGGCGGTATATCGGGACCCTGCCTTCCGCGGTGGCATCCATTGGAGAGGGGTACGATAATACCTTTTACGTGCGAGGAGGGCATCCTTCGGAGGTTACCTTTCTTGTTGACGGCATTGAAATGGAAAATATCAATCACTTTTCAAAGGCAAACGGGTCCGGCGGCCCCATTGGGTTCATCAACGCCGACTACCTGGATAACGTCCGGTTTTACGCGGGGAATATGCCGGTCAGCGCTCCATCGCGCCTATCTTCCATCGTGGATATCACCATGAAAAACGGTTCCTTTTCCCAAATGAAACGATCCGCCGGGTGCAAGCTTACGGGAGGATTGCTCTCCATTGAAGGCCCGATTGCGCCGGGAAAAAGTTCGTTTACCCTGGCGGGAAGGTACGTTGACTTCATGCCTTTACGGTCGTTCATCAAAAACGCCGGCATTCCCAGACTGGGTGACGCCTACGGCAAGCTTGTTTTTTTTTCGGGCGAAGACTTCGACGTTTCGGCAACGGGACTTTTTTCTTATAACACGTATCGATATGAGTATCCCCTTGTACAGTCCTCCGATCATGGTATTGTATTTGATAATGCCATGAATCAAAATCAACATATTTTTCAGGGGGGCGCGGGGGTGGCCCTACACTTTAAAAGCGGCATGGCGTCGCATGAGGCGCATGCGTCGGTTGTTTTTCGCAATGGGACCGACGACGACAGCCTTTCCTCCTTTACCGGTCCATTTTTTACTAGTCAATATGCCGCCAATCCGGTGACGCGTGACAAGGACGATCGCAGGCATCTTTTTTTCACCACCAACTCCAAAATCCCCCTTGGTGAAAGAAGCGCGTTGTCGGTAGGGATTAGGCTTAATCGCAACGATTACGCGCTGTACAAGTCCGATCAGTCGCAAAACGAAGGGCAATACATTTATTGCAATAACGGCTTCCCCGATACCATCGTATGGCAATTGGCGCCCATTGAACGGTTCTTGGATCTCCATACCATGGAATCTGGCGCGCACGTCAACTTCCAGGGCGCCTTTGGAATCATGCGGTCCGACGCGGGGCTTCGGGCCGACTATTTTCCCATTCAAAGCGGCTTCACCTTGTCTCCCCGGCTTTCCGCGTCGCTTTTGTTCGAACGCGCCGGAACCGTAACCGGGAGCATTGGATTGTACCATCAATTTCCCTCCGAAATGCCCTTCAATATTTTCGACTATCTATCGTCGCGGGCGGATCTTTCGAACGATTCCCTGGCGGCGATGGGAAACTCCTTTGTCAAACAATTGCGGCCTCTTCGCTGTTGGCAGGCCTGCGGCGGCTACGAACAAAGGTTTTTCGAGACCCTGGAAACCAAGGTCGAGGCGTATTACAAATGGTATGATCGCGAATACAATTATCTTGCTCCTACGCTGCAAGACGTTTTCGCCGTTGACGCCAAGGGAATCACGGCGCTACAGGAGCAGAAGGGGAGACGAAAGGCGTCCGGTGTGGAGCTGACCGTTGGGAATGGGCAGGGCGGGAGATTGTTTTATTGCTTGTCGGGATCGCTTTTCGACGTACAAAACCGTTACGACGACGGCGTATGGCATAACGACTGGACCGACGTCCGTTATACGTTTTCCCTTTCCGGCGGCGTCCGATTTTTCAACCACCATGTATTCTCGGCTTCCCTGAGGGGTAGCGGCGGCAGGCCGTTCTGCGCGCAGACGATTTCGGCCGATTGCAGGGGCGTCAAATCCGTTCATATTGACACATCGGAATCTTATTTTTCGCGGCGGCTGGACCCGCTGGTCAGCGCGAACCTGCGGTACGGCTTTACCGGCAAAATGCTCGGAGCGGAAGTCGAGACCTTCGTGGAAATCCTCAATGCGTTCAATTATATGCCCGCCCTGGAATACAAATTCAACGGCGACCATTTTATAGCGGTCAAGCCCTTCGGGTTTACGCCCATCGTCGGGTGCACGGTAAGGATGTAAAAACAGTCCAAGCCGTTCGCAAACAAACCGCCTTTTTACTTCCATCCCGATAGTATTTTATCCGTTGCATTTATTATACTTAAATAGTACACTTTGAATTTTAAATCACCCGCATTATTTCATCCACGATCGGTAAAGCAAGAGGGCCATGGGAATTTTAACGCAGCAAAACATCGACGACATTCTCCGCAATAACACCAAAGACCCCTTTTCAGTCCTGGGCATGCACTGGGAAAAAGACGGCATCGGCATTCGGGCGTTCGCCCCGGAGGCGCGGTCCATCGATATTGCCGACGCCGTGAATGGAGAGACGGTCTGCGCCATGTCGCGGGTGCGCGATGAGGGGATTTTCGAGGCCGCTTTCCCTGACCGTAAGGAGTTCTTCGTCTATGAGCTGGTCATGACCCTCCAGGACGGCGAAGTCAAACGGACCCGCGACCCCTATGGCTTTCTCCCTGTACTGAGCGAGGAGGCCCGCTATCTTTTCAACGAGGGAAACAACTACCGGATCTACGACGATCTCGGCTCGCACGCCAGGGAAATAGGGGGCGTCAAGGGTTGCCTGTTCGCGGTGTGGGCGCCCAACGCCAAGCAAGTGTCGCTGGTGGGATCCTTCAACAATTGGGACGGCCGCCGAAACCCCATGCGGCCCTTGGGTACTTCGGGCGTATGGGAACTCTTCGTTCCGGGACTTGGCGCCGGGACTATTTACAAATATGAAATAAAAAAGCGCGACCGGGACCACCTCATCCTTAAATCCGACCCCTACGGGTACTACCAGGACCCGCCGCCGTACCACGCCTCAATCGTGTTCGATCTCGACGCATACGCGTGGACGGACACGGCATGGATGGAGGAGCGCGGCGCGACGGACAGGATCAATTGCCCGATGAGCATTTACGAAGTCCACCTAGGCTCATGGCGCAAGGCCGGCCCCACGCCCGGCGCGGACTTCCTATCGTACCGCGACATCGCCCATCAACTTGCGCAATATGTTAAGGAAATGGGGTTCACCCACATCGAACTTTTACCCGTGCAGGACCATCCCTTTATTCCTTCGTGGGGCTACCAGGTGGGCGGCTTTTATGCCGCCAACCATCGGTTCGGCTCTCCGGCCGATTTCCAATACTTCGTTGATTACATGCATGGTCAAGGCATCGGCGTGATCATGGATTGGGTTTCGGGCCATTTTCCCAAGGACGCCTATGGCTTGGCGCACTTCGACGGCACGCACCTTTATGAATACATGGATCCGCGCGAGGGCGAACATAAGGACTGGGGTACTCTTATTTTCAATTTCGGCAGGCACGAAGTGAAGAATTTCCTCGTCGCCAATGCGCTGTTCTGGCTTGAAAAATTCCACATCGACGGCTTGCGGGTGGACGCCGTGGCTTCGATGCTTTATCGAAATTACAGCCGCCGCGACGGCGAATGGATACCTAATAAGCACGGCGGCGTCGAAAACCAGGAAGCCGTCGTCCTCCTGCAGACTATGAATAAACTCGTGCATGAAAAATTCCCCGGCGCCGTCACCATAGCGGAGGAAAGCACCGCGTGGCCCATGGTAAGCCGTCCGACGTATTCAGGCGGCCTTGGGTTCACCTTCAAATGGAACATGGGGTGGATGAACGATATTTTGGTGTATTTTTCCAAAGACCCCGTTCACCGGAAATACCACCAAAACCAGCTCACGTTCGGGCTGTGCTACGCCTTTACTGAAAATTTCGTTCTTGTAGTGTCGCACGACGAGGTCGTCCACGGCAAAAAAAGCCTGCTTGAAAAGATGCCGGGAGACCAATGGAACAAGTTCGCGAATGTACGGGCCTTTTTCGGCTTTATGTTCGGGCACCCGGGAAAAAAACTCATGTTTCAAGGGTGCGAGTTCGGCATGCACTGGGAATGGGACGCGCAACAATCAATCAATTGGCATATTCTTGAAAAGGAAGACGACAAGGCGTTTCACCGGGGGCTGCAAAAGCTCGTTTCCGACATCAACCATGTTTACGTAAAGGAACCGGCGTTCTGGGAACAGGACTTCGAGCCCCAGGGTTTTTCCTGGATCGACTTTCAGGACGCCAATGGCAGCATCGTCTCTTTTGTGCGCATGGGCAAACGGCCCGAGGATCTTCTTTTGGTCGTGTGCAATTTTACCCCCATGCTGCGCGCCAATTATCGCGTCGGGGTTCCCCGCGATGGTTATTACGAGGAAATCCTCAATACCGACGCGAAGGACTACGGCGGAGCGGGTAACGGCAACATGGGCGGAAAGCAGGCGGAAGCGAAACCGTGTCAGAACCAAAAATTTTCCATTGATTGCACGCTGCCGTCGCTATCGACCGTCATCTTCAAGTGGCGGGAAAAACGGCCGAATACGTAATCGTAGTTTACCTCTTTGGTTCCGCAATCTATTTTCCATAAACATGTATGCATGGACGGGGTCCTTTAACCAGGAGTTTTTTCATGAAAAAAATATACCGTATTAAAAATGAAAAGAAAATAGCGGGCATTTGCGCCGGAATCGGCGAGCTGTATTCGATAGATCCGACCATTGTAAGAATCGTTGCCGTGTTCGGCACGGTGGCAACGGGAATATGGCCCGGAATCGTGGCCTACATAGCGGGGTGGTTTCTCATCCCGGACAAACAAGACATTGGGAAGGAATAAGATCGGCGATGCATTGGAAAGACGCGTTTGTTTTTACGTTGCGGGAAGTTCCCGCCGAAGCCGAAACCATAAGCCACAAACTCATGCTGCGCGCGGGAATGATCCAAAAATTATCCGCCGGCATTTACACCTATCTTCCCCTGGGACTGCGGGTCATCCGGAAAATCGAAGCGATCATCCGCGACGAAATGTCGCGAAGGCATGCGGTGGAGCTGCTCATGCCCGCGGTAATTCCCGCCGAGTTATGGCGCGAAAGCGGACGATGGGATTATTATGGTCCGGAACTCCTCCGGATCGTTGACAGGAAAAACAACGATTTTTGCTTCGGTCCTACCCACGAGGAAGTGATCGTTGACGTTGTCAGAAGGACCGTGCGGTCGTACCGCGACCTTCCTAAATGTTTATTCCAGATACAATCCAAATTCCGGGACGAGCTCCGGCCGCGATACGGCCTTATGCGCGGCCGGGAGTTCATCATGAAGGACGCGTATTCCTTCCACGCCGATGAGCAATCGCTCGACGAAACCTATTGGTCGATGCATGATGCGTATACGAGAATATTCAAGCAATGCGGCCTGGATTTCAGACCCGTTGAAGCGGACTCCGGCAATATCGGCGGCAACATGACTCATGAGTTCCATGTGCTAGCCGACTCGGGCGAAGACGCTATCGCCTTTTGCGACGCATGCGATTACGCCGCCAATATCGAAAAGGCCTGTACCCGGAACACCGCCGAAGCTCCCGCCGTTGCTTCCGATGCGCCTGATCTTGAAGAAGTCGCCACTCCCGGAAAAAAAACCATCGAGGAAGTGTCGTCATTTTTAAATATCCCCGCGCAAGCCGCCATCAAGATGTTATTGTACGAAGTCAATGGGGGCGAATACCTTACGGCGGTGTGCATCCGCGGAGATGAAGAAGTCAATGAAATGAAACTGCGAGCCCTTTTAAACGCCCAGTCGGTGGTGATTCCCGGCGATGAAGCCCTGAAAAAACTTCCGACCATCCCCATAGGGTATCTTGGGCCGTGCAATGCCCCTTATCCGTATTCCGAGGCAATAAAGGAAACCATAGCGGATTATTCCGTTCTATGCATGGAGGGCGCCGTGTGCGGGGCAAATAAAGAGGGGTTTCATGTAAAGCACGTTTTTCCCGGACGCGATATGCGCCATGTTCGCTTCGCGGATGTGGGCTTTATAAAAGCCGGCGACGCCTGTCCGCGGTGCGAGGCGGGGAAACTGCGGCTTCGAAAAGGCATTGAAGTGGGGCAGGTGTTCAAACTTGGTAAAAAATACGCGAAATCCATGAAATTGACATTTTTAACTGAGAATAATTCCGAAGAACTCATGACCATGGGATGCTATGGAATAGGCGTCGGCCGCACCGCCGCGGCGGCCGTCGAACAGAATTTCGATAAGGATGGGATTATATGGCCCCCGGCCATAGCTCCGTTTTCCGTGGCATTATTATGCCTCGATGTCACGGATCAGCAATGCTTGACTATGGCGACCACGATCCATAATAAATTGGAGTCACGGGGCATCGACGTGCTTTTCGACGATAGGGAAGAGCGCCCCGGGGTTAAATTCAAGGATGCCGACCTCATTGGCTGCCCGCTACGGGTAACGGTGGGCGCTCGGGGGTTAAAAGAAGGTAGTATTGAGGTAAAGTGGCGCGAAAAAAAGGAAACCGAGAAAATCCCGAAAGATCCGGTTATTGAAAAAATATTTGAATTTTTTAACAACAAGCTTGGCAAAACCCGGTAAAATAATCATTTTATTAGGTCCGAACGTAATTACTCCCCCAACACGTCAGAGGGGTAGTTTCGCTCCCGTCAAAATAGTGCTTGACGATACAATGACTTACGCGCTATAATGAAAATGAAGCGGCATAGCGCCGTCCGGTGATTCTATGAAAAGACCTCAATGGTTCATTTATTTTGTAAATTTATCGCCGTCAAGCAGGTTGCACAGCTTGTTTATCGGCAGGGCCGGTGTTTTTATCGTGCTTGCCGCGGCCATACTGGGCGCCCTGGGTCTGGCGCGTTGCGTTTATTTCGGCGCGACCTTCGGATACGCCAAATTAGGAATGTATTATAATCAAAAGGAAAACCATCAGTTAAAGCAAAAACTCCAGTTCCTAAAACGATTCGCCAAGGAAGAGAATACCTCGATTTCGGGTCTTGTTACCTTTGAAGATAAAATGCGGTTGAAATTCGGGCTGGATAAAATCAGCGAAGATATTCGAAAGGCCGGAGTGGGAGGAGCGCCGGGTAGTGATGAAATAGCCGTGGCTTCCCTAGGCGACCCGGGCGTATTGCAGGCGGACTCCGTAAAGGAAAAATTAAGCGCTTTACTGCGTCAGACACGGCTTCAAGACTCAACCTTTAATCAAGTCGCCTCATATGCACAGCGTCAGGCGGATATTTGGGCGCAGCGTCCATCCATTTCGCCGGTGTGGGGAAGGATCACCTCGGTGTTCGGATACCGAGTGCATCCTTTTTCCGGCGCCTATGTCATGCATGAGGGATTGGACATTTCAGGTCCGCTTGGGACTCCCATTAAATGCTCCGCCGACGGCGTGGCGTCCTTCGTCGGTTTCAAGGATTCTTTCGGTAAAGTCGTCATCATCGATCATCCGGCCAGCGGCTATAAAACGATTTTCGCGCATCTCAATAAAGCCGCCATTGCCGAGGGTCAGGCTGTCAAGCGCGGCGATATTATAGGGTATTTAGGAAATACCGGACGGAGCACTGGTCCGCACCTCCATTATGAAGTGCACAAATACCGTGAACTGGTCAATCCGGTGGATTACTTTCTGCCGACCGATATAACGGTCGACTAGGCCGGACCAAGAGTTCCATCGATCCCTTGAAAAAATGATAGTCCACAGGGAAATTTCCATTCAAACCGCGAAACGCCGCCACTTTTCGCAGCCTCATTGCGCCTACCGACACAATCCCTGATGCAAAACAAATCGCATGATTGTATAATGGGTTAAACGAACCTTTTGCAAGGATTTGACGGTGCGTCTTACGCTGCTTTTCCTCGCGGTCGCGGCTATTACCTATGGTCAAGCCCGCGCCGATTCCCTGCCCGCGGACATCTGGTACGCGGCCGAGCTCAATCGGATGCCCGCCGGGTGCCGAAGCGTTGCCATGGGCAACTGCGGCGTTGCGCAGCCGTTTGACGCGGCGAGTATCGTCTGGAATCCCGCGGCCGCGTCGTTCGCGCGTTCTACCGAACTGTCCGCGGAATACGCGTCTCTGTATGGAGGCCTGTCCTCCCAGGCGTGCGCGGCGTTCCGCGCGCCGCTGCAGGATGGCATGGGCGTCGGCATAACCTACGAGCCTTTTTTCAGCGGCGACATCAACCAGTGGGATTCCCTTCCGGGCACGTATCTTCAGCGGCAAATGGACCCCTCCCTGCGCGCCGACGGGTCGAGCCGGGGCATATTTACAAATACGCAAAACACCCTGTCGCTTATTCTGGCCAAGCTTTTCACCCTGCCCATCGCCCGGCCCACGAGCTACAGCTATCCGCTTCCCATCGAGCTCGCGGCGGGACTGGGCTTCAAGGGGTATTGGCAGACCATGAACCCTAAAGGCAAACTGCGCATGGGCATGAACGTCAACTGCGATCTCGGGCTGTTGTTGCACATCGGCATCGACTACGACGTATTGAAGAAAGCCGTGTGCCGCGAGTTTTTCGCGGGGATTTCCGTCAAGGACGCGTTGGGCACCAAGGTCATGTGGCTCCATTCGCCGACCGATTACCAGGAAAAGGTGCAAGCCGCGGAGTATTTCGGTTTTTCCTATGTTGACAAAACAAGTATACTCGGCGCCCATTGGACCGTAACCGTGGGCGGGGAGCGTTCGTATACGACTGTTTTCCACGGGGGCATCGAGGCCCAATACTGGGACATGGTCGCCTTTCGCGCCGGCCTGTCGGACAAAACCGCCACCTTGGGCGTTGGCGTCACGTACAAAGCCTATTGCCTCGATTACGCCTTCAGTTTCGACGACATCGCCTATTCCCCCCTTCGCTTGTCATTGGGGTACGCGTTTTAGTATCGTACTTTTAGCCGGCCGATAATCATACGGTAAGTGTTGTTGGAATTTATTTTTAAATCAGCTTGCAAAATCGTGGGATCAAAAGTGGGAATTTATCCGAGCGGATGGCGTCCCTTTTAGGTGAGCGTCATGGAAAATAAAATAGGGGAAAATCATGTTCGTCGGTATTCGCCAAATGCAGGTCAAGGATGAATTGAATGACATTACGTTTCCGGTCCTTGTTCAGTATCCGACCGCAATTCCTTCCACGCCTGCCGTGTTTGGACCTTTTACAATGGATGTCAGTGGGGATGCTCCCATTGCCGAAGGCTCGTTTACGCTTGTAATAATTTCCCACGGAAACGGCGGTTCACATCTTCTTTATCGGACGATAAGTTCCCATTTGGCGAAGAACGGTTATATCGTCGCCATGCTTGAACATTATGGAAACAATCGCAACAATAATGAACTGGATGGCGCCGATAAAAACCTTACTTATCGCACCAGACACGTCCGGCTTACGATGGATGCCGTTTCAAATGATCCCCGATTTATAACGTGCATTCAGCCCGATATCGCCGCCATCATCGGGCATTCGATTGGAGGCTGTACCGCCCTGGCGGTTGCCGGCGGCACACCCTGGTCAAGGAACCGGCAAAGAATAGAAGTGGAATCCGATTCGAGGGTTAGGGCGTTGGTTCTTTTGGCCCCCGCCACCGATTGGTATTTGGCCGAGGATTCATTGCGAAATGTTAATGTTCCGATACTCATGCTTTTTGCCGGGAAAGACCGACTCGCTCCTCATTGTCAACCTGAGGTCGTGTTGAACGGCGTTGCCGATAAATCCAAAGTGACCTGCAGGGTCATCGAGAATGCAGGACATTTTTCATTTATCAGTCCCTATCCGCCCCACATGAAAAATCCGGGCTTTCACCCATCCACCGATCCCGAGGGTTTTGATCGCGAGAAATTCCATGAAAAGCTCCCCGGCGAGATCCTCGATTACCTGGATAAAAAGTTGAAAGATTAATTCAGCGTAGCGGTTTTCGCATTCAACGGCGTCTATTCTTCGGATAAGATTAAAACACCATGAGCCAACAAAACAATGATCAGGAGCTGCGCGACATCTATGAACGCTATTCATCGCTGGTGTATGGCCGCTGCCGTTTTATTTTACGCTCAAACGACGAGGCATGGGACGCGACCCAGGAAGTTTTTATGAAGCTCATGCGCAGCTTGCCCGGAATAAAGGATCGCTCGGCTATTTACTCCTGGCTTCTTTCGACAAGCACGAATCTCTGTTTTTCAATGCTGCGGCGGAAACGGGGTGAACCATTCGAGGAGGATCTTCATAGCAAGGAGGGCGGGCGATTACCCGAGGAAAAGCGTGTAGTTCTCCGGGAAATCATTAAAACTTTATTCAGACCGTGGGACAAAAAGGTTCGCGAGGTCGTCATGTATTCCTACATTTATGAGTATAGTCAAAAGGAAATATCGCAATTAACGGGACTCGGGGAGTCGACAATACGGAAATACTTGACGCTATTCAAACGGGGGTCCCGTCACGCGTTCGCCGATTTCAAGGAAGCCATCAATGGATGACAGGGAAATTCAAAAACTCGCTCTAGAGCGGTATTGCGCCGGCGAGCTTGAAAAAGAAGATGCCGAGCGTCTTGAAGCGCACTGTAAAACATGCGGGAACTGCGCCGGATACCTTAAAACGCTGCGTCAAAGCCGGGACGGCTTTTTAAACGAGCACCCCTATGCCCAATTCCAACGCCGTGGTTTCTCCCTGCACGGCGACCTCCCGTGGTATCGTTTCATCGTAAGCCGGTTGCGGCGTCCCGTGTTAATGCCGATCTACGGCGTTCTGGCCGCACTCCTCGTTGTAACGACGATTATTCCGCAAAGGGTAATGTTCTCGCGATCAGGCGAAGAAATACTTTTCAAAGGCAACGCCCATCTGTCTTTTTTAGTAAAACGCGGAGGAAAAACGGCCGTGGGCGATCCGCTCGATACGTTTTTCGGTGGCGACGAAATACAGGTCCTGTATTCGATTCAACGAAAATGTCATATCAGCCTTGTCAGCGTGGATTCGCATGGCGCGATTTCAATGTATCAACCGGACACGAATGATATTTCGTGCAGCGTTCCCGCCCAAGCGGGAGCGAACCGGAGTTATCCCCAAAGTATCATTCTTGACAATTCAAAGGGTTTTGAAATGATTTTCGCGCTGTTTTCCGATAAACCGCTTACGACGACGGCGGTGAAAAAGTGGATTTCAACGGCCATTAAGGATAGTTCACCGGGTTTTACGCCGCTTCCCCGGCTATTGGAATCAACGCAAGGCAAACTCGGCGTCAAGGTGCTATCGATTGTCTTACGTAAAGGATCATGACCGAAACGAAATGGGCGGTCGGGTATTTTCTCCGCGCCTTGGATCTCTCAAAACCGAGAACATCCAATCGCCCATCTTTTCCCGCTTTGTTGGGTTAAGGCGCCTTATGACAAAAAACCTTCTCCTCTGCCTCATCATCCTGCTGTGCCGGATGCAAAACGGCTTTGCGGCCCGATACGCGCTTATCGTGGGATGCAATAACGGCGGCGATAACGTGTCGGCCTTGCAATACGCGGAAAAGGACGCGCGTGAGTTCGCCGGCATTCTGCAAAAGCTCGGCGGCTTTGAATCCCGCAACGTGCGCACGCTCCTGGGCGTCGACAGTACCGGTTTAACGCGGCAATTGGGCGTGATGGATTCATTGATAAGGACTGATAAAGATCCCAGCGGTCTTTTCCTGTTTTATTATTCAGGGCATGCGGACGCGGAGCATTTTCTGCTGGGCAATCAAAAATTCTCCCTGAAAAAGATCCAAGGTTTTATCGACGACATTTCTTCGTCCATAAAAGTCGGCGTTTTCGACGCCTGTAACAGCGGCGCGGTGACCGCGCTCAAAGGCGGCAAACGGGCAGAGCCGTTTTATTTACAACCGCAACAAAACATCAAGGGCCGGGTCATCATCGCCTCATCCGCGGCAACGGAAGCGGCGCAGGAATCGAAGACCCTTAAAGGTTCCATTTTTTCCCATCATTGGTTTAACGCGCTCCGTGGAAGCGCGGACTTTCAGGGAAACGGACGAATCACGATTAACGAAGCGTATCTGTACTCGTATCGCAAAACCATTGAAACCACCGCGCTCATCGCGGGCGAGGTCCAGCATCCGGTTTTTAAATTCGATATCCTCGGCCAGGGAGACATTGTCCTGACAACGCTTTCCAAGGCGGAAGGCGGCGTGGTCTTTGATCAGTCATGCGAAGGCAAGTTCCTTGTTCTAAGCGACGATTACATGGATGTATTCGCTGATTTTTCAAAAAAACCGGGCGCGGAAACCTTCATTGCCTTGGGGCAAGGCGACTATAGGGTCATTAACGCGAATGGCAATGATGTCGGCACGCATGCCTTTACATTGCGAGACGACGTGTATCGCATAAGCGCCGACAAGCTCCTGCTTAACCCGGTAAAAACAACAAAGAAAAAAGGCCTGACCGTTGAACCGCCGACCAATGAAAAGGAAACCACCCCGCTTTCGGTCTATAGTTGGGGCATTGGGGCACGGTTTTTGCTTGTTCATATGGAGGGGAACCGTGAATTAAGGCACTTATCTGGAGTCAGTTTCAAGAATGTATTGTACTTAAACCAAAGAAACAATTTATTCTTTGATGCGCATTTCTTATTTCCGGGAATTGTAGCCGGAGCGGACATCGGCGTTGATTATTTGTTTGAAACGCGTGAGAAGCGGCATTCTGTTTTTATTGGGGCGGGGGTGGGAGCGTATTATTTGGATACATCAAGTACGAAGCTCACACGCCGGATAGGCGCCGCATTGACGGTTCATGCGGGATATTGCGTCGATCTTAGCGGTCGAATGCAGCTTTGTTTCATGGCGCCGTATACGGTTGTAGCAAGCCCCGGAGTCCATCATTTCCTGGGTTTGGAAATAGGTTGTATTTTTTCGGGACCCTATAAAGATGTGAAGGTGCTGCACTAATGATCCGTAGCGCTTTTGATGGGCCGATGCGTCTTACTCTTGGGAACGAAAAAAAAGTAAAAATAAAATTTTCGCGAAAGCGGGGTATTCCATGAACCATTATATCGTACTGGGAATGATCGTGATGCTGTTTTGCGGATCGTGGGCCGATACATCCGAGTCGGGCGTTCCAACCTCTCCTTTAACCATTTACAGCGGAGGAATCGGCGTTGGGACCATTCATTCGCTCAACGATACCTTAAAAATGGAAACAAAAACCTTTTTAAAATTGGTGTTTATTAACGATGTGTATCTTGTCGATAAGGTGCATCTTTTCATCGACATCGACTGGCTGGCGCCCCGTGCGAATTTTGGAGCGGACGTGGGGCTTGACTACGTATTCATGACTTCGCGTTTTCGTCCTTTTCTCGGCGCGGGGGCTGGAGCGCGCTATTTCGATAAGAAAGGCTATGATTTCGGCGACAATATCGGACCTGCCGGGACCCTCCACGCCGGTTTTATGGCGGACATTTCCAAAACAGTCCAAATGCGCTTTCGGGTCCCGTTTCACGTCGTGCTGAACCGGACGAGTGATTGTGGAATCGGACTGGATATCGGGGTTCTGTTTTCCAAGCCCTATCGGCAAGTAAAGAAACTCGATTATTGATCAATCAATAAACAAAGGAGAATACCTATGAAACCTTTTCTAACGGCGGCTATCGTTCTTTCAGTCCTTTTAACGCCCCAAACGGGATTTTCCGGGGAATCATCGACCCTCAACAAGAACATTACGGTCATTTCCGGCCATGCAACCGCCGACGGCAGATCGGAAGTACGGGAGCAGATATTGGACGAATGTATTGTTGCGCTTCCCAAGGCGGAGGATTGTGAGGCCGTGGTTTCATCGGAATCGAAGTATCTTAAGGAGATCAACGGCAGCGCCGAACGGAATGAATTTGCAAAAGTATATTCGGCGGTCATCGATATCAACTATATGCTGTACCAGAAGGTGCTTTTTATCGTGACTACGAATTCCGTTCCCGCGACCGAACCGAACATGAAAGTCATGGAAAAGAATATTCGTCAAACGAAGCGGTTCGAATCCAACGGCGCCAACGGCGATTCTTTTGCGGGGCGATCACGCAGGGAATATTATTTTTCATCCTCCGAAGCCGCGGTGAGTGATGCGCGGAAACAGGCGCAGATTTGGCTCAAGCAGCAGTCCGCGGTCATTTGCAAGCAGTCTCCGGCAAAATAGGACGTGGATGAAACGGATGAGAGCTTCGATGGATTCGGCTGTAAAACTTAACAAAGGAGGAAATGATGAAACGTTTAGTCAGGGTATCGCTTGCGGGCATATGCGTGGGCTTGCTTATGTTCGCCTCGGGATGTTCGACCAAAGTGACCAGGGTTGCCGCGGACTCGACCATCGATCTGAGCGGTCGTTGGAATGACGCGGATTCCAGGCTTGTCGCGGAGGAAATGATCAAGGATTGCCTGTCGCAGCGGTGGATTTACAAGTGGGATAACATAAACAAGCGCCCGACCGTGATTCTGGGCAAAATCACCAATTCGAGCCATGAGCACATCAATACGGGGACTTTTACCAAGGATCTGGAACGCTCCTTGCTCAATTCCGGGAAGGTCGATTTCGTGGCTAATAAAAACGAGCGCGAGCAACTGCGCGAAGAGAAAAGCGACCAAGCTGAAAACGCCTCGGCGAAGACCGCGAAATCGGCGCATGAGGAAACCGGCGCCGACCTCATGCTCATCGGTTCCATCAACACCATCGTGGACCAGGAGGGCAGCCGCGCGGTGCTCTATTACCAGACGAACATGGAGCTTGTCGATCTGGAGTCGCATCAAAAAGTCTGGATCGGGGAAAAGAAAATCAAAAAGTACGTTGAACGGGCAACGACATCCTTTTAAACAGGATTAATAGCCCCGCAATTAAATATGAGTAACATTGAAATATTTTCACCCGTTGTCACGGTGAGCCGATAGTTTATCCTGAGCATACCGAAGGAAACCGTTTATTACTCTGGAGCCGACCATGCCGTTGATCATTGTGCGCGCGCGTATGTTCGTCCTGGGACTCGCATGTTGCATGACCATGATGTCATGCGCCACGAGAAGCATGCTGCGGCTGGAAAAATTCAGCGATGCCACGCAAAAAGGCGACTACCTGTCCACCGTGACCGCCATAAAGAAACAACCCAAGCTGTATGGGGCGAACAACCGGTTTCTTTTTTATATGGATATCGGCATGCTGTACCACTATGCCGGAGTGTATGATTCGAGTATTTCCTACCTGTTGAAAGCCTCGCGGATCTACGACGATTTGTTTACCCGATCGGTGACCAATGAAGGAGCGTCGCTTTTGACTAATGACAATATTCGTCCCTATCGCAGCAAACCATACGAATTAACGCTTCTTCATCAGGTCCTTCAATTCGATTATTGCGCCATGGGGCAGCCCGACGAGGCGCTGGTGGAAGCGCGAATCATGCAACTCCTTTTCAATGAATGGGAGCGGAAAAACGCCGCTGATAATCGCTACTTTACCGATGGGATGTTCCATTACGTCACTTCAATAGTGTATGACGAAGAAGGCCAGACCGATGACGCCATGATTTCACTCTATAAGGCGGTACAGGCCTTTCGACAAGGACCGGTCGGGCTTCCGCCCGAGCTGGCCTCATACGCCTCGTCCATGCTGCAAAAAAACAACCGCGCGGCGGACGCCGATAAACTGAATATAAAGACCGTGTCCGGCGTGAAAAAAAACGACAAAGGGTTTGAAAACGAACAAACGGAGATTGTGGTTATCGGCTTTGCCGGAAAGGGTCCCGCGCTCGTTGAAAACGAATGGTGGGGCGATTGGGTCAGGGACGGCCTGCTCGTTCTTCACCACTCCGGCGGCGGCAAGGAGGAAACCATGGCATTTCCCGCGCCGGGACTTCCGAATAAAGAGTATGAAAAAGCCGGTAAGGGAGAAAAGACCAGGTTGGGAACGACCTTGTTCATCAAGGTCGCTTTGCCTGAGGTGAAAACATCTCCCTCGCACACGGCGTATTTTACCGTTGAAGGCGAAGGGCTTTCCGCTCCCGTTTCAACCTATATCATCAACGATGTCGACCGGCAAGCCGAAAAACAGCTTCAAGACGCCATGGGGGCCATCGCCGCGCGCACCGTGGTTCGCGTCGTTACGCGGACGATCGCGGCCCAGGAAGCGAAAAAACGGATGGAAACAGATTCACCTATTGCAAACCTCCTGATCAATGTCGGGACCGATGTTCTCTCAAGTCAGCTCGAAAAGGCGGATACGCGGACATGTTTCTTCGTTCCTAAAACCGTCCAAATTGCGCGCATTCCGGTCAATCCCGGCATTCATAGTATTACCGTCATCGCCCGTGACCAGGGCGGCAGGGCTCTGACCGAAAAGACGTTCTCCGCCATCGAGGTCAAACCCCATAAAAAACAATTCGTTTTTTTCAGCTCCTTCAAGTAACCGATAGGCAAACGCACGCCGGGGCGGTTAGCTTTGCTTGTGGATGCTAGTGCTTGCTAGATGCCCTGACGGATAATGACACCGGACATCCGAAGCGCTTCGGCGCCGATATTTTACGGCTTTCGCTTCGGATAGACCGCTTAGTGTCGGCCGAATGTATTACGCCGCCTCTTGTCTTGACCGTGTTTTTTCTTTCAGTACCTTGATTATTGCATAATTACAATTCGTTTAAAGGTTTCTTCGGAAGAAACCTTTAAAATCCGCACACCGGCGCTTATGCCCTCCAAGGAAAGGTAATTCGTCCCCGCGGGAAACAGAACTTCACGGAGAACACGCCCCCGAATATCGAAGATGTTTATGGATAGTTCATGCAATGAGGCGGGGATTATCCGCACATTGCGGCCACCCTCGCCTATTGTCAAACGGACCATACTTGTATTCATCCGCTGCCGACGTTGATGTACCATGGCCGGCGAATTCGGATCAATCTCGCGAATTGAAAGCATTTTCCAGTTGCAGGCTTCGCCATCTGTGCGTATTAAAATGGTTCCATGCCCCACGGTGATGGCCATATTCTGAGTCAAATCGGGGCAGCCTGATACATCCGCACCCGGCCAGTTGCTCCCGCTGTCGATCATTGAACCAACGAACTGCCAATGTCCGCCATTTGATGGCGGGCCATGTATAACGTCAGACAGGGTGTCGATATAGGTCTGCAGTTTGACATGAGAATTATTGTCTAAATTGTAAACAATACATTTCATGCCGATCCAGCGGTTAAGCGGGATTGTGCCCTGGCCGAAAAGCGGAGCATCGTAACCGTATTTCGTGGAAAAAACCGTGCTGCCCGGATGTTTGAGCTCTTTCTCCCAGTCCCATTTTCCATCATCACGAAAGCGCGAAGCCAGCCCGGTTGCATCGCAGTCGTTCCCCCCGGAAGAACCATGTGCCAGCGGGCCTGTGCGAACCTGGATTTCCATGCCGTCATAACCACTGCCCCCGGTCGTGAGACGACGGTAATACCCCGTGGCTTCGATATTGAGGAATGATTGCGGTGGAACCCTGGGTGTAGGATTGGTTCCGGCATACAATTCCGTTGAATTTATATGGAACCGTGGCCCGGAACCGTTTATCATCAATATGCCACTACCGTCTATATAGAGGCTGTCACTACTGCTGGAGCTGTGATTGTCGGTCCATCCGGTCGGATCATATGTATCTCCGGCATATTGTATCAGACGCGCATGACCGTTGTTCCAGTGCGCTGAATTCCATTCGCGCGTTCCCGCTTTAGTCTCGTAAAATGTGGTAATGCCGAAAGTGTCAATTCCGGCATTAGCAGGGAAAAACATGGCAGCTACCAGTACGTACGATGCTATTTTCGCCATTCAAAAACCTCTATGAGCGTCAGACCGGGTATGGCATCACTGTAGTGTTGGCGGTTTGTGCTTCCCGTTTGTCTTTGTTTTTTCTCAGTGGCGTGTTTTGTTCACTTTTACATTTTTACACGTAAAATTCGAACCAGCAATATATCCAAAAGCTACTTTGAAACTCGAATAAAACTAACAGGGAGCAACTTATTATGAATGCAAAAGCTGCAGCACAGCATGTTATCGACGGCCTTCCTAAAAATGTTTCGATGGATGATGTCATCCATGCCCTATATGTCGCAACAAAATTCGACCGAGGAGAACGCGAAATCAGGGATGGAAAGGGAATTTCG
>Ga0182017_10000504_pt1 | contig 30699 bp, 12 predicted proteins | sample 712E3DmetaG_FD_120492 | JGI IMG/M metagenome (GOLD analysis project Ga0182017, IMG submission 120492) | Permafrost microbial communities from Stordalen Mire, Sweden - 712E3D metaG | ecosystem: Environmental > Terrestrial > Soil > Wetlands > Permafrost | place: Sweden: Stordalen | collected... | reverse complement strand
GGCCCCTCGGCGTTTCTGGTTATTGGATTGGTAATACGTTTTCGTTATGCATATATAATATAGTAAAGCGCTGTCGTATTAGTCAACACTTTTCTTGGGTTTTATCGTACCGAAGTAGAATTAGCCGTTCGTGGCGCCTGCCATGAACGGCTTTTTTTTTCAACAAGTTCTAAGCCAGCAAAGCTGGAAATAAAAATGATATAAAAAAACGACGTTCATCATCCGATAAAGTAGTTGCGAACCAACCTACTCGGAGAGCACAAGTTCTACATCAATCCCATTTACGGATCGACGGTTATAAATCGTTGCAGAATGCCTCCAGCTTTTTTTAAATAGCAGCCTTTTGGCAGTTTCAACGGAGTGTTGCCATTGAGTTCCGAAATTAAATGGCCTTGCAAGTCATATATTTTATCTGAATAAAAAATGGCATGTACGGCTTTGAATTTATCGGAGTTGAAGGAGTTTTTTGTCAAGGTAATATTTGCTTTGCTAAAATCAAGAGATCCATCGGTTTGATAATACATATCCACGACAAGCATATTTTTACATTGCCCAACAGAATTTCCAAATACAATGCTTCCATCCTCAAAAGGTTTCAAAGGATTTAGGTAAAAAGTACCTGCACGAACAAGCAAATAGTTCGTATCATTGGGCCGAATGTCACAAAAAATATAATTGTCACTACCAACGCCTTCTGGAAGGTTGCAGCGTCCGGTAGATGAAGAAAAAGTCGTATCTATTTTCCGAAATTGATCTTTATTATGTATATCCAATGGCCTTGACCAGTCAATTTGCACTATCGATTTATAAAATGGAATGGGCGATCCAAACGACCAATTTGGGCAACAGGTGCAAGAAGCAAAGCCGCCGGTAGTCGCGAAAAAAATCCCTCGATGTGATAATGAACACGGATAACTTAATATTCCTGGAGAAACACTATCGACTTTAAAAAAGTCATTCGCACCTGATAATGAAACCTCCCGTCCATAACTGATTACAATATGCAGCGTATCACAGCGATGGATAATAGCAGGTTCAGCAATAGCTGTGAGGAGGAGGAAAAAAAAGGATGCCGTTATTGATTGAGTACGTTGAATCATAAAATTCTCCTTAATTCATCGAAATGTTCCCGAACGATACGAAAAAATTGCGAGGCCTCCGGGTTTCGGGGATTGTAGAACTCTTCCGAATAAAGCGCTCGCCTCCCCCCCCCCCACACATTATAGGGGGAAGAAAAACCTGAGGCCCCTGACGGGCCTCAGGTAAAAGAGATACAGTCCAACGTTACGGTCTACTTCCCGAACACGCGGAACTCGTACAAGCTCGCCCAGTTGGTTCCCGGAGCTTTCTTTATCGTGATGCGGACATACCGCGCCGTGGCATTGAAACTATATGCCTGGGTCTGCGCCGTATTGGTGTTCGTCGACTTGTCGACGCCCGTCGTCCAGGTATTGTTGTCGGCCGATGTTTCAACCGTAAAATTATAGCAGTTGCCGCTGCTGCCCGTCGCTTGGAACATTATCTCGACTTCGCCGATGGTCTTCGACGCGCCAAGGTCCACCTTCCACCACTGCGGCATCGTGGCCGACGACGCGCACCAACGCGTGCCCGTATTGCCGTCATTGCCGTTAGCGGCCGTATTGCCGGACTGAACGGATGATGCCGAAGCGGTTTTTCCCTGTGCGATGTTCGAATACGTGGCAGTGGAAGCCGTATTCGAGTACCCCGAATTTCCGCTGCCGTTATACGCCCGCACCCGGTACTGATAAGTGGTGCCCGCGGCCAATCCCGTATTCGAATAGGTTTTCACGTTGGCCCCTACCGAGCCGATTTGCGTGAAGCTGGAGCTTCCTGAAGGAGCACGCTCGATATAGAACCCGCTCTCGTTTGAGGAGTTGTCGTTCCATGCAAGATTGATCTGGCTGCGGGAAACCGCGGTCGCCGTGAGATTGGAAGGCGCAGTGGGCACTCCCCCACCTTGCGTGGCCATCGAGGTAGTATTGGAATACGAGGAATAATCTATGCCATGATAGATGTTGCGAAAACCGCGCACGCGAAACCAGTAGGTCGTGCCCGAGGAAAGGCCGGTACACAAATAGGTCTTGACATTAGCCATAACTTCGAAGATCTCCACAAACGGCCCTGAGGAACTGGTTGCCTGTTCGATGGCAAAACCGTCTTCATCTGTCGAGTTATCGGTCCACGAAAGGTTGATCTGGCTTGAAGAAGCAGACGTGGCGCTAAGATTGGAAGGCGCAGGCAACATAGTTTCGGGACCGAGAGTCGACCATGGCGAATAATATGGTGAGATTACATTCTTCGATCGTAGACGGTAATAATATGTAGTATTTAGCGACAAACCGGTATTCGAATAGGAAATCGCGTTACCGTCAAGAATGGCAATAGTGGTCCAATTCGAATTGTCGGTGCTTCTCTGGACAATATTTGAATCCATATTAAAAAATATAGGGTACCAATAGAGTAAGATTGCGGAGGAAGAAACTTCTTGACCCTGCAGACCCATCATCGGCTCAACTGGCGTCGCTATTTCCGTTTGAAGCTCGTTAGTATACGCAGAATAGGGATACGGTTGACCGCGACGGATAGCCCGAACGCGGTAAGTATATACCACGTTTGCGCTGAGGCCGTTGTTCTGATAGCTTGTTGAATTGGCGGGGACAGTGTCAATCTGAACGAAATTCCCATAATTAGTGCTCCGCTCGATAGCGAATCCAGTCTCATTGGTTGAACTGTCCAGCCATGTTATGCGGATCTGCGTGGTGGAAAGAATATGACCGCCTAAATTTCCCGGCGCCTTACAAGCATAAGGTGGAGGAGTGATGGAAACTTTATTGTAAAAAGCGGAATTAGAGGCATAACCGTCGGCGCCTATATGTACGCCGCGGATGGTAAACGCCATTTTTTTACCAACGTTATCCGAGAAAACCGTATAGGTGTATTGGGTCGAATCCGCCGGCAACTTAACAATTGGGTAAATAAATTTATCCGTTACGGTGTCAAACTTGGCATACACCTCAAAGCTATCGGCCTTTGGATTGGAGTTGGCCGGAGTCCATTTCAAATTGATGGTAAACGGATCGGGCGCCGCTGCGGTAAAGCTCGTAGGCGTACCCGGAGGAGTTCCGGCGGAGGTATAGCCCGTGCTGTACGACGTGTACGCCGTAGGCGGGAGGTCGTTTCCATCCCGAATACGGAATGACACCATCGTGTTATTTTCAAAAGGCAAAGAACTGCCTCCTATGCCGGCTACGTAAGCGTTGCGAAAAACCTTGTCGGTTTTTTCCAGATGGGTAGTGTCCCCCAAAATATTTCTAATATAGTAATAATTTACATCGTAATAGAGTTCATGATCGCAATTGTCCGTCCAACCGATCACCAAATAATTGGGCGTTACCGTCACAGGGTTTCCCCCTTCACCCGGCGCCGCCAGATGCAAATTCGAGGGAGGAGAGGTAATCTGTTGCGCAGCGGGGGTTATCGAGACCACGCTGGATTGTCCGCTCTCGCCGTAGAAGTTGACCGCCGTAACGACGAAGTAATACTTCGATCCGTTGACCAGATCGATGCCGCGGTACGGGCTTGACGGCGATTGACCTACGGTTACAAACGGCCCCCCTGAACTGATCGACCGCTTGATGTTATAAGCTGTTGCGCCCGAAACCGCGGTCCAATGAAGGTCCGCGGCGTTATCGTATGGAGTCCCGACGAGACCGGCTGGGGTTTGCGGCATTACAGACTGGTTATTCGCGTCCTTGGTGCCCGCCGAGTCGATTCGGGTATATCCGGAACGGCCGGCATTATTTAACGTATAAAGGCGGTATTTGTATTTTGTTCTGGCTTGAAGCCCAAAGTCCAGGAAACCCGACGCGGGAGCAGACACCTCTATGGCTGTCGTCCACCCGCCTTCCTTGGTCGCATTAGAATCCCCCCGCTCCAGGATATACTGACTCACACCGCTTACGGCAGTCCAGGAGAGATTGATTTGACTGCTGGATGACGCTTGCACCTTGAAATTCTGTGGACCGGGGCCAAGGTAGGGTGTTAGACCGACCGCGATTTCGGGGCATCCATAAAGATTAATGGCCAAATCGCCCGACCCGGTCATCCTCAGATCACTGAGCGCCTCTCCCACGCTCATTCCGCTAGTGACTATATCGTTTGCATATAATTTCCCCTCTAAGTCCGTCTCGGGATCATCGTATAATGACCTTGTCCCACCCGTGAAAGCGACGGCGTTATAGAGCACGGTTTCGAACCCGAGGTTATTCGACACTTCAGGATACATGGTTTCGCAGCTTGCGGAATAGACAATGGCCGGATGTTGGTCGTTCAACGAGGAGGCGGAGCCTCCGCCGCCAATGGAATTCAATACGCCTACCGCGTTGATCGAATTGCCATGAGTATGCCAAACGACAAGGCCGGGATTGAACGTATTCCAGTTGGTCGCCACGGTCCCATAGTCGCAAAGGGTGACTTCGGGAAGAGGGTTCATGTTGACGAGATCCTTGACAAAATCATACGAATGGGCATTGTACGGCTCGTAAAGCCGGCGATAGCCCCATCCCGCGGGGTTCAGGACCTTGTTCATGATGGTATCTCCGAACAAATAATCATCAGCGGGGCTACCATCAAGCGGCACCACGGGCAACATCGCGAACCTGCGCCACTCAATGTCATATGCATTAAAATAACTACTTGTTTTCTGTAGGATCTTTTCGAGGTCCACAACGTTCGGACTGCCGGTATTGGGATCGGGGTAAACCGGTATTCGTCCAACAATAACGTCTCCGTGGGTGCCGAGGCTGCCGGCGTCGTCTTGTAAATTCGAATAATAATGATCCGATGGGGCTAACGCGTCATAGCCCCTACTGTTTCCAACCATCTTCATGGGAACGTCGGGCATGTTGATATTGGTCGGGTCCGGGTTACCGACAAGCAATACATATTGAATATTCTGGGCCTGATAATAGGTCTGGAGCCATACCCGGATGTTATCGGCGCAAGCATCAGCCGTCGCTCCTTGGGCCCAATTAGTTTCGGTCCTTATATTATTTTCGGTGATAACGCTTACCTGAATACCACCTATACGTAAATATTGCATATAAGAACCAATCGCACTTGAACTATTTAAAATAGCATTGGTAGTAATCACCACATACGTGCCGGTTATGGTGCTGGCCGCCGCGCTCGCGCTCATCGCCTTCGATTGAAGAGGAGAAACCTGCACCGGAGCAGCCCCGTACTGCTGCACTTCGGAAAAATTAGCCACGTTCTTTTGCAGAAGCCGCTCCGCCCAGCCGCAACGAGGAACGTTGCGCACCGAAGCGGCGGTCGAAAGCACTGATTTCGGCATGGAAACCATCAGGGTTCCATTCGTAATCATACGCAGCTTTCCGGTCACCGGGTTCCACAGATACGGGTTGATGGTGATATCGACAATGTTGTACTGCCGCATTTTCCCGAATACCACGTTGCCTTGGTAATCTGCGGGGTATGCCGCGTCTTTTCCGTAAATCGTCATGTCCTTTCCCTCGGAAAGCGCGAGACCTTTCGGCCATTTGGGGTTTCCGTTATCATCATAGGGCGGCCTGACGGGGTTAACAAGAAAGTTTCCGGGAACCTCTTGATCGACGCCGTTGACAAGAGACACCGTAACGTCCTTAAAGTCCACGTCGGGCGGAAGAAGAAACGAAACAAGATAATGCGGCATGGCCGGTTTTCCCACGACTCCATTTACTAATGCTCCGGAGAATACCGCCTTTCCGCCCTTCATTTCCACCGCGATCTGTTTGTACGGCAGGGTGACTGAAAACTGCGCCATTGCCTGCATCGGTGAAAACAAAAAACATGCTCCCATGAGCGACCATTTAAGAATGCTTCCCATCTGTTTCCTCCTCTTATTAAGTGAATAGGGGCTGATAAATAATATATAATCAAGCAAGAACGAAAAAAAATGACTTTTTTTTCACTTTTTTATTTCTCTTGTTGCGGGCTTGGATAAGAAGAGAACAGGTTTTTCATCATTACCTAAAAGTAAATCACCTAACGGATTTTGCCATAATTTTGCCGTTGTTTCCGGGTATTTTTGTCAAAATAAAAAATGGAGGCCTATGGCTTTGGGATAATCATAAAAGTAAGCTCTTATATTTACATGCAATTTTGCTCGAAATAATTGTAGTCAAGCATTGCGCTTTCCACCGGTAACGGCGGGATAAGCTGATTTGGCGGAGGTTTTTTTTTTTTGGGGGGGGGGGGATGAGTAAAACATATGAATGCTGCAATCGTCTTGCATTCGGATGATTTGCCCTTGATTTTCAAAGCAGCTTAACATAGTACTGTCTCTACAGGGCTATCTATGCAAAGAACGTAGATAATTTTGATATAGAACCTAATCAATTCGGACAATGTGGAACCAAATCAATATATCTAATTTTTTAGATCATTGCCATTTTTTGCCAAAATATGAATAAAAAAGGCATAAAATGGAACCAAAAAAAATAAAATTTAATCGTAAATATTTATGCGAAGAATAGTTTTTTTAAGTATATTAAAATAAGGATCATCCTGAAAAAAGCCGAAGCAAAAAAATTTTAAAAAAAATAAACTAAACAACTAAATTCTCAACAACCAACAATATCAATAACTTATATGTTTTTTAAGATATTTATAAAACAACATCGCTAAACATTTTTTTGACAAACCGTTTTTTTTTAATTATTATATCTGGTGTGGTTTATATTGGTTTATAGAGGGGAAGCGCTTTGCAAGGAGTGAGGCGAAAGTTGATGCAAGTTTCGAGGAATTAAACCCAATGAAAATAGAAAGCCTCCCTTAATTAAAAATATTCTAATAGTGTGGCGTTTAATTTTACTATATTTAAAAGGTCAGGAAGTCGGTAAAAAAGTTCAGTTTTACAAGTAGCTTTTAATTTTTTATTTTATCAACTATCATTTACATAAGCAAGCAGAGGGGGAACTATGGTTCTGCATTCGAAAGGTCGATTACTCGCAGGCGCTTTCTTTATCGCCGCGGTGTGGCTGTGCGGCGTCAGTTACGGCTGGACCTGTGCCGGTTCAGAGAATGAAACCAACTCCGGCGGTAGCTATCCGCTCGGATGCCCAATGGGAGGAATCGGCGGCGGCAACTTCAATTTCCTGCCCAGTGGCGCGTATAACAGGCTTTACTGCCTGGAATTGGCGGACACCGGCGCCATGCCCTCATGCGCGGCTTTTGGAAAACGCGGGGCAACGGCCGCATCCGCGACTTTACAGAACGGGGCGGGAGGCGTGACCACTACCTATACCGCTTACTGGCCGACCGTGACCCTGCAATACGCGGGGACCGGCATCAATGACGCTCTATCGCTCAAGTGTTTTTCGCCCATCATCGCCGGCGACGGCATTGCCAGCGGCAATGAAAACGCCTCGCTGCCCATCGCCATTTTCAAGTTCACGTTCACCAACTCCTCGACTTCGTACGACACGGCCGGAATCATGCTCAGCAATCAGTCAACCTCACAGGTCAGCGTTGGCGGTAAAGTGGTCGGGATGAGCAGCGGCACAACCTGCCTCATGGTCGATACAACAAGCGCCGACCCGGCCGACGCCATCACGTGCAGCAACGCCAGCTCCGGTTTTTCGACTACCGGGCAACTCGGCAATTCCGGGGCGGGCTTTCTGGCAAAGCGCGTTGTCGTTGGGCCAAATTCAACAAGGACCATTACCTTTTGCGTGGCGTGGACGAATATTACCGGCGGTTACTACCGCAATTACTTCACCTCGGCCCAGACAATGGCGACTTACGGCAGAGACAACGCCGCCAGCCTCGAGGCCAAGGTCGACAACTGGCACAATAAAATTTTAAATTCAAACCTTCCGAGCTGGCTCACGGACCTTGCCATCAACTGCTGCCATGTTTACAACAGCATGACAAGCTGGACAACCGCTTTATCCAATGGCATATCGGGTACCTACGGCATGGAGGAATCCATGAGCAGCATCGGCAATTTCGGCACCAACGACCAGGCCTATCATGCCCATTTTGCCCTGGCGTGTTTCGCGCCCCAGGCCGAATGGTCGCAGGTCGCACGCATGACCAGCTCGCAATTGTCAAGCGGATTGTTCGGGCACACCTATGGCAGCACCGATAACCGCAGTGATTGCGGACAGAAGTTCATGCTGGAGACCTACAAGATTTACCAATGGACAGGCACCACCGCCAACCTCAACACGCTGTATCCTGCTATAAAGAAAGGGATAGCCGGCGTCATCACCGAGGACAATAACGGCGACGGTCTTACCGATGACAACTTTCAGACCACCTACGATAACCCGTTCAGCTCCGGATGGAGCTTCCCGTCAAAAGAGTATGACAATGAATTGTATCTCGCGGCATTAAAAGCCGCGATCAACGCCGCGCAGGCGACCGGCAACTCTGGGGACGTTGCCGCTTATAACACCGATTTCACCAAAACCTCCTTAGGCTTTGAGCGGGACAATAACGCAACCATCGCCAATAGCGGCTTCTGGAACACTTCCTGTGCCAGTTCAAGCGGGAAAACCGGTTACTATACCGGATCGTCGAACATTTCCCCAAGCGCGTCGACCCCCTCAAAGGGGACCTGCGTGTGGGACGCCGCGCTGATGGGCCAGTGGTGCGCCGATGTGTGCGGGCTCGGCCCGCTTCATCCGGAAAGCAGGATAGAGAGCACGCTCGATGTTATCAATGACGCCTGCGTGGACCAGCATAATCCGCCGTGCTATACGATGATGATGGCTTACCCCAATGTCAATAATACCGGCGCCACTCCAACGTCGACCTATTTCTCGGGCCCCTATGTTTCCTATGCCTCTTATGGGCCGGGCGAGCTGATCGGCGCGTTCTACCACAATAAACCTGATCTTGCTATGCGGGCGGTCCATTCTTTCTGGAACCAAACGATGGGCAAGTTCTTGAGGGTTTTTAATGTCCCGTGCAAAATGACCCTTTCCGGGGCCGCCAGCACGGACTGGGGCGCCGATCGTTATATGAACCCGCCCGCGGTCTTTGCGGCACTTTACGGCATCTCGGGTTTTTCCATCGACGTTAACGCAAAGATGCTCCGTATCAAGCCGTCGCTGCCAACAAGCACGCAATATAAGCTTGTCGGGGATTCGCTGAAGGCCGCCCCTCTTATAAATCCGATTTCATGCGGCACCGTTGATTATCGGAGCTTTACATCGCCGAACATTTACCAACGCTTTTTCGTGAAGTTCGATAATCCCATGACGTTTACCACGTTTTATTGCGGCAAAAAGGGCAACTCTCAAAAGGTCCAGGTCGGCAAATCGGGTGTGTCTCCGACGATAGCGGTCAATAGCGCCGATACCAGTGAATACGCGGTCTCCTTCGGCGGCGGCGGGCTATCTATTGACAACTCAGGCGTCGCGATCTACATCGGTGATTATCCCGGCTCCTCTGTTAATGCCCCGGCGCGCGCGCTAAAGGTCCAGGATTTTCTGATCAATCTGAAACTGGGAAAGATCTCGTACACATTGCCTGAAGGTGCCTCTGTCAAGATCTGCCTGGTCAATGCCCAGGGCTCGGAACGGACGCTTTTCCATGGACAACAGGCGGCTGGGAGTCATACCCTAAGCCATGACTGGAAAAACGAACCGCTCGGGGTTTATTATGTGACCTTAACGGCCGGTGATTCCAAGACGGTAAAGCGGTTGGTGCGCGTGCAGTAAAACGTAATATAATAACGCGGAAGTAAACAATGAACCCCCTTTTCCTTTCTGAAAGAAAAAGGGGGTGTTTTTTTCAGTTCGGGCGGACCTTCGACGCTTCGATAAAGAACTCTTTTAAAAAACGGTCGTCGGGCAGATACCGAAGGGCTTCACCATAGTTGCGAAAGGCGTCATTGTAGTACTCAAAGGCCTTGTTGACATCGAGGGGTTTTAACGACGCTTTCGCCTCCTCGGTCAGCACATTACACAGTATGGTGCCGATATGTCCCCGTATTCTCAGACTGTCGCCTTTATAATTTGCAGCCACCTTTTCTTCCAGCCCCGCTTTTTCCGAATCGGGAACATTCACCACGTACGGCATGGCATTTTCTTTGTAGCGCATGATATCCGATAAAATCAGGGCCGGGCATTCCCGGTTCTGCCTATAAATTTTCCTTCCGAGCTTTCTGTAGAATTCCGCATAGGGCAGATTATCGGTGTTGACGTGGGAGATGTCGGAGGTGAATTCGCGAAGCTTTTCCTCCCCCAGAGCGCACTGGCCTATAAAATCGGACCCGTTTGAAAGGGTGACATAATCCAACTGATCGGCAGCGACCGCGCCTTTGCCTAATTCTTCATTGACCCTCTGAAAATCGATGGCAAGGGGTTCGTTTGATCCGATCAAATGCGTGTGCATGATGGTATTGGGCGAACAGGTGGTCATCCACATCGAACTGTGCGGATACACCTGCTGGAACGTCTTGACGATCACCTTGTAATCTTCCGGCGGTATATGCATCGGCAGCCACAGGCAATGGATTCCTCCGGGGTTAAGCCGCTTGCGGCAGTCCTCGAAAAAATCCTTAGTGTAAAGCGCCGCGCTCCCCTGGTTCGACTGCGGGTGGATCGGGCCGGAATAGATGATGTCGTATGTCTGGTCCGTGAGTCGTACGAAATTCTTCCCGTCTTGAATGATCAGGTGGAGCCGGGGGTCGTCCAAAACGCCGTTGTTCATCTTGGTAAAATATCGCCTCGACGGCTCGACCACGCCGCCGCAGATTTCAACGACGTCAAGCCGCTGTACTTCGTCGTATCTGAGGATCGATCCCGCGGTCCCGCCCGCCCCGAAAGCGATGAGCAGCGCGGTTTTCGGGCGGTTGCACAGGAACACCATGAGGTGCGCCGGGTACTTGTGGGAGGCAACGTCGACTTGCCCGTCCGCCGCCACCTGTCGGCCGTCTATCCTGAGTATCCGTCCATAATCAGCCGATTGGCTCTGCGCCACCTGGACGTCGCCGGTGATTGTTTCCTTGAAGTAAAGCAACTTTTCGCCAACGCTCAGCCCATTCATCAGCGCGTCCCTGAGATTCGGCGTGAAGCCAACCATCAAAAGGATACTTAAAGCGCCTATGGCGATTGCCGCCGTGTTGACCAAGGTTTTCCGAAACTCCCAGGCGGTCATGAAGAGGACTGCCGCCACCAGTAGAAAAATGGAGCCTGCGATAACGATACTTCTCATGACGCCGATAAGGGGAAGCGCTACAAATCCCGCCAGGAGCGCGCCGAAGACCGACCCTATCGTATTTGCGGCGTAAATGGTCCCGACGCCCGCGCCGATGTTCGTTTTGCCGTTAAGGCTCACCTTGAGCGCAAGCGGAAAGGCCATGCCCATGAGCAGCGTGGGAAGGGCCATGATCGCCGCGGCCAATGCGATGAGGTAGACAAATGATCCCCAGAAGGTCGTAATGGCAAGGGTATTTTCAAGACCATGCATGACGCCATACATGTTATAGATCAGCCCAATGGAAAAAAGGACCGAAAAGCCGATCAGTAGTTCTATAATAGCCAATTTCTTGATCGCGCCGCCCATGTTTTTGGCAAGCCGGGAAACCAGGAAACTTCCGAACGCCAATCCAAAGAGAAACACCGCAAGCATCGAGGTAAAAGCGTAGGAATCCATGCCCATTACCCATACGAGCGCCTTTGTCCAGGCCACTTCGAGAAACAGGCTTAAAAAGCCGGAGACGGCATACATTGCAATGACCGTTTTTACTTGTGAGTTTTTAAAAAGGCCATTTTCAATTTCCCCCGAATTCTTACCGGTAATCCCCGCATTCTTTTCGTCCGCCGCATTCGACAGGCCCTTCAGCCGTTTGCCATAAATAAAGACCGCACCCGCTATGGTAACGTTTAGAAAAACCGCGCTTACCGTTGTACCGATAAGCCCGATAGTGCCGATTAAAAAATATCCCGAGATCAAACAGCCGAAAACCGCGCCCAGCGTGTTTGCGGCATATAACCGGCCGGCCCGTTTTTCCGGCATTCCTCCGAACGTCTCCGAAATAAACTTGCTGATCACCGGCAGTGTGCCGCCCATGAGCGTGCAGGGAACAATCAGGATCAGGAACGAAACAAAAAGCCTTATCAGGCTGATCTGATAAAACGAAGGGTGAAAGTGCCTGTAAATGATTGCATAAAGGGGCAAGGCGCCATGGATGCAGAGAGGCACCAGCATGCCGCAAATGCCGATGCCTAATTCCAGAAACGCATAGATTGCAAGGGCATTTTTCCGGCGGTCGACACGCTTCCCTAAAAGCCAGCTCCCCAAAGCAAGGCCGGTCATGAAAACGGACAATACGGTACTCGAAGCAAAAATAGTGTTCCCGAAAACCAGGCCGAAAGACCTGACCCAGATTATTTCGTAAACGATACCGCTGATGCCGGATAATACGAACAGGGCGGTAATGAACCAACCGCCGTTTTTTATGGGATACAAGGGTTTCTCCTTGATTATGGATACATTAATAGTTTACAGGCGATATTAAGCCCGGATTCACATGCTTTGTTAAAGTCCACCCGGGCACGGTCATTGTAGCCTTTGGCTTTATAGGCAAGCCCGCGGTTGTAATATGCCATGGCATATCCCGGATTGAGCATGATCGCCTGAGAGAGGTCCTCGATGGCGCGGTCATGATCGCCCTGGCCGTTATAAGCAACGCCGCGGTTATTATAGGCCACCGCAAACCGCGGATCGAGCGCGATGGCCCGCGTATAATCTTCGATGGCGCGGGCATTGTCGCCTTTGTCCTTATAAGCGATCCCCCGGTTGCCATAGGCCCTTGCATACCGGGGATAAAGTCCGAGCGCCCGCGTATAATTTTCGATGGCGCGGTCATAGTCGCCTTTGTCCTTATAGGCTACGCCGACGTCATTATATACCGGGGCATAGTTGGGATCGAGCATGATCGCCTGGTAATAATCTTGTATTGCCCGGTCATTATCGTGTGCTTCGCTATAGGCCAACCCTCGGTGAGTATACGCGACCGCGCAGGGAAATTTATTGATGACGTCGCTCCACAGCGAGAGGCTGTCTTTCCAGACGCCGCACCGCTCGTGGGTCATACAGATGAAAATCATCAGGGACATGCCGACGCCGGCCCACGGAAGTCCTTTTAGGACCTTGTTATCAAACAACTTTCCACCGATTAAATATCCAAACAATTCCGCAAAAATATAATAGACGCCAAGCATCGGGATATACGTGTATCGATCGGCGACTATCGCGTCTCCCACGCGGATTATTTGAAGCATCGGCAGCGCGGTAATGAGAAAAAACAATGAACCGAAAACCAGTTTTCGGAAGCGCCCGCGATTGTAATAAATCGCCACGGCAACGCCGGCCACTAAAAAAAAGGATGCAAACAGCATTATGTTCATGCTTCCGTCAACCCTGGCGGGAAAGGGATATAAGGCGCTGAGATGGGTGGGTATGATCGATTTGACCACGTAAAAAACCATTCCGTAAAACGGCGCGCAAACCCTCGTTATAGCGGATAACGAGGAATACTCCGTAATATGCCCCGGACCTTTTTGCGTGAGAATCGTTATACCCGCGAACAACACGGCAATGGCGAAAAATGGGACCTTTTCAAGAAGGTTTTTTTTGTCAATCTTTCGGTTGTTTACATAGTCGATAAGGATCAGAACAAAAGGCTGGCTGATTGCGATAGGCTTTGAAAGCAAAGAAAGCGCAAGGGAAAGCAGGCAGAAACCATAAAACTTCCTGTCGGCCTTCTTCACATACCGGAGATACGACAAAAGCGAAAGGAAATAAAAAAAAGCCGACAGAACGTCTTTTCGCTCGGCTATCCAGGCCACGGATTCGACCCGAAGCGGATGGACGGCGAACATGAGGGCGACGAGAAGACCTGTCAACTGTTTTCCGGACAAACCATAGATCAGCGCAAATACCAGAAGGCAATTTATAATGTGCAGCAGCAGGTTGGTCCAGTGATAGACCACGGGATTTAATTGAAAGAACCGGTACTCCGCCATGTATGAAAGCATGGTAAGCGGCTGGTAATTGCTTACGTATACCGACGAAAAAAGCTTCGCCGCATTATGGAGCGTGCACCCCTTTATATCGGGATTATCGACCACATAACCTTCATCGTCCCAGTTTGTAAAGGCGTTGGAAAGCGATGGCCAAAAAGCGAGGAACGTTATACCCGCTATGATGCTGCAATAGAAAAATACGCGGCGAACGTTCTGTCCGGCCGATGGTTGTTTGTCGCCAATAAGGTTTTGATTTGACAGAAGTGAAGATTGGGTTGTCATAACATCATTGCGGCCGTGGAGTATATCCAAGCTCTTCCGCTTGTTTCAGCGCAGCCTGCGCCATTTCCGTTCGGCCTGTTTCATTGTAGAGCATGCCGAGAAAGTAGTAGGCTGGACCGTACCTTTCATCAAGGCTGATAGCGTGATGCAGCTCAGCCTCCGCTTCGGCCGTTCGATTGAGGTTCATATAAACGACGGCAAGGTTAGTGAGCATGGCCGGATCGCCGGGCGAAAAAACAACCGCTTTTAGCGCGTGTTCCAGACCTTTGTCAAACATGCCGAGCGTGGTATAGAGTGTTGCCAGTTCGGTATGTGCGGGAACACATGAGGAATCGATCGCAAGCGCCCGCAGATAAGCCGCTTCAGCCGGAAGAAGAAGCCCCTGACGGCGGAGGCCGCGCGCTCCGTTCAAACATACTAACGCGGCGTTGTCCATGGCCTCGCGCCTGACCATCCGGCCGGTCGTATCTCCAGGCATCAACGTTAGCGCTGAATCCGCCTCTGTCAATGCCTGGAAAAACAGCTGCCGCGAATTCATCATGCCGGCTTTCATGATCATCGATGACGCCGCGGAGCACCGGCTGATACCTTCGATCATGGTATCATCAGCGCTATTGACATAGGGTAAAACGGAAACGCGCCGTCCAAGCAGTTCTTCCATATTTTCAAGCCACAGCAGATTGGCGGGCCTTACCAGGTTGCGCGGCGCGGAGAATTCGATGCGGGGGTGGTCGTCGCTGATCACCGGGATACCCTCTACAAATTCACGTATCTGCGGTTCCCCCATGAGAAAGCAGGACAGCAACCGCTGTGGACCGGTAAGCGATATTTTCGCGAGATCTTCCCTCACGCCGTCGGCCGACATGTTCCGTTTCAACGCGGCGATATCGATCCGCAGGGAATCCAGGCTGCCGATAAGTATCCCTTCGGTGCCCAGAAACCAAAGGGACGTGTGCGGAAACGAAGACACAAAACTGGCAATGAGCATGCGGTATTGTGTAATCGACAGCACATGGAGCGGCGCCCATTGCGCCATGACGCCATGTTCGGTCAGCCGCGCACGGCAGAGCCGGTAAAAGTCGGCGGAGTAGAGATTGGTCGCGGAAGCCAAATAGGGATGCATGGGTTCAAGCGTAATCACGTTATACCGGCGCTGAGAACGCAGAAGATAATTCCGTCCGTCGTCGATGATCAGGCGAACCTTCGGATTCCGCGCGGCGCTATAATTGACATCGGAAAAATATCGCGCAGACGCGACGACCGCCGGCGAGATCTCCGCGCAATCCACCCGTTTTACCGTTGGATGGATGGCGGCGGTCCCGCACGTCGTGCCGGTGCCGAAGCAGATCACCAGAACGGTGTCCGGCTGCGGCGAAAGCACTATGGGCAGATGGGCGAGCAAATGCATGTACTCGTAGCGAAAGGTCCCCGCGGCATTGAAACCGTCGATGTTAAGCGTGCGACCCCGGTCGTTTTTTATCACCGCCACGCTGGCTACCTGGTCTTCTTTATACGATAGCAAGGAAACCGGGCCCGCGTCGCCGCGGATTACCCTGCTGTAAAGGACCATGGGGTGATGTCCGGAAAATGCAAAGCACGCGACGGCCATGACAACGGTCGTCAATGCGGCTGCAACGATCCATTTTCGGGGATTCTTCGGCACGTGCCCTAAGACGACAAGCCCGCCGATGCAGTTGACTATTGCAACAACTACCAGCGAGCGTTGGATGCCCAAAACCGGAACGAGCAGAAACGCCGCGGACAGCGATCCCGCGATGCCGCCGAGCGTGTTGAGCGCCGACAGGGAGCCGATGGTGCGGCCGGCGGTATCGATTGACCTGCACGACGCCCCGATGGCGAGTGGATATATTGCGCCCATGCAAAGCGACGGCGGGAAAACCACGGCGAAGCTTATAACGTACCTAAGCGTTATCCATTGCCACCAAACATGGACCAGTCGGCCTTCTGCAAAATGTATTGCCGGATCAAGGGCATGCAGAAGAAACGGCGAAGCAAATCCCCAAATGCCTATACACACTAAAAAGGCCGCGAGGCATGCAGCCGGATCGCGGCGTTTTTTCGTTATTGCCGCCGCGAAAAGCCCCCCGATTGCCAGACCCGCAAGCACTACGCTCAACATTGTTGTAAAGGCATAGGTCGTGTTAGTCAAGAAAAAGACCAGCGCGCGGCTCCATAGGACCTCAAAGGCCATAGCGCAGAATCCCGAACACGCAAGCGCCAAGGGAAAAAGCCACGGCGGAAGCAGAGACTGCCTAACGAAATTTTCCGGTGTTTGCACGGAAGCCTCTATTGAACCCGTGCTCGTATAACGGCGTACAACGAATATCGCCCAGACCGCAACCAAGCAATTTATTGCCGCTGCCATTAAAAGCGAAACCGACATTCCCAGGGCAGGCAGGAGAAAAAAACCTGCCGTTATCGTTCCGAATATTGCGCCGAACGTATTGGCCGCGTAAATGACGCCAAGGTCCCGGCCAAGCTGCCGGCCTTTTGCCGCGACTACACGGCTTATGGCGGGGAATGTGGCGCCCATAAGCATGGTAGGTATGATGAGCACGCCGACGGCGATAATTATGCGGGCCACGGTGTGCGCCCCCGGCGAAGTTCCGGATAAAAGCGGCAGATTGGCGCACAAGCTTTGGACAAAGTGCAGCATCACGGGCGAAGCCGCCCCGAAAAGGCCAATGCCTGCTTCACAAAAAGCGAATACCATTAAAGGACGCTTCGCCCGGTCAACGATCCTTCCGCCAAAAAAAGCGCCGAGCGCCATGCCGCCCATATACGCGACAAGTACGGCCGCCCATGCGGCCACTGCCGTGCCTACAACCAGGCCGAGCATGCGCGCCCACACGATTTCATAGACAAGTGCGCTTACACCCGAGAAAAAATAAAGCGGAAGAATAGTGCGGCGGGAAATCATAGTAAACCTAAAATTTTTGAAAATTAACGGAATAACTTTAAAAAATACTTCCGACCGTCCTTATCTATCGCGGTTTTCATCGGATTAGCGGCCCGTCGTAGTCAGCATCTCAAGCCTTCCGGTGATTTCCCTTAACTGTGGTTCGTCGCCCGAAGACTTCGCCAAAGCAAGCGCCCTCTGCAGAAGCGGGATGGCTTCGGCCGGTTGACTTTTTTGCACAAAAGCGGCGGCACAATTTTTAAGGGCGCTGATGTTATCAGGGTTGATTTCCAATGCCCTCAGGTAATGGACGATGGCTTCGTCTATTCGTCCGAGTTCCATCAACCGGTTACCGAGGTTGTTGTGCGCTTTGGCATAGTTGGGGTTGATTTCCAACGCCTTTTGGTAATGGGCCATGGCTTCGTCTATTCGTCCGATATTCGTCAAAAGTATGCCGAGGTTGGCATGGACTTCGGCGGAATTCGGGTTGATTTCCAATGCTTTCAGGTAATGTGCCATGGCCTCGTCCGTTTGTCCGGCTTGCGCCAGCAGCAAACCAAGGTTGTTGTGCGCTTGGGCATAGTCGGGGTTGGTTTCCAAGGCCATCCGGTAATGAGAAATCGCCTCGCCGGTTCGGCCGCTGCTTGCCAACAGGAGACCAAGATTGTTGTGGGCCATCCAGCAATCGGGGTTTTTCCGGATGGTCGCGGTGTACAAGGTCTCGGCATCGGCATACATTCCACTTTGCTGCCGGGTCAGCACACCGAGCGTCAATAGTATGATCAGGTAAAATATCGGCCGCAGAAACCGTCGCCGGACTTCCGGTAACAAACCAAGCGCGGATCGTATGCCAACAACAGCCAAGGCTATAGGGCCAATGCATGTACAATATTGAAAATGGTCGGCAACAAAGGAAAATCGGAACGGATAAACATTGAAAAAACCCAATACGGGGAATAGTGTTACCGTAAAGCAAAGGAACGTGGCCATAGGCGCTCGCGAACAATTCCGTAGTAACCAAAGTATACCGGCAAGCGTAAGTGCCGCGACAGGGAACAGATATTGCCACCATACAGCCTGGTTCACATTCCAGCGAGGGTAAATAAAAATCAAATTCACGGGAAAGAATATTTTGCTTAAATAAAACCATGTCGCTCGTCCCGCAATGAGGCATCTTTCAATAATTGTAAAAGTAAACGCACTTCCTTCTGCGCCGATAAACTTACGTTCCACCCAAGCTGTGAACAAACCATAAACAATTCCAACCGCAAAAAACGGAAGCAATGGAACTATATCGTTTTTCCATTCTATCTTCCCCCGCTTCCACCAGAATACGGCAAGGAGCGACATCGGTAATGTCGCAATAACGGACTTTGACATCAGGCCAAGAATAAAAAGGCTAAAAGCTATTCCATAAAATTTCTTTTTTCTTTCTTGATCGAATAGCAGATACGTCAAAGCTGAGGAGAGAAAAAAGACACCGGACAATGTGTTTTTTAGTTCCGTTATCCACGCCACAGACTCCACTTGCACCGGATGCAGGGCGAAAATTGCCGCCACGAACCATACCCCGGGGATCATGAGGCGACGCAGGATGCAAACTAACAATAACGCGGAAAAGAAATGCACTAGTATATTAACTAAATGGTAGCCGAGCGTTGATGCGCCCCACAAATGGTATTCCAGCCAGAAAACAGTATGCGTCAGCGGATAATACTGCGCAGTTGTTTTGGGGGTTGTCCATATTCGAATAAGGCCGTCCATTGAACGAAGTTCGGGCCGGGTAATGTGGCGGTCATCGTCCCAGATCGGCTTCCCGTTCCAGGCGGGTTGGTAGGCCGTCAGCGTGACTATAAACAGGGCAACGGCGAAAACCCAATCACGGTTCAATGAAACAAGAAGCATAGGTTTCATTACATGCTTTACAGTTCGAAAAATTGGATTTGAACTTCCCCAAAAAAGCGCCCCGCGCGAAAAAAGAAAATAAATTTTGGCCTCGGGGCCTCCGGACTTTATCACTCGGCTTCGGGTTTATCCGGAAGACATAATACCGCTATTTCAAAATATGCGCAATAAGCTATATTTATTCCAAATACTATAAAGGGAAAAGGTTTCTCTTATGGCGACACGACATCTGGCTTCCAGGTTTTTTCCCGTCATGGCGGTTGTGACGTTTGTTGTTTCTCACCTGTTCGCGGACTATCCAGGATGGAATAATTATACCTGCGGCAAGCAAGTAAAGGCTATCGCCATAAAACACAACGATGTCTGGGTAGGCACCACCGCCGGCTTGGCAAAAATCAGCAAAGTGACCGGCCGGACCGTTTTTTATAACAAAGCGAATTCCGGGCTCCCCGATAATGACGTTCATTCCGTCATGCTCGACAGCGGCGGCAGGGCCTGGATCGGCACCGGGCACGGCGGCGCGGCACTATTCGATGGGACCCGTTGGACGATATACAATCAATCGAACTCGGGACTTCCGCGGGATTCGGTCTCGTGCATCGCACAGGACAGCGCAGGGGTCATGTGGATCGGCACCAGGTGCGGCGGGCTTGCCCGGTTCGACGGAACGAACTGGAGCGTTTACAACCGTTTTAATTCCGGTCTCGAGGACCCGAACAGTCATGTGGTCTTCCTCACGGTAGACGACAGCGCCAATAAATGGATATGCACCGAGGAAAGCGGCGTTTTGCAATTCCACGACACCACAACCTGGATTGACTATCTTCTACCGATGTTGCCCGGCGTTTGCAATGTCATTGCCCTGGACCGCAGCCACAGGAAATGGGTCGGCGGAGACGGCGGAGGTCTTGTTGTAATTGATGGGGACGCACGCAGTGCATTCAATACTTCGAATTCCCTGCTGCCGGGAAACCATATCTTCACCCTGACGATTAGCGACAGCGGTAGCGTCCTGATCGGCGGGTCAAACGGCCTCGCCGTCTGCGACGCAAAGACGCTTCTCATCGATACGATGTTCAGTTCCATCTTGTCGGGCAGATCGGTCCATGCCCTGGAGATTGACGACAGCAACAATCTCTGGACCGGCACCGATAACGGCCTCGTTGAATTCAGCGGCGCCGCCGCCGTAAGGTCTTTTCCGTCCACGTCCAATTCGGGTTTGCCGGGCAATCGTATTTATTCGATAGTAATGGACCGAACCGGTACGAGGTGGGTCGGCACCGACCGCGGGCTTGCCTCATTCGACGGAAACAACTGGGCCTCCTACGACACCGCGACATCGCGGCTCATAAGCAATCATGTTTTTGCGCTCGCCGTGGACAGCTTAGGTAATATTTGGGCGGGCACCGACAGCGGTCTGGCGAAATTCAACGGCGCCGACTGGACCCTCTACGACACGGCAACTTCGCCCGGGCTCCCGGGCAATTATGTCAGGGCCCTCGCCGTTGACCGCAAAGCAAACGTCTGGATAGGGACCAACGCAGGCCTCGCCGAATTTGACGGGACGGTTTGGAAGACCTATACTGTCGCAGATTCCGCCCTGCCCGACGATGAGGTCCTTTCGCTGACGCTGGACAGCTTAGATAATATTTGGGCCGGCACCGCCGGCGGCCTCGCGCATTTCAACGGCGCCGCGTGGAAGAAATTCACGATGGAAAACTCCGGTTTGCCTTACAAGTTTACACGCGCGGTCGCGGTTGACAAAAACAATACGCTGTGGGCCGGGACCGCCGCGGGCGTTGCGAAATACGACGGCGCCGACTGGACCGTTTTCAATTCCTTGAATTCCGGGGTTGCCGACGATTTTATCTGGTCAATCGCGTTCGACACCGGCGGCGTTCTGTGGGCCGGCTCGGAAACAGGTCTGTCGATATACGATGGAAAATCATGGACGCCGTATACCGTTAATAATTCGGGCCTGCCTGGTACCGGTGTCAACGCCGTGGCGATAGACCGTAACGGTCTCGCCTGGATTGGCACGACCAACGGCCTTGCCTCATACAATATGTCCTCAGGTACAAAAAGCGTCTCCGCACGGACGGCCTTTATTAAAAACCCTTTATCGGTGAATAACTATCCCAATCCATTTACTCATGCGACAACTATCGGATACTCCCTGCCGGGAAACGGCCGTGTCACGCTTCGTATAGTTAACGCCATGGGTAAGGTAGTGGCAACGTTGGTCGACGGAAACAAATCCGCCGGAAAGCATATCGTTTATTGGAACGGCTCTACTGGTCAAGACGGTCTATTGTCTCCTGGGATTTACCTGTGTGAACTGGTCTGCGGGAAGAATCGTCTCATCCGGAAAATGCATCTTCTTAGATAAAAATCCTACAGACCCTAATAAACCAAAACAAAAAGTTGACAAGCGTCCCTTTTTTAGGTATGTTATCAATAATTTGGTTTAGTCTGGTTTATTCTCAAGGAGGGTTTGATGAAAATTAAATTTTTTACCGTTGTTTCAATTTCTTTATTACTGCACAACGCATTTTCCGCCACGCCCTGGTTGCATGTGGACGGAAAGCAAATCAAAGACCCGGCGGGCAATCGGGTCATCCTCAGAGGAGTTTCAACGGAGAGCATCGGGACCGCGAACGCAAGTTCGAAAAACATCAAGGCGGTTCTCGACATCGTCACCAACATGAACGATAATGCTTCGAGCTCCCAGGGATGGTACACGCGAATCGTTCGGCTTCCGAACGGTCCGGGCGATTTTACCAGCAACCCCACCGGTTATGCAACCGGGACGCTGAAAACGGCCGTAGATTATGCAACCAGTAAAGGCCTTTATGCAATCATCGACCTCCATTACGTGGCCGAGACCGCGCCCAACACCGCCACCACGACGGCATTCTGGAAAGCAGTTGCGCCCGTATTCAAAGATTATTCAAATGTGTTGTTCGAGCCGTACAACGAACCTATCAACACCTCGCAATCGTGGTCGCAGTTTAAATCCACAATGCAATCGTATGTCGATCTTATACGCACCTACGCGCCCAAGAATCTAATTTGCTGCGGGAGTCCGCAATGGGACCAGAAAATGGGCGACGCCGCGACCGACCCATTGACCGGTGATAATCTCGTGTATGTCGTGCACATGTACAATGCTCATTGGCACTCGGCGTCGAACAAATCGGAAGTCGAAAAGTGCGCGGCAGTGCATCCCATGATCATGACCGAATGGGGATTCCACGCAATTCCAAGCTATCCGACCGAAACCGTGACTAACTACGGCAAGCCGATCACCGACTGGATGGAATCGCTGGGCATAAGCTGGACCACCTGGTGCGCATCCGACGACTGGGCGCCCGCCATGTTTAGCAGCAGCTGGGGCCTTTTAATCGGCGATTGCTGCGAGGGGGGATTTTCAAAAGACTTGTTTTACACAAAAAGGAACAGCGACCAGCCCTCGGCTTCCGTCGATGTGCGGCAGTCAAAGACGATCAAATCGGCGGCATCAGCGAATATTTTCCTTAATGGCCGCATGGTTCCTGTTGCCATTACGGGAAACCACGCCATGCTGAAATTGGTTTCCCTTCAGGGGCGCATCCTGAAAGAGTATGAAGCAGGCCCCTCGAAGGCGATCATCGAAACCGAGCGGATTTTTCCAGGAGTATATGTCCTGCAATCGGTTTCCGGAAAAGAACAAATGCAAAATAAAATATTCATTCGCTGACCAATCGGTGGGCCAATAACGCACATTACACTCACCGGCGTGACTAACAGGTTATGCCGGTGGTATGTGCCGTTCTTCCACCATCAATCTCAGTATTAAATTTTCTACCAGGTAACCTGATTTGTAATCAAGGTGATCATATTCCTCAAGTTGCAAGGGTTCAAAAATATTGAACCCCTACATTTTCAACTTAAATGCAAGTTCGTATTGCATATTCCTTTATCGAGAAAATTTCCGTATGAAATTCTAAATATATCTGTTTAATTTTAATGATATTATTAATAATACAATGTAACATATTTATTTTTAATTAGTTACAAAGTTTTAACAAAAATATATTATTTCCGTACAAACGGAACAAAATATTCATATTAACTGTTGACAGGACTTGCTTTAGCCCTTATATTATCCATTATCAAATTGTTACTCTTCACAGGAAGCGAGCATGAGACCCAGAGCAAATAAGATCCGGGTTTTAGATTATACGGACTACCGTAAATATCTTCTTGATTATTATAAAATGGAAAAGAAGTCCAAGTCCGCTTTCTCATACCGTTTTTTTGCTCAAAAAGCCGGATTTAATTCCATTGGGCTCTACAAGGACATTGTTGAAGGACGGCAATCGATTGGCCGCGGACTTACCGTTAAATTTTCAAAGGCCTTCGGTCATTCAAAACGTGATGCCGAGTATTTTGAAAACATGGTTTTCTTTAATGAGGCCAGGTCAATTGATGACAGGAAACTTTATTTCGAGAGGATGCTGGCGTGCTGCGACGTCAAAGCGGTGATGATCGACACGAGCAGGTGCGAATATTATTCAAAATGGTATTACAGCGCGCTCCGCGCGCTCCTTTCGTATGTTCGGTTTAAAGACGACTACGCGGCCCTTGCCATAATGGTCGATCCCGCGATCAAACCCGATGAGTGCCGAAAAGCAATCGACGTGCTGGAGCGACTGGGTTTTATTAAAAAAAACGAACAAGGTTACTTCCGGTTAACGAACGCCCTGATATCCACCGGACGACTGACGGCTGATTCTTCGATACAGGCGATGAATGTAATGGGCTTTCAACGGGTGATGGTCGATCTGGGAAAAGAGGCCTACGATCGTTTCCCTACAAATGTGCTCGATATGTCATCGCTTACGCTCAGCGTTTCCGAAGCGACATTCAAGGAAATGAAGGAAGAAATTACCGCTTTGCGCAGGAAATTGCTCTTAAAGGCGGAACAGGAGCAGGCGCCCGACCGCGTTTACCAGCTCAATTATCAATTTTTCCCTCTGACTAAAATTGACAGGAAGGGACAGCAATGATACGCTTCGGCGGCATTACAGCCTCTCTGGCGCTTATCGCGACCGTTACCGTATGCGGCTGCTCCCGGCTGCCGACCCAGACTGCCGGAGGCAGCGGATCGGAGACCGTTTTCGGTAAGGCCCGCATGCCCGATGGGAATCCCGCGGCAAAGGCCGCCATCAGGTTGCGGTCGGAAGGATACCTTGCGCCTCTGACTGGATTGCCGGTGAAAAATGTGGCCGAACAAGTCGACGCGGTGACCGACGATTCCGGGCGCTTTTCGGTATCGGTAATCGATCCAGGTCTCTTTTGTCTTGAAATCAACAATAATGCGGGGCTTGCGATGCTGCTCCGGCTCACGGTCGATGGCGCTTCCGATTCCGCCGACATGGGCGTTACCACGCTTGAAAAAACGGCTTCGGTTCTGGGCACAGCCCTCGATGCGGCCGGAGGTGAAGCACAAATCTTCGGTCTTGAGCGCCTTGCCCCGATCGATTCCGTTTCAGGCGCCTTTTCATTTTCCGATCTGCCCGCGGGAACGTACTCGTTTCACCTGGTGCCGAAAACAATGGCGTCTGTTTTGTCAATCTCTTCCGTAAGGCTTGACGCTGGCGACGTGCAAAACATCTCGCTGACCAGCGGATGGACGTCTTCGAAAAGGATCTATTTCAATACGACCGCCACCGGCGCTGACGTTGCCGGCGCCGTGACGAATTTCCCGGCGCTCGTCAGATTGACACATAGCAATTTCGTTTTTTCCCAAGCAAAGACGGGCGGCATTGACCTTCGTTTTACTAAACCGGATAATACTCCGCTTCAATACGAAACAGAACGGTGGGATGACGTCAAGGAACAGGCCGAGGCATGGGTCAAGGTCGATACGATATTTGGAAATGACGGCACGCACTTTATCAATATGTATTGGGGCAACCCCAACGCGCCGTCCCAATCAAGCGGAGCCGCCGTGTTCGATACTTCCGCGCCCGCGTGCGGTTTTCAGGGAGTGTGGCATTTGCAGGAGACCGGGAAAAATAGCGCGCCGGACGCCACGGCCAACCGCTTTGATGGCGTTTCATCCGATACCGCACCCACGCAGGTAACGGGGATCATTGGGGCGGCACAACAATTTAACGGCTTTTCGAATTATATCAACGTCGTCGGGACCGCAAGCGGCAAACTTAATTTCCCGGAAAACGGAACGTACTCGGTTTCCGCATGGGTCAAAGTCAATCCGTTTCCAAACCAATCGAGCGTTATCGTTTCAAAACAGCTCTATCAATATTCGCTGCAACTTCGCAACGATAATTTCTGGGAGTTCCATATTTTCGACAATGCCATCGGGTTCGAATCGACGGCTTCCGCCGCTTCACCCGGAGTCTGGACCCATGTCGAAGGCGTGCGGTCGGGACCGAACCAGTGTTTTTATGTAAATGGAGCGCTCTGTGCGTCGCTTGCGGCGGATACGATGCAGCCCGGCAATACCACGTATTCAAGGATCACATCGAATGACGTCTGCATCGGCAGGTTGCCGGTTATCAATAACCCGGGTCAAACATGGCGCTACTTTAACGGCGCGATTGAGGAGGTCAGGATTTCCAGTGTCGCCCATAACGCGGATTGGATCAAGCTGTGCTACATGAACCAGAGGCCGGATGATAAACTCGTTTCGTTAAAATAAAGTTTTTTTGAAATTAAACCATTAAAAATTTAACAGGAGGAATGGCATGGGCACTTTCAAATCAGGTCGTTGTATCATATGCTCTCTGATGGTTTTTTTATTAGCGGGTATTGCTGACGCAAATATAACCGAGCGCCTGGAAGAAAAATACCTGAAAAGCCGCATCAAGATGCGTATTGATGAGGGGTGGAAAGTGATAGCCTCCGATGTGACCGGAGCGCAGGCGACCACCTTCGATGACGCCTCATGGACGCCGACGAATGTTCCCCACGATATGAGTATTACCCTTATTAAACCCACGGGAACCAGTGGCAATGATCCCGGAGCGAAAGGCTGGTATCGGAAGCACTTTACCGTGCCCACCAATTGGGCCGGGAAAAAAGTCATCGTGCAGTTTGACGGAGTGTACCATGACTCCAAGGTTTATTTAAACGGGACCCAGGTGGGAAGCCAGCGCTATGGCTATGTGAGCTTCCTCTGCGACCTTACATCCTCTATCACCACGGGTGATAACGTGCTTGCGGTATTCGTGGACAATTTAACGAGCCGCAGGTCCCGTTGGTATTCCGGGACCGGCATTTTCAGGCACGTGTGGCTCATCGCCACGGACATGGTATACGTAAGGGAATGGGGCACCGCGGTAACGACGCCCGCGCCCACGGCCGCTTCGTCGCAGATAAACGTCCAAACCGATGTCGTCAACGATATGGCGACGACCCAGGCCCGCACCGTGGAAACGACCTTGTACGATGAAGCCGGCAACGCCCTGCAAAAGGTTACCACGCCGATGTCAATCAATGCAAAAACCATCGACACCTGCGCGCAAACGCTGACGCTTACCTCATGTAAACTTTGGGCGCCCGGCACGCCGGTGCGCTACTACGCCTATACCCGCCTTCTTAACGGCACGACTTCCGCTGATGATTACGTGACGCCTTTCGGCATACGGGAACTTAAGTATTCGGCTACCACCGGCTTTACCATAAACGGCAACGGCATCTCGTATAAATTAAAGGGTTCCTGCGTGCATTCCGCGTTGGTGCCCGCCGGTTCCGCGACGCCCGATGAGATGTGGGAGCGGACAATAAAGGAACTCCTGGCATCCGGATGCACTTCAATTAGGACCGCGCATAACCCCATGGCGCCCGAATTCTATGATTATTGCGACCAATTGGGAATGATGGTCATGGATGAGTGGTGCGATAAATGGTCCCAGACCGCCGCGGGTTCGTTCTACGCGGATTTCGCCACAGTCTGGCCCAAAGACCTTGCTTCGCACATCGAACGGGACAGGAACCATCCGAGCGTGGTCATTTGGAGTTTAGGCAACGAGGTCGCTTCAGCCGGAACCATTCCCGCATATATCACCGATAATCTTAAAATACTGGTGGCGTACGCTAAAAATATCGACAAGACACGCCCAATGACCCATGCGTGTGTCGCGGGGTGGAGCGACGCCGCGGGTTTCGCCAATATGGGTAAAATAGAGGATGTCGTAGGCGTCAATTATCAGGACTTTTTGTATCCGTCAATTCATTCCGATAACCCCGCGGCCGTGATTTGCGGAACAGAACAGGACCCTTATGCGCTCCCTAGTTCGGACGTGCCGACATGGTTTTCGTCAAGGGACAACATCTATGTCGTGGGGCACCATTTATGGACGGGCGTGGATTATCTCGGCGAATCCGGGGGCCTGGGCGCCACGAGCGGGTTCCTTGACAATTGCATTTTCCGCAAATCATGGTTCTACTATCAGCAAGCGCAATGGGGCGCCGCGCCCATGGTGCACGTTACCGTCGGTGATGGGACGGGAAACGGGCGGGCCATGCCCACGCTCTCGGAGAACTGGAACCAGACCGGACCGGTCACCGTGACCACCTACACCAATTGCGAGACCGTCGATTTGTATGTCAACAGCACGAAAGTCGGAACCAAAAAGCTGAGTGATTTCTCCAAAAACATGGTCATGCTCTGGACCAGTGTGCCGTGGGCATCCGGAGTTATAAAGGCAGTGGGTATGAACGGCGGCGTCCAGGCGGCAATTGACAGCATTAAAACCGTCGGCGCGGCCGCGAAAGTCATCCTCAAGCCCGATCACACCGCCCTTTATGCCGACGGCGAGGACGCAGCATCCATTGAAGTGGATATCGCCGACGCTGACAACAACCTCATTGTCACGGCCGCCGATCAAGTTTCGTTTACCATGACCGGCGCCGGAAGGAGTCTGGGGATAGCCAGCGGAGACTGGAACAGCAGCGAACCGTTCAAAGCAACGGCCAGAAAAGTTTTCCACGGCAGGGCGCTGATCGTCATACAATCGACCACGGTCCCCGGGACGATCAATCTGACGGTAAATTCCGGTTCTTTGACTCCCGCAACCCTTACCCTGACGACCTCGGCGCAAGCGGTAAACACGATTAAACCGGATGCTCCTTTGGTAAAGGCTGCCAAAGACGGGATTAGTCAGTTTACATGCGCTCAAAATCCGGGGAATAAAAACATCCGCGTGAACTATCGCGTGGATAATCCCGGGGCGATAAATCTTTCGGTGATTTCTTTTTCAGGGCGTACAATCAGTTGCCTTACGAATAAGTATCACAAAGCCGGAACTTATTCTTTGGAATGGAACCCCATGAACAAGAACGGCGTTTACTTTTTCGTATTGAAGACCGGCAGCGGCAAAACGATCAGAAAAGCCTTGATGGTGCAGTAGTAGGAAAAATCCAACCCACTCCTTGATCCCCTCTCTTGACGACCCTTGGAAACACCCGAAGGGGTGAAGAGAGGGGAAACCTGCGGAAGAAGCCGCGAGGAGGGGTGAGTTAACACGAAAAACTTTAATGAAGGAGGAATAATATGCGAAAGTCTTGGTTTGGTTCCGTTTCAATATTTTCTTTACTACTCCTGTTCATCGCGAGCATGGCAAACGCCAGCATGACGGAGCGTTTTGAGGCAAAGTTTTTAAAAAGCAGGATCAAACAGCGGATCGACGAAGGTTGGAAGGTGAAGTCCGGAAACGTTACCGGTGCGCAGGCGACAACTTTTGACGAAAGCACGTGGACGACGACCAATGTCCCGCATGATTTCAGCATCACGCTTGTCAGCACGACAAACAATGATCCGGGCGCAATGGGATGGTACCGGAAGCATTTCACGCTTCCCGCGGAGTTTGCGGGAAAGAAAGTCATCGTTCAATTCGACGGTATTTATCATGACTCGAAAATCTACTTGAACGGTACGCAGGTCGGCGGCCAGCAGTACGGTTATGTGAGCTTCAATTGCGACCTGACCCCTTACCTTAATGCCACGGGCGACAATGTACTCGCGGTATTCGTCGACAATCAAACGGTGCGTAATTCCCGTTGGTATTCGGGAACAGGTATTTACCGCCATGTGTGGCTGATTGCGACCGATAAAGTGTACGTTCGAAATTGGGGAACGTTCGTGACCACGCCAACGGCCGCCGCGGCCCAGTCGCAAATCAGGGTACAGACCGACGTGGTAAACGATCTGACGACCGCGCAGACCAGAACGGTTGAAACAACCATTTATGATGAAAACAACAAAGCGCTCCAAACGGTATCCACGCCCATTACCATCAATCCGAAAACCACCGACAGCACGAAAAATATCGACACCTGCGTGCAAACCCTGACCCTTTCTTCATGCAACCTTTGGTCTCCATCCACGCCCGTTCGATATTACGCCTATACGCGACTTTTAAACGGGACGACCGCAGCCGACGACTACGTGACCCCGTTCGGCATACGAGACCTGAAGTTTACTCCCGGCACGGGAATGACTGTAAACGGGGTGGCTACCAAGATGAAAGGCGTATGCCTGCACTGCACCCTGGTGCCCGCGGGTGCCGCGGTGCCCGACCCAATGTGGGAGCGCGCCATCAGGGAAATAAAAAATTCGGGATGCAATTCCATTCGGACATCGCATGATCCATATAGCTCCGAGTTCCTTGATCTCTGCGACCAACTGGGCATGCTGGTCATGGATGAGTTCTGCGACAAATGGAGCCAGCCCGCGGGAGGCGTGTCGTATGAAAACTGGGACCAGAACTGGCAGCATGATGTCAAGCTTTTCGTGGAACGCGACAGGAACCATCCCTGCGTGGTTGTGTGGAGTATGGGCAACGAAGTCTATTACGGCGGAACAATCCCCACCTACATTACCACCACTATGGGTGAACTCGTTCCCTATGTGCATACGCTTAATCAGAACAGTAATCGGCCCGTGCTTCATGCCTGCAATGTGCAAGACGCGGCCGGGTATGTGAACCTTGCCAAGATCCAGGACAACTTCGCGGGCATAAATTATGGCGACGGAATTTACTCTTCGATTCATTCGAAGGACGCGAATGTCTTGATTATGGGCACGGAAAATGACCCTTATACGATCGCAGGCAGCCTTTTACCCACATGGTTTTCCGTAAGGAATACTCCCTATGTGGTCGGCCATCATATTTGGACGGGTTATGATTATCTCGGCGAGAAATCACCTTTAGGCTCCGCTTATGGGTATCTCGATAACTGTATTTTCCGTAAATCCTATTTTTATTATCAATTGGCGATGTGGAACGATTCTCCGATGGTGCATATTACTATTGGAACCGGCGCGGGAAGCGGACACAGCATGCCGCCTCTGGCGGAAAACTGGAACCAATCGGGATCGGTCCCGGTGGTTACTTATACCAATTGCGACAGCGTTAGCCTTTATGTCAATACGACAAAAATAGGAACGGAAAAACTAAGTACATTCCCAAATATGATCATGCAATGGACAAATGTTCCGTGGGCTAGCGGTGTTAT
>Ga0182017_10000503_pt1 | contig 30770 bp, 21 predicted proteins | sample 712E3DmetaG_FD_120492 | JGI IMG/M metagenome (GOLD analysis project Ga0182017, IMG submission 120492) | Permafrost microbial communities from Stordalen Mire, Sweden - 712E3D metaG | ecosystem: Environmental > Terrestrial > Soil > Wetlands > Permafrost | place: Sweden: Stordalen | collected... | reverse complement strand
GCCAAAACCCGTTGCCGAAGATCCAACGAATACGCCGGCATCGCAACACCTCCTTGTGCTGCGACCCTCTATAAGCGCGTGCGCGCTCCCGGCGCAAGGGGAAAAGTGAAATTGCTCTAAGCGACGTGGCGCACCCGCCGTGCATGCGCAGGGTAGCTCCAAAACATAGGGCGAGCATCCCTGGGGGACGCTCGCCCACGAGCTTTCTCCTCCGAAGCTTGTCTGGCGCTTAGCGCCGGCGAATCAGGGCGCCCAGGCCGAGCAACAGCAAGCTGGCCGGCTCGGGCAGAGCCGAGATGACCACGTTGTCCACGCGATCCGTGCCGGCGACCGCGACCGTGCCGCCGTTGGCACTGACGGTCGAATTGTCACGCAGACGGATGTAAACCGTCGGCGCGTTGTCCAGAGCGGTCACGCTGGCGAGATTCACCGTGAAGCTGTATTCCAGGTGGGGCGTCGTGGCGTTCCAAGTCCCAGGCGGGGCCACGTTCGCCAAAACGATATACTGTGCACCGAACTGGGTGAACGTCGTGCCGTTGGTGCTGTACTGAAGCACGAAGTCGCGCGGGCCGGTGTTGCTGCTGGTCTGGTCCCACGCAAACGTCACGCCTGCGTAGCCGGTGGTGCTGGTTGTGAACTGCCAGTAGTCGCCCACGGCCCAAGTGTTCGCGCTGTACGAATGGGCCGAGCCATTGCCAGCGGGGGTGCTATACGTGGCTGCGCCGGCGTGCCCGCCGCTGGCCATGGAGGTGGCGGCATTGAGGCCGGCCTCGGCCGCAAAGGGCCCCGCCGTCGCCGGTTGGCTGACCTCAAACGTCCAGTTTGCCAGGGTGGCGGCGCTCGCCGCTGTCGCGAGCAGGACAAGCACACCCAAAACACATACTGCTTTCTTCATCTCACTCTCCTCCTGCAGGATTTGTTGGAACCTCTGATCTGTCTACCGGGCGGGTTCGATCTGGCCACGCTGGAAGCAGCCTCCTCCAAGAGGCAACGTGGTTGCTCGACTCCACCTCCTTATCTCCTACTTTCTACTATACCGCTGCCGCGGCGGATGCCAAGGCTTATTTCCACCAAAAACGCGCTAAGTTTTCGTGACGCCGCCGGCGGAGCGCGGTCCGGATTCCGCCGGCGGCGCCGCGGGCCGCGGAGCCAAGTACCGTTCGTTAATGGAGTTATCGGTGCTTGTCGGTTGCTGTGCCGGCAACGCGGCCCGACGCTCGCGCGATCCGGGGTCCGCGATCTTCATGCGCCGGAACAGCAGATACGAGATGAACGCCAGGGCCACGGCCACCGCAAAGGCGCCATCGCCGATAAAACGCGCACACAGCAACGCCAAAAAGGGCGTGATCAGGGCGCGGACGCCGGTCAGGGCCACGTGGATGCCCATGTACAACTCGGTCTGGTGCTCGCGGGCGAAATGCATGTGCCCCAGATTCCACGCGATCGTCCCACCCGCGTTGCCCAGCCCGTTCACGACGCGGGCCCCCAGGAGCACCACCATCGCGGCCGGGAAGGCGAACGGGACGTGGGCCGCCGCGACGAGCATGGCCGCCAGCACGCCGAGGTGGGCGATGAGCCAGACAACGCTGTTGTAGACGCGGAAGTGCAGCACGCCGACGCGGTCGAACAGCGGGGCCCACTGGCGGATGCCCAGGAGCATGACAACCGTGGGGACCGCGGTCATGTAGATCGCGGAGTGGAGATAGCTGAAGGCAAAGCGTTTGGTGAGGATGTTCAGGAGCAGGGGCTCGACGATGAAGTTTGCGAGCCCGAGCACGAACATGCCGACCATGTACTCGCGATAGGGCGCGTCGAGGTACAGGATGGCGGCGGATTCGCGCAGGCCGGTCCAGATGGCGGCGAGGGCGTGGGGGCGACCGCCGTTCGCAGTGGCGACGTATTCCGCGAAACGCCGGTTCTGGAGCGCCTCGCCGCGGACGCGCATGCGTCGCAGGGGCCGTACGGCGAGCACGCCGAGCGCACCGACGAGGGGGTAGAGGATGCGGTACGCGGCCGGGTTCCAGTCGAAGACCGAGCTGAGGATCGCGCCGGTGAGCAGAGCGAGGAGCATGCGAACGGCGGTCAGACGTCCGGTAATTCGCGCGCGGTGGGTGTGCGGGTAGTTCGCGTGCCAGATCGTGGTCCGCACAGTGATCAGGCCCGACAGGAACAGGTGGATTAGCGCCACTTGGGCCGCGAACACCCAGGCGGAGTGCGCCCAGTTTGCCGGCGTCAAGCCGATTGACGCGACGCTGAGGAGCGCGCCGACGACCAGGCCGACGTACAGGCCCAGGCGTCGGCGGCCGCGCACGAGCACGCTCCAGAGCACGTTGAGGATGCACATGATGGCGGGCAGCGCCCAGACGATCGTCGTGATCGTCTCGGAGGCGTGGAAGGTCTTCGAGGCGACGATGCCGGCGATGCTGCCGTCGACCGCGCCGGTGACGATGCCCCAGCACAGGGTATGGCGTAGCTCCGCGACGTAATTCCGCCGCGACATGAACGGGAGGTCGTCAAACCGGAGGAAGTCAAAAAAGCGGCGCATGTCCGTCTGTCACAAGCGCCATGATACCCGTTTCGCGCGGCGATCGCGAGGCAGGCTGTCAGAGCCCGGAGCGCCAGGGTCGGGTTCCCGGGCGGACGTGCCAGGCGGTGGGCAACGCTTCGCTCCCGTTCGGGGCTTCGCTGGGGCGGGTGCCGGGGGGACTTTTGACACCAGCCGGCGGGGCGGTAAGAATAAAGAGCCCTGTGGCATGGGGTTGTGTGCCGATAATCAGGACGTGCAAGGACGCGCGGAGGACACAGGACCATGATCGGGCTTGAACCGCTAGCGTGGATTACCGACCCGTGGACGCTGATCATCGTGGGCGTCGTGGCCGTGCTGCTGTTCGGCAAGCGCCTGCCGGAAGTGGGACGCTCATTTGGTCGGGGGATTGCGGAATTCAAGAAGGGCCTCCACGACGTTCAGGACGAGCTGAACAAGGAGCCGCCGGCGCCACCACCGGCGGAGCCCCCGCAGCACCGCCTGCGGCCGCCGGTGGAACCGCCGGCCAGCAAGCTGCCCAGCGGGGAGGCGATCGGAACCCCCGATACGCGGGAGGCACCGCGCGTGTCCGAAGCGCCGTCGGTCGAGGAACCGCCGGGGGACGAGCGTTAGCACCGCTTGAAGAACAGCGGGTTGTTGCGGGCGGGAAATACCGGCGCGACGAGTACCGCTACGACCGCGCGCCGGCCACAATCGGTCGAATGCGGCGCTCCTCGACGCAATTGTCCACGCGCGCCGTGGCGCCCCGGCTTCGCGTGCGTCCGCGAAACTGCCGGGCGTCCGTCGCCGTCGCTTGGACGAGCAGGCCCCCTAGCCTGGACCGACGTGCGGGTTATAGTGCCCTTCTTGGCCCACCGGCGGAAAGCTCTGGATGGCAGAAACGGAAAAACTCGGTCAGCCAGGCAACCTGTCGGCGCGCCTCGACCGCTTCGCTGCGACACGCCCCGATGTCGTCCTGATGGCCCCCTTGATGAGCTATCTGCTTTTGCTGGGCGTCACGTACGCGCTTCCGGCTGGCTGGCAGCCGGCCACCATCGCTCTGCGCGGGATCGGCTCTCTGGCCGTTGTTTGGGCGGTTCGGCGACACCTTCCGCCTTGGGGCAAACCGTACTGGCCGGTGGCGATCTTCGGCGGAGCCCTCATCGCCTGCGGCTGGGTCGTCGGGCAGCACGCGTTCGACTCGTGGGGCCTGCCCGGGCGACTGCCGATCTACCCTGGGGAGAAGGTAAGCGTAGACCCGCGCGACGCACTCGGCGCCGGACGATTATTCTGGACGACGTGGTCGCTCCGCCTGACCGTCGCCTGCACCGCGGTGCCCGTAGTCGAGGAGTTGTTCTGGCGGGCGTTCCTGCTGCGGGCCTTGATCGACTGGCACAACTTCGATCGTATCCCGCTGGCGCGCTTTACGTGGGTCTCGTTCCTCGGCACGTCGCTCATCTCGACCTTCCAACACCCCGACAACTGGGGCGTCAGCATCCTGTGCTGGATGGCCTTCAACGCCGTGTTCTACTGGACGCGGAGCATTCTCTGTCTGGTCCTGCTGCACGGCGTCACGAATCTGATCCTGTATCTCATCGTGCTGCGCGTGGACGACTGGTCGTTCTGGTAGATCGGTGCGCGGTGCCCATCAGCGTGCGACATGCAAAGCCGCTCGACACAACGCCGGCCAACGCCCGTGGGGCTCGCCGGACGGCTTACGCTGTCGTTCTGCTCCTGGGCTTCGCCTCGTCGGCCACGCTCGGCGGGACCGGCACCCAGCCCGCCGCACGACCGACGGACGCCTCCGCCGAGGAAACCCTCTGGCAGCGGATTGCGACGCTTCACGCGACGCCCCCGACTTCGCAGCCGTTCGAGCAGTGGTTTGTCACCGCCCAGCGGCGCGATGCGCTGCTCCGGGACCAGCTCCGTCTATACCTGACGTTGTACCCCGGCGGCCAGCACCGCGACGAAGCGATTCGGATCGAGCTGGCGAACCTCTTCGAGCTCGGCACGCTGCGCGGCGGCGATCTGGCACCGCTGCGCGCCCGGATCGCCGAAATCCTGCGCGCCCCGCCAAGTCCGGCCGCCGAAGAGGAAGCTGCTTACGCGGAGCTTCTCTGCCAACCAGGAGAACCCGGGCCGCCGCCCCCCCCCACCCGCCAGGCCACCACGGCGCCCATCCGCCCGCTGGACATCGACCTGCCGGCTGCCTACCGCCGCTATATCGCACGCTACCCGCGCGGCCGGCACGTTCCGCGGCTGGCGACCCGGTTGTTCGAGGAAGCGGCGCGGCACGCCGACCGCGAGGGGATGCGAGCGATCGCGGAGCATCTCGGCACGCACTTCCCGAATCATGAAGAGACCGAGATGGTCCTGGGTACGTGGAACCGGCTCGAATCGGTCGGGCGTCCGTTCTGGGCGGCGCTCCGCACCATCGACGAGCGCACGCTCGATACGCGCGAGTACGTGGGACACCCGGTGCTGATCGTGGTCTGGGCCGGCTTCGACGACGCAGCGCGGCAATGCGTGCAGCGCGTCGAGCAGTTCCGCTGCACGTACCCGGACGTGCGCGTCATCGGCGTAGCCCTCGACGAGACGGCGGATGCGACCCGGGTCGCCGCCCGCGCCCTCGGCATCGAGTGGCCGCAGTGCAACGACGGCCGCGGATGGGGCGACGAGTTCACCCGCAACTGGGGCGTGCGGCAAGTGCCGTTTGTCTTCGTCATCGACCGCGCCGGAATGCTCGCCGGTGCCACCGGCGGCGACAACTGGGAACGACTCGCAGCCCAGGCGCTCGTCCAACGCGCCCCGCCGCCGGATAGCGGCTCCGCCTCGGACGGCAACCCCTGAGATGGCGGTGCGCGCGGCCCCGATGGACGGCACCAGCGACCGGCAGTGGACACCCCGGCCGGGAAGTTCTAAGATTCCCGTGCTTCCGGACGCGCGCCTGCGGGCGCGCCGTCGGGCACTCGAATTCCTGCCCTCCTGCGGAGAAGCGTTGTGAGACCGCCTCTGATCGTCGGCATCGCACTCGCGGTTTTGATTCTCGCCGCCGGCCTTGTGGCCCCTGTCTTCCGTTCTTCGCAGCGAAAAGCGAGCTGGCAGGCGCAGGAGCGGGCCGAGCTGGCCCGCCGCGAGCTGGCCCGCGTCAGTCCCGAGCTCGACTGGCTGAAGGACGGGGTGAACACGGCCGCCCTGAAGGCCGACAAGGCCGCGCTCGACGCCGCCGTTGCGCAGGCCGGCGAGCAGTTCGGCAAGCGGAGCGCGGAGTGGCGCAAGTGGATCAGCGCCGCACAGGAGCTGGCCCAACGGCGCCGGCTGCCGGCCCCCGCGTTGCAGCCGCCCAGCGCCAACGCCGCGGGCATTCAGCAGAGCTTCGCCGCGTTCGACAAGGCGGTTCAGGAAAACAACGCCTTGCTCAAGGCGGCCATCGACGACGCCCAGGCCGCGGTCGGCATCGACGGCAGCGCCATCGCCGTGCAGCACTCGCTCGGCATGGCCGAGTACCTCCGCGCCGCGGAGCTGCTCGTCGAAGCTGAGCGCCAGCGAACCCGGCAGGCCGACGCGCAGACGCGTCTGCTCGACGACGCGGCGGAATGGAAGCTGGCGCGCAGCGCGGCGGACCACTTCCGCGGGCTCGAGGTGAGCGGGATTCTGAGCAAGCTGCGCGTGGACCTCGACGAACTGAGCGATCGCCGCGATCAGGCCAACAAGGACCTGGCGGCGAGCGCGGCGGCAGTCAAGCAGCGCGAACAGGATCTGACTCAGGCCGACGACGAAATGAAGGCCACGGCGCAAGAGCTCCAACAGCTCGAAACGCAGGGCTTCGCCGCCGGCGATGACCAGGCGTTCGCCAGCTACCGCACGCGCTACCTGGCATTGTCGGGCCGGCTCCAGCAGGCCCAGGAGCGCGAGCAGGAGTTGCGCTTCGGCGGGCGGCCGGGCGCCACGCTGGTCGGTGAGGACCCCAACACCTTCGCCATCGAGGGCGGCGAACCGCTGCCCGGGCTCGGCGAGCTGCGACAGCGCCTGGCGGTCACGCAGCAGGCCGCGCAGCGCTATAGCACGGCGAACGCGTCCCTCGAGCAGCAGATAAACCACGTTCGCGACCTGGGCAAGCAGGCCGAGAGCGAGGCGGCGCGCCACGAGACCCGCGTCACCGAGCTCGACACGCAGCAGAAGAGCGACCTGGCGGAGGTCGCGGCGGCGGCGGCGGCGGCGCTGACCAAGGAGACGGACGCGCTCAAGGCGGCCGAAACGTCGGCACGTGCGTTCCGTCAGGGGCAGGCCGTCGCGCAGAATTGGCTCCGCGCCGCGCGCGACATCCAACAGAATGCCGATCCGAACCGTCGCAACGAACGGCTCAATTTGCTTCTCAAAGACCAGTATCTAGAGCAGGTGTCGCAGAGCGCGGAGGCGGCGGCCCGCGTGCTGGCCGGGCGCATCCACGCGCAGCGCGTCGAGAGCAACCAGCGGCTGATCGACGAGATTCGCCTGTTCGCCGAGATCAACCCGAATCCGGAGTTCAAGTTCGACTCGGCCCCGTTCCAGACGGTGCTGGACACCGCGCGGGAGGAGGGGCTCAAGACGCTCAAAGAGGCCCGCGATACGTACGAGAAGCTGTCGAAGGGGCCGCCGAACACTGCCTGGGTGCCGCTCGGGGCCCTCGCGGCCGCCCAGCTTCTGACCGCGCGCCTCGACGCGTCGCAGGCCGACACGTTCCGCGAGCAGGCGGCCGCCACCATCACCAAGGCCGTCGAGAAACGCGAGCGTAGCCCGTATCTCGAAGCGTACGTCAAGCTCCGCGACCATCTGGTCGCCGCCAAGCCCGCGACGACGAAGGGTGAAGAGGAAGAGCTGTTCCCCGGCGACGAATCCAAAGCCGGCCAGCAACCCAAACCGGAGGGCAAGCCGGAGCCGGGCGAGAAGAAGCCGTAGCGCGCGTTAGCGCACGACGTGCGAATAAGCCGTCGTGGACGCGGCCGCCGGGCCTCTCAATTGCCGTCCGTCGTGGACTGGACGGTGGAGGCTGCCAGGGTGAGGGGGATCGTGCGCACGATTTCCAGACGGATCGTGCCCGCGGAGAACCCGAGCTTCTGCGAGGCCGTCTTGGCGCGCGTCAGCGTCACCGTGATGTCGCCGGCGACAAACCCGCTGAGCTGCGCCGACCCGATCGAGATGCCCCCGTCGTCGGCGAGGTCCGCGAGGGACACAGAACCGGCGCCGACGTGTGCGCTTCCGTCGCTTGCATACGAGACGACCTGCCCGGCGATCGTGATGCTGACGGTCGCGTCGTCGTCAGCCGGTTCCCAAGTCAGGTCGAATCCGCTGCGCGAGACCACCGTCGACGCCGCGGGCGTGACGTCGGAGAAATCGTCCGGCGGCGCAACTTTGAACGTGGTGGCCACGCCCTGATTGTCGAAGCTGACGGTGTACTTGTACGGCGCCTCCACGGCCTTGATCGTGGCGGTCAGGGTCGCGTCCAGCCCCAGATCGGTCAACGTCGTGGCCGTCAGCGGCACGTCGTTTACGGAGAGAATCTGATCGTCCGCCAGCGTGATCTTCCGGCGCGCGAGTGACAGGATGTTGTTGTCCACGACCTTCGCCGTGGCCGTCGCGACAGCCGACTCGGAGACACGGCTGACCACAAGGGTCAGGTTTCCGCGCTCGGACAAATCGACGCTGTCCGAGCTCAGCGGGCAGCCCGCAACCAGGAGCAGGGGAAGCGCGACGAACCCGACGATCGTCCGGTACGCACCTCGGCTATCCATACCGTGTCCTCTCCTTTCTCTCTTCCCGGCACGCACTCCGCGGCCGAGCATGGACGTTGCGCCAGCCCGTCCCGCGGAGACCATGGCCACCGCGTACCCGGGTCCGTCACTCACAGTGCCGCATTTGCCGAACTGGAGTCGCTGGTGTTGCTCGAACTGGTCTCACTACCGGCCGCGGTCGAGTCAGCGCTCTGGTCTTGCGTAAGCGGGAGGAGAAACGGCTCCAACTGTGCTTTCAGAAGGTCGATGAAGTCCGTGGATTGGAACATCGACGAAAGCTGGCTCGAGAACGTCTCGATGAGGCCCTCAGCCAAGCGGACCGCGAACTTGGGCTGGTCGTCGGCCGCTGTCGTCGACGTTGAGTAAAGCTCGCTCGCCGTCGGAAGGCGTGCGATCGCTCCACCCGAGCTGGTAGTGGCGCTCGACCCGCTGCTGGAGGTAGTGTCGGTAGTGGAGTCTGTGGTGGTGCTGGTCGAACTCGTGGTGTCCGCGCTGGTGGTGCTTTTCTGCGCAGCAATCGACTTGCTGGTGGCCGTGCTGGTGACGGAAGTGCCGGTCAGGCTGCTGAGCAGGCTGCTAAGCGAGTCGAGCGAGCTGAGCGAGCTTGAGTACTGGCTTAGCAGCGTGCTGAGGCTGTCGAGGGTGCTCGACGTGTCGCTGGTGCTCGCGGTCGTCGCGGTCGTGGTGGTCGTGTCGGTCGTGGTACTGCTGCTCGACCGCACGCCGGGCGTCTGCCCGTTCTGGGCCGCGTCCACGCGTGCCACGATGAGGGCGTTGTGCCGCGCGATGGCGGCTTGCACCCAGCTTCCGGGCGTACCGCCGCTGGCGCTAAACGTGGTGGCAACCGTGCTGGTCTGATTTGGGTCCGTGGTGGTATCGCTGGCGGCTCGGGCTTGTACCGGCAGCGTTAGCAAGAGCGCCGGCGCGAAGGCGAGCACGAGCTTGGCGATCCGCGCGCCCTTCCGCGCCGCCGGCGGCAACCTGACCGTGCTTGTTGGTGATCCCGAGTTCATGGGCATTCTCCTGCGCCGCCGGCCCGGCTCCTACTGCGGCTCGAACTGGGCCTCCGCCTGATCGAGCAGGGTCAACTGATCGGCTGTCAGGATCGCCCGAAACTCGTCGCGGGCCTGCTGGTGCCGAGCTTGCACCGCGTCCTGCAGATCCGTGCGAATCTTCTCGATCGCAGCCTGCTGGTCGTCCGTCAGTTGCAACTCGTCCGCCAGGCGCGTCCACGTATCGACAGCCGGATCCGGTACTGCGTTCGGGTCCTGGTCCGGCGGCGGGGCAACGGCACCCTGATCCCCCGGCGGCGGACCCATGTGGCGGCCGCCCGGACCGCCTGGCGGCGGGCCAGGAGGAGGCTGCGCCTGCAACTCGTCGAGCTTGGCGAGCTGGTCGGCCGTCAGCACGGTCTTGATCTGGTCCTGCGCATTCTGGCGCAGCGTGTCGATGTCGGTGTGCAACCGCGTGAAGATATCCGCCGCCTGCTGGCGCTGCGTGTCGGTGAGCTGAAGCACGTCGGCGAGCCCCATGACCGGGTCGCCGGGGAACGCTCCGCCCAGCATGTCCGTGCCCGCGAACGCATACCCGGGCGCCGCGTCCCCGATCAGGGCTTGCACCTGTTGCGCGAACTGCTCCTGTGTGATCTCGCCGCGGTCGAGCTGGCCCTGCAGGTCCTCGAGCTGAGCCTGCTGGTCGGCCGTGAGCGGCGACGGTTCCGGCGGCATCGCCGTGTTCGCGTCCGCCAGGCCGGAGGCCGCGCCGCTGGTGACTACCTGATTCGTGTAGGCCTCGAAGCCCTGCACGAGGTCGCTGACGGTCAGTTGATTCAGCGTCGGGTCCGCCGCGACCGCCTGGGCCAGACTGCTCAGGGCGTCGGACAGCGTGGCGTCGGCGGTGAGGGTGGTGGTGCATCCCGTCAGGATTCCGGTCAATCCGACCAACCCGGCGGCCACTGTCCCATGTCGAAATGCTCTACTCATGCTGACCTCCATGGCGTAAGCCTGTGCACATCGGTACGCCTCGTGACTCCACCAAGGGGCTCGTCCACACACGGCGCACCGCGCGCCGCAGTCATCCAAGGAGACGGTTGGCTGGCGCTCTTATTCGGATTGCCGGGCATTTCGCGGAGGGTCCGGGGACCACCGGCACAAGCCGTCCTCCATCTGTATACGCGCAGCCCAACTGTCCACACGCAGCAAATACCGCGAGCGGGACGCCGAAACACAAGATCCGGACCAGCGGACATTCGAGCATTGGCGCTGCTCGCCGATAGCTCGTGTGGGGCTGAGTCGTGCGCCAATTGGATGCGGCCCGCGGCTCGCCGATAACGAAAGGACGGATCATGTCGAGCGTTGAGAGCATGAGCGGGTTGAGTGGGGAGCTGACGCAACTCCGGCAGCTTCTCGCCCATCAGGGCGGCACGAGCAGCCTCGCACAGACTGGAGCCGGCCGAGGGAACGACTCGCGCCGGGCCGAGATGGAAGCCAAATTCAATGCGGCGGCGCTGGCCGCGGGGTTGGACCCCAGCGCAGTGGACGGACTGAACGACGAGATCGAGTCGGCCGTCGCGGCGGCGACGCAGAACTCCACCGGCACGGCCGATCAGCGGAGCACGGTTCAGGCCACGGTCGATGGCGTGCTTCAGAAACACGGCGTCGATCTCACGAAGTTCAAGAGCCAAATGCAGGCGACGATGGGCGGTCCGGGCTCCCCGCCGCCCGATGCGGGCTCGCCCGGCGATTCGCAGCGTGCCGACTTCGAAGCCAAGTTCACGGAGGCGGCGCTGGCGGCCGGCCTGGACTCCAAATCGGCGGATGGGTTGCAGGACGAAATCAAGTCCACGATGGACCAGGTCCTGGCGAAGGCCGACAGCAAGACCGATCCGCGGCAAGCCATTCAGGACGCGATCGACGCCTTGCTCAAGGGCTACGGGGTGGACCTCGAGAAGTTCAAGAGCCAGCTTCAGTCGCGCACCGGCACGTCGCAGGGCATGGTGCCGCTGGTGGACGAACAAGCCTAGGCACTCCGCGTTAGCCCGAGTCTGGCTCAAGAGACGGCGGACGTCGCGGTGCGACGCCCGCCGCTCCACAGTGGGGGCATGCATACGGACGGCGAGGCCGGCGCCGCGTCGCGCGCGCGACGGTACGCGCCCGGGGCAGTCCCCACCCAATGCGCAAACGCCTTGCTGAAGGCCGACGTGGATTCGTAACCCACTTGTGCCGCCACCTTCTTTAATTCAGCGCGGGTCGTGCGCAGGAGGAAGCAGGCCTTTTGTATGCGCCACTGGGTCAGGTACTCCAGGGGCGGCTGGCCCATCAATTCCGTGAAGCGGGCCGCGAACGTGGAGCGCGCCATCGCCACGCGATCAGCCAGCGCGGCGACCGTCCAGGGTGCGCCGGGCTCCGAATGCATGAGCCCGATGGCCCGCCCGATATCCGGGTCCGCCAGGGCTCTAAGCCAGCGGGTGGGACCGGCGGACCGTTCCGGCCAGCAGCTCTGGAGCGTCTTCATGAACAGCACGCGCACCAGGCAGTTGATGATGCTCTGGCCGGCGGGCTCCTCGGTCGCCACCTCCGCCTCCAGGAGACGCACGACATGGTCCACGTACGGCCAAGCTTGTTGCCGCTCGCCTTTGACGTGCATGACTGCGGGCAGCGCCGTGTGCCAAGTGCTCTGTTCGAGCGCGTCGAGGAGAAAACACCCACAGAATAGGCGCGTGGCCGCCCCGCCGCCGCCGTGCACGTGCGGCCCTGGCCGCCCGGACCGGCCGCGGTCCAAGAGGTCTTGGATGGGCGTGACCGGGCTGCCGGCCGTGTCCCGTAAGCGGTGTCCGCGCCCTTGCGACACGATGATGAGGTCGCCCGGGCCGGCGGAGAGCGGGGCGTCGTGGCCATCGACTTCCACGACGCAGCCGTTTCGTGCGACCAGGTAGAACCAGCCCCAGTGCGTCGCCACGTGAATACCCCAGGGCGCGGTCAGCTCCAGTCGTCCGGGAATCCAACTGCGGAGGGCGACACCATCGAGCGCGTCCGTGAGCGCATCCCGCGTGGCGGCACCCTGCGGCAGGCGCTCGAGCAGCTCAGGGCGTGTGTCCTTCATATCGGGCGGCCGTCCGTTCGCTACAGCGGTCTCGAAGTAGGCACGCTCCGGCCCGCCGGCCGAAGAGCACATCGAGCCAAGTCCGTAGGCCGCAGTGCTTGCGCGTCCGCGTCGGACGCCGTGCTGGGCTGCGCCACGGGTCTGGCTTACCGAGGCCACGACCCCAGGGCTGTGAACATAGCGGTGTGAATGTGAAGTGGGCGTGAAACGAGGATGAAGGGCAAATCGCCCTCGTCAGCCGAAGCGGTCCGCAGCGTCGAATGTGAGCGACAGGACGAAATGGCGATCATTGCTCACGGCAGCCTCAGCACATCCGCCCATGGCCTCCATCGCGCGCCGCACGAGCGTCAAACCCAATCCGCAGTTGAGGCCGCTCGTGCTGCGGGCGGCGTCCGCCCGCCAAAAGCGGTCGAACACCCGGCCGACTTCGGCCGCATTCAGCTCGCAGCCGGTATTCGCGACGCTGAGCCGGCACCGACGCCCGACGTACTCGACCTCGATGGCGATGCGACCCCCATCCGGCACGTACATCGCAGCATTGGACAGCACGTTGGACAGGACCACCTCCAGGAGCTTCGGATCGGCGATGGCGGTCGCCTCCCCGGGGCACCGGTTCTCCAGCACGACGCCGCGGGACTCAGCGTGGCCGCGAAGCTGCGCCCACTGCTGGGCCAACACGGGCTGAAGCGCGACGGGCTGGAGTTCCGGCTTCATCTGCCCGGCTTCCAAGCGTGCCAGTACCAAGAGCTTCTCGATCAAGCCCTGGAGCATCCTGACCGCGTCTTGCGTCTCGCCGAGCGCGTGACGATATTCCTCCGGACCGCGCGGGCGGCTCAGCGTGATCTCCGTGATGGCGCGGATCTCCGCCACGGGCGTGCGCAGCTCGTGAGCAACGTCCGCCGTGAGGGCGCGTTCGCGCTCGAAGGCCTCGTCCAGCCGCGCGAGCAACCCGTTCAGTTGGTTGACGACGGGTTCGATCTCGCGCGGTACGCCGCCGGCCGGCAAGCGCTGCTTGAGCCCCGTTTCGTCCAGCGCACCGATCTGCTGCGCGACGGTCGCGAGCGGACGCAGGCCGCGGCTCACGACCAGCCACGCCACGCCGCCCGACACGGCCATCGTGCCGAGCGCGGTCGCTACCAGCAGAACCCCGAGAAAGCTCAACTCCTTTTCGATCTCTGCGGAACTCGCGGCGACCACGGCCGTCAGCGTCACCGGAGGCAGCCGGCGTGGACCGAGGCCCGGCATGGGCGGCGGAAACTGCACGCCCACCGCCCGACCGCGCGTACCGTCCGGCATGGCGATCTCATTGAAGCACGGCTGGCCTGGCAGCGCGTCCAAACGGGGCAAATCGGCGCCGCCTAGCGAGGCGGAGCGCACGACGAGCTCTCCGCGCGCGCGCCCGGGCCAGTACTCTGACAGCTCCGGCGGCGGGCGGAAAGGACGCGGGCCGGGCGGTGGCTCCGGTCCGGGAGAACCCGGCTCCCACGGAGGGCGATCGTCTTGTGCGGGACGTGTGGAGTCCGGTTGGCTCGGCCGGGAATCGGTGCCTGGCCTGAGCGGAGGGACGTCGATCGGCTGGTCGCTCCAAAGCTGAAACAACGCCCCTTGGCGAATCTGGCCCGCCGGGAGCCGCGCCAAACCCTCGGAATCAAACCAGTATCCGAAGGGCCCCGGGTGAATCAGCAGTGCGAGCGAATTGGCGCTGCTGAGCAGACTATCGTCGAATGCCCGGTAGAGCTGTTGGCGTTGGACGGTGTAGATGGTCGTACCGGCCGCGATCAGCAGCACCGCCATGCCCAGGAACATTCCGACGATCAGCCGGGAGCGCAGCGAGCGGGTCATGAGCCGACTCCCAACACGTAGCCCAGACCGCGACGCGTTTGAATGAGGCTCTTGGCTCCGGGCCGATCGAGCTTGCGGCGCAGGCACCCGACGTACACGTCGACGACGTTGCTCACCGTCTGCGAACCGAAGTCGTAAAGGTGTTCCCAGATTTCGGTGCGGCTGACGGTCTCGCCGGCGCGTCGCGCCAGGTATTCCAGGAGCTTATACTCCATCGCCCGCAACTCGATTTCCTGTTCCCGTAACCAGACCCGCCGCTTGGCCGTGTCGATGCGGAGCTCGCCGATTTCGATCGCGGGGCTGTGCTTGCCGTAGCCGCGGCGGACCAGCGCCCGCACGCGGGCCAGCAGCTCCTCAAAGGCAAAGGGCTTCACAAGGTAGTCGTCGGCACCAAGATCGAGGCCTTGCACGCGATCCGGCACGGTATCTTTCGCCGTCAGAATGAGCACCTGATCGTCGCGGCCGGCCTCCCGCAGCCGGCGGAGGATGCTCAGCCCGTCCAGCCCCGGCAGCATCAGGTCGAGAACGATCACGTCGTAACGATTGCCGAGCGCATACCACAGCCCCTCCGGCCCGTCGGCGGCCGCATCCACGACGAAGTCGGCCTCCTTGAGGCCCTTCTGCAGCCAGCGGCGCAGCCGCTCCTGGTCTTCGACGATGAGTACGCGCATGCAGCGCTTCCATACACAAGCGGGCGGCGTTCCGCCCGAATCATACCACTCACGGAATGCCGCGGGAGTTTCGCGCTCCGGTCTCCGCGCGGTCCATTTCGCCGGGCAACGGCGGCGAGCCCAACAGGCGCTCAAGCCCCTGCCCGAGGGCCGCGGGGTCGAGGGAGCCCCGGCCCTCCGCGTCCCACTCACGGAACCACCGCTCGAAGGCGGCGACCAGCTCGTCCCGCGTCAGCGTACCGTCGCCGTTCGTATCGCACGCCGAAAACACGCGTTGCGCCAGCCACGTGCCCGGCCCCAAGCCCGGAGGGCCGTCGGGCGGCGACGCTACGAGGGACTGGAATCCTTGCGTGACTTCCTCCGGGTCCAAGCTGCCGTTCCCATCAGCATCCCAGTCGTGCGACCAGCGCTCCGCGAGAGCCCTGAATTCCTCCAGCGAAGCTGTCCCGCTTCCGTCTGTGTCCGCTGCGCGGATGAAGTCCTCAGCGAGGAGCGGCCCTGGGCCGAAGCCGGGGCCGCCGAATCCCGGTCCGTCGTCTCGCCCGCGTGGCGGCGGCGCCGGCGGATGACGAAGCTCCCGGAGCGCTGCGCTGGCGAGCGGGACAAAGCACAAGGCGACGACAAACGTGCCCAGCCCGGCGGCCAGGAGGCGAACTCGCCGGCGCGGCCCGGACAGGAAGTCGACCACAACCAGGAGTAGGCCGACGACCGCGATTACCATGAGCAGGCACAAGCGGACGTCCGGCTTCAGCGGCTCGCGCGCGTGCTCGCGCTGCGCTGGATTCCGATACAGCGCGCCGTACTCGTTTTCGAAGACCTTTTCAAAGCTGGACGGCGGACCCTGCGCCCCCATCGGCCCCCCTGGTCCCGGCCCGGTCCCTCTGGCGAGCACGGCCGCAAAATCACACTCTTCCGGTCGCGTCCGTCCGTTCTCGGAACGCACGTCGCGGAGAATACCGCCCGACGTCCATCGGCCAGTGACGCCGACGAGGAGCGATGCGCCCATCGGATCCGCGACATAGATCACATCCCCCCGGCGAACGCTCGACTTGACCGCGTTGAAGAAACCCTCGGCACCGGGGCGGCGGAGCGAATCCGCTCCGAACCCACCGGGTCCACCCCCGGAGGCCCGGCCTATTGGCCGGCCTGGTCCGCCGGGCGGCCCTCCGGTGGGCGGGCCAGCGTTCGGGCGACGCCCCGGCGCGCCCGGAGGCCCCATGCCGGCATCTGCGGCCGCGCCGGAATACGCGTCGAACAGCTTCGGCAAGGCGCCGGCCTGGACCGTGAAGCGCAGATCAGGGAGCGCAGAGCGCGTCTCATCCCGCGGCCGCTCGACCGCGGGCGGGCCGTCCCGCGCTTCGCCTCCGGCGGGCGGTCGCCCGGGCGGCCCCTCGCTCTTGGGCAACGGCATTTCCAGGGCGGGATAGGCGACCAGCGCGGTTCCCACGAGGACGATTGAGAAAACGTGCACGCCGGCGCGCAGCCGGGCGCGCTGCTCCAGCCAGCGCACCAGTTCCGCCAGCCCATAGCCGCCGAGGCAGGCGAGCGGCCAATGGATGTTGAACGCAAGAAATCGGCCCCCGAAGCCCATCGGAAACACGACCGCGAACCCGAGCAAGGCGCCGACCAAACCCAGCGCCGGCCCCCGCCGCTTGACCAGCCACGGGATGGAAAGGACGGCCAGTGCTGCCAGAAGGAGACCGAGGTTCAGGCCACCGACGCCGAATCCGCCCACGGAAACCTCGCCACCGGTGCGGCTATCGGGTAGCAGCGCGCGGTTCGCCCAAATGTGCGCGAGCCACGGGCCATACAACACGACGGGCACCGAGGCCGCCAGCAGCCCCACGATGCTCCTCTTGCGCCGCAGAAGCGCGTTGATCGCGAGCGCCGGCGGCAGGAAAAGCCCGATGGGGTGCATCGTGAGCGCGACGAAGTTGAGCACGGCGCACGCCAGGAAGTGCTCCGTCTCCAGCGCGAGCAAGGCCAGCGGCGCCAGGACCATGACGCCGGCGACGGCCGTGAAGGACGCCTGCGTCCAGAAGAAGGCATAGGGCCCGCACAGCAGGAGCACGCCGAAAAGCGCCCCGCGCGCACCGATGATCCGCCGCAGCCAGATCCACGTCGTCAGCAGGCAGCCGGCGTAGCAGGTTGCGCTCACAAGCGTGATGAAGGTCCGCGGCGTAACGCCGGCGAGGGCGAAGAAGTACCCGATGACGTGCAGAGCCGGGGGATATATGTGGACGCGCCCGCCAGGCGCCAACTCCCAGAAGGCGCGGGTCGTAATGCCGCCAGCCTGCGAGAACCCCTCGATCACGCCCATGTGGTAGTATGTGTCGATGAAGAGCGGGTACAAACGCCAACTCGCCGCGGTCGCGAGCGCGGCCACGATCAGCAACGAAATCGCGGCGAGCGTATAGAAGCGTGTCGATGCGCAGTCTTCAGGTTCAACCGGCTGACTCATGCGATGTCGCTCCCGTGCATTCTGAGCAAATGTGTGGCCGCCGCAACTCGCGCGTACCGAGCCGCGCCGCCCCCAGGAAAAGTGCGCAGTTGACGAGCATCCAAGCCAGGATCAGGCTTGACAGGGCCACCGCCTGTTCAGCACCGACCCCGCGTTGCGCAAAGATCACGACGAAAGCCGCGTCGCGCGTGCCGAGTCCCGCGACCGAGACCGGCAAGAGCGCCAGCACGGCGGCGACCGCTGCGCCCGCGATGACGTCGATTGCGCCGAGTGGGAGCTTGAGAGCTACAGCACAGAAATATGCTGAGGCGAAGTACGGTACCAGCGCAGCGAGCGTGGTCGTTACCATGACGAGCCACCACCGCAGGTTGGTGGAGCGTAGGGCTTTGGCAAAGGTCCCGCGAAAGACGGCCGCCGCCGCGATCGTCAGCCCAATGGCCACCACGGCCGTGACCGCGACCGCTCTCCGACCCGGCAGACCCGGCAGAGCAAGCAGGCCTGTGAGCCCGATGCCGAACACGACCACGCCATCGAAGACTCGGTCCAGTAACGAAGCAGCTACGCCCATGCTCCACGGCACCCCGCGTGCGGCGAGCAGCGGCGCTTTGGCCAGGTCGCCCACCTTGCCGGGTGTCACTGCGCCGGCCAGCATTCCCGCGGCATACATGCCCGTGCTTTCGCCGAACGACAACCGAAGGCCGAGCGCTCGAACGATCTCCTGCCAACGCAGCGCCTTCAGGGCGAGGGCTGGGATTGAGAGCGCGCAGGCCACCAGAAACCAAAGGGGATCGGCGCCGCGCACAACCGACCAGCATCGCTGCGGGCCGATGCGCCACAGCATGATGAGGAGCAGGAGCGGCCCGAGCATCCGCCACCACTGGGCCCACGGACTTCGTTTCCTCGGCGCAGCATTGCCTCGACTTGCGTACTTCCTTGCAGCGACGTTCTTCCAGACCGTTCGCGCGCCGACGTACATCCAGCCCAGAAGGCCGAACGGAACCCGATCAACGATCCAGCGCGCCAGCCGCGTCCGCAAGAGGCGAAAATGGCCGAAAACGAGGACTTCGGCCAGCCGGCGACGCAGCGGCGGGTCGGGTGCGGGAAGATCGTACCGTGGCACCGGCTTCCCCCGTTGAGCGAGCTTCGCAATACGAAGGAACGCGCCGATCTTTTTTAGGTCGAGCCCGTGCGCGTGCATAGCCAGGGCTTGTGTCAGCCCGATCTCTTCCGCTGCAAGCACGCCGCGCGCCGCAAGGTCCGAAATCGTCGCTTCGCCGCGCGCCGTCCTGGAAATGACGAGCGACGAACCACCCTGGCCGTCCTTACCCGTACTCCATGCGTCGGCGACGGCGATGTCAGCGCCCTCGGCGGCGAGGTCCGTGCACAGCAGGCACCGCTCCAGGACGTAAAACGAGATCAGGTGGTTGAACTCGAACTTCGGCGCGGCGAACGAGCGTCCGTCCTTGAGCACGCAGCGCACCTGCCCCGGCCAAGCCCCGTCGCGATATCGAATCGCGGCGACGCTCGACAGGTCGCGAACGCCGTGGCGCCGGAGGAAGCTCCGCGTGGCGCCGAAGTGCAGTTGGTTGCCACAGTAGAGGCCAATAGTGAGCGCCACGGCCTTACAAACGGGATGACCGTGGCGCTCGAGCGCTCCCAGCGCATGAATCTGGCATGGCAAAGCCACGACGGCGAGACGATCCGTCGTGGGGTCGATCTGCCGGAAGATGACGTTGGTCGGCGTGACGCAGTATTTGCTCTGTGCCGCGCGGACCAGGTCGTCTCGCGTGCGGGCGATGCGCGGCCACGGCCGCCAGGGCGCATCCGGATGAGCATCCAGGACGACGGCGCCGGTAATCGCGCCGCGCGCGAACAAGTCGCAGAGGATGGCCGTCACGGCTCCGCCGCTGGCGCCCGCGCTCCGGATGGTGTGGTCGTGGGCATGAACGACGCGAATGGCGCGGATCGGCCCCAATTCCTCGCTCAGGATGGGCGCGTCGCCGGCGCGCGCACGCACCTGGGCAAACGAAACGCGCGCGCCCGGGCAAATGGCAGTGCATAAGCCGCACGCGGTGCACGATTCCGGACGAGCGGCGGCCGGAAGACACTCCTCGTCGAGCGCCCGGAACTCGAGGACGCCCGCCGGGCAAACGCCCACGCACGTTCCGCAGCGCGTGCAGAGATTGGCCTCCACGACGTCACGCATCAGTTCCTGCCACGGGGCGGGCACCCGCGGCCGCGTGCACACGTAGAACTGCCGGATGCCGAGCTCGCGCAGCGGCGTTTTCGCGAGCAGCCGCTCGAGCAGCGGATCCAGCCGCCGGAGGAAACGCGGCCCAACCGGGATGAAGAGCGTGCTCTCGTGGCGTTGCAGCTCGAAACCGGCGGCGTGCAGAAGGCCCTTAACCTCGCGCGACGAAAGGAAGCGGTGCGGGCCTTCGCCGTGGTTGGGCCGGAACAGCTCGTAGAGCCGCAGGGGCAGCTCGGCCGTCGCCGGCGGGCAGCTCAGCACGAGCTGCCCACCGGGCTTGATGACACGACCCAGCTCCCGCAGAAAGCGAAGCGGATTCGGCGCGTGCTCCAGAGTCTCGAGCGACAGGACAAAGTCGAACTCCTCGTCGGCGAAGGGCAGCGACAGGAGATCAGTTTGCACGAAGGTCTCGTCCGGATAGCGCGCCCGGGCCTGCGCGATCATGCGCGGCGAGACCTCGGCGTTGACCAGCGCCAGGCGCGGCGCGCGGCGCCGGAAGTAATCGATCGCCTCGCCCGTGCGGCTCCAGATGTTCAGCGCGCGCATGCCGTCGTGCGGCTGGAAATGGGCGAACGCCCGGTCGAAACGCTGGAAGTGTGCTTCCGCCAGCGCTCCGTCCGCATGGACGTACTCGTCAGTGACTGAGTCCCAGAACGCACGGACGTCTTCGGCCGTGAAGCGATTCGGCGTGCACCGATGGCCGACGACGCGGGCGCCGCTCATTCGTGCTTCTCCCGGCGCAGCGCCGCCACCTGGTCCATGAGGAGCCCCATGAGAAAGACCAGGATGCTCGACACGGACATGATGACCGAGGTTTGCGGCACGTTGCGGCCGGCGCAGAAATTCGCGATCAAAAACCCGACCGCCACGAGCAGGAAGACGCCGCTGACGGGCAGAAAGACCTTCAACGGCTCGAAGAGCGTTATGAGACGGACCATGAGGAGCAGGGTTTGCAGGCCGTGGCGCGCCTGCGAGACGGAACTCGTGCCGATCCGCCGCTTGATCGTGATCGGCACCCACTTAACCGGGCGGCCGCTCTTGAGCAGCGCGAAAGTGCTGGTCGTCGAGAATGAGAAGCCTTGGGGCATGAGGTGCAGGTACCGCAGGATCACGTCGCGTTTGAACGCCCGGAAGCCGGAATTCACGTCGGGGATCTTCACCCCCGCCAGGAAGTCCGCGAATCCGACCAGGAGCAATTTGCCCGGCAGCCGCACGAGCGGCTCATAGGAGTACCGCGGTCGCGTTCCCACCACCATGTCGGATGGGCCGATCTCGTCGACCAGCCGCTGCACGTCGTCCGCAGAGTGCTGCCCATCGCCATCGAAGCAGACGATGATGTCGCCGTGCGCCGCCTGGCACCCGGTCCGCAGGCTCGCGCCGTAGCCCTTGTTCCACGCGTGCCGGATGACCTGTGCGCCAGCCGCCGCGGCAATCTCGCCGGTATTATCGACCGAGCCGTCGTCGACGACGACGATCTCGTGCTCCGGATAGTGTGCGACCAGGTTTCTGACCACCTGGCCAATGGCGGCCGCCTCGTTGAGCGCGGGGATGACCACCGTCACCGCGCGACCCGTCTGCTGCTCAGCGACCCGCCTGGGCCCGGGAGCGCTGGCCGGGTGAGGCTTTTCAGGTGCGCCGATCCGAGTGCCGAGTGCACCCATGTTTCACTCCGTGACCCGTAATCCTCTCGATCCGGGCCGCCGCACAACCCGCGTCAACCGGCCGTGTTCGGCTCCGCGCCGAGCACACGGCGTACCGATGAACCGGATGCTGCCGATTCTAGAAATGGGAACATGAAGCGTGGATGAAACCGGCGGGCGGGTTCGATCCCAGGGAAACGGAAGTACTTCGCTCCCGGTCGCGCCCGCTTGCTGCCGCCTGCCCGTTCAACCAGGTACGACATCGCCCCTTACGAATCAGCGCGGTGCGCCAGCCGCCAATCGCTCAGCTTCAGCCGCGGGTAGTCCGCGCGCCCGAGCAAGCGCACGCAGAGGTGGACGACGAGCACCGCCAGCACGCTGCCGGCTACCACGTCCGACGCAAAGTGCCGCTCCAGCGCCAACCGGCTCGCGCACACGCACACCGCAACCGGTATGAAAAACCAACGTGACCGCGGGAAATACAGGCCCAGCAGCGTCGCCAGCAGGACGGCCTGCGTGGCATGGCCCGACGGAAACGAGTCCTGGCCCTGCAGCGGCTCCAACGACAAAGGCCCGACATCCTGATCCGGCCGCGCCCGGCCGACCGTGTACTTCAGCGCGTACAGCAGGCCGAAGCACACCACCAGCACCGTACAGTAGCCGAGCAGCAGGCGCCGCCGCGAGACATGGAGCGCGAGGGCAGCCGCCAAGACGACATAGCTCCCCCACCGAAACGGCCACACGCAGAGCCTCAGCAGCCGCTGGAACCACGTGCCCGGCGGAGCGATGCGCTGGACCCACTCCGTGATGGGGGTGTCGAACGCGAACGCGAGCACAAGGCCCGTCAGGCACAGGAGGAGCAACAGCCCCGTCTGGCCAAGTCGAAACCCGCGGACGCCGGCCGGGGTCGCGGCCTGGGGTGCGGTGCCGGTGTCGCCCGGTAAGCAACGAGCATCGTCGGCGTTCGGGTCTGGCACGGCGGACCCTCTTTATGCGCGGCCGGACGTCATGTACCGAGTTTGTAAAACGGCAGTGGCACAACGGTCGCCGGCGTCTTCGTCCCCCGGATGTCGATCTCGACCTTGGTGCCAGGGACCGCAAGCGGCGTCGCCAGCAGTCCCATCGCGATGTTCTTGCCCAGCGTCGGGCTCTGCGTGCCGCTGGTGATGACGCCGACCGCTTGACCATTCTGCAGGATCGGCGCCCCCTGCCGAGCGATGCGCTTGCCCTCCAGCTCGAAGCCGGTCACCTTTCGCCGCGGCCCCTCGGCCTTGATGCGCTTCAGCACGGCGCTGCCGATGAATTCCTTCGTCAGATCGACCGCCCACTCCTGCCCACCCGTGATCGAGTCCCAGTCCTCGGTCAGCTCATGCCCGTACAGCGGCATCCCCGCTTCCAGCCGCAGCGTGTCGCGCGCCCCGAGTCCCGCGGGTTTGATAGGCCGCTCCAGCCCCGCTGACTGGCTGATGAGCATCTGCACTGCCGGCAGCGCGAAGGCGGCGGGCATGATGATCTCGACGCCGTCCTCGCCCGTGTAGCCGCTGCGGGCCACGAAGTAATCCGCGCCCACGATGTTGCCGGTCTTGAAGCGATAGCGCTTCAGGTCGTCGATCGGGAACGGCAGCAACCGCCCCATCGTCTCCAGCGCCTCCGGCCCCTGGATCGCGACCATCGCCGTCTCGAACGTGCGGTCCGTGATTTCGACGTCGAACCCCCCCCGCTGCTGCTGCCACCAGCCGAGCAGCTTCTCCCGGTTCGAGGCGTTGCAGACCACGAGAAAGTGGTCCTCGAAGCACGACACGATCACGTCGTCGAGAATGCCCCCGTCGTCCTTGCATATATGGCTGTAGCGGCACATGCCGGGTTTGGCCTGGCCGATGTTGCGCGTGTTGAGACGTTCCAGGAGCCGGCCGGCGTCCGGGCCGCGGAACTCGACGCGCCCCATGTGCGACACGTCAAACACGGAGCCGTGCTGGCGCGTGTAGTTGTGCTCCTCGATGATCCCCGTGTAGACGACGGGCATTTCCCACCCCGCGAATTCCACCAGCCGGGCGTTACGGTCGCGATGAAAGGCGTTCAACGGCGTCGTGTACATGATCGGTCCCTGCTCCTCGCACGATGCAGAACCACGATTCCCCCCGTAGCATACCGCGGTTCGCCGGCCGCCGAAACCGCGGGTGCCGCCCTTCGCCGGCGGGTCACGTCCCCCCCGCCGTCACACGGTCAACCGCGCGGCCCGCAGCACCTCGACCAGCCCCGCGACGTCGTCCTCGCCGAAGCTGCCGACCTCGTGGCTGTCCAGGTCGAGCACGCCCCAGCACCGGCCGCCGGGTTCGAGCAGCGGTATGACCACTTCGGACCGATCGCGCGGATCACAGGCGATGTAGTTTGGACCCAGGTCGCGCACGTCGCGCACGACCAGCGGCTGACGCATGGTAAACGCCCGCCCGCAGGCCCCGTGCAGCCCGATCGGCGAGCACGCCGGCTTGGGCTGCCGCGGGCCCAGCACGAACTCGTTCGCCCCTTCGTGGATGTAGAAACCGACCCACGAGACGCCTGTGCCGCTGAGCTCCCGCCACAGCGCGTCGGCCACGGCCTGCATGATCTGGGAGCGCTCGCCCGAACTGCAGACGGTCCCCGCGAGTTGCTGATACGGGCGTTTCATAGCTGTGCCGCGGGATCATACCCGAGCCGCGCCCGGCTGTCCTCGCCGCGACGGCGCGCGGTGTACGTCGTCCCGAAGGCAAAAAAACGGCCGAGCCCGCCGCAACGGTGCCCGGCCGTGATAAGTCGAACGGCGTCCGATGACCGCTCCCGGCGCGCCAGGAGCGGCCGCCGGGCCCTGCTGTCGCCAGGCCGCGCTTACGGCGCGGTCGTTCCGATCGCCGCGACGAACGGGTCGATGTCCGCGAACGTAACGAGGCCATCGCCGTTGCAATCAGCGTTGATCCACGGGCAGGCCGGGTGCGTCCAGGCACTCGCGCCCGCCAGGGCTTCGACAAACAGGTCGATGTCGGTAAAGGTGACGGCGCCGTCGCAGTTCATGTCGCCGTGTACGTACGTCGGGCCGGAGGCCGCCAAGCCCCAGACCTCGATGTCGTCGATGTTCCAGCCCGAGTATACGAAGGCGCCGCTGGCGATCTGGTAGCCCCAGCGGAACCACACGGCTGCCTGGTTGTTCGCGACCCCGGAGACGTCGTAGGTCTGCTGCGCCCACGCGGCATCCTTGATCTCGGTCGATCCGTTCTGCCAGACCGGCGCCCAGTTCGTTCCGTCCCTCGAAACCTGGATCGTGGCGTAGGCGTAGGGCTGGTAGTCCGAGTTCAGCCAGCGCCAGAACTTGAGGCTCGTCTCGGTTGCATTGTGGAGATCAAACGGACCGGCCGTTACGTACCAAGGCCCGCCGATCGTCGTCGAGTAATCCCCGGTCAGGTTCACGCCGTAGACGTTCACGCCGGTGTGGCCGTTGTTCGGGTCGGGCCGACCGTACGAGACGCCGCCCTGGCCGGTGGGATGCCCGAAGGCCCACTGTCCCTGCGTCGGCCACCCAGGGTTCGCGTCCAGCGTCTGCTCATACAGCTTGGTGGGGGACCCGACCTTCAATGTGACGCCACGCGTCGTATCGCCGTCATGATCCGTCGTGTTGACGAACTGAACCATGTCGGAGTAGCTCCCCGTGCCGAGGGCGTTCGCGTAGGAGCTGAACGACACCGTCACGGTCGCGCTGCCGTTGCCCGGGATCGTGCCGGAGGCATTCGCGACCGACAGCCAGCTCGCCGTCTTGGTGACCTGGTAGCCGAGCGGCGTGCTGTTCTGGTTCTGAAGCGTATAGCCCGCGCTGCTCGGCGCGAACGGCCCGCCGGCCTGACCCTGCCCGGCCAGCCCGGTTGCGGGGGTAACCGCCAGACCGTGCGGCACCACCGGCACCCCGACGACGCGGAGCGACGGATCGCCGAAGACGTGCCACGTGTTGAACATGTTGATGCCGGAGCTCCCGTATGCGTCCATCATCGAGCAAGAACCGGCAAAGCATAGAGCGCCGACGGTGTGATACGTCCCGGCACACAACAGGCTGTTGAATTCATCCTGGGCCTGCATCGGCGGGTCCCAGTCCTGGTTGATCGACGACATGTACGTGGCAATCGCGCCGGTGGGCTCTCCGTTATGCGTGGCGCGCAGCCAAGCCTCGGCAAAGCAGGTCTGGCCGTCGAACTGCCCGTTGACGCACGCGACGCTGAAGATGAACGGCAGCATGTTGTCGTTTTGGAGCGCCGTTACGTTGCTGTTAGAGAACCCGGTCGTGCCCCACGAGGTAGCGCTGCCGTGGCCGCAGTAGTTCACGATTCCACGGCCCGCATTCAGGGCCGTGCTGACCTGCGCCGCGGTCGGGGAATTCGGGCCGTACAGCTCATCGATCAGCGTGTAGCCACAGCCGAGCAACTGCGTGCGGATGTTGCCGATGTGCACGTAGTCGGCCTCGTTGTCATCCCCCTGGCCGGAACCGCCGTACTCGGAGCCAATGCCCGTCCCCTTGTGAAACCAGGCTTGCAGCGTGGCCGGCATGTTCTCGTACTCGACGGTGCGCTGCACCTGCGTGTCCACCTGGGCCGCGGTCTCGGCGGAGAACCGGCCCACCATGATGTCGGGGTAGTCATCGCCGCCCGCCAGCTTGGAGTACGTCGGGTCGGACGAGCCACCCGACGCGGTCGGCGTGGCGACCTGGGCCGAATCCCCGACCAGCAGGACGAACGCCAAGCTGCCCTGGTTATACACGCTCTGGATGTAGTTCTTGATCGAAGTCGCGTTGTTGCCGATGGTCGACACGCCGACGGCCGTGGTCGGGATGCCGATGGACGCCTTGTGGGTCACCAGCGGCTGCACGTTCGCGAGCCACGCGTCGTAGCAGATGATCAGCATGGACCCCTGCTCATCAAGCGGCGCGTAGCTGGTAGCTACAGGGCTGTAGTTGATGAAATGCGCCTGGTAGATCTGGTCGAACGCCTGGACGACGGGCCGCGCTGGGCGGAGGCTCCGTGCGCTGGTCGCCGCGGCATTGTCGAACTTGACCGTGACGACCATCGTGGTGTAAACGCGCAGCGTCCGGGTAACCGGGTTGTACTGGAACGGGTAAACGTCGACGACGGCGCCGCGGAAGTCGCGCAGCGTGTACGGCTCACGGACCTCGGCCAGCGGGCCGGGGTAGAACGCGTCGGTCGCGTAGAGCGGTTGGTCGATCGTGTACGGCACCGTGGCGGGGTCCACGGTGCGGAGCAGATGCCCCTTCGACGGCGCCAGCGCGACGTTCGGGAAATCAGTGTAGACGGACGCGGCCGGATCCACTGAAGCGGTCAGCCCGCCGGTCTGCGGCATGATGACGCTGCGCGCGATGTGCGGCAGGTCGGGCGCGCCGGCAACCAGCGAGTGCCCCTCATGCGGAAGGCGGACGACGGTGTACGGATGTCCGTTCACGTCGACCTGGGTAGTCTGATAGTCGCCCACCTGGTATTGGATCACGACCCGGTCGGGGGCGTTCTCAAGCACGCTGACGCTTACCGCGGACTGGGCCGGTCCGGCCACGACCACCGCCGCGCACGACATCGCGACACAGACCACCGCGAGCCGTACGGCCCCGCGGGCCGAGCGCAAGTTCGACGACATCTGCTCTCCTTCAAGTGGCTCACCACGGGTGAGCGCAGCCGGGATTACCCGGCGTGCAACAGACTCCACGCGTACTGGCACCGTCCGACAGGAGGGCTGGCAATCTAAGGATGGAAGCTCGAGGTATCCCAGCGCGTGCTCTCTCCGCCGACGCGTCCGAAAACTCATCCACACGGACTGCTCAAAGACAATCATATCACCGAACACGCTCGTGTTAAGCAGAAACTATGCACCGCGGGCCATTTCCGGCGCACACTCCTGCGCCCGCCCGCGCGTGACCGTCCTATAACCATGTCGCGGGCGGCGCAACAGCGGCGGTTCTGCGCATCCACAGCCCGCCTCGGTGCTATCGACCGCGGCCTCCGCCGCCTACAGCCGTCTCTACTGCGTCGTCGTGCCGATCAGGCCGACGAACGCGTCAATGTCCGCGAAAGTCACGCTCCCGTCGCCGTTGCAGTCCCCGTTCAACCACGGGCACGGCGTGTGTGCCCACGCCGACTCGCCGGCGAGCGCTTCGACAAACAAGTCGATGTCCACAAACGTTATGGCCCCGTCACAGTTCATGTCGCCCGGATGCGCCACCGTCAGCACCGCCGCGCTGCTCGTGACGGTCCCGCAAGCGTTGGTCACCACGCAGTCGTAGCTGCCCGCGTCGCCCGTCGCGACCGGGCTGATCGTGTACGAGCTGCTCGTCGCGCCGTCGATGTTGCCGCCACCCTTGCGCCACTGGTAGCCGGGACTCGTGCCCGATGCGGTCACGTTGAAGACGGCCGCCTGACCCACACGCCGCACCTGGCTCTGCGGCTGGCCCGTGATCGCCGGACCGGTGCACGAGCGGAGCGCCCAGATCTCCACGTCGTCGATGTTCCAGCCCGAGTATACGAAGGCGCCGCTGGCGATCTGGTAGCCCCAGCGAACCCACACGGCGGGCTGGTTGCTCGCAATCCCGGAGATGTCGTAGGTCTGTTGCGACCACGCGGCATCCTGGATCACGGACGACCCGTTCTGCCAGACCGGCGCCCAGTTCGTCCCGTCCCTCGAGACCTGGATGGTCGCATAGGTATAAGGCTGGTAGTCCGAGTTCAGCCACCGCCAGAACTTCAGGGTCGTCTGCGTCGCGTCCTGGAGATTAATCGGACCCGCCGTCACCCACCACGGGCCGCCGACCGCGGTCGCGTAATCCCCGCTCAGATTCACGCCAAAGACGTTCGCGCCGGTGTGGCCGCTGTTCGGGTCGGGGTGACCGTGCGAAACGCCGCCCTGGCCGGTGGGATGCCCGAAGGCCCACTGCCCCTGTACCGGCCAGCCCGGGTCCGTGTCCAGGTTCCAGCTATAGACGAGTTGCGGAATGCCGACGTGCAGCACCACGCCACGCCGCGCATCGCCTTGGTGGTTCGTCGTGTTCGCAAAGGCGATCGAATCCGTATAGCTGCCGGTGACGAGCGCGTTCGCGTTGGCGTTGATCGAGACGGTCACGGTGGTGGACGCGCCCCCGGCCAGGCCGCCGGACGCGTTGGTAAGCGACACCCAGCTCTGCGTGTTCGTGACCTGGTAGGTGATCGCGCTGGTCCCCGCGTTGTGCAGCGTGTAATCCGCGCTGCCCGGCGTAAAGGGGCCGCCGGCGTCGCCCGTGGCGCTCAACCCGGTTGACGGCGTGATCTCCATGCCGCTCGCCGTCGGATTCAGCGTATCCACGTACTGCAAGCCGTTGCCGGCCGCATCGAGCCAGTTGCTCAGGCGGGTGGAGCTGGTGCCGCCGCCGGTCCAGGACATGAAGAACCGCCCGTACCAGTCGCGCATGTCCGAGGCACCGCATGCCGAGTACCCGCCGTGCAATTGCCCCAACACACGGTGGTTCTGGTCGAAGAGCGGCGAGCCCGACGAACCCGGCTCGGTCGCACCGCGGTTGGTGGCGACCGGCAACCAGTTCACGCGCAGGTGTGTGCCGTCGCCGGGGGACGAATCACTGAGGTACGTGCTGGTGAAGGTCGCGTTGGTCGAAAAGCTGATGCTCTTCTCGTCGCAGTTCGGATGGTGAATCCCCACGATGCTGCTCGCTTGCACGTCGCGGCGATCCCAGCCGCTGTAGGTGATCCCCCAGGTCGGGTTCGGCGCCTGGGAGAGCTGCACGAGCGTGAAGTCGGAGGTGGCGTAATCCGCCCGCAGCGTCGAGCCGCTTTGATATGTGTTCAGCGACCCGCCGCCGTGCGCCCCGCACGTCGGACTGAAGAAGTTCCAATACACGACCAGGGACGCCGCGTTGCTGGACGAGATCCCGCAGTGGTGCGCCGTCATGAAGTACGGCGTCTGGTCCTGCGAGGTATCGTTGACCATGAAACCCGAGCAAAACGTCGAGCCGCCGGTCGAGATCACGGCGATCGCGGGGATCTCGTTCCGCCAGCCGTTGCCGTCCGGGCAAATCACGTCGATCTCGCACGAGCCGGACTTGTCTCCGGCCAGCTCGCCGAAACCGCGGTAACCGACGTTGATCGACGTCAGTTGCAGGGTCAACTCCTTCTCGAGCGCACGCGGAATGGTGACTTCGACGACGATGTCGTCGGACAGCACCACCGCGGTCCAGAGTTGGGCGTGGTCCGCGTTGTTGAAGTCCGTATAGGGCTCCAGCGCATAGCTCCCGTCGGCCGCATAGACCCAGAGCTGCCCGCCGGGCGGCATGTAGTAGGCGGTGAAGCCCAGGTTGAGGGACAGCGCGCCGGCCGATGTGATGCGCAGGTGCCACTGCCGCGTCTTCGCGTCGAGGTCCTTCCATACACCGTCCGTCGCCGGGGAAATGCGCACTTCGTTAGGGATGGCGAACCGCGGCGCCTGACCTTGGCTCTCCCGCTCCTGGTCTTCCGCGCGCACTGCGGCCAGATTCGGAAGCGGTACCTGCACCTGCGGCACGGCGGACAGGCCATCGTCAGCCCCGCGCGCCGTTCCGACCGGTAAGAACACGACTGTCAGCACAAGAGTCGAGACGACTACGCCCAACACGCTCTTCCGGAACATGAAACTTCCCTTCATACATTTGACGGCCGCACGGCCGCTTCGCGCGCAGCCACACAGGTCACCGCGGATCCTGCGCGCAGCAGATCCGCCCGTTGACGCGCGACGCGCTCGTCGCTTCCTTCTGCCCTACGTGTTCTCCGCGTGATGTCAGCACTCCCAGCGCAATGAGAAGTGCCACGCCGATTGCGAGCTTTCCGAACTTTGCGGCGCCGCTCCTCTCCCTGTCCGATCAGCGTCCCGCATTATCAGACGCGGGCGCAGGTCGACCGCCCGGGCTTGCCAGCGGGCATGTCATCCTAACCCGTTTAGAATACCCGCGCGGACCCCGTGATTCAAGTACGAATAGCACGGTCCGCGCAAGCGTGCCGCATGAGCTGGCGGAGATCGACCAGGTTGCTGTGCGCCCTCCACGCTCCACCCAGCAGCCATGCGGCGAGGTATGCCGCGCCGACGCCCGAATACGCCGGCAGGAGCGTGTTTGCGCGGGCGCGATACGTCCGTCGCGCCCCGGCCAGGCGGCCGACCCGTCTGCCAGGCAGTACATTTCCCGCGGGACCGATTCAGGATCGGCCGCCCACGGTCGGCCGCCCGCGCAATGCTACGGGCACGTCGTACCGATCAAGGCCACGAACGGATCGATGTCCGTGAATGTCACGGCCAGATCGCCGTTGGCATCCGCATTGAGCCACGGGCACGGCCAGCCCGTCCAGGCGGACTCACCGCCCAGCGCGGCGACGAACAGGTCGATGTCGGTGAACGTCACGCGGCCGTCGCAGTTCATGTCGCCCTGGCACGACGCCGGACAGAGATTCCCGGGGCGGCAGGTGCTATTGTCACCGAAG
>Ga0182017_10000502_pt1 | contig 30826 bp, 25 predicted proteins | sample 712E3DmetaG_FD_120492 | JGI IMG/M metagenome (GOLD analysis project Ga0182017, IMG submission 120492) | Permafrost microbial communities from Stordalen Mire, Sweden - 712E3D metaG | ecosystem: Environmental > Terrestrial > Soil > Wetlands > Permafrost | place: Sweden: Stordalen | collected... | reverse complement strand
TCTTCGCCGCGTCCTTTTCCATTTCCGCCACGGCCATGCTGAAGACGCCGGCTAGCAACGCATCCAACGACTGACCGGTGCCTCTGGCCATCACCGATGGGGACAGAGTGAAGAGAGCCTGTCCCGACATAGGCGTCGTCTGTGCCACGACGGCCAGGGAACCCGCGGCCAGCAAGGTTTCGCGCGAGCTAGAAAGCAGCAACTGGCGATCCTTGACAGCGCCCCAGACTACATCTCCCGAGGGCAAGCGCCGCTCAAAGGTGCCCTCGCTCTGCACACCGCCAGTCCCCATGGTCTGCAGGACATCCCACGCGAAGGCGCGCTCTTTGAATGAAATGGCGGCACACCAACCAGCCGGCACGCCACTGCCCGGTGCCAGCCAAATCACGGCCAGCGGGCGAGTCACATCCAGGCGGTCGAGGGTCTCGCGCGCCACTTTGACGCCGCCCGGACCTCCCTCGCCGGTCAGTGCGGGAAGCAGCGACTGCCCCAGGGACACGGGCAACTCCAGGCTCTTGGAGAGAGCATCCAGGTCAGCCACCAACTTCAAGGGCGAGGCGACCAGCAAGCTCATGCCCCAGGCCCCTGCCGCGGCTGCGGCCGGCTTGAGCACCGGCTCGGCGAGCACGACCGCCCCCTGCGAGGGCGGTGGAGTCGCCGTGGCCTTTGCATCGGCGGGAGTGGCTGCCGGCGCCGCCGGGGCAGCCGTCTTGCAACTGGCCAGCGCCAGGCAGATTCCAAGAAAACACCCGGAAACCGATTTGATGCTTGCTATGACCATGCCGCGAGACTACGCCGATTTGTCCCCTGCATCCACCTCGCTCGTTGCGATATGGTTGCCCATCGCGCTTGTTTCCCTTACGATTGCCGGTCCAAGAACAACCAGGAGAACCAATGCCCCACACCGATTCCAACATCACCGCACAGATTGAAGCGTTCACCCGCCAGCTCGTGGCCGCAGTGGAAACGGCCGCCGCTCAGCGAATCCAGGCTGCCCTCGCCGGGGCGCTTGGGGTTCCGCAGAAGCGCGGGCCCGGCCGGCCTTCGAAGCAGGTGACGGCCACGGCACCTCTGGCCCTTGCGTCCGCGCCGGCGCGGAAGAAGCAACTCTGCCCAGTACCCGGCTGCAAGAACTTGGCAGCGCCAGTCTTCGGGATGGTCTGCAAGGAGCACAGGAAGGTGCCCAAGGCCAAGATCAAGAAGTACCGAGAAGAGCGACGCCAGGCCGCCCCGTCGACCGGCGCAAAGCCGGTGGCAGCGACGCGGGTGAAAAGGGTTACGGCAAAGGTCAAGCGGGCGCGAAAGCTTCAGGGACAATACTTGGGCTTGCTCAAGTCGCTCACAGGCGCAGACCGGGCCAAGGTAAAGCAGATCGCGAAGGACAAGAGCGTGGCCGAGGCCGTGAAGCTCGCGCGGTCGCTCAAGAAGTAGCACTCCCACAAGCAACCCCGAGCAAGCAGGCGAGCCGCGGGGCCGCGGCGCTCAGCGCAGCCCCGCCTTGATCGCCGCGGCCGCTTCGGGGATCGCGTACTTCTGGTTTTCCCAGCCGAAGATGTCGTAGTGGGGACCAGTGACCCACAGGACTGCGCTTTGTACAGTGCGACCGTCGGGCAGCGCCAGGTAGCGCATCAGCCCCTCGTAGCCGCGCGCGATCTGCTGCGCCAGCTCCTTCTCCTGGGCTGGCGTGGCGTCGCCGGCCCACAGGTTCGGGTGGCGGAGGCCGCCGCGGCCGATGCCGTATTCGCCTATGTGCAGAGGCGGGATCTCGGCGGGACGCAGGCGCAAAGCACCGACCAGGATCTGGCGCCTGAAGTTCTTCTCGTGCAAGACCAGCGCCTGCGCGATTTCGTCGGCGCTGGGCAGGCGTTTCCCGCGCTCGGCAGCGGGCATGGCTGCCGTGAGGTCCAGGTACTGGGACAGGGCGAGCGCGTCCAAGCCGCGGATGTAGCGCCCAAGCGCACGCTTGCCGGCGGGGCTCATGCGCGCGACAAAGTCGTCGGGGATCTCGAAGTGGTGGGTGAAGTTGTGCGACAGCACGACAACCCGGTCGAGCCCGAGGCGGTGGCGCTCCTTCTTGGCGGCGGCCAGCAGCTTCACCCAACGCTCGGGCGCGTACACCATGGCATTCATGAGCTCGGTGCCCAGTTCCAGGCGAACCGGCGCGGCGGGCGCAGCGCCCAGGCTGTCGATCGCCTGCTTCACCGCGGCCAGCGAGGCGAACACGACGCCGCTCCGGTAGTCGTCGCTCATCGGGTCCACGTCGAAGAAGCCGCGCCAGGGACAACTCACCCGCCAGCTGTCGTTCTCCGACAGGAAGGCGTCGAAGCCGGGACGGTAGACCAACGGGTCCAGGTGCGGCTTGAGCACCACCGCGAGCCCGATGCGGGTCGCGGCCTCGATCGCCTTGGCCAGCTCAGCGGCGTCCGGACCAGTGGCAAGATCGATCTTGTTCAGCCCCGAGTAGCCGTAGTTGGGCACGAACGAGACGATGCGGAACCCGATCTCCTTGAAGGTGGCCAGCTTGCGGTCTGCGTTGCTGTACTCTCCCCTCCAGCCGGCATAGGTGACGCCGAGCGGGGCGGGAGTCGCCTGCGCATGCGACTCCACAATTGTTCCCAGAAATATCGTCGCCAACACGAAAAACAGGCTGCTCGGCTTCATGTGCGCAGCCTAGGCAATTCCGTGCTGATTCTCTGCCAGGACGCTACTCGACCCAGTCGGAACTTGCCTTGGCTGCCAGCCAGTTCTTCGTCACCGTGCCAAAGTCGGAGAGCGTAGTGAAGGCGCTGTTCGAGAACAAGTTGGGTGTCCACGAATTGTCGGTGACCCACGCTGTCCAGCTGGCACCGTAGCCGTCAACCTTCGCCTCGAAATCAGTTCCCCAGGTCGCACTGGAGGTTCCCAGATTCTTGTCGCTGCCGTTGAGCACATACCCCCACTCGGTGATGAACACCGGAGCCGTCTTCAAGGCGGTCGCGACTTGTTGCTGGAAGGACGTGCTCCAATTGCCTGGGTAGACGTGCGCGGTGTACACCAAGTTGGTGCCCGTCGGTGGACTGCTGGCGGCGTCGCCTGGGTGTTGGTCGTAGCTCATGGATGGAACGATGATGATGTTGTTGGCGCCCGCCCCGCGAATGGTCGTGAGCCAGTTCTGGACCACGGGCTTGAAAGTGGCCCACGATACCGAGCCGTCGATGGGTTCGTTGAAGGGTTCGTAGATGACGTTGGTGTAGCTCGCGAATTTCGGGGCGACGTCGGTCCAGAAGGTCGTCGCATCAGCGGCCGAATTGCCCGTGGTGACGTTGTCGATCTGGTGGTGATCGATGATGACGTACAGGTTCTTGCCGGTTGCGTAGTCGACCGCTGGCTTGAGAACCTTGCTGACATAGTCGGCGGCGGTCATGGGTGCAGTGGGGGTGCAATTTGCGCTCCCGCTGCCGCCAACCGGGTACGGCAGGGGCGAGCAATACGAACCTCCGCCGTTGTAGTCGATCTTTGGATAGACCGGCAGACGCACCACATGGCCCTGCAAACCAGCGGCGGCAATCTTGTCCATTCGCGCCGAGATTCCCGCGACGCTATTGCCGCCGTATGCGTAGAGCGCGCCGATGTCGATAAGCGCGGTCCCGCGCAGGACAATGGTCTTGCCCTCGGAATCCTTGATGAAAGCGCCCTCCACGTGCAAAGCAGGCAGAGCCCCGGTTCCGGTCGCGCCACCGCTGCCCCCGGCGCTGCCACCCGTCGCGCCACCGGTTCCAGTCGCGCCGCCCGTGCTCGCGCTCGCGCCGCCCTTTGCGCCGCCCGTGGCGTTCGCGCCGCCTGTGCTCCCGCTCGCGCCGCCCTTTGCGCCGCCCGTGGCGCTCGCGCCGCCCGTCGCGCCGCCTGTGCCAGTCGCGCCGCCCGTGGTCCCAGTCGCGCCGGCAGCCGCGCCGCCTGTGCCACCCCGCGCACACAGAACCTGGTTGCAGTTGCACGCGATGTAGTTGTAGCAGGAGGCTCCTGCCGGGCAGGACCACACGAAAGTGTCGCCGTTGGGGCAGTAGAGCGAAGCGCAGCAACCACCAGTTGGCGGAAACGTGGCTCCGCCGGTGCCCAAGACACCCCCGGTGCTGCTGCTTCCACCGGAGCCGATTGAGCCGCCGCTGCTATTCCCGCCGACGCCGGTTGCGCCACCCGTGTCTGTCGCGCCGCCACCGCCCGAGTCACCAACCGTGGCGCCACCCAAGTTAGAGCTGCCGCCCGTGCCCCGGTCGCCGCCAGTGCTCAAGCCTCCGGAGCTTCCCCCTCCTGACCCTCCGCTGGCTCCCGGGCCACCGCCGTTGATCGAACAGGCGCCCGCAAGGGCGGTGCCCAGGATCGCGATTCCCAGCAGACGCTTGCAGTTCGTCATGGTGCGGCCTTTCCGAGTGTCGAGTGGGTCTCAGTGTACTCGCTCGCCGGGTCGGTTGTCCCCCAGCGAACTAGCGAACGTCGATGCGGTAGTCGAAGCGCAATCCCGCGGAACGGGGGAAAGACGCCGCACGCACGGCCTTCTCGATGCACGCAGCGAGCGGCGTATTTGCCACGTTCCCGCCCACGCTCACTTGGGTGACGCGGCCTTCCTTCCCCACCACAAGATTCAGCTCGGCGATTCCCTTTTGCCCGAGCTGCCGCGCGCATTCCTTGCCGCGGGTCTTCACTTCCGCCATGACCCTGGTGATGTCGGACTGTGACAGCGACGGAAGGGGCGCCGGGGCATCATGCTTTGGCGGCGAGTCGGGCTTGCCTTTCTGCACGTCGTTCAACAGGGCGTCCAAGCCCTTGTCCTGGTGTGGTTTGCTCTTGCGGTCGGTAACCCCATCCGCCATCAGGGTATCGAGGGAATCGTGCGACGGGGAAGCCGCGGGTTTGGCCGCCGGCTCGCCTCTCGCTGTCCGCGGGGGCTCGTCGAATGACGGGTCGGACTTGCGGCCTGGCACAGCAGCCTTGGGCCGGTTCGCGTTCTCGGCACCGTCGGCAAAAGGATCGCGGAAAGGGACGTCCGCCGGGGCCGGCGTGTCCGCGTTGTCGCCTTTCATTGTGGTCGCGGCCCGACGGGACGAGGTCCTTGCCTTGCCCTTCGTGTGAGCTGAAGGCGCGACCGGCAATGCCACCACAATGGGCTGCGCAGGCTCCGCCGGGGCTGCGGTCTCGCTGCGCGCAGCGGGTGGCTGCGCCACGGTGCCGGCTGGCTTGTCGGACTCGGCAGGCTTTTCCGCCTGACGTGCCACAGGTTCTGCGGTCGTCGGGGCCAGCTCGACTTGCCCTTCGCCCGCCGGCGCCTGCTCAACACCAGGCGCGGACAGCGGCTCGATCGAGGGCCCCGCTGGCTTGAGTTTCTCCACGAATTGCGGAGGCGCCATCCCGAGCATCGAAGACGCGCGTTCCACCAGCATGAAAGCCTGGTCGATCAGGGCAGGACCGGCTGCAACCCCGCCCGCGAACACCAGCAACGTCCACACCAGCAGCCAGCCCCACCGCCGCTTGCGCGGAAGATCGGGTACCGTGAGCGGCCCTATGAACACAGGACTGCCAGAGTTTACCGGGGGCACTTGGGCACTGGGCCAGCGATCGCTTGGGGCCATGGCCTGGATTGTATCCCCTCTTTACCGGTTCACAATCGCCAGCTTGCACTTGTCCGTTCACAGCCGGATGTCAGCCGAGATCGACAATCCAGGGGCTGACTCCGGGTCCTGCCACCACCGCGTCAGGCAAACACACCCAGTGCGGACAGCGGTCGAGCAGCCAGGCGTCGGAGGAAGCGGCGACCCACCCGGTGGCGGCGATGGCGCGGTCAGGATTGTCGGCCAGCTCGACCTGCCAGGGCCAGCCTGCTGTTCTGGCCATCGCCTCGATCAAGCCGCGCAGCCGGCCGCTGTTTGACACGGGACGGTCGAGAAACCAACGCACCTCGGCCGGGGCAGCGCCGGCGATAGCATCGCCGAGCAGTTGCAGGGCGCGCTCGGTCTCCTGCACCTGGCGGTAGCTGCCGTGCACACTCGCAAGATCCCGCAGGGCCTGATCGCGGCCGCGCAACAAGAGACCGCCAGAAAGCGCCGCTTCACTGGTAATGAGGCAGTTGAACCCGTCCACGGCCAAGCGCAGGCCCTGTATCTCGCTCACAGTCAGCCGCCGCCGGCTGCGCTCGGCGGCCGTGCTTTCGCCACAGGAACTGCGCAGCACGGCCAGGCGCTGTCGCTCGCGCAGCCCAAAGTGATCGCCCACCAGCTTCAACGCCGCGACCGGACTGTACCCGCGCTGGAAGAGCCAAGACAGCTCCTCGGTCGCCTGGCGCAGAAGTGGCACTTCGACACCGGCGAAGAGACGGCTGTCAGCCGGATGGCGTCCGCGATGCTGGCGCTGGTCAGGCATGGCCAATCGTCAAGTGTTTCTGCGACGCGAAGTAAAGGAGATACTCGAACGGACGGCCAGCGCGCGTGATGGCGAAGGTGACCTCCTCGCACTGGCCGAATACTTCGGTCAATGCATCCCGTAGCCTGGCTGATCGGGACGACGACCAAACCGCAAGCAGGCCACCCGACCGAAGCGTCAGGAAGGATCTTTCGAGGAATGGCGACCGATAGAGCAGCGCATTTGATTCGTGAACCAGGAAGTCGGGGCCGTTGTCCACGTCGATCAGGATGAGGTCTACGCTCCTGGGTGGCAGCGATTCCACATAGGCGCGTAGGTCGGCGACATGCACCCGCACGCGCGAGTCCTGCAAAGCCATTCGGGCGTGGGGAATCAAGCCCTGCGACGCCCAATCCACCAGCAGACCTTCGATCTCGACCACGTGGATGGCGCGCGGCTTGGGCGACGCAATGACCTCCATCAAGGTGAACCCCAGGCCAAGTCCCCCGATCACGACGATCTCAGGATGGGACACGCGTGCCAGCGATTCGGACGCCAGCCTGCGTTCGGTCGTGCCGTCCTCCGAATCCATCAAAAACACGCCGTTGCAAATCAGCTCACACACCGTCGAGGGATCTGCGTCACCGCCTCGGCTCCGCCGGCGCAGAACGAGTTCTCCGAACTTGGATGTTCCGTGGGCGATGATTTGCGAGGTCACGAGAGTTTCATAATCCTATCGTTCGCAGGCACGCGCTTGGCGAAGGTCGAACAAGGAGAGTACGGGCACTAACCAGGATCTCGTAGAGTACGATCCAATACGTTGCTAGTTACCTATTTTCCACAGAGGCACAGAGGGCACAGAGATCGGATGAGAAGAAGGGATTCGGACGGCGCTGGATCCAACCCTTCTCTCTCTCCTCCGCCTCTGTGGCCTCTGTGTCTCTGTGAGGACTAGGTAACTTTGATCCACGGTCCGGAAGATGCTGGTCAGCGTCGTCGTCTCGGTGTTTCACCGAGCGGCCATGGTTGCAGTTTGGGCGAGGCGCGTGTGACAACGACCTCGTAGACCTTGGAGGGCGCGGGCGACTTGGGGTTGCTCCAGAAGCCGCACTTGGTTCGGCCCGGCGCCAGGCCCACCAGACGCAGATGATCGCCGCCGTCCTCGACGCGCACCACCGAGGTGTCGTCGCACACCAGTCCCACGATGATGAAGCCGAGGTGGAGCTGGTAGGCCTCGCCGACTTTGATGCGGATTTCCGGCAAGCCCTCGCCTTCCGCCCGAGCCGGCAAACCGGCGGCCATCAAGCCCGCTAGGGAAGCCATGCACAGCCACCAGCGCATGGCCCCCATGATAGCAGCAACATAGACAACCGACCTGCTGTGCGCGAAACCCGTCCACGGGCGAGCACCCCACCCGGTGGGGCCATGGTTGGCTCCCCGTTTCATGGGCCCAAAACGCCCGCCCCTGCTACTGTAACGGTCAGGCGGGCACGAGGTTCGCAGCGTGAACCCCGGCCTTAGTCTGGGAGGAAGTCACCATGGAACGGTACCTACGGCAGCTTCGAAATCGGTTGCAGGGTGATCTGAACCTGCGCGGGCTAGGCTCGGTTCTGCTGGTTGCAGTCCTGGCTGGTTGCTCTTCTTCAGGTTCACCGGATGCTTCAGGTGGCAGTGGCGGGGGTGCGGGCAGCGTCGCATCACCAGGCGGCAGTGCCAACGGCGGACAGACGTCGGCCGGCGGTACCACAAGTCTTGCCGGCGCAACAGTGACTGGCGGATCGAACGCCCCGGGTGGGGTCACCACCGGCGGCAGCACCGCGACCAGTAGTGGCGGGCTTGCCTCCGCTGGCACCACGGCCCAGGGAGGGACCACGACCATGGGCGGCATGACGTCGAGCGGCGGCAATGCCTCGGGCGGCGTCAGCTCGGCCGGCGGCATATCGAGCGTAGGTGGAACCGTTAAGACGGGGGGCACCCCCAGCACAGGCGGAACGACGGCCGCAGGTGGAACCGCGGCCACGGGCGGCAATTCGGCGACCGGGGGCAGCACGCGAACCGGCGGTTCCACCAGCACGGGTGGCAATTCGGCGACCGGCGGCAGCACGCGAACCGGCGGCTCCACCAGCACGGGTGGGGCGGCCACAGGCGGCGCGACCAGCACCGCAGGGACCACGTCCGCATGCGGCTCGAGTGGTGCGACCTACGACAGCAGCGCCGTCACCACCGTCTGCCCAGGGGCCGTGCCCGCGGGCATCACCTCGGCCTTCTGCAACTGTGTCAATGAAGGGCCAGGTTTCAAGACCGGCGCCTTCTCCGTCGCCAACAACGTCTGGGGATCGGGCCCAGGCCCCGAGTGCGTGTGGGCCACGACGTCAACTTTGTGGGGCGTGACCGCCAATCATCCCCAGACCAGCGGTGTCAAATCCTATCCCAACATTGGACTTTCACCCAAGTTGCTCATCAGCGGAATCAAAACCTACACCAGCAGCTTCGACATTACCGTGCCCGGCAACGTTGGGTCCTGGGAAGCCGCCTACGACATGTGGCTTCGGACCCCCGGCGGCGGGAACACGCGCATCGAGCTCATGGTGTGGATGTACACCTACAAGACGGGGCCGATCTCTTCCATTGTGGCCTCGACGAAGCCCACAATCGGCGACTATACCTGGACCGTCCACTATGGCAGCAACGGGAGCAATGCCACGATTTCGCTCGTCAACACCAACCCGACGACGGGCACTACCGCTAACGTCACATCGGGCACTATCGACGTCAAGGGCATCCTGGACTGGCTCATCGCCAACAACACCACCCAATATGGGCAATTCGACAACACTTGGACACTCGACCAGGTGCAGTGGGGCTTCGAGATCAGCGGGGACGGAGGATCGACTCAGGAGTTCGTCAACAACTGCTTCTCGGTTAGTTCGAGCTAGCTCAACCGCCGCAGTTAGCCCGCAACCCCACCTCATTGGGTGGGGGCCCACTGCTGCTGAGTGAACCTGCCAACGGCGTCTGCTGCCGGAGGCCTGCCACCAGTGCCTCCGGTCAGAAGAGCGGTCATGTTTCGGTGGACGAGGCGCCCGGACGGCAAGGCGCGACGAGGGCGCATACTCGACGTATCTAACCGAGGAGCAACGCAGCCGGCCGGGATGGATCGGCCGCCCAAACGTGGCCGAAATTCTGACCGGAGGCACTAGCTCGTTCTCGCACCAGGCTGCTGCCACCGCCGGCGAGATAGTCGGGGAAAATGCCTGAGAGACGAAAAGGCTTGGACCGGCCGCAAGGCTGGCAGAGGATTGCGCTGGAATAGCCGCTGGGGAGACGATCATGCCCGAGGCAGAACTCACACCGCCAAGTCCGAAATTGCCGGCGCCGACGCGATCCGAGGTGGCGGCCTGGATGCTCGTGGGGCTCGCCCTGCTGGCCGTGCTGTGGTTGCACCTTTTGCCCGCGCTTCTGGCCGGGCTGTTGGTGTACGAGCTGGTTCACCTCACCGCGCCGCTGTGGCAGCGGCATCTTTCCAACGAACGGGCACGGGTGGTGGCGGTGTCGGCGCTGGCCGTGCTGGTGGTCGGGCTGGTGACAGCCCTGGTGACGTGGCTGGTGGTGTACCTGCGGGGCGAGGGGCACCTGACCCGGCTGCTGCAGAAAATGGCTCAGATCATCAACCAGGCCCGCGCCACTCTGCCCGCGTCGGTGACGGAGAACTTGCCCGACAACGCGGACGAACTGAGGGAAACCGCGGTGCACTGGCTGGAATCGCACGCGCGCGGCTTGCAGACCGCGGGTGAGGATTTCGGTCGCGCGCTGGCGCACATCCTCATCGGCCTGGTGGTGGGCGGGATAGTTTCCCTCTCGGACGTGCGCCCCCACAACTTCACCCGCCCGCTGGCGCGCGCCCTGGCCGAACGAATTTCCCGTCTGGGCAATGCCTTCCGTCGCATTGTATTCGCGCAAGTCCGCATCTCGGCGGTGAACACCACACTGACCGCGCTGTTTCTGCTGGTCGGCCTGCGCCTTTTCGGTGTGCGCCTGCCGCTGGTCAAGACCCTGATCGCCATCACATTCTTGGTCGGCCTCCTGCCGGTGGTGGGCAATCTGGTCTCGAACACCATCATCGTGATCGTCGGGCTCAATCACTCCCTCGGAGCTGCCCTGGCGTGCCTGGGCTTTCTTATCGTCATCCATAAGCTCGAGTACTTCCTCAATGCACGTATTGTGGGCAGTCAGATCAGGGCTCGCGCATGGGAGCTGCTCATTGCCATGCTGATCATGGAGTCCGCCTTTGGTCTACCCGGCATCGTGGCCGCGCCCATCTACTACGCCTACCTCAAGGACGAACTGGTCGCGCGGCAGCTGCTCTGACGGGAGTTGAAACCACTTGCAGCCGCTCCGCGACCCGCTACTCTTTCTTCTCTACAAATCGACAGGAGAGGCGACATGCACAAGACTGATCGCCGCGCGTTCATGAAGGCTGGCCTCGCTATCGGCGCGGCCGGTATGGTGGAGTCCACGGGAATCGGGCGCGCCATCGCAACCTCTGCCGCCAGACCCGACATCGTCGTGGTCAAGGGCGCAGACGCCTTCGCCGACACCATCAAGGCGCTGGAGGCGCTCGGCGGAATGAAGCGATTCGACATCCAGGGCCACCGCGTGGGCCTGCTCATCAACGCCCCGCCGCACTGGAAGCTCGAGGGAAGCCACACCAGGATGGAGGTTGCGCTCGCGGTCGCCAAGATGTGCCTCGATGCTGGAGCCAAGGAAATCGTCGCCCTGCCGGTACTTGGGCCCAAGTTCTGGACCGGCTCGCCACTCTGCGAGACTCACGCCAAGGTGATCAAGTCGATCAGGGAATGCTCGGGAAAGACGTTGGAAACGAAGATCCCCAAAGGCGTCCTGCTCAAGTCGGGGAAGGTTCGGCCGGAGCTGCTCGACGTGGACATTCTGGTGAACCTCCCCGTCGCCAAGCACCATGTCGGGACCCTGTTCAGCGGCAATCTCAAGAACATGATGGGCGGCCTCGATCACGAGACCAACGCGTTCTTCCACAACGGCTCGGGCAAGACCGGCTACGAGGATGTGGACTTCCTCTCGCAGTGCATCGCCGACCTGAATACGCTGCGCAGGCAGAACCTGTGCGTCGTCGACGCTACTGTCGTCCTGGGAACCAATGGCCCCGCGGGCCCCGGCGAACTGCTCAAGCCGCAGAAGATCGTGGCCGGCACGGATCCGGTCGCCGTCGACGCGTACTGCGTGACCCTGCACAGCCGCCAGCCCAAACAGGTTGTGATGCTGGCCAAGGCCGCCGCGGCAGGAATCGGGCGCGCCGATCTCCAGAGGCTCAGCGTGCAGGAGATCGCGATCTGAAAAGCCGGCGAGAAACGCAGTCGGGCCAGCACGATCACGATTCCGCCGCGTGCTATCTTCTCTGATGTTGTCTCTTTCATCCAAACAAGGCTTATCCGTCGTGAAATATCATCGCACCTTCCTGATTGGCTTTCTTGCGCTGCCCCTCTCGCTGGCCTGCACCGGGGCCACGGTGCAGGCAACACCCGGCGGCGGCGGTTCGCCGAGCGGTGGAGGTGGAAACCCGGGCGGCGGCGGTGGTGACGGCGGCGCAGGAGGCCACCTCACCATCATCAGCAACCTTGATGCTTCGCCGATGGTCAGTGCTTTTGACGCAGGCAGCCCGGAGCCGCTTCCCGATCTCAAAGGGTATCAATGTGACGATGCCGGTACCTGCACTCTCTGCCAGCCGGTGCGCATCCTGTCGCTGGGGCAGCCGGCGAAGTATGGCGCGAACAGCGGCAGCACCGACAACACGGATGCCTTCCAGGCGTTCATGAACAGCAATACCAAAGGCACGGCAACCATGCAGATGCTGCAAACTTTCACGCACATCACGGACTTGGATCTCAGCAACTACGACGTCATCATCTTGCAGGCCCTTTACACCAACCCTTACGACACCACCACTGGACTGTGGACGTACAACGCGGCCGACGCCGCGGCATTGTACGACTGGGTGAACAACAAGGGCGGCGCGATTATCGCGATGTCAGGCTATTTCAGCGATAGCACGGTCGAGATCGTGCCACTCAATCAGCTGCTGGCTCCCTTCGGCATCACCTACGATGGGGACAATACCTACACCAGCAACGACTGTCCCAACACCCCCAACTCGGGAACGCTCTGCTATTGCGCCTATGGCTCGATTCCATTCAACAACTGGAACACTCAGGTTCCCGACATCACGAGGAATCTGGGGAAGGTTGGCGTCTTCATGGGTCGGTCGATCACATGCCCGGGTGCGGACTGCCAGATTGTCGGGACGAACAACGTCGATACCGCGGCTCAGTCCAAGATCGCCGGTGCAGCGAAAGTCGTTGGCAAAGGCCGGGTCTTCGCCTGGGGCGACGAGTGGGTGACCTACACCAGTCAATGGGGTTTGACGCCGGATCCGCAGTATGACGATGCCGTCAAGTACGCACAATGCGTTGGTTACACGCCGATGACTTCCTACACCGTGCCTCAGTTCTGGTACAACGTCTTCAGGTGGGTGGCCCAGACCACGTGTCTCACCATCGTGGTGCCCCCGACCGCCGGGCCCGTGCCGCAGATTATTGAAAGCTAGTATTCTGTCTCTTGGCGAGAACTTGCTTTCATGGTCCAGTGTTGGGTGCAGGGACCGAACCTGTCGAAATCGCAATGAATCATCGAGGATCAGCTTGGCGTCTTGCTCATCTTCGTCGCACTCCTTCGAGCGCCGAGATGGCCATGCAGGTGGGGACACCAAGGAATTCGTGGAAATGGGGGCTCTGCTTCGGCCTGCTGCTGCTTGCGCTTTACTGGCTCTATGGGTGGCGTCCTTTCCGGCCTAGTTGGATCCCTGTCGACGATGGCCTCTACATTCGCAACGCCGAGGGTATTCTCAACTGGAACTTGTGGCAGGGCTCTTCTTGGCTTGGCCAGTTTGACGGTTTTTCTTTGGCAAAGGCCCCTCTTTTCAGTGTCTGGCTGGCCCTCCTTCATCTTCTTGGCATCCCGTTGCGCGTGGGTGAGTTCGTCCTGCTCGTAGGCGGCCCTTTCCTTTTCAAGAGCGCGGTGCGACCCGCTACCACGCTGGCGCGCTGGGAGTTTGCCGTTGTCACGGTGCTTCTCGTGGCCAATCCTATGCTTCCCGAAGAATTCAGGCTGCTGCGGGAGACCTTGCATGTTGCACTCACCAACCTGTGTCTCATCGCCGCCGTGGGATTGGCGCTGCGTGCTGAGGAGTCGCCGCGGGAGCGCATGCGCTGGGCATCGCTGACCGGCCTCCTACTCGGCCTCTGCTATCTCAACCGGGAGGAGGCAACCTGGATTTCGATGGCTGTCTGTGTGGCGATTGCGCTTGTGCTTGCCCGTGCTGCGTTCCAATGGCGGCACGCGCGACAGTCCCCACTTCCAACTCTCAAGGCACATGGTCATGCTCTGCTTGTTCTTGGCGCCGGATTCTTGCTCCCCGTCCTCATCGTCTGTGCGCTCAACCAGGCGTACTACGGTTCTTTCATCACCACGTTTCGGCGCAGCCCGGCTTTCACCGGGCTCTATCAGCGCCTCACGAGTCTCGAACCCAGGGGCCACCAAGCCTACGTACCGGTCGCCCGGGCCACCCGGCTGAAGGCCTACCAGCTTTCCCCGACTTTCTCTCGGCTCAAACCTTTTCTGGAAGAGCCGGGGAGCTACTGGGCGGCGGGCAACAATGAGCACGCGGTGTTCAATGGGCGCAGCTCCGCCGACAAGGAGTTTTTCGTATCCTATTTTGAGTTTTGCCTGCTCTACGCCGCCCAGCAGGCTGGGGCAAAGACCGCCGGCCAGATGGAAGCCATGTTTCGCAATATCGACGCCGAGCTTGAGGAAGCTGTGCAGGCAGGGAGGATTGAGGCCGGATCACACGGACCAGCCATTCTGGCCGCGCCTCGGCCGGGAGATTTCAAGAGGATTTTGTCGGCTAGCACCGTTTCTCTTTCATCGCTCATCAGGGCGGGCCGAGCTACCACCAACTGGCCGCCTGCCACGTCCGCGGACCACGCACGGCTGGATGACCTCGCTCGGCTTACCCATTCCGCGGTGGTTGCCTATCCTCAGGACAGCATGCACCACGCGGCACGGGAGTTTGTGTTTCGTTGGATCAAGAGAATTCAGCAAGTGCTCTTTCCCGCGGCTTTCATCGCGCTGTTCGCTCTGCTGACCTGGAGAAGAAAGGAAGTCTTCACCTTGGCCCCTTCGGGCCGAGCGTTTGTCGTATGGTCTACGGCGATCCCGCTCGGCGGGCTGGTTGCTTTCTGCCTGAGCATGGCCGTGGTGGACGTACTCGGCTTCAAGTTCCTCGGTCTGGGGCGGGGCTACAACGAACTCGGCTTTGCTCCGTTGTCGGTCTTCTGCGCCTGCGTCTTCGTGGGGGTGATGCTCTTTGTTTCGCGAAGCGGAACACCCCTGTCCAGATCTGAGGAGACCCCTGCGCCCCAGGAAGCCCCGGGATGAAAACCGTTCGCTTCTGCATTCTTGGCGCGGGCCCCTCGGGTCTCGCCTTCGCCGCAGCTCTGAAGCGAGCGGGGTGCGATTCGTTTCTTGTGTTGGAAAAGCAGGCGGAAGCCGGCGGGCTGTGCCGGTCCGCTATGGTTGACGGATCGCCGCTCGACGTGGGGGGCGGCCACTTCCTCGATCTGCGTCGGGTGCGGGCCCTGGAGCTGCTCTTCGAGTTCATGCCGCGCGACGAGTGGCGGGAGTATCGACGAATCAGCACCATCCGCATTCGAGGCGTCGAAATCGAACATCCCTTGGAGGGCAACCTCTGGCAGTTCGCGACCTCCGACCAGTTGGACTTTCTCGAATCAATTGCACGGGCTGGGTGCGTGCGCGGTGAGCCCGAGCCCGCGACCTTTGACAGTTGGATTCGCTGGAAGCTGGGCGACCGAATTGCGGAGGAATACATGCTCCCGTACAATCGCAAGCTCTGGTCCCTGCCCCTGTCCGATCTTGGGATCGATTGGCTGCACAAACTTCCTTCGGTCTCGTTTCGCGAGGTCCTGCTCAGCGTTCTGCAGAGAAAATCCCAGGGCACGCTGCCCGCGCACGGCCGTTTCCTCTACCCGCGCGCCCACGGCTATGGCGAGGTCTGGCGCCGTATCGCCCAATCGCTGAGCGATCGCTTCATCCCCTCCTATTCGTTGAGATCGATCGACATGGAGAAGCGAATCATCGACGGCGCAATCAAAGCGGAGTTCATCGTCAACACCATTCCATGGACGCTCTGGCCGCGACTGACCGAACTGCCGGAGGCCATCCGAAACGCGGTGGCATCGTTGGTCCACACGGGCGTACACGTCGACTACCATCCCGAAAATGTCGCGAGTGCGGCGCACTGGATCTACGAGCCCAGGGAAAGCGAAGGGCATCACCGCCTCTTGCTGCGCCACAATTTTTGCGAGGGCGCGCGTGGCCACTGGACCGAAACCAACGCGAGGAGGTCTCGCGCTCCGGACGGGACTCGCTTCGTCAACGAGTTCGCCTATCCGGTCAGCACGCTTGGCAAGTCCGAGGCCATCGGAGCAATTGTCGATTGGTTTCGCGGGCGCGGGATTATCGGGATTGGACGGTGGGGGACATGGGAACACATCAACTCGGACGTGGCGGTCGACCTCGCACTCAAAGCGGCGGAGGAATGCCTTGGCTCGTGAAATGAAAATCACACTCTGTCTTCTCGTGTTCAACGAAAGGTCAGGGTGCGAAGTCGATGTGCCCAAGCTGCGGCGAGACACCTTCGACGATGTCTACGCGGTCGACGGCGGGAGCACGGACGGCACGGTGGAGTACCTTGAATCGCAGGGTATTCCCGTTTTCAAGCAAGCCAAACCGTCGCTGAACGCGGCCTACGCCCATGCGGTCGAGATCTGCAAGACGGAGGGTCTCGTCGTGTTCTTTCCCAAGGGCACGCTCGACCCAGATTGTACCAAGGAGATGGCGGACATACTCAAGCAGGGCTACGATCTCGTCGTCGCCAGTCGCTTCATCGATGGGGGACGCAACGAGGAGGATCATCGTATCCTCAAGCCGAGGAAGTGGGGCATCAATGTCTTGAGCATCACGGCGTCACTCGTCTGGCGACGCGAAGGCTGGAGGATTCGCGACGTTCTTCACGGGGTCAAGGGTTTCACTGTGTCGGCCTATCGACGCATGAAGATCTCCAGTGCCGGAGTGACAGTGGATCTCGAGATGGCGGTGCGTTCATACCGGCTGCGCATAGCGCGGACTGAGTTCCCGGTCCTTGAAAGTGAACGTCGGTCCGGCGAGACCAGTTTTCCCATTTGGCCGACGGGAAAGAAGTTGGGCCGCTTCCTGCTGGCCGAGATGTTTCGGTCGCCCAGATAGATGTGGTTTTCGGTGCCGGCGGTACCGTCCCGTCTGACTTCATGTGCACGTTGTTCCCCAGTGCTACCAGCGCCAGGTCCTCCCAGAATTGGCCACCCGACGGCCCCGGATGACGGGTTGGCGAAGGACAACCGGTGAGCCACCCGGCCTTCCCGCCCTTGAAATTCCTCCATAATTCCCGCTCTGTTGCTGTTGTGCACACGAAAATGTGGAATGTCCCTGTGCGCAGCTGGAACAAGAACGGACAGACGACAGACGCAAGCAGGCAAGCGTGGGCATCCAATCCGACAGACGGTCATCTTCGTTCCAGAAAAAATTTCAACAAACCGGGGTGGTTCATGCTGTTCTCCAAACGAACATTGGGCGTGTCGCTTCTTCTCGCCGGAATGACCCTTGCGGCTGCGGCCTTGGCCCAGGATAGGCGTCTTCCGTGGCAGAAAGATCCGGGCCCCATTGCCGGCCGATGGTCTGTGACGTGCGAGGATATGGCGGGAATGGTTGTCGAGTTCGGCGTAGATGGGAAGAAAGCAACAGGGCGAATCTCTCGCCTGGGCAAGGCGGGCGTCTTCGGCTACTCAGTCGGAGAAGACATCCTACGGCTAGAAGCCGACAGCTATGGTGATTGGGTAGGACAGCTTCAGTGGCGGGGCCTAGGCGGCAGTCCGCGCTGGGATCCGATTCGCTTCGTGGCGACCTCCACTCAACTAAATGCCACCATGACCACGGACAACTGCTACAAGAGGATGCCGCGGTCTAACTGAGGCGCGAAGCCCCCACTCCTGGCCATGAAGAGCGTCGCGACGCCCATGGACATCCTGGACATTGGAACCTTCGCGTACCTGCTGACAGGACACCAGAAAGCCGTGTGCCGCATCTTGCGCCACGGTCTTGGGACCGATTCCCTCGCGATGGCGCGGGGAGCCGGAAACATCAATCGCCGCCGCGCATCTTCCGACAGATGCACGTCCGGATGCAAGAACCCTCACTACTGCGGAGACAAGAACATCGACGCCGATCGAGGCGAGCGATGCGACCTTGGCAGCGACGTCAACGGCGTCTACTTCGACACCGACGGCAATCCAAGCGCCGTCCAAACTGACACGGGGGGTGGCGAGATGAAATGCACGAAGACGTGCATGATTCCCATCCACCAATCATAGGTCGCCGACGAGTCAACATCTTGATCGGCGCTGGCTGGGGCCCACAGCCCTGGCTGCGGTCTTCGACTTGAAGGTTGCCATGGCGAGCAGCGACGATTCCATTGGGGGAGTTGCTCGAATTCGGCACCACCAATTCGGTAATGGTTGCCCCTGGCCAGGAGGTCATCCGCGACCTGTGGTTACCGGCGGTGCGACCGCCGAAATCGGCGGCCTGCACCACCACCGCTAGCAACGCCTCGCTGCCTGACCGGCGCAAGCCTCTGCCCCACCCACGCCGACATGGATGGCCAACCTCTGCCCACTCGACGAGGAAGGCCCCGCTCCGATGCCTATCACCTCGAGAAGATCCTGTCGACCATTCTGCGCGTGTGGGGGGACAAACAACAATTCGCTGGGCTGCGGAAATCAATCTGCGGTCCAGATCGGGCAGAGAGACGAGATGCAGCCAGATCGCCGATCGCAACATCGTTCTTCCGGCCGCACCAAGGGCATAGTACAAAATGGTCGTGGGCACGCGCTGCCCACAACAGCGGCATGAAGAAGTCACGCATACTCATCCTGTTCGACACCGACTCGGAACCGCCGGCAGGGCAGGACTACTCGCGCCAGATCGAATCCGCGGACGAGGCGGAGTTCGACGTGGCCCGCGCGCTGCGTGGCCAGGGCCACGAGGTGCGCCTGTTCGGCTTTCGCAATGATCTCGACTCGCTGGTGGCTGGCCTGCGCGCCGAGCCAGTGGACGCGGTGTTCAACCTGTCCGAGCGCTTCCGCAGCCAGTCGGGCCTGGACTACGGCGTGGCCGCGCTGATGGAGATGTTGGCTCTGCCCTACACAGGCGCGTCGGCCGAGGGACTGATGTTGGCGCGCAACAAGGCACTCACCAAGATGGTGCTGGCTTACCAGGGGCTGCGCATCCCGCACTTCTTCGTGTGCCTTCGCGGCCAGCCGGTGCAGCGCCCGAGCGATGTGCGCTTCCCGCTCATCGTCAAGCCGCTGGACGAGGACGCCTCGGTCGGCATTGCACAGCGGTCGGTGGTGCACGACGATCCGGCGTTGACCGAACGGGTGGCCTTCATCCATACCCGCCACAACACCGCGGCCATCGTCGAGGAATTCATCGCCGGGCGCGAGCTTTACGTGGGCGTGATCGGGAACGATCCGCCGCATGCGCTACCGCCCATCGAGATGGTATTCGGCCAGGACGCCACCGAGGAGAACCGAATCGCCACCTTCAAGGCCAAGTGGAGCCACAAGTACCGCGAGGCGCGTGGTATCCAGAACTGTATCGCCACCAACCTGTCGAAGGAGCTAAGGGAGCGTCTGGCGGATGTGGCGGTGCGCACCTACCAGGCCGCCGGCCTGCGCGACTACGGCCGCATCGACGTACGCCTGGCCCACGACGATGAGATCTACATCGTCGAGGCCAACCCGAATCCTTACTTGGCCGACGGCGAGGATCTGGCGTGGGCCGCGGAGGAGGGCGGCGAGCCCTACCCCCAGCTGATCGAGAAGATCGCCGAGTTGGCCACCTCGCGCGGGCGCAAAGCGTAGGCTCGCGGCGGCCTCTCACACTGACCCCGAACGAGGGGTGGCGAAGCACACAACGGAAGCTGTTGCGGCGGACAGGCGTACGTCAGTAGAGTCCGACGATGCGGCTCTCCGCAGGGATTTCGCTCGTGGCACCGCCATCAAAACCTCGCCTGCCTGCGCCTGCTGCCGCATCGACCGTCGTGGACGGCCTGCGGCGGCTTTGGTGGATCCATCTGCCCATCATTCTGGCCATGAGTGCGGCGGTCTGGTTGCTTTTCCACGCCCGCCTGCCGGATCCAGAGAGCCCATTTTCTGGCCACAGCTTGCTATATCTGCTGTCAGTTCCCTATGTGGTGCTAACCATCGTGGGGCTGCTGACCCCCAGTCGCCCGCTTCCCGACACCGAGTCTCGTCGGGTTGGCCGCCTGGTCATTTGTCTGGTCAGCAAGGGAACCAATCCTGAGACCGTACGGCGCAGCTACTGCAACTTGCTGCCGCTGGTCGGTGGGGCAGTCGAGTTGAGCGTCGTCACCGATCACGTTCTGGACATCCCGCATCTTCTGGTTCCAGCGGAATTCCAACCCCAGCACGCCCAGTACAAGGCACGCGCACTGGAGTATTTTCGTCAGCAACAGCGGTTCGGTCCGCACGACTGGGTTCTGCACCTGGACGAGGAGAGCAGGCTTGACCGGCACGGGCTGCAGGCTTGCTTGGACTACTGCCGACGGTCGTGGTTCTTGTATGGCCAAGGCGCGATCTTCTACAACAACCACGATTTCTGGCGGCACCCGCTGTTGGCCGCTGCGGATTGCGTTCGGGTAGGCGACGACCTGGCCAAGTTCCATCTGCAACTCGCCCGGCTGCACAAGCCGGTTTTTGGCCTGCATGGTTCGTTCCTTCTGGCCAAGGGCAGTCTCGAGGACGAAATCACATGGGATCTGCAGGGCAGTCTGGTAGAGGACTACGCCTTCGCACTTGAGTGCATGCGCCGGGGCTACGGCGTAGGTGAAATCAACGGGATCGTGCGCGAGCAGAGTCCCAAGAGCGTCATGGACTTCTTGCGCCAGAGGCGAAGGTGGCTGGTGGGCTTCCGGGGGCTGTCCCGCCTGTCGCCCTGGGCACGTCTATGGGGGGTGCTGTGGTCAGCCAGCCCGCTGGTGAAGATGGCCACGGTCGCCGATGTGGTATTGGCGCGCAATCTGTCTCTGCCGTTAGCCGCCGTGGGCAGCCTCTTCGCCAGCACTTTCCTCTATCTCTACCTGGTCGGCTCGGTGTTGCAGGATCTGGATTGCGGCACGCGCCCGCGCACCCTGGTAAAGCGCGCCTTCACCACCGCGCTTTTCTTCCCGCTCTCGTACGCGTTGGAGAGTGTGGCCGTGTTGTGGGCGTTCGTGTCCAGGGAACGTTGCATCGGCTTTCAGACCATCCGGAAATAGGAGTTGCCGACAAGTGGTACGGTCCTACGACGGCATGTCTGCGGCGTTGAGCCGCTGGGCCGACAGCGTTCTGTCATCACAATGTCGGTCGACGGTTCAGCACCATGACGCGCACCGGCCGCAGTATGATGGCGATCCTATGCCTGTTTCGAATCCGAATCTGCGGCGGATGAAGGAAGACTGGAACGCGCGTGCCCGGCGTAATGCCCGGTGGTTCATCAACACCGTCCACCATCGACAGGCCGACGGCGAGTTCGATCGAACCGGCCGGCTTGAGGTGGAAAGGCTGGTGCGCGCCGATCTGCCGCTCCTCACGCAGGGGCGTGATCCCCGCCGCCTGCGCCTGCTTGAGATCGGCTGCGGCATAGGCCGGATGACCCGTGCGCTGGCGGAAATCTTCGGCCAGGTCTACGCCACCGATGTCTCGGGCGAGATGATCCGTAGGGGGCAGCGACGCCTGCGCGATTCTCCGAACGTCGTTTTCTCCGAAACCAATGGTGTCGATTTCCGTTCATTCGCCGATCAGTTTTTCGACGTCATCTTCTGCGCGTACGTCTACCAGCACGTGCCGAGCGCGGACGCGATCCGCGCCAACCTCGCCGACGCATATCGCGTGCTCCGACCCGGCGGGGTCTTCAAGTTCCAGACCAACGGCGTCACCAACGAAGCGTTCCGCCGAGCGCCCAAGGACACCTGGTCGGGCGACGCCTTTGATGAACCGGCCGTTCGCTTGCTGGCGCAAGAGCTGGATGCGCAAATGATCAGCGTCGCGGGGGTGGGAAGTCAGTATTGTTGGACAGTCTGGCGACGAAGGATGGCGAGCAGTCAGGCGGCAGACGCGCCGGTCTCGCTATCGGCACCGGTGCCGGATCCCGCCCGTGGCCGACGACAATCGGTCGTGATCACGGGCCTAGACGCAGAAACCGCGGATATCAACAACGTGGTGGTCCAGCTGGGCGACGCATGTGTTGAACCCCGCTACGTCGCTCCTGCGGCTGACCACGCCGAGGCCGTGCGCATCGAGTTTGACATTCCTGCGAGCGAGCCCGCGGGCCTGCGCCCCATCACCATTCGGCTCAAGAGCGGTTTCTCTTCGCCGTTCACGACCATTGAGGTCGCAGCGGCTCCCGCCCTAGTTCCCAGCATTGTCCTTGTCAGCAATGACAAAGACGGCGGCCTCGACATTGAAGCGACCGGCCCCAGGTCCCATGTCCGTCTCTTCGTCGACGGGATTTTTGCCTGGCCGGATTGGCAGCGTCTCAGCGTGCTGCTGGGACAAGAACGCCTCTCGCCTTCTCGAATCACCTTCGTGCCGGGAAACGGCCTGCATCTAGTTGGGTTTGCGCTGCCCGACCTGCTCCCCGGTGACGTTCCAGTCGCGCTGGTGCTCGACGACTGCCGGTCCGCCAGCGTGACCTTGCATGTGAAACGAGAGCCGATGCTGGCGCGCCTGGGCCGGCTCGCGCCCAAACGCCTGCAGCGCGCGGTCGAACGGGTTAAGGAACTGCGCCCATGGTGACTGCCGCAAAGCCGAGCGTCGCCGAGATCGAGCGCGCGCTACTTCAGAATGCCGTCGGAGACGCGGCCCAACAATACATCTCCAACCACGCCCTGCGATATCGCGAAACCATTGGTTTCATCCCGGTTGACCGGCCAATGAAGGTCCTCGACCTGGGTGCGTTCACGCCGCTCACGGTCCTGCTGAAACACATTACTCCACATCAGTATACCGTGCATGCCGCGCCGGGGCCGGACCACTTCCCCGACATCAAAGTGGGCAGCGAACTCTTTCCCTTCCATCGCTTCGACCTGGAGAAGGATTCGTTTCCCTTCGCCAACGAAGCTTTTGACATGGTGATTTGCGCCGAGGTGATCGAACACCTGGGACTCGATCCCCTCTTTATGATGAGCGAAATCAATCGCGTGCTCGGTATGGGCGGCTGGCTGCTCCTGACCACGCCCAATATCGCATCCACGCGCAGCATGATGAAGGCGCTGCTGGGGTATGCGCCCTATTTCTACTCCGCCTTCACGTTGACGAGGGACCGGCACAATCGGGAGTACACACCGGGCGAGATTGCTTCGTTGGTCTCAGCCAGCGGCTTCGCCATGGAGAGTCTTGTCACCTGCAATGTGTATTTCCCGTCCAATCGCTTGCCTATGGCCACGCGTGCGCGCCAACTCCTCGTCGATACCCTTGTGCGCCTGCTCGACACCTCGGCGTTGCGCGGCGATGCCATTTTCGCGCTGTCTCGCAAGATCGGGCCAGTGACCAGCCGCTATCCGGAGGACTTCTATGACATCGGCGCTCATCGCTCGTAGACGCGTGATCATGCAGTCGCTGCGCCTGGTGTGGGACGCGGCTCCTGGCTGGATGGTGGCCGGTTGGTCCATCGCTCTGCTGCAGGCTGGCCTCGGCCTCGGCGGACTCTACTTGACCAAACTGGTAGTTGACGCCGTCGGTGCTGTGGCGAAAACTCCGCAGGACGGCGGTGTCTCCCTGGCTTCCGCACTGGTCCTGGTCAGCGGCCTGGCTGCCGTGGCGCTGGCCGGCTCGCTTCTTCATTGGCTAACCGCGCTCGTCAATGAAGCGCAGGCGCAGTGTGTGAGCGACCACGTACAGGAGCTCATTCAGCGCAAGTCGATCGAACTCGACCTCGCCTACTACGAAAACGCCGAATACCACGACACGCTCCATCGCGCGCAACAGGAAGCCCCCTATCGACCGGTGGCAATCGTCAACGGCATCGCACAGGCAGCACAGGGCGGGCTGATTCTGGTGGGGCTGGCACTCCTGCTGGCTGCCACGCAATGGGGCCTTGCGCTCGCGCTCCTGGTGCCGGCGTTGCCCGCCATGTTCCTGCGCATGCGCTACGCGCGCCGGGTCCATGCCTGGCAACGGCAGAGCAGCGCCCAGCAACGCCTCGCCGCCTATCTGCATCTCCTGGTCACGGCCGCCGCCGCCGCCAAGGAAATCCGACTGTTCGATCTGGGTTCCCTTTTCGTAGGTCGCTTCCGCGACTTGCGGCGACGCCTGCGGTGCGAGCAGTTGAGTATGTCGGGACGCCATTGCCTGATGAATCTCTGCCTGAGCGCGGCTGCGGGGCTGGTGGCGTTCGGCGCCTATGCGTTCATTGCCTACCGTGCCCTGCGCGGCGAGATCACCGTCGGCGCCCTGGTCCTGTACTACCAGGCGTTCCATCGCGGGCAGGGGGCGCTCGGGGACTTCTTCAGCAGCCTGGCGGGCCTCTATGAGAACAGCCTGTTTCTCACGTACCTCCGCGATCTGCTGGCGCTCAATCCGCGCTTCTCGCCTGTGACACGGGCCGAATCGGCGCGGGCGGCGATCGGGCAAGGAATCGTCTTCGACAAGGTGGGGTTCTGCTATCCCGGAAGCGCCCGCAAGGCCTTGCATGACATTTCGCTCACTATCAACCCGGGCGAGCATCTGGCACTGGTCGGCCCCAATGGATCGGGCAAGACCACTCTGGTCAAATTGCTCTGCCGGCTGTATGCACCGACTGAGGGGCGCATCACTCTGGACGGCGTCGACCTGCAGGATTTCGACGAGGCGGCGCTCCGTCGCATGATGAGCGTGGTCTTCCAGGATTTCATCCGCTATCACGCCTCTGCCCGGGAAAACATCTGGTTTGGCGATAGCGTGCTTGCCGCCGACGACCCGAAGATCGCAGTCGCTGCACGCGCCGCTGAGGTTGACCGTCTCATCGCCGAGTTGCCGCACGGCTACGACACGATTCTCAGCAACTGGTTCGAAGGCGGCGAAGATCTGAGCGCGGGCCAGTGGCAAAGGATCGCCATCGCGCGCGCATTTGTGCGGCAAGCTCCACTGGTCATTCTCGATGAGCCGACAAGCGCGCTCGACGCGTTTTCCGAACACGAGGTCTTGTCGACCTTGCGCGGACTTACCCGGAATCGCACCTCGGTCATCGTCAGTCATCGCTTCTCGACGGTGCGCGACGCCGACCGCATCTGCGTGCTCGAGGATGGTTACCTGCGCGAACTCGGCGCCCACAACGAACTGATGGCCAGGCGGGGCGCGTACGCTCAGATGTTCACCCTTCAAGCCGGCGCCTATTTTCCCTCGCAGAAGGAATCGGTATGCGGGTGAATCTATTCTCGCCCTTTTCGCCGCTGGCCAGCGGTATCGTCACCTATTGCGAAGACTACGCAGCCGCCATGGAAGTGCGCGGCGTCGACGTCAATCGCGTGAACCGCTGGTTTTGGACAAGCTGGCGGTTCAATATTTCGGATAGGCAAAAGTCGCTAACTCTGCGCGCGCTCAATCACCTGCGCACAATCGGTCTGTCATCGCTGTACCCGCCTCCCGGGGAATCGCACGAAGCAATCAACCATTTCCACGTCAGTGGGAACCTGTTCACGCACATCCTGCTTCGCCATTTCTACCGCGTGAGGGGACCGCGTGTGGTGACGGTTCACGAACGACATTTCGTCACCACCAATCCGATCCTGCCACGCTTCTGGCCCGAGCAGTTGCGCATGCTCCGAGACAGCGATCTGATCGTGGTTCACACGGAAGAGCTGAAATCGCAATTGCACTCCGTCGATACGCCCGTCGAAATTCTGGGCCACGGTGTCTATCCCAGGCGCTATCAAATCGACCAAGCGGAGGCGAAAAGGCGAATCGGCGTTCAGGGGCCGGTGGTCGCGCACGTGGGATTCTTGTTCGACTACAAGGGTGTTGAACTGCTTCTCCGGGCTGCGGCGCGCACGGAGGCTACCATCCTGATCGTGGGCAGCGGTCCATTCGAAACCGAGGCGCGCCGCCTGGCGCGGATCCTCGCCCCGGGTCAAACCGTCTTTCGCCCCTACGCCAGCGCTGAGGACTTTCCCCACTGCCTGGCTGCCGCAGACGTGGTCGTGTTCCCCCGCAAGCACACACAGGGAGAATGCAGCGGGGTTCTGGTCCAGGCGATGGCGGCGGGCAAGGCCATCGTGGCACATGATCTGGGCTGCTTCCGGGAATACCTGTCGGCCGAGCGGGGCGTGCTCACCACGCCCGGTGATGTCGCTGAACTCAGAGCGGCGCTGCAGTCATTGCTGGCGAGCGCGCCGCTTCGGGCCCAGTACGGTCAGGCGAGCCGCAGGTTTGCCGATTTGCATCTCGCCTGGGACCATCTAGCCGAGCGGCACATCTCGCTGTTCAAGGGGCTGCACCAGAGCTCCGCCAAGACGTCATCCGCGACACGTGTCCCCGACAGCGAAACTGCGCGAAGTCGATAGCCTGCACCACTAGTGCCTCCGGTCAGAAGAGCGGTCATCTTTCGGTGGACGAGACGCCCGGACGGCAAGGCGCGACGAGGGCGCATACTCGACGTATGTAGCCGAGGAGCAACGCAGCCGGCCGGGATGGATCGGCCGCCCAAACCTGGCCGAAATTCTGACCGCAGGCACTAGTGCGCTACTGGCAAACGCCGGCGACGCACGTTTGGCCGGTGGCGCAGCTCTGACCACAAGCACCGCAATTTGCAGTGCCGGTGTTGGTGTTCGCGCAGTTGTCTCCACAGCGCTTCTGCGTGGCCAAACAGGTCGCGGTGCAGGCGCCTGCTTGACACATCTCACCTGCGGCGCAGGCATTGAAACAGCCGCCACAATGCCGGCTGTCGGTATTCACGTTCACACAGGCCCCGCCGCAAACTTCGAGATTGGCGGCCCCGCCGCAGGCGGCCCTGCACACGCCGGCAACACAACGCTCGGTGGGTTGGCAGATCACCCCGCAGGCGCCGCAGTTGTTCGTCGCGGTGGTTAGGTCAAGGCAGTTGCCGGGTGGGCACATCGTCGTCGCAGGGTTCGGGCAGGTCGCCGTGCAGCCGCCGCTTATGCAGTCCTGGCCCAAAGGACAGCTCACACCGCAAGCGCCGCAGTTGTTTCGATCTGTCTTGATGGCCGCGTAGAACGTGCCGCAATTGGCGTAGGCCCCGTCCATGGTGGTGATGAACGAGCTGATCTCCGTACATGCCCCCTCGATACAGGCCTCTCCCGGCACGCACGCCACCCCGCAGCTGCCGCAGTTGAGATATGATGTGCGCAAGTCGACGCACCCCGAGCCACATTGGATCAGGATTCCGCAGTTGTCGAGGCACGTGCCTTGGGTGCATTGCTGGCCGCCCGCGCATGCCAGGCCGCACGTGCCACAGTTGTTCTGGTCGCCGCTGATATTCGCAGAGCGGCCAGCGCAGTCTTCGATGACACCACCCGCGGCGAAGCTGACACATTTTCCGTTCTGGCAGATCGTGTCGGCGGGGCAGGCCTTGCCCGGGGCTCCGCAGTTGAGGGCACTTGCCTGGAAGTTGTCGCACACGCCGTCCACGACCTGGTAGCCGACCGGGCAATCCGATGCGAGACTGCAGGTTCCGGCGTTGCACACCTGACCAGCCTGGCAGGGCGTGCCGCAAGCACCACACTGGCTGAACGATACGCGGGAACCGCAACGGTCGGTGGTGCACAGCAGGTCGGAAGAGGCACAGTCAGGATAGCAGGCGCCACCGATGCAGTTTTCCGTCGGCGCGCACAGGTTAAAGCAAGCGCCACAGTTGTTCTCGTCGCTGGTGAGGGTTGAGCACGTGCCGCCGCAATTGCTCTGCCCCGTCGGACAGGTTGTGGTGCACGCGCCAGCCACGCAGACCTGGCCGGGGCCGCACGCGTTGAAGCAAGTCCCGCAGTTGCCAGTATCGGTGAGCGTGTTCGCGCAGCCTCGCCCACACTGACTGTACCCTGGGCCGCACGCGGTTGTGCAAAGGCCGTTGACGCACACCTGGTCCGGGTTGCAGGCCGTATCGCACGTACCGCAGCGGTTGGGATTGGACGCAAGGTCAGAGCAAGTGCCGCTACAATTGGCGGCTGTTATGCAGGAAATGGCGCATTGTCCATTGGCGCAGGCCATGCCATCGGCGCACAGGACACCAACCGCGCCGCAGTTATTGGAATCGTTTACCACGTTCACGCAAGCCGTGCTGGGGCCTTCGTTGGTGAACACGGGCGCGACAAGGGTGCTGCCGGGACAGGCCGTCGTGCAGACGCCGTTTGAGCACGCCTGGCCGCTGGGACAGGACGTGCCACAGGCGCCGCAGTGTTTGGCCGTCGTCTTGAGGTTGACACACAGATCGCCACACAACGTGAGATCTTTGGAACAAGTGGCGGTGCAGTGGCCGCCCACGCAGGCTTGGTTGTCGGGGCAAACATTGTCGCAGAAGCCGCAGTTCTGTGGGTGGCTGAACGTGTCCAGGCACCCCGCGCCGCAAATGGTGCGTCCCACTGCGCAGCTATCGGTTGCGGGAAAGTCGACGTAGACGGGAAGTTTGCTGCTGTTCGCTGAAGAACAGCCAAAGGCGGCGACCATGATGATGCTAGCCAGTGGCGATACGGCGAGAAATTTCAGATGGCGGCTCATAATGTTCTCCTTGCCTTGCGCGGGACGATCTCCGGAGTTGCGTTAGCGCTCAGCCTACTTGGATGCGGTCGCGTCGCTGAGTGTTGCGACCAAGTCTTCGACGACCTCTCACCAGCATCTATTCTCAAGTCTAGTCGCGTGGGGAGCCCGCCGGCTTCGCCGGCGGCGCACCATCGTGGGAGGGCATGGGAACCCTTTCAGGGTTCCCATATCAGAGCCCAAAATTGTCATGGGGCTGCGCGGCAAGTGTGGGCGAACGCATCCGGAAATTTTGCGAAGGTTGCATGCGAAGAAGGAAGACCCCACACTGTCTGGTGGGGAGTTGGGCCAGTCAAGAGAAGCCCAACGATGTCCCCATTCAGGACGTAAACGCGGATGGCGACTCGCACGACTCGCGGAAAACGAGATCAGTGGCAGCCGTGCCGGCGCTGCCCAGAGCAAGTGCATGACGACACCGGTTTGATGAACTTGTGGGGTCTGATGGATGCACTTTGCCTCCCGCTAGGTTAGAACAGCAGACATCCATTCTGTCGGTGAGATACACAAGAGGAGATAGTCGATGATAAAGATTGCTACCAGGTCTTTGGTTCTGCTTCTCGCATTCTCGGTTGTTCTTGCGGCTTGCGGAGGCGGAAGTGGCGGTGGCGGTGGCGGCGGCGCGGGCAGTGGCGGTGGCGGCGCAGGCAGCGGTGCTGACGGTGCCGGCGGAGGACAAGGCAATGGCTATACCGTGACCTACGATGGCAACGGCGCTACCGTCGGCAACGTCCCGGTTGACTTGGCCAACTATGCGGAGGGGCAGACCGTCACGGTGCTCGGAAATACAGGAAGCCTGGCATACACCGGGTACTCCTTCGTGGGATGGCAGACCAAGGCTGACGGATCCGGCGCGACCTATGCGCCGGGCCAGACCTTCCAGATGGGCACGGCAAGTGTCACCCTGTATGCCCTATGGAGCGCGGGCTATGCCTACGTGACAAATCAGATGGGCCAAAACATTTCGCAATACACGATCGGCCCGAATGGGGCGCTTGCGCCTATGACCCCGGCCTCGGTCGCGGCGGGTAGCGAGCCCATGTCAATCGCGATCGCGCCCTCGGCCAAGTACGCCTACGTGGGGAACAACCAGGACGGCACCGTATCCCAATACACAATCGGCTTGAATGGGGCGCTCACCCCAATGACCCCGGCCTCGGTCTCGACCGGGCCAGGGACCCCGTGGCCGATCTCCGTCGCAATCGATCCCTTGGGCACATACGCCTACGTGGTGAACGAGCTGGCTGGCAACTATGGCAACCTCGTTTGGTTCGCGATCGGCGCGAATGGGGCGCTCTCCTCCTTGTCCGCGCCGTACTCATTAGGGACTTACTATCTCTCCTCTATTGCGGTCCACCCCTCAGGCAAGTACGCCTACGTGACCACCTTGCGCAATGACTACCTGGTCTATCAGTACACGATCGGCGCGGATGGGGCGCTCACCCCAATGACCCCGGCCTCGATCCCGGCGGGCTCGGGTCCCCGGCAGATCACGCTGCACCCCTCGGGCAAGTACGCCTACGTGGCGTGCTACGATCTCGGAACCATCTCTCAGTACACGATCGACCCGAATACCGGGGCGCTCACGCCGATGGCTTCAATCACGGCGGGGCTGCAACCCTTCACCATCACGGTCCATCCCTCGGGCAAGTACGCCTACGTGCCAAACTCGAACGGCAATAACGTCTCTCAGTTCACCATCGACCCGAATAGTGGGGCGCTCACCGCCATGGCTACGGCCACGGTCGCGACGGGGATGGGGCCGGTGGCCCTCGCCGTCGATCCCTCGGGCAAGTACGCCTACGTAACGAACAGTGCACAAGGCAACATCTCGCAATTCACAGTCGGTGTCGATGGCGCGCTTACAGCCACGCCCAACACGGTCCCAGCGGGGTCGGGCCCCTGGTCCATCATCACCCTGGGAAAATAGCGTGGATGTGAAGAAGTGCCAACGGTTAGCACTCTTCTTCGCCGCCCTGTGCATTGTGTCGGCAGCTTTCTTCGAAAGCTACCTGCCCTACTATTTTGCCGATCACAACAAGCTGCCGTCAACGACGTTTCTTGGCCAGGTGGCCCACACCACCGACCAGAACATGTATTTCTCGTTCATCCGCCAGGCGTATGACGGAAACATCCTATTCAACAATCGCTTGACCGCCGCGCCCAACCAGGGTGCCTTTGTCAATCTTCAGTTTCTCGCTCTGGGGCGAGTCATGCGCCTGTTTCATCTGTCGGCCAACGCTGTTTATCAGGTGTGGCGTCTGGCCGGAGTCTGTTTCTTGGTCTTCGGTTTCACGCTGCTTTCCCTGGTGGCCTTGCCGACCTTTTCCAAGCGGCTGGCTTCTCTCTGCGTCTTCATTTTCTGCAGCGGGTTTGGAACCTTCATCTTCTTGGCGGCTGGCAGGGGATTCGTATCCCACGACACCCTCGTCGCACTGGCGCCCGATCTCTGG
>Ga0182017_10000501_pt1 | contig 30832 bp, 28 predicted proteins | sample 712E3DmetaG_FD_120492 | JGI IMG/M metagenome (GOLD analysis project Ga0182017, IMG submission 120492) | Permafrost microbial communities from Stordalen Mire, Sweden - 712E3D metaG | ecosystem: Environmental > Terrestrial > Soil > Wetlands > Permafrost | place: Sweden: Stordalen | collected... | reverse complement strand
TAATATGACGGGCAGCAAAGTGAAGGAGCTTAAAACGCAAATATCACCATCCGGATTTACTTCTGAACCAATATTTTGGGATGGAAAAGATGAAAATGGAAATAAAATTAGAGGCGGTATATACATATATCGGATAATTTTACGTTCATTAAAGGGATATGTTTTCAGTGAATCACAAAAACTGATTGTAATTAATTAATAATTTGAGTAAATAATTATATTTGTCGCATTTTAAAAAAGAAAATAAAAACATGAGTTTGAAGAAATTGATTACTTACACGGCTACTTTACTATTGACTATTACTACTAACGTCTTTTCACAGAGTATCACCCCAGGACAATTAAACGGTAGTGAGGACGATACAAGGCCCGTTGAAAGCGCCGTCCCCTTTCTTACCATAGCTCCTGAGTCAAGAGGAGGGGCCATGGGTGATATTGGTGCGGCTACATCGCCCGATATCAATTCTATGCATTGGAACCCTGCCAAATACGCCTTTATCGACAATAAATTTGGGGTATCTTTTTCCTATACTCCTTGGTTACGCAACCTGGTCAGCGATATTGATCTTGGTTATTTAGTAGGATATTACCGTTTGGATAAATACCAAGTGATAGCAGCGAGCTTACGATATTTTTCATTGGGTGAAATTGAGTTCCGAAATGAACAGGGTGAATTTATAAAACCTGCCAAACCTAATGAATTAGCTGTTGATGCTACATATTCCCGTTTATTTGGCGAGCACTTTAGCGGGGCCTTAGCTTTCCGATATATAAACTCCAATCTTGCATCCGGGCTTTCGGTAATGGGTGTTGATTCCAAAGCCGGCCAGTCGTTTGCAGTCGATGTTGCTACGTATTATAATAATACTGTACGAATATCAGATAAAGATAGCAAGTTGTCTTTTGGTTTGAATATTTCCAATATTGGTAAAAAAATTTCTTATGGTAATGATGCAAATAAAGATTTTCTTCCCACCAACATGCGTTTGGGTGGAGCTTTATGCATCGATATTAATAGTTATAACTCATTTACCTTTGCTGCCGATTTAAATAAATTATTGGTGCCTACTCCCCCTATTTACTGGACTAGTGTTAATGGAGGTGATACAACAGCCAATGGGAATAAAATAATTAAATATGGAAAAGATCCTAATATTTCGGTGGTATCAGGTATTTTTCAATCGTTTTACGATGCACCAGGTGTCCCGAATAAAGACGGCCATCGTAGTGTGTTGAAAGAAGAACTTCGCGAAGTTTACTATTCCATTGGCCTAGAATACTGGTATCGTAAACAGTTTGCTATTCGCGGTGGCTATTTTCATGAAAATCAATATAAAGGTAACCGAAAATTCTTTACTTTAGGGCTTGGATTGCGTCTAAATGTTTTTGGTATTGACTTTTCATACCTGGTGCCTACCCATGCCAACAATCCTTTAGCTAATACATTAAGATTTACCCTTTCATTTGATTTTGGTTCCACCAAAAAACCCAAAAACCTATAACATGAAAATCAGGGTCGGGTTTGGATTCGATGTTCATCCTTTAGTTAAAAACCTGCCATTCACCCTGGGAGGAATTCAAATTTTGCACAATAAAGGGGCATTAGGCCATTCCGATGCCGACACATTGATCCACGCTATATGCGACGCCTTACTGGGCGCTGCCAATCTTGGTGATATTGGCCAGCATTTTCCGGATACATCAGCCGAATTTAAAGGAATTGACAGTAAAATATTACTTAGACGGACAGTTCAATTAATTAACGAAAAAGGGTATTCTATTTCAAATATTGACTCGACGGTTTGCCTGCAAAGGCCTAAGATTAAACCCTTTATTTCAAGGATGAAAGAAACCCTGGCACAAACCATGGAAATATCTGAAGACGATATATCCATTAAAGCTACAACCACTGAAAAGCTAGGGTTTGTAGGCCGCGAAGAAGGAATTGCAGCGTATGCTACAGTTCTGATTGTGAAAAATTAAATTGTTTTCCGGTTAAAAATCTGAATGTTTGATAGTTTGAGGTGTTACTGTATTCTACTATAAGTGGCTGTGACATTGTCTATTTTCCCGCCACCATCATCAACAGTATATGTCCAGTTAAGGTTTTGTAGTTTGACGAAATGGTACCTGAGCCGGTTATTGCATTACCATCTAAGGTTTGTTTTGAAAAAGAAGTAAAGCAAATAAACTGACATAATTTCTTATTTTTCCTATGGTATAGACTTTGCTTATAATCATCCCAGTAATTTTTTATTATTAAACAAAAATAGCACAGATTTTTACATTTCGAATTTATGAAATGCTAAATTTGTTACTAATTAAATTTTCAGAACATGAGACAAACAATTATCATTATCGGGGTTATTTTGGTTATAGCCCTTTTAACCATTTTTCCTGCCATTAGTACTTATAATAAAATGGTTTCTATGGACGAAGGCGTAAAATCGGCATGGTCGCAAGTTGAGAATGTGTATCAGCGCCGCTTAGACCTGATTCCAAATTTGGTAAACACTGTAAAAGGCGCTGCCAATTTTGAAAAATCAACACTAACCCAGGTAATCGAGGCTCGTGCTAAGGCTACACAGGTTACTGTTGACCCTTCCAAAATGACCGAACAAAATTTCAAGCAATTCCAGGAAGCCCAGGGAAATGTAAGTTCTTCTTTATCAAGATTATTGGTTACCGTTGAGCAATATCCCCAACTCAAAGCTACCGAGTCGTTCAAAGAATTGCAGTCACAGCTTGAAGGCACTGAGAACCGCATTGCTACTGAACGCCGTCGCTTCAATGAGGTAGCTCAGCAATACAATGCTTATATTCGGACATTTCCTAAAAATATGATTGCTTCATGGTTCGGTTTCCAGCAAAAACCTTATTTTACAGCCGAAAAAGAAGCAGCCAAACCACCTTCAGTTCAATTTTAAACTATGGGGGCAAAAAAATTTTTATCCAAGGAACAGCAAACATCTATTGTGCAGGCCATTGTTGATGCAGAACATGCAACTTCTGGCGAAATCAGGGTTCATCTTGAAAGTACATGTAAAGTAGATGTTTTAGACCGGTCTGCCTATATTTTCAAGAAATTGAACATGCATAAAACAGAACTCCGTAATGGAGCGCTGATTTACCTTGCAGTTAACGACCGTAAATTTGCCATCCTGGGAGATGCGGGTATTAATGCAAAAGTTCCTGATGGATTTTGGGATGAGATCAAAGCAATAATGGCATCGAACTTTACTAAAGATGCGTATGTAACAGGCCTTACGGAAGGCATTCGGATGATTGGAGAAAAGCTCAAAGCATATTTTCCCATAATGCCCGATGATAAGAATGAACTGTCGAACGAAATCTCTTTTGGAGCCTAATATGAAGAAACTTAAAAAATATTTTCGAATAGATATGGCAATGTTCCTGGCCATGCTATTTTTTACTTCTTTAATAGCAACCGCGCAAACTGACGATATTCCTGCTCCTCCTAAGCCACCCAGGTTAGTAAACGATTTTGCAGGTTTCTTAAATCCTGAAGAACAAAGCCTACTTGAACGAAAATTGGTGGCTTTTGATGATTCAACCTCTACCCAGATTGCTATTGTTATTGTTAAATCGCTCAATGGTTACGAGATTAGCGATATGGGCACCCGAATTATCGAAAAATGGGGGATTGGCGAGAAAGGGAAAAACAATGGGATACTCATACTTATTAAACCCAAAACGCAAGATGAAAAAGGCGGGGTTGCAATTTCGACAGGATATGGCATTGAATCATTTGTAACTGATGCTCTTTCCAAACGCATTATTGAACAGGAGATTGTACCTTCATTTAGGGAAGGACAATATTACCTAGGATTGGATAGAGCCGTTAATGTACTCATGTCTATTACCCGTGGCCAGTTTACAGCCGACCAGTATTTAGCAAAAAAAGGCAAAGGCTCAAAATTCCCAGTATTTATCATTATAATTATGATCGTGCTATTGATATCAATTTTTAATCGCAATTCATCGAATGGATCAAAAAATATATCGAGTCGCAGCAATGTGCCATTTTGGTTACTGATGGGCGGATTGTTAGGATCTGGCAGTTCATCAGGATCAGGATCTTATGGTGATTTTAATTCCGGCGGAGGTGGTTTTGGTGGTTTTGGTGGTGGCTCCGGAGGTGGTGGTGGCGCAAGCGGAAGCTGGTAAGGTTTCATTAGTCGTACACCCTAAATTTTTATACACCCTAAATTTTTATACACCCTAAATTGTCTGATTATTTCATCCGTACAAAATTATTTTTAATAAGTCGTATCCGCCTGCCAGATTTATACGGCGGGCAGGTGCAGCTCGTCCCGCGACTGCGGGATTCATGCAAGTTTAGTTCGCTACGCTCATGAGAACGCTTACGCTTAGTTGTGTTTTGTATAAAATGGGTCTTTTATTGGTTTAAAAGGTAATACTTTGATTGAGTAATTATTTGCGATAATATACAAATAGTGATACTTTTCGCAAATATTTACTCTTTCCATTCAACCAGTTTTACTAGTAAAATTATCTTATTTCACTATTTTTAAGTATTATTTTGCACAAGTAAACATTTATCATATATTTATACAAAAATTTACTCAATTATTATCATTGGAAAATCAAAGAATATATAATAATCTTTCAGGATTTATAGAGGATAAACTGACACATGGATATTACTATTTCACCTTCGAAGATGTAAAAAAGTGTTTTGATTCTTCGGTTGAGGCAATAAAAATGGCTCTTTTGCGCCATTCCGGCAAAGGCCGGATACATTCAGTTCATAAAGGATTTTATGTAATTATTCCGCCCGAATACTCCAGTATGGGAATGTTGCCTACTGTTATGTTTATCAACGACCTTATGAATTACTTAAATCGCCCGTATTATATTGGTTTATTAAGCGCTGCCGTCTTACATGGCGCAGCCCATCAAAAGCCCCAGGAATCATTTGTTATAACCACTGGTTTATCACTTCGACCAACAGTGGCAAAAGGCATTAAAGTAAATTACAGCATTAAATCGCAGTTTCCTCAGTCGGGAATTATTGAAAAAAAGTCAGTAACAGGTTACTTTAAAGTTTCTGGCCCTGAGCTCACTGCTATTGATTTAATCCGGTTCGAGAAACAGATTGGAGGGCTGAGTCGCGCTGCAACTGTTTTAGCAGAGCTTTCCGAAGTAATTAATAACTCGATTTTAAAAAAGATAGCCTTAGAGTATTCTTCAATAGCAAGTATTCAGCGGTTAGGTTATATTATGGACAAAATCATTCAGCAATCCCGGTTAGCCGATTCTCTACAGAAAGCCTTGAAAGGCAAAAAATTATTCCGGGTTCCCCTTAAAGCTTCGGGCAAAAAAGCAGGGTTCGCTGTAGATAGCCGTTGGAATATTATTATCAATACACAAATTGCAAGCGATATATGATTCCACAAGTGTACATAATCGAATGGCAACAATCATTCCCATGGAATTCTTACGATTTTGTGGAACAGGATTTAGTTATTAGCCGTGCTTTGGTCGAAATATATTCCGATTCATTTCTAAAAAATAAACTGGCATTCAGGGGCGGAACTGCCTTGCACAAATTGCATTTGGCTCCCCAGGTAAGATATTCCGAAGACATTGATTTGGTTCAAATAACTGCCGAACCAATTGGAAATATAATTGATGCTTTAAGAAATAAACTGTCATTTCTTGGTAAACCAAAGAAAATCCTGAGAAATGATATGAATACCACCATGCGGTTTGATTTCGATTCAGAGATTCCACCAGTTGCTCCTTTAAAACTTAAAATTGAGACAAACTGTAGGGAACATTTTCAATTGTTTGGCTTGCAATACTTTCCTTTTTCTGTTCAGTCCCGCTGGTTTACGCGTAATTGCGAAATATCAACCTATGCACTGGAAGAACTTTTAGGAACAAAAATTCGTGCTTTATATCAACGCAAGAAAGGACGTGATTTGTTTGATTTATGGTATGCTTTAAAAAGCAAATCGCTTGATAAGGGTAAAATTATACAATCATTTCAGGAATACATGAAAGCTTCAGGCAACAAGGTAAGTCAAACCGAATACATAATAAGTATGGAAGACAAAATGCTGGACAGCGATTTTAGAAACGATATAATAAGCTTGTTAAGGCCTGAAACGAAATATAATATTGATGAGGCCTGGGCATTAGTAAAAAGTGAACTGATTGTAAAAATCTGAATAAAAATATTTAATTTTATTTTCATACACGATATTGTCTGAATTATTTCATTTTGTTTATCTTTCACTCCGATTAAGGTTGTTAACGGGTAGCGTTATAAAGGATAGTTGTTGATGGGGCTGTTGAAATGGTTGTGAAGAAAGAGAACTATTCTTAATCCGTTAATGAAATACACAGAAATAATTTTTATCGTAATATGACAAAATGGCTATTATTTATAGCATCGTGTATTTTTTCCCCATTGAATATTGCTGCTCAATGGACTGAAAATTTTTCGGACGGGAATTTTAATGATAACCCTGCCTGGATTGGCGATACCTCAATGTTTATAATTAATCCGTCATTTCAATTACAACTAAATGCAGTTGCTGTAGATGGTTTAGCATATTTAAGTACCCCATCAAAAATAAGCTACAAGGCTACATGGGCGTTTTCTGTAAAAATGGATTTTAACCCGTCATCACAAAATTATACCAACGTTTACCTGATGTCTAATAATCCTAATGTTACGGGACCGCTATATGGATATTTTCTAAGGATTGGCGGGGTAAATGACGATTTATGCCTTTTCAGGCAGGAAGGACAAACTAAAACCCTGGTTGCTGACGGGCGCGATAAGATGCTCAATACTGCGGCAGTTAATGCCCGTATTAAAGTTACCCATGACGAATTGGGAAATTGGGCAATTTATTGTGATACTACAGGAGGCGGTAATTTCAGCCTCTCAGCCCAGGGAATTGATAATAAGGTTTTACAATCTGCTTATTTCGGAGTTCAGTGTATTTACACCCAAACCCGCTCCGCAAAATTTTACTTCGACAATTTCGAAGTGACTGGAGAAGTATATAACGATGGTACCAAGCCCTATGTGGAAAGTTTTAAGGCTATAGATGAAAAACGGGTACTGATCTCATTTTCCGAACCGGTGGATTCAATAATATCTTTCAATACGGATAATTTCAGCCTCGAAAAAAATAATATTACAAAGGTCGGTTTTAATACCAATACGAATCAGTGTATTGAACTCACATTTAGCGAAAATTTCCAGTGCGGGTCCAACAACCTGCTGCACATAAAAAGAGTTTCTGATATTTGGGGGTTACCTATGAATGATACAATGTTGACTTTCCAATATTGTAAACCCCAAATGTTCGATGTGGTATTTAACGAAATTATGGCTGATCCGACCCCTGCGCAGGGATTACCGGAAGCCGAATACCTGGAATTATACAATCGCAGCAATAAATCGCTCGATTTAACCGGATGGAACCTTTTTATTGGATCAAAAATTTATATTTTCCCTGAAATTTATTTACCTGCCGATAGTTTTCTAATTATTACCTCCAAAACCAATGAACCTAAATTTTCAACATACGGGAAAACACTTGGTTTGTTTACCTCTTCAACAGCGCTGAATAATACAGGTCAATTTTTGAAACTCGAAAACCCTTCGGGACAATTAATTGCATGGCTAGAATATGACGATTCCTGGTATGCCGACGAATTTAAAGCTGAAGGAGGATGGTCGCTCGAACAAATTGATCCGTGGAATGCCTGCGGAGGCAAGGACAATTGGATAGCATCGCGAGCTAAAACCGGTGGTACACCTGGTAATAAAAATTCTGTTTACAAAGAAAACCAGGATATTATAGAGCCTTATATTCAGCACATCCATATTCCTGCAGACACACTCGTTGACCTATTCTTTAACGAACCCATGGATAGCATTTGGGCTGCCAATTGCAGTAGCTATGAAATTAAACCTGACATTGGGCATCCCAAACAGATAATGGTGATGGACAGGCACTTTTTATCTTTACGTTTGTTCCTGGCCCATCCATTAAATCAAGGGCAAACCTATTCGTTAAAGATTGAAAAGGATATTTCCGACTGCGCCGGGAATAAGATTTCGCAGGAAACTACTATCACTCTTGGTAAGCCTGTATCACCGGATAGTGCCGATATGGTAATCAACGAGGTGCTTTTTAATGCTAATGTTGGCGGCTCTGATTATGTGGAATTATACAACCGTTCTGGTAAGATATTAAATGCTCGACAATTGTTAATAGGAACAATAATTAACGGTAAAGCCGAACATCTTACCCGATTGTCTGAAACAGGGTTTCTCATCTTTCCTTCGTCTTATTTATTGCTTACCAATGATATAGCACAGGTGAAACCGTTTTATAGAATTGAAAATGACAAAAACTTTATTGAATTATCGCAAATGCCTTCGCTCGACGATCATACCTCAACCATCGTGTTGTTGAACGACACCATGGAAATGATCGATAAATTCTCATATTCTGAAAAGATGCACCTTGTATCCCTGAAAAATGTTGAAGGCATATCGCTTGAACGCGTTAATATGGATAAGCCTTCCTATTTTCCTGGCAACTGGCATTCAGCAGCAGAAACAGCGGGCTATGGAACCCCAGGCTATCAGAATTCTCAATTTCTTCCTGATACAGCCACATCACAAGCGATAAGCATTATTGATGATTTATTTAGCCCAGATAATGATGGTTATAAAGACATTCTGCAAGTTTCGTATCAATTTGATAAACCAGGCTGCCGTGTACAGGTTTACATATTTGACGCTATAGGGCGACTGGTAAGACGATTATTGAACAATGAATTGCTGGGCACTCAGGGATCGTTTACCTGGGACGGCACCAACGATGCAGGTGCAATGTGCATGGTTGGTATGTATGTAATTTTTGTTCGCACCGTATTTGATGATGGAACAGTAAAAGAATATAAAAAATCGTGTGTATTGGCTGTAAAGAGATAATTACTCCTTATATAAGATGCTGTTTTTGCTATTGTTGCTAACATAATGTAATATTTGTTGGTTTAAATGTTCAGCGTCATCAGATAAAAATTTTATTTCCATAGGAATATAATACCAGGCTTCAGGAATATTTTCCGGGATATTAAATGATATAAGCCGCACAGAATCTTTTTCGGTAGTTAAAATGATTTTATCCATCCCGGCAATGGCTTGATATTTATCAAGGACAAAATCAATATCACCTTGGGTGAAAGCATGATGATCGGGATAACGCAGAGGGATTACTTCTTTATTAGCAGCGGCAAGCTCATTTATCAATAACGATGGGTCGGCAATGCCGGTAACTAATAATATGGTAAGTGTCTTTTTTGCAAAATCAGGCTTCTTCTTTTTGGACTGAGGCACAAAGACCGGTTGAGGATCACCATACTTTATAGTAGTAAAATAAACTGTTTGATGAGATTTAGCTCCTGCGTTCATAAGGAACAGCCGTTTATCCATGGCGGTGATATCTTCAGGAACTTTAGAAATAATGATAATGTCGGCACGTTTTTTTCCTGAGGCTGACTCACGCAACCGGCCCAAAGGTAATAGCCAATCGTTTTTGATAGGCCTGTTATAATCAATGAGCAAAATATTAACGCCCGGATTTACAGAGCGATGTTGGTATGCATCGTCGAGCAGGATAACGTCAAGCTCAGGTATATTTTCTATTAATTTTTTGATACCGTTTACCCGTTTTCTGTCAACAGCAACAATCAATTCGGGGAACTTACGCTTGATCTGTAATGGTTCATCACCAATCACCTCAGATGTCGATTGTTCTGTAGCTACAATAAAATCTTTGGTTTTTCTTTTATAACCGCGGCTTAAAATAGCAACATTGTACTTATCCTTTAACAACCGGATCAAATACTCGGTATGAGGTGTTTTACCGGTTCCCCCAACCGTGATATTGCCCACAGAAATGACAGGCAAATGAAATTCGTTTGATTTCAAAATTTTATAATCAAACAGTTTATTCCTGAAAAACACGATTAATCCGTATAATAATGAAAATATAAATAAAAACGGTTTAATCAATAAGTTCATGGTTAATCAATAAATATCAATTTCATAAGGCATGCGTGTTTGCATACCTTGCGTGTTAAGCATCTTTTTTATAGCCAGATAAATAGCTTGTTCATTGCCCAATTCCGATTTAATAATATTTGAACGTATTTTAGTTGAAAATCCGCTCAAAAATGAACTCAGCGGGGCTTCCAGTTTTGGAAGTTCCACAATGCTATAGTCCTTCAGGTGGGCTTTCTTAGAAGCTATTTCAATGGCTTTATCCACGCCTCCAATCATGTTCACAAGGCCAAGTTTAAGGGCATCCTGAGCGCTCCATACACGTCCTTGCCCTATGGAATCGACCTTTTCTTTTGAGATTCCCCTGCCCTTGGAAACGCGGGTTAGAAATACATTGTACGTATTTTCTACTTCACTTTGGATAAATGCCCTTTCTTCTGCAGTAAGAGGACGGAAAATACTTCCCAAATCACCATGTTTATTGGTTTGAGCCACATCAGTCGTGATTCCAAGTTTATTCTTAAAAAAGTTTTGGGCATTAAAAAGCATCCCGAACACACCAATAGACCCTGTAATTGTAGTAGGATCGGCAAGAATAATATGGGCAGGGGCTGCAATATAATATCCCCCTGAAGCTGCTACAGAACCCATAGAAACGATTAATGGCTTAGTTTTGGCTGCTAAATCGAGTTCGCGCCAAATAATATCAGAAGCCAAAGCGCTTCCACCAGGTGAGTTAATGCGCAGCACAATGGCTTTAATAGACGAATCTTTTCGTGCCTCCCGTATTGCTTTAGATAAGCCTTCAGCACCAATGGTTTCCTCATCACCTTCGCCCATGTTTATCTCGCCACTGGCATATACAAGAGCAATTTTGTCCTTGGAAACTGCTTTCTTTGGTTTAAATGCTTTGTTGTATTTATTAAGACTAACGAGTTCCAGTTTTTTCTCCGATACAACGCCAGATAGTTTAGTTAACCGTGCAAGAATTTCATCTTTGTATCGAACTCCGTCAATCAATTTGTTTTCAATTGCGCTGCGGGCATTACTAATGGCCATTTCATCGGCCAAACGGTTTAACTCTTTAACCTCAATTTTTCTTTGTTTTGAAATGCCATCGAGCACGTGACCCCATATAGCCGAAAGCAGGCCATTTAGCTGTTGACGATTTTCATCGCTCATCCGGTCATTCGTATATGGCTCTACGGCGCTTTTGAATTTTCCATGGCGAATAATTTCTGGCTCGATATTGAGTTTTTCAAAGGTACCCTTATAAAACATCAACTCGGCACGCAGTCCAAGAAAAATCATCCCACCTTGGGGATTCAGGAAAATACTGTCAGAAACACTTGCAAGGTAATATGAACCTTGTGTATAATAATCAGCATAACTGATAATAAATTTTTTCGAACTCTTAAAATCGAGCAATGCATTTCTAATTTCTTCAATAGTTCCCCAACCGGTAAAAATTAAACCGAGGTCTAAATAAATACCTTTGATGTTGGGATCGGTTTTAGCATGATGGATATTGTTAATAATATCTTTTAGCCCCAGTGTTGTGGTTGGTCTAAAATTTTTAAAATCAAAATTTGCAAATGGATTCGTTGAAGAACGGTCGGGAATTGGTTTGTCCAACTGGATTTGCAAAATAGAATTTGGTTTCATGCTTACGTCTTTCTCACCCGATGCTATTATAGCACTAATCACAGCTATAAAAATGAAAAACAAGATTAACGAAGAAATCAAAACGCCTACAATTGTGGCAAACGTATATTTTAAAAAGCTTTTCATGGTTACATAATTTTATAATTTAGCTAAAATAACCAAAATTTTTGTTGTTACGAATGTTTTCTTCTTGGTAATGATTTTATTTGTAAATAATTTAATTGAATGATTATAACTTATTTAATATTTGGCAGTAATTTAGGTAACCGTTTAGAACTCTTAGAAAAGGCAAAGCAACAAGTAGAGAAAAGTATTGGTAATGTACTGCAAAGTTCCTCTATTTATGACACCGAACCCTGGGGGTTTGTTCACAAAAATTGGTTTCTTAACATAGTGATGGCAATTAATACAAACCTTGAACCTTTTGCTTTACTCGTAGAAATAAAAAAAATTGAGGCTTCGCTTGGCCGTATCATGGAAGATGTGCGTTATACAGCCCGACTCATTGATATTGACATACTATTCTATGATGATTTGGTACTGCATACGCCTGAGCTCATCATTCCACATCCAGAAATCCCGCGACGTAAGTTTGTATTGGAACCTCTAACAGAGATTGCGCCTGATTTAGTGCATCCGGTTTTAAAAAAAACAATGATGCAACTGCTCAAAGAATGTGAAGATACCTCCGTAGCTTTAAAATATGAGGGCTGAAGATGTTTTCCTATTCATCATGAAGTCGAAAAATCCAGCTGTTCAGGCGTGAAACACAAATTTCGGTTTGCTTAACCCTTGATGTAGCATCAAAAATTCACCTTCTTTTGCCAAGCGTTTACAAAGATCAAGTTTCTTCGTTTTTTAACTTCCCGGATTATCAATTTTTGTTCCCCTTATTTGTGTTGCGTTTCATATCTTCAAGGGCAACCCGTAGCTCTTGTTCTTTACGCGACGACTGTTCCTGGGTTGCCCTGAGTTCTTCCATGTTTTGTCTCATCTCTTCTTCCTGTGCAGAAAGTTCTTCCGCCTGGATACGCGATTGTTCAAGCAGGATTGTGGTTTGCATATTAATTTTAACCGCAGACAGTGTAGATGCAATGATTTCGGCAATTTTTTCCACAAACTCAATCTGGTAAGGCTGAATATCTTTAAACGATGCTATCTCAATCACACCAAATACCTCATCGTTCATAGCTAAAGGAACCAGTAACAAACTCCGGGGATTGGCATCGCCCAAACCTGAGGTTATTTTAACGTAGTTATCAGGGATATCCGTAAGATAAATGGTTTCTTTTTCGAGAATGCACCGCCCTACTAAGCCTTCGCCAATGTGAATTTGTTTCTGAAGGTGTCGCTTGTGATTAAAGGCGTAACAACCAACAAGCTCGATAAATATATTCGATTTATCATTATCATTGATTAGGAAAATCCCCCCCTGGTTTGCATCGAGGTACTTAACCAGGTTACTGATCACATTGTAAGAAAGCACGTCGAGCTTATCGTTGTCTTGTCGTAATATATCGCTGAATTTGGCAACTCCGAGGGTAGCCCAATTACGCTGTTCGTCTTCCAACTTTCGTTTAGTATCTTCAATGGTAGCGGCTTTTAAGTCATCGCGCATACGAAGCAATGAATTGCCCAAAACATCATCTTCGCTAAGTGGCTTAAAAGCAGTATTATAATTTCCGCGGCCTATCTCAAGAGCAAATCCCGATAAAGCTTTTAAACCTGATACCAATTCATTGAGCGCTTTTGACATTTCTCCAATTTCGTCAGCCCGTTCCTTAACTGTTTTATCAGGCAGTATCCCTTTACTCATTGAAAGCAGTACCCGTTTTATATAAATAAGGGGTACCACGATGGAACGAGCCGTTAGAAATGCTAAAACCAACGATACAAAAACGAGAGCCAAACATGTAAGAAAGATGAATGTTTTCAATCTTTCAAAAGACTTATCCATTTCCTTCCTGGAACCGGTAACTTTATCCTGCTGACGGGTAATTAATTTATCCAGGGTTACTAAAATTTGATTGGTTTTCGTAATAATATCGCCATTGTCTGACACAAGGGGAATGATCTGGAACATAATTCCGGCATCGTCGTAAGCAGACATACTGGTTAACTGGTTCATCACTATATGATGCATTGAAAACAGAGTATCCGTAATAGCTTTGGATAAATTTTGAAAAGCCATACGAGTGGAATCATCCCATTGGGCTACAATACGCGCCAAATCGTGCTGAATTTGAGGAAAACTAACATCATGAAGCTGAATTAGCTTAAGTTTATCAGGTGTATCAGCAACCTTGTCAACAAACACCCAGCTTTTGATAAGTATCTGAGAGTTGTTGATCATATTACGCATACGAACAAGTAATTCCTCTGAGGGCTGGTAAACAGATGTCATGGTCTCATTTAAATCACGGCTCTTATTCAGCACCTTGTTGATTAATATCGCATTAAGAATAAGGGCAAGGGTGAGCACTCCAAATCCAAGACCTATTTTACCAGCAATTTTTAAAGTAAATTTTTTCTTCATGGATTCGAATTCAAGTCATAAGGATATATTCAAAATTACATGTTTTCCTTAAAATGATGAGGATAAAACCAGAAAAAATTTACATTTTATCATAGATTGAAGTTTTCTGACTAATTTGCAACTGTAAAATTTCGCGGATGACTTACGTAAGAGCTAAAAAAAGTCTTGGCCAACATTTTTTAAAAGACCAAAATATTGCGCGCAAGATTGTATCGAACCTTATCACCGATGGTATCGATAAAGTTTTGGAGATTGGCCCCGGTATGGGGATACTTACACGATATCTGCTTGAAAATAAAGACCATACAACTTATGTAGTTGAAATTGATAATGAATCAATTGAATACCTACAAACTAATTTTCCCAAATTAAAAGACAGGATCATTGCCGGTAATTTTCTTGATTTAAACCTGAAAGAATTCTCAGACAGGCCATTTGTGGTGATTGGCAGTTTCCCCTACAATATCTCGTCACAAATATTTTTTAAAATTTTAGAAAACAAGGATCAAATTCCCCAAGTGGTAGGTATGATCCAAAAAGAAGTTGCCGAACGCATTGCCGCACCTCCGGGAAGCAAAACTTATGGGATTTTAAGCGTTTTACTACAAGCGTTTTACGATATCAAGTACCTTTTTACCGTTTCTGAACATGTATTTGTCCCTCCTCCAAAAGTAAAATCGGCAGTGATAAGATTGAAACGGAATAATACAATAGCGCTGGATTGCGATGAAAAATTATTTTTCACGGTTGTGAAGACAGCTTTTAATCAACGTAGAAAAACCATGCACAATTCGTTAAAAAAGTTGATAACCAATCCGGCCCCAAACGAAATTTTACAAAAGCGTCCGGAACAACTTAGTGTTAAGGAGTTTGTGGAACTTACCAAATGGGTTCAGGAAAAGATGTGAAGATTGAGCCCTTTCCTAAAATTCAAAATTTAATGATTTTCAATTGGTTTCTGCCAGCTGGCGGATTTAGGAATTTTGAGTAACCGTTAATATTGGTTAAATGATAGTATCTTTTCTGTTTCTTTTCTCACTTTCATGCGTATTTCATCCGAAGCCGGATACCCCACAGTTATAATCAGCTCTAAACGTTTGTTATACGGAATATTAAGCAAACGTTTCACCTGTTTTTCTTTGAACCAACCCATAATACACGTGCCAAGGCCTTCTGCAGTGGCCTGAAGACAGAATTGTGCAACAGCAATACCAATATCAATCAATGGGTATTCTTTATCTTTCAGAACCTGCCCGAGATTTGAAGTTAAATTAGCTTTTTCGCGCACTACTGCAATATGAACTGGCGCCTGTTTCGTAAAATGGTTCATCGAAAGTAGTTTACTTGAGGTTAAGTCCGCAATAGCATTTTTTATAACCGGGTCATCAATAATAATAAACTTCCAGGGCTGCGCATTGCAGGCCGAAGGAGCCAAACGCGCAGCCTCAATGCACCGCATCAGTTTTTCTTTTTCAACAGGCTGGTCAGCATAAGCCCTAACACTTTGACGACGACCAATAAGTTTTAATAGTTCTGTAGGATTCATATTACTTTGATTAATTCAATTTGAAAATTTTTGATTGTATCATATCAGCAACAAGCTGTTTTATCATTATTTTGAAATGCATTCAGCTTATCATCTTTTCTGCTATTTCCACTGCATCTTTGACACATTCTACACATATAGTATCATGGAGTTTCAGTTCATTAATTTTTTTCATGTCTTCTTCTATACCCATATCAAGGCCTTGCAATAGCTCTTTACAATTGATGGAGCCATGTTTCTTTTTGAACTCTTTCATAAATTCAACGGTTTTCTGATAAGTTTCGGCCTTTTTTTGGTTATCATCTTTAAGACCTCTGCCATATTTTAAGCCAAGGGCCATCAATGCTCCGGTAACAGCGCCACAAGTAAGTTGTTGCCGACCAATCCCGCCTCCAAATGCACAACTGATTTTAAGACATTGGTCTTCCGACAATCCAAAGTCTTGTGCAAAAACCGCCAGAACAGATTGAGCACAGTTAAAATTGTTTGAAAAAAATTCAATTGCTTTCTCTGATTTTTTCATAATTATTAATGTTTAATTTGTTCAACATATATCAAACCTGCCCTTATCTGATTTATTAAAGAAAGCACTGATAAGCTTTTTAGCCTTTTGCCAATTATCCTTATCTATGCAATAATTAACTTTAGGTGGTTCAATGCTTCCCTTTATTAACCCGGCATCTTTAAGTTCCGAAAGATGTTGTGACACCGTCGCTTTAGCAATAGGTAGCTCCTTATTTATATCGCCAAAGCAACAGGCATCGAGCGAAGAAAGATATTTAAGAATTGCAATCCTTGCCGGATGCCCCATTGCTTTGGCAAAACGGGCTATGGCTATTTCATCTTCCCTGTAATCAGTACTTATTGGATGTGACATAATTATTTAAATTATTTGTTTGTCGTTCGCAAAATTACGAACAATAATTAAAAAACAAAAAAATCCTTTAAAAAAATTTATTTACGTCGACTTCACTAATTCTTTCAGGTTGTTTTACCAATTTTTAATTTAAATTTATAAGCTTAATAAATCAAATTCGTATCACAAGAATCAATATTTATGACTCCATCAACTACTAATCTATCAGCTAAATCCAGTAATTATATTTTTTCGATTGTTATTATTGGCGCATTATTCTTCATTTTCGGATTTGTAACCTGGCTAAACGGGACACTTATCCCTTTTCTTAAAATTTCGTGTGAATTGGGATCTAACACTCAAGCTTTATTAGTGGCATCAGCATTTTACATTTCTTACTTTTTTATGGCTCAACCATCAGCTTTTGTGCTACGTAAAACAGGCTTTAAAAATGGAATGTCACTGGGCTTGTTCATTATGGCAATAGGTTCGTTAGTTTTCATCCCTGCTGCTTTTTCAAGGACTTTCTGGCTTTTTTTAACCGGACTTTTTATTCAGGCAACTGGACTAACTTTATTGCAAACTGCCGTTAATCCTTATGTTACTATCATCGGCCCACGCGATAGCGCGGCCAAACGAATTAGTATTATGGGTATTTGTAACAAAGTAGCTGGTGCAATTAGTCCTCTGATTCTTGGTTTTATAGTTTTAAAAAATACCGACCAGATAGTTGAGACCTTAAAAACAATTACAGGAGTTCAGCGGCAAATTATTCTCGACAGTCTAGCTCAGCGAGTCATTCTTCCTTATATAGTTATGGCTATTATTTTAGTTGGGCTTTCGGTGATGATTCGTTTCGTTCACTTGCCCGAAGTTGATACCGATACCGAAGAAGATTTATATGCTACTGATGGCACTAAAAAGACAAGCCTTTGGCATTTTCCGCAGCTGATTTTAGGTTTTATTGCCCTTTTTGGTTATGTAGGCGTTGAGGTAATGGCAGGCGATACCATTGTTCTTTATGGGCAATCACAAGGCATTGCACTTGAAACAGCCAGATTATTTACTACCTGTACTTTAATATCCATGATTGTCGGATATATACTTGGGATCATTACCATTCCGCGTATCATTTCTCAAAGCAAAGCCTTGGCTATCTCTGCTATCTTAGGCATTGTTTTTTCCATAGCTGCTATATTAACCTCAGGATATATAAGTGTGGCATGCATTGCCCTGCTCGGTCTTGCAAATGCCCTAATGTGGCCTGCCATTTGGCCTCTTGCTATTGCCGATTTGGGTAAATTCACCAAAACTGGCTCAGCACTCCTAATTATGGGTATTATTGGAGGTGCAACTATTCCTTTGCTTTACGGTGGGTTAACGGATATTTTGCACAATTCGCAACAAGCCTACTGGATTATGGTACCGATATACCTGTTTATTTTGTATTATGCAATTTTAGGCTATAAGATTAGAAGATAAATCTGAACCACTCTCATACCCTTTTGTCCCTTTTTTTAAATGACTATAGTTAGATATTGAAAGTTTTGAACATCAGTATATTTTTTGTTACAACTTACCTAAAAATACCTTATTTTTAGGTTTAATAACTTAACCCTCTTTAATATGTTTGATGTAACCAAAGTATACAGAAAATATAAAAAGTGGTGGTGTTATAAATGGAGATAAACACAATTGCCGTTTTTTCAATTATATTTTATTCGGCCATTGCCATTGTTGAAGGAAATAAAAAAAACAATGCAAGGTACAGCCTTACTAAACAGTTCCTTTTTATTTTTGTCAAAGGAAAGGGCATGAAAAAATAAACAGAGTAAAAATCTTTCTTTTTTAGTAATCCTCAACATATCATATGACTTTATATGCACGAGCTCTAATTCGTCAGTATTTCATTTCAATCTTTCTTATTTCATTTTTACAATCCATCTGCAAAATTCAACAACTCGTCGAGTTAAATTATGATTCAGTATTGATATTGCGAACCTTTGTCAGGAAATATTAAATCAAAAAACAATTAAAATTATGAAAAACACAGTATTAAGTATTATAATTTTTATCCTGATTTCTTGCTGTGCAGAAAAGAACTCATATAAGACAGCCATAAAAACCAATACAATTGAAGGATATGAAAATTATTTGACAAATTATAAAAATGGTAAGTACGCTCTTGAAGTATCACAGAAAATAGAAGATATTAAGTTTGACAAATTAAGAGATTCTGTATTTTCAAGCTTTATGAAAATAAAAGAGGATACAACAAAATTTGAGGATTGCATAATAATAAAACCATTTAATAAAGTTTTGATGGGTACTCTCATTAATATCAAACTAGATAATTTACCACAAAATAAAAATATTACATTACATGCCTATCGTAGAAATTGGCAGGGTCTTATCTATTCATTTGCATGCTTTAAGAATGATAGCAAAGGACTAATTCAACTAAATAAAAATAAACCAATAATAGCAACTTATTCAGGTGTCGATTCTTTGGGTATTTTTTGGTCTATGACAAAACCGACCTATATAAATGAAGCGTTACCATTTGAAGTAAATAAACTGGAATCGAATACAATATATTTTCAAGTAGAAGTAGACGGAAAAATAATCTCAAAAAACGAACTTCAGCTAAATTTAAAAACACCTGATATAAATTGTGAGGAAATAAGAAATAAAGATTTGGTTGCAAATTTTTATTATCCCAAAAACAAACAAAACATACCACTAATAATCCTGTTAGGTGGTTCGAGTGGTGGAATTAGAGAAGTAGATGATCGTGCTAAAATTATTTCTTCTCATGGTTATGCAGTACTGGCCTTAGTTTATTTTGGTATGGAAAATCTTCCAAAGAATCTTGAAAGAATACCTGTTGAGTATTTTTTCAACTCAATTGATTGGGCCAAAGAAAAGCAATTCATTGATACTACCAGGATAGTAATTGTAGGCGTTTCAAAAGGTGGAGAAGCAGCTTTATTGGTAGCATCTATGCGTAGAGATATTAAAGGAGCAATTGCCTTCGTACCAAGTAATGTTAGATGGCAAGGAATACCCAAAAGACCTAGCGTTATTAGTAAATCATCATGGACATTAAATGGTAAAGATCTTCCTTTCCTTAAGTGTAGCTTTAGCTTTTCGTTTTTTGGTAAATTTATCAGCAATTCTAAACAGATAGAAATGCGTGAAATCTTTCAAACTATTTTTACTGAGGATAAATCAAAAATTGAACCTGCACTTATTGAAGTTGAAAAAATAAACGGTCCCATTTTACTGATTGCAGGGAAAGATGATAAGTTATGGCCATCGTATGAAATGTGCCAAATGATGAAAAATCGATTAGATAGTTTAAAATTTGAGCATCAAATTAAGTGTTTAAATTATGATAATGCCGGGCATTTAATTTTTTTTAGACCAGATCTAATGCCAACAATAAATTATAAATATGATCAAATAGCAACAGGAGGTAAAGATTCAGAGAATTCTGCTGCACAAATTGATTCATGGAATAAAATGATTCGTTTTCTTCAAACATATTTTCCTGTAGAATAATTTGTAAATTGAGCGTTATGAAAATAATTAAGAACAAAAAGAATAAGGTATTTTCCAGCACTATAATGTGGATTTTGTTTTTTACAGTAACACCTCCCATCATAGGCTATTTATTTAAGGGTCCCCAAATATTCTCCTCAGTTTCTTATTATTTCACTCAAACTTCAATTGGGTATGCATATGGAATTGCATTTGGAATAGGCAATTTTGGAATAGGTAAATATTTCAAAAAGCTTGACTGGGCAAAAAATCCAAAAAGGATGAATAGAATCACCTTTATTGTGTTTATGGGTTATGCGATTATTACGGGTATTATGGTACCTTACTCAGTTGACCGTTTTTTGTGGGGAATGTCGGGCATTAGTGTTTTTTATGATGTGTCGGCAAAAGCTTTTATAACTACAGTATTAAGCCTGATTGTATTCTATTTCAATATCACAACACTTATTTCCAATAATTGGATTAAATCTATTGAAAAAAATGAGGAATTAAAAAGAGAAAACCTGTTGGCCAAATATGAAGCATTGAAGAACCAGGTAAATCCTCATTTTCTTTTCAACAGTTTAAATACCCTTAGCGGTGTAATAGAACAAAAACCTGAATTGGCAACCGGCTTTATAAAAAAATTATCAGATATTTACCGATATGTATTGGATCAAAATGATAAAGAATTAGTTTCGTTACAAGATGAAATGAAATTTCTAGAGGATTATATTTTCCTTTCAAAAATGAGGTTTGGAGAAGCGTTAATATTCAATTCGAATTTGCCAGTCAACAATACTATTCAAATAGTCCCTTTGGGCTTGCAAATGTTGGTTGAAAACGCCATTAAGCACAATGTAATAGCTGATGATATGCCATTGAAAATTGAGATTGGTATAGAAGAAGGTTTTGTTATAGTGAAAAACAACATTCAAAAGAAAACCACAATAAATTCTGGCAAAGAACCATTGGGATTAGAAAACCTTAAAAAAAGATATGCATATATCTCCAATTCGTCAATAGAAATATTAAAAACTGACAGTGAATTTATTGTAAAACTACCAATTATTGAAATGTAAAGAACATGAATTGCCTGATTATCGAAGATGAGAAAGTAGCCGCCGAAAGGTTATTTGGATTAATCAAAATTTATGATTATTCCATAGAAATCCTGGAAATTATTCAATCAATTAAAAATACCGTAAAATGGTTAAATACCCATCAAGCGCCCGATTTAATTTTTATGGACATTCAATTGGCCGATGGTTTGAGCTTCGAAATATTTGAACAAACCGTTGTGAAAATACCGGTAATATTCACTACTGCATATGATGAATATGCCCTTAAAGCGTTTAAAGTAAATAGTATTGATTATTTATTAAAGCCAATTGACCAGGATGAATTAAATAATGCGATTAATAAATTTAAAGAAAACAATACAACTAAAGAGATACCGACACAAGTGTTTGACAGCATATTGCATTCACTTACTAAAAAGTATAAAAACAAATTTGTACTTAAGGTAGGTGAACACATTAAAGTATTTACCATTGAAGATGTACAATGTTTCTATAGCATGGAAAAATACACTTTTCTTCAAAACAATTCAGGGCGCGATTATGCCATCGATTATACGCTTGATCAGTTGGAAGATTTATTAGATCCGGCAAAGTTTTTCCGCATCAACCGGAAATTCATTGTTTCTTTTTCAGCCGTTTCAGACATCATTAGCTATTCCAATAGTCGTTTAAAAGTTAAACTTAAGTCAAACGAATCTAGTGACTTAATAGTAAGCCGTGAAAAAGTACAAGATTTTAAAAAATGGTTAGAGAATTGATTTAGATTTCTTTCTTAAAATTGTTTATGATAAATTTAGTGTTTAAGCAAATTCTAGAAGAATGATAAGAATTTGAATTTGAAGGACGACAAAAGCTAAAAAGTTCTGATTCCTACTGCTTACTGCTGACTACCTACTTCTTTACGTCTATCAATATTTTTGAGACTGTGCCTGAATTTTCATTCCAGTATTTGAATGCTGCAGGTGTTTCGTTGAACGGGAAAATTTTGCTAATCATATCGGTAAATGGTTTACCCTTTTGCTCGAACATGCTGATGACTGATGGGAACACCCGTAAAGCGTTACGCGAACCAAAGATGTTCAATTCTTTGCTCACAATTAATTGAGTTTTGATACCTGTTTCATTTTTTGAATAACCAATGGACACTATCCTTCCGGCAAAAGCAACTAAATCGAGGGACATATTAAATGTCACAGGTGTGCCTGCAGCTTCAATGGCTATACTTACCCCTTCGTTGTTGGTGATTTGCATAACGGCATCTTTGGCGTTTTCTTTAGTTGAATTTATAGTATAATGGGCACCAAACTTTTTAGCTACCGTAAGCTTGGCATCATCAATATCGAGGGCTATAACAGTTGCCCCCTTCCGGACTGCCGCACACAGTGCACCCATTCCAATAGTCCCGCACCCAAGAAGTAAAACAGTGTCGGTTTCCGATACACTTCCCCTGTTAGCTCCATGATAACCCACACTCATGGGCTCAACCAACACTAGTTCCTGAAGTGATAACTTTTTGCTTATAAATACTTTTTCGAATGGCACTGAAATCACCTGTGCTAAAGCACCATCACGCTGAACGCCAAGTGTTTGATTGAATTGGCAACAATTGACCCTACCCTGGCGGCATGCAGGACAGACACCACAATTGGTATAAGGTGATACGGTAGCACAGTCTCCTGTTTTAATGTTATCAGGCACATCTGCCCCTTTTTCAACCACTATTCCACTAATTTCGTGTCCAGGAATGCGCGGAAATGTAACAAATGGCATTAATCCACGATAGGAATTCAGGTCACTGCCGCATAATCCAATATATTGTACTTCTAAAAGAACATCCGATAGCCCCATTATAGGATCCGCAATTTCAATGACACTAACAATTCCTGGTTCTTTAATTGCAAAAGCTTTCATAAAATTGTTTTTTTTGTATTTTATTCAATGAGAACCAGGATACAAGACTTAAATGGTTCACTTTAGTCTTGGTTCATGGCTCTTGATTCTTAATTCTATTTTTTCAATTTATACGCCTTTATAGCATTTCCTCCTAAAATTTTTGCCTTATCAGGTTCGGAGAAATTTTTAATGTAATCCTCCACAATACCCATGACTTTGCTATAATCACCTGCAACCCGGCAAACAGGCCAGTCAGAGCCAATCATAACGCGGTCAGCCCCAAAAGCATTAAACACAATATCAAGATAAGGTTTAAAATCTTCAGGCTTCCAATAATACCAGTCGGCCTCAGTTACCATTCCGGATACTTTGCAATAAACATTTTTAAATTTTGCCAAACGCTCCATATCTTCTTTCCAGGGTGATATGGTCTTATCTTTGATATAAGGTTTAGCAATATGGTCAAGTACAAAGGTGAGTTCCGAAAATTTTTCTACAAATTTAATTGAATTAGGCAGTTGTTTTGGAAAAATAAGTATGTCATAAACAAGATCGAACTGCTTTAAAAGCCCGATACCATTGAGAAAGTCCTTGCCCAGGATGAAATCAACAGATTCGTCCTGTATTACATGTCTCACTCCAACTAATTTCGGGTGTTTTGAGTATTTTTCCAATTGCTTTTCAACTTCCGGAGAACGAAGGTCAACCCATCCGACCACGCCTTTAATCATATCATATTGATCGGATAGTTTCAATAACCATTCGGTTTCTTCCAGATTTTGCCTGGCCTGGACAGCTACCGAACCATTAAACCCAATTTTTTTCTGTTCTTCAGCAAGGTCGTTAGGTAAATGGTCTTTTTTTAAAACCTTCATGTTTTCGCCCATCCAACCGTATTCACGCTCATTAAAGAACCAAAAATGTTGGTGACTGTCAATTTTGATCATAGCATATCTTATTGATTCTGGAATGATAGAACCCCTTAGCTCTTGATGCTTGATAGATTACTAGTCCATTTTATAGATCCGTTCCATCGATACCCACTTTTCATCAGCAGTAGCACTGGCTGATGTTTTCTGAAACTTTGAGACAAAGGTTTCCCACTCCTGCTGACGGGGCTTTTTTGCTAATTCGGACATTGCCTTGTCGTGGTCGAAATCAGGAACTGTATCCATAATCATAAAAAGACGTGAGCCAATAATATAAATTTCCATGTCAAGGATACCTACATCTTCCATACCTTTTGCAATCTCAGGCCAGGTATTGCCTTTGGCATGTACTTTTTTATAATCCTCGATCAATTGAGGATCATTATTTAGTTCAAGAGTTTTGCAAAACCGCTTGAACATGGTATAAGCAGCTTTTTCAAGGTATTCCATAATCTTTTTTTTTAGTGCGAACCAACAGCCTTTTCGTAATTACCTGAATACAGTGGACCTTTAGGTTTTGAACCGACAAAGGCATAAAAGGAAATAAATATGTAACATACTAAAGGAACAATCATAGCAAAAGCCATGCTTGATTTTGCTATTAAACCCATAATCGGGGTAAACACGGCCCCTCCAATGATGGCCATAATGATCATGGAACCCCCGATCTTAGTATTTGGGCCTAATCCTTTAACGCCCAATGCAAAGATGGTCGGGAACATTAATGACATGAAGAAACTGGTGAGTACCACTGCCCATAAACCAATCCAGCCAGGGAAAGTAATGCCAATTGTTACAAGACCAATATTAATAACTGCATAAATACCCATTAATTTATTTGGTTTTATAAACCGCATTATATATGCTGCTGAGAATCGGCCAATGAGAAATGCCACTAATGTGCCTGCAAGGAAATATCCTGCTATTTTTTCTGTTGCGCCTGTATAATCCTGAGCATACGCAATAAAATAGCTCCATGTACCAACCTGAGCACCAACATAAAAGAACTGAGCCAAGACACCTAATTTAAAGTGGCGAAAACGTTTGAGTTCTTTAAAACTGCCTTTTTCTTCTTTACCATTGACAATGTGTTCATCGCTTAAATGCGGAAATTTTGTGCGTAACAAAAGGATTGCCCATACAAATGTAATAGCGCTGATTACTAAATAAGGAACTACAACCCTCATAGTCTCATGGTTAAGATAGGCTTGATAAGTCCCTTCGACTTTCATTTGGGCTATTTGCACAGCATTGTATTCAACTCCCGAGAGGATAAACAATGTACCGATTAATACGCCCGCAATAGCTCCAAAAGGATTAAACGCCTGCGAAAAATTAAGCCTTCGCTCCGATGATTCCGGATCACCAAGTACAGAAATAAACGAATTTGCACCAGTTTCAAGGAAAGCTAAACCACTTGCAATTACAAATAGTGCTAAAAGGAAAAACTCAAATTTTCCAAAAATTGCCGCCGGGTAGAAAAGGAATGTACCAATGCTGAACAAAAATAAACCTGTAACCAAACCAGTTTTATAACTAAACTTTCGCATAATCATTGCAGCCGGCATAGATAATAAAAAATATCCCATATAAAATGCCGATTGTAGCAATCCAGCCTCAAAACGAGAAAGTTCAAACGATTTCATGAATTGTTTTATCAAAATGTCATTCAAATTATTGGGGATTCCCCAAAAGAAAAATAATGCTGTTACTAATATAAATGGCAATAGAAACTGTTGATCAAAGATTTTATGCTTTTCCATAAATGTAAATGTTTAGTCTATTATTAATTAGGTTCTAAAGTTTATGTGTAATTATTTCAAATGCCCAAATACAGATAATCCTTACTGATTAAATTATTTTTTACCATTTCTGCATAGAATTCTTTTGGAACCTGCGAAACAACCGAAGCCACATTATCTTGTACACGCTTTGGATTAGATGTATTAAGCGATATGGCTACTACGCCCGGAGGAGTCATGCCAAAGTTAACACAAGCAATCGAAGGGGTTATATTGTGCTTTTTGCAAAGGGCAAAGAAAGTTTCACGCCATTGGAATTTAGGTTTGTCTGTTTCGGGGGTAACCAGTTTATAATTATAATAATTACTGCCTGTTAGAAATCCCCCTTGAAAAACCGCAGAATTGATAATACCAATCCCTTTGCGATGCAATTTATCCATGAAAGCCAGCAATTCCGGAGGATGATTCATGATAGTAAGGCTATTGGCAAACATTACCCAATCAAGGTCGATATGGTCAGATACTTCTAAAATAATTCTCCAGTCTTTTGAGCCAATGCCCACAGCCTTCACTTTACCTTGTTTTTTTAAGTCCGATAAGGCTTTATAGGCATTGAGAATATCATTAAAGAGTTTTTCTCTCTCTTTAGCATTTTTCGCCTGGTTGATGTATTCATCAGGATCGTGAACCGATAATAGTTGTGGCCTATACGTTCCTCCAAGAAGCTCGTTGCCCTGCTCAAAACAGGTGATTATACCATCGTAACTGATGTTCTGTATGGCATCGTTTTTTAAATTATGCCATACGCCTTGTTCAAAGGTAGGTTCCGGCGTTTTTAACTCGGTCTGAATCCAGCCTAATTTATTGCTGATAATAACATCCTCAGGTTTTATCCGGAGCTTTTGCAAGCATTTGCCCAGCATCTCAAGAGCAAGACCAGCTCCATATTTACCAGCGCTATCAAAAACCACGGGCTTCTGAACATGCTCAAAACATTGACTTACAATGTTTAGTTTGGTGTCATCCTCGATAGCCGCATATAAATTACCCAGTGCACTGGTACCGAAAATTATAGGGGGAACCTTTAAGCCTGTTTTTCCAAAATCATTTTTTTTAGACAGAGGCATCGTCATTAGATATGTTTATTACACAAAGAAAATTAAAAAATGTTATAAAATCATAATGATAACCGTATTTCGTCATCTTCCTTAATCATTTTATCAAATTTTGAATTTAGTATTTCTCTAATCAATAATAAATTAGCATTTTTGTATTTTAACACATAAACCCAAATCTGTGAAGAACATACTAACTTTTTCATTAGCACTTTATTTGCTTAAGGGCTTTATCACTCTAACAGCTCAAAACCAGGTAAACACAGATTCGTTATTTACTGAAGCAAAGAAGAGTGCCAAATCCAACGATTATGACAAGGCGGAAAAGCTTTGCAAGGAAATTCTTAGCATAAAGGAAGATGGCGATGTAAGATTTTACCTTGGATTGATGTATTCGTGGGATGGAAAATATGACGATGCCAGACGGGAACTGAAAAAAGTCCAGGAAACAAGGCCTACCAGCGAGGAGGTCATTATCGCCAGGACAAATAACGAATTATGGTCGGATAATCCGCAGGCTGCCCTCGAAATACTTGATAAAGCCTTAATTGATAATCCGAATAACGAGGAATTTCTGTACCTAAAAGCCAAGGCCCTCAAAGCTCTTGGACGATATGACGAAGCTATAGCCGTACTGGAAAAATTGCTAAAAATAAATCCTAACAGCAAAAAGGCTCAGGAACTATTGAATTCTATCAAAGTTGCCAAGGCGAAAAACAAGTTATCAGCTAATTACGTAAACGACTTCTTTGATAGCGGGCAACCGTGGTACTGGGCTTATCTTCAATATTCCAGAAAAATCCCGATTGGTTCGGTAATCGCAAGATTAAATTATTCCCATCGTTTCGATATAGATGGCCTGCAGTTTGAAACCGACGCTTATCTGAATACCGGAAAATCCAATTATATTTACTTAAATGCAGGAATTTCAGATGGAAATCTTTTTCCTAAATACCGGTTCGGATTTGAATTCTTCCAGAGTCTGCCCAAAAGCTTTGAGGCTTCGCTGGGATTTAGACAGCTCTGGTTTTCATCATCCAATGTGACTATTTATACTGGTTCGCTTGGAAAATATTGGAAAAAATACTGGTTCTCAATTCGTGCTTATGTCACCCCCTCAGGAGGCAGGACCTCTTTTACCGAGGTTTTCCAGACAAGACGATATTTCGGAGACAGAGAAAATTATTTGGGTTTACAATACAGCCATGGATCTTCACCCGACGATATTCACAAATTTCTTGACAATGCAGATAAACTCAGGCTTAAGTCAGATAAAGTCAAACTAACCTATAATCGAAGGTTTGCTGTTTTCTGGATTTATCAAATATGCGGGGCCTATGAAAGAGAAGAATATTATCCGACCCTATTCAGGAATAAATATACGATTGATCTTACGCTTGAAAGAATTTTTTGATTGAATTTATATGTCAGAACCGTCACAATCAAAGTTCGACCGGTTAATCATCGCCTCACAGCCATATATGGCCAATTGCATGGCCTATCTGACAATAATGATTATATTAAGGTTATATGAAGCGATGGTACTTGGAAATATTTACCATTTCCCAACACACAGTTTGCATTTTGAATTAATTGGCCTGCAATATGATTTACTCATTTTTCTAAAAACTTGCGCTATTTTAGTTATTCCGTTTAGTCTTTTGTATTTGGTAAAACCACGCATTGCAGAGGTGTTTTTTCTTGCGATCACCAGTATGCTTGTGATCATCAGCCTGGTATTACAGCATTATTTCGCCAATTCTATGATTCCTCTTGGCTCCGACCTTTTTGCTTATTCCATAGCAGAAATAAAACATACTGTTGGCGCTTCGGGGGCTATGTCCATATTATCCTTATTACCTTTCGTTATTTTCATTACATTATTAATATTCTTGCACCTGCTTTTCAAAAAAATCATTTTTCCTGCCTGGATCCTCTATTTGTTTTATCTGTCTTTTATTTTAACAATCATATTAAATCGAAATTCCTGTCCTGATCCGAAAAATTTCAAAACAGATTTTGAATCTTTTCTTGCCTGCAATAAGCTTGGATTCTTTTCATCCAATTCTCTTGACTATTTTCAAAAAATCAGGGAGGAACGTCAATTGCTGAGTAATTTGAATGGCAATCCATCACTGTTTACAGATCCTTCAAAATACTCATTTCATTATGTAAGCAAGGATTATCCTTTACTGCATACCGATGAAACAGCCGATGTATTGGGCAATTTCTTCAAGACTGGGAAAAAAGCGCCAAATTTTGTGTTCATCATTGTTGAAAGCCTTGGCAGGGCTTATTGCGGCGATAATGCTTATTTGGGCAGCTTTACGCCTTACCTCGATTCGCTAATGCGCCAAAGCCTTTACTGGGAGAATTTTTTGAGCACAGGTGGCAGAACATTTGCAATTTTGCCATCAACTTTCGGATCGCTTCCCTACGGAGAAAATGGATTTGCCGAAATGGGCAAAAAAATGCCCAAACATTTGTCGCTCATCAAGCTATTGAGGGACCGTGGCTATTATGCCAGCTTTCTTTACGGAGGCGATGCACATTTCGACCTGATGGATGCTTTCCTCCAGCGCCAGCGTATTGACCAAATTATTGATGCAAAATCATTCGGATCCGGTTATACCAAGCTCCCTGCTAATGACGGGGGCTTTACCTGGGGATATGGCGACAAAGAAATTTTCAGGAAACTGCTGGAAATATCAAAACCAACTTCAGAAAAACCACGGCTCGATATTGTGCTTACCCTTGCCATGCATAGCCCTTTTAAAATAATCAACCAGGAATATTATGACCAAAAGTTCGAAAACCGTCTGAAAACCCTTAAACTAAGTGAAACCGATAAAATTGAACGACGCAATTATGCTAAGCAATATGCAACCATGCTTTATTTCGATGATGCCTTGCGTTCTTTAATTAAAGAATATTCAAAGCGTGAAGATTTTAAAAATACCATATTTATTATAACTGGCGACCATCGAATGCCTGAAATACCTATCAGTACGCAGTTAGACAGATTTCATGTGCCTCTGGTTATCTATTCTCCTTTGCTAAAAAAAGCAGCGCGTTTTTCTTCCATATCAACTCAATTTGATATAACACCCAGCATTATTGCTTTTATGAGGGAAAATTATGGTATGAAATTCTCGCCTTACGCACATTGGATTGGTTATGGCATTGACACGTTAAGAACATTCAGGAACATTCATTCTTATGCATTAATGCGTAACAAAAATGAACTGACCGACTATATTGACGGAACTTATTTCTTGTCCAACAACGGGTTAAATATTATTTCACCGACCCTTGACATTGAAACTATTAATGACATGAACCGGCAGGAAGAAATTCAAATGAAGTTCAATAATTTCAAGACCATCAACACATTTGTATGTGCACAAAATCGTATTGTGCCTGATTCGGTGTATTCATATACATACACTTCAGTGGTAAAACCTAATAAACCGCCTAAAAAGAAAACTATTTCAAAGTAATAGAATATATTTCTTTATGATAAAAAATTTGCCTTTAAAATTGACCCTCGTTTTTGGGTTTATATTCATCGGAATGTCTGCTTTTAAGACTGACAAAAAACAAGATGACGCCCGGTTTGTGAATTTCATTGTAGATCCTCAAAAATCGAATATTGAGTTATACTGGAAAAATGATAATAACGAACTCTTAAACAACTTCCAAAACCTTAAAAATTACATTGAAAAAAAAGGTAAACGCCTTAAATTTGCCATGAATGCTGGCATGTATATGGAAAATTACACTCCCCTGGGGCTTTTCGTGCACAAACAAAAAATCATACATAAGCTGAATACTTCCACCG
>Ga0182017_10000500_pt1 | contig 30858 bp, 25 predicted proteins | sample 712E3DmetaG_FD_120492 | JGI IMG/M metagenome (GOLD analysis project Ga0182017, IMG submission 120492) | Permafrost microbial communities from Stordalen Mire, Sweden - 712E3D metaG | ecosystem: Environmental > Terrestrial > Soil > Wetlands > Permafrost | place: Sweden: Stordalen | collected... | reverse complement strand
TGGCCATGGCCCGGCACCTCCGCCGCTGCGGCCCGTGCAGCCGGCTGGTAGACGAATTCCGGGGCGTTTGCGAGGTTTTGAAAGCCGGCCGCGAGGAACTGCCCCCGGACCTCGAAGCGAGCGGTGCCTGGAGCGAGGCTGCCGCCGCCATGGAAGCCGGCATTCGCCGGGGCGTCACCGCGGCCCGGAGCCCGGCTCGGCCGCCCCAGCCTGCGCGGAATCCGTGGCGCGCGCCGGCCCTGGCGTTTGCCATCCTGCTGGTGATTCTGGCCGGCTGGGTTTTGCGCAGCCTGCCGCCCGCCCTTCCCCCCAGCCCGGCGCCCGTCCAGGCAGCCGGTGCGGTGGTGCTCGACGCGAGCCCCACCGGCATCGGCGTCGAGCGGGACGGCCGTGGATTCCGCCTGCTCCGCCCGCAGGCGGCCCGCAATGTCGAGGTTTCCGTGCGCGGCGATTCGGTCCGCTCGCGTTATGTCGACGCCGAAACGGGACAGGTAACCATCAGCCATGTTTACGCAGAATAGTTCGCTGGCGGCATTGATACTCGTCGCATCGGCCTGGGCTCAAGCGCCGCAGCCCTCCGCTTCGGTGAAGGTAGATTTCCCGAACGATGCCCCGCTGGCGCTGGTTTCCGGGGATTGGGGCGAATCGAGAACCGAGGCGCGGGGCGGCGCCCTGTTGCTCGATCTGCACACCTCGCTCTCGCTCCGCAACGTCTCCCAAGCCCGCATCCGCGGCGTCGCGTTGCTGGTCCAGGCGCAGGAAGTCACGCCCGGGGGAAAGGCATCGGTCACCGTGCCCAGCCTGGATATCGGTCCCGGCGACACCTTCCCCGTCCGCATCGATTTGCGCCTGCTGCGCCCCGTGTTCGCGAGCGGCGCGCTGGCCGAAATCACGCTCGATGGCGTCCTGTTCGAGGATCTGTCTTTCTACGGGCCCAACCGTTTGAACTCACGGCGCGCGATGACGGTCTGGGAACTCGAGGCGCAACGGGACCGGCGCTACTTCAAGTCGATTCTCGAGGCGCACGGGCCGGAGGCCTTGCGGCAGGAGGCGCTGGCCACGCTGGCCCGGTTGTCGGACCGGCCGCAGCTCGACGTGCAGGTGATCCCGCGCGGGCGCTCGACGGTTTCGACGGCCCAGGAGCGCTCCATCCAGTTCGCCTTCCTCGAACTTCCCGGCGCTCCGCTCGAACCGGTGAGCGGCATGGCCCGCGTCGCGGCCGGCGAGGCGCGCGCCCCGCGCATCCGGGTCGTCAACCGCTCCACCCGGCCCATTCGCTACTTCGAGATCGGCTGGATCATCCGCGACCGGCAAGGGCGCGAGTTTCTGGCCGGCTCGGTTCCGGCCTCGGACTCCGGCCTGCGCCTTGCGCCGGGAGCGAGCGGCGAGATCGCCGAGGGCGCCGCGTTGCGCTTCGCCCGCGGGGCCGGCCAGCCGGTCGAGATCGACGGCATGACGGGCTTCGTCAGCCAGGTCGAGTTCGCCGACGGCTCAATCTGGATCCCCAGCCGCCCGGCGCTCGATACGCCGCACTTCCGCGCCGTGCTCGCGCCCTCGCCCGAGCAGCAGCGCCTGGCCGATCTCTACCGCAAAAAAGGCCTCGCCGCGCTGGCGGCCGAACTGAAGCGGCCGTAGCGGGCCCTACCCGCCTGGTGCGCCGCCCCCTTTGCCGCCAGTAGCGCGCTAAGTGTCTGTGTCTAGGATTTTGCGATAGTCCGTGGACGCGACAGGTAGCAGATCACTTTTCCGTAGGCCGGCCCAGCGAGAGCCTCTACGGGATTGTGAGAGATGTCCTCGAAGTCGCCTAGCTTACTGGTCCAGTCCCCAGACTCCAGTTGTAGTGCGGCGTGGGTGGGAACTGGCGGCTGATTCGGTGTGACGAACCCAAATATTGCCAACTTCTCAATCCCAGACTGGAGGGAGCCATCGAAGCAGAGCTTGAAACCCAAAGTTCCGTAAGCATCAACGAAAGCCCCGATGGTTTCGATTCTTTGAACTCCGGGCGGCCACCAGCCGATGTTTCGGGGATCGGGCCACCATCGCCTGAATGTCTCTCCTGCGGCCCAAGCAATACAGTTGTAGCGTCTCGTGGCCGGGCTGGTGATCTCGTAGTCGCACTGCATCAAACTGGGAAACTCACCAGGAGCCCAACTACCGGGCATAGGCCTCGTTTTCTTCCCAGCTGGTTTCCACCCACTCGATCCAGGACTGTGCCATCTTTACAAAGTCACCCCGGTCCGTTTCTGCCACCGGATCAACATTTGTCAGCACTTGGAGCGCCCAAAACCACTGATCTGGCTCGGGAAGTTCGGAACGCATTTGCGCGATGATCAGAGGCACCGCGCGCGGCCCCATCGCGATGATCTTCTGGTAAGCATCGCACATCGCCATTGCCGTGATCGAAGAGGTAGCCCCCCTCTCGACGCGCCATTGCGCGACCAGCGCTTTGAACTTCAACCACCTCTGTGCGTCCGCGTCTATAACGATGACAATGTGGGCTGCCGGGATTTGGCGTTTAAGCGTTGCTCGCTGGGGGTACGAGTATGCAACTGGTCGATGCGTAGCTGCACTCTTTCGACGTTCGCCCTTGCCGGCAAGGGCGGACCCCTCCCAGGAGTATGCCGAGCCGACATTGACCTCGGGGCGGTCACTTTCTACCGGAACGGTGAATGGCATGGCTAGTTGGCCTTTCCTTGGGACCCTGCGCCAGCGGGTTTCTTCAGATGTTCCGGTGCCTGAACGATTACCATTGCATTTGGGCCGCCCTTGAGAGCATAGAACGGGTTCCCGTCCGGGTCGTATTGTCCCTCTACACGAACGGCTCCGATAATCGTAGGCTTGACGCGGATGATGGCACCATCCTCGAGCGTCAACTCCGTCCAGCGTTCGCAGGATTCCTTGATCGGAACCTCGGAAGCGTCAACGAGCTTCCCGCTCGGCGGCATAGGAATCTTCACTTTTCGTTCCAAGGCAGTTCCCTCGCGATAAAGCATAGCACCTCTGCCTATCGGCTGGTGTTCGCTATCTTTTTAGCCTGTTTCCACCGCGCCATGACTGCGTTGCGGGCGCTGTCGCTGCGCTCCTCTTCGGTCATATTGGCTGCCCTAGCGCGGCCACCCGATGCTCCGCCCTTCTTCCCCATTCTTACGAAGTAGTCCCTGATGTCCGGTGGAAGCTTCTTCTTTGCCATGCCCTAAGTATACGTACTCCGGGTACGAACTACAAGTGTTTGCTGCTTGGCATACGTATGGGGGGTACGTATGATAGAACCATGAAGCAAGTAGCCCCGATCAACGCGCCAACGCTGATCGGAGCCAGAATCCGCACAGCCGAAGCCGCATAGACCCCTCAAGTCCAGTATCCGGCTTTTGGCTGTGCTTCTCAAGCAGAAAACAGCCATGACTTGCCACAACTGGCGGATTGAGTGCAAACGCCACGGGCACGACCATAAAGGCAGCCAGCGGTATCAGTGCCGCCAGTGCTCCAAGACATTCCTGGAGCTCCAAGAGAAGCCGCTGGAAGGGATGTACCTGCTCGTCGAGAAAGCGGAGAGGATTCTGCGGATGCTTCTGGAAGGCAACAGCGTGTCCAGCGTTGAGGGCCTGATGGACGTTGACCACACCACGATTCTGAAGCTTCTGGTTCTCGCGGGCGAGAAGAGCGGTTGATGGACCGGAAACTCACGAACGTTTCGGTACGCGATGTCCAGGCCGACCAGATTTGGCCCCTTGTGGGGAAGAAAGAAAAAAGCTCCAACCTGGCGACGATCCGATGTTCGGAGACTGCTATACGTTCGCGGCAATCGAAACTCACGGCAAGCTGGCCCTGAACGTCACAATTGGCAAACGCGGCTAGACCAGCGCGGACGTTTTCGTTGAGGGTCTTCGACAAGCAACCTCGGGCCACTTCCAACTGACCACGGACGGCTTCGCCCCTTACCGCACGGCTGTCTCGAACACCCTTGAGGACCGCGTGGACTTCGCCCAGGTAATCAAGGTGTACCGGGCCACGGTCGAAGGCGAACGCCGATACTCGCCGGCTCACGTGGTGAGCACGGAGGTGGTCCCATGCGTCGGGTGCCCCGATCGTGAGAGGATTTGCACGAGCCACGTCGAGCGCCAGAACCTCAGCACCAGAATGAGCGTTCGCCGCTTCACCCGCCTTACAAACCCCTTCAGCAAGAAGTTTGAAAACCACTGCGCAGCCATCATGCTGTGGTTCGCGTTCTCCAACTTCTGCCGCATCCACAAAGCCCTGCGAGTGACGCCCGCGATGGCCTCCGGAATCGCTGATCATGTGTGGTCCGTCCGTGAGCTGCTGGAGGCTGCGTGACCGAGTGGGCTCCCCTTCACGCCTGGCCCGCACCAGCAGGTACGTGAATTCGCCTCCCCGCCCCCGCCCACGCCCGGTGGTAGAATCGTCCCCATCGAGACGATGTTGACCCGCTAATCGCAGAGGACAAGATTATGCATGTGTTGCGAGAGCCTCATCGAAGGTTGGCGATCTCCTGTTGGCCGGCCCTGGCCGCGGCGCTGGCCCTTAGCTGTTTCACGGCGTCCGCCCAGCAGCCCGAGCCTGCCGCCACCACCGATCTCCACCGCGCCGCGCGCGCCGGCGACGTGGCTCTCCTCCGATCGCGACTGGCGCACGGAGCGAGCCCCAACGTTCGCGACGCCGCCGGCCGCACCCCTCTCATGGAGGCGGTCGCGGGCGAGCGCCTGGACGCGATGCGCCTGCTTCTGTCCGGCGGCGCCGACGCCAATGCCGCCGCCCACGATGGCAGCACGCCGCTCATTCAGGCGGCGGCCCAGGGCAGCCTCGATGCCGCCCGCCTGCTGGCCGAATCCGGCGCCGACCTCAACCTCGCCCCGCGCGGTTGGGGGTCGGCTCTCAAAACCGCCGAGCGCAACGGCCATGAAGACGTTGCCGCCATGCTCCTCAAAGCCGGCGCGCGCTCCACCGGAAGCTCGGTCGGCGATACGGTCTGCGTACGGCCGTGGGACGGCGACGGTTACTGCGGGACGGTCGAGGCAGTCGCCAAGACTCATTACCGCCTTCGCGTGACCGCCATCGTGGGCTGCCAGCACGGCTGCCCGGCCAAGGCGGAGTGCTCCGCCGGACGCGCGGTGGCAGGCTCGGAGGGCATCGCCGTCGGCGATGTGGTGGACACCGTGAGCTGGTGCCTCACCCACACGGGGGTGAAGCCATGACGCGCCTCCAAGTCCTTTTGCTCGCGCTCTGCGCCGTGCTGGCCGGTTGCGGAGGCGGGTCCTCCTCCTCTTCCTCGCCCACGCCCACCCCGACGCCCGCGCCCGCCATCACCTCGGTCACCGTCGCCTGTCCTAACCCCACCCTGGCCGAAGGACTGACGGAACTATGTTCGGCAACCGTCCAGGGGACCGGCGACTTCAGCTCTGCCGTGAACTGGTCGGCCTCGGCCGGCACGGTTTCTTCGGCCGGACTCTTCACCGCCCCGAACTCGGCCGGCCAGGTTTCCGTCACGGCCACTTCGGCTGCCGACTCGACCAAATCGGGCAGCGCGCCCGTGACCGTGACCGCCCCGCAAAAGTCCGGCTTCACCTTTAAGGGCATCACGCTGGTGTCGTGGTCGACCGGGGAATTCAGCGGGGGCACTGCCAAGACCTCGGAAGACGCGCTAGCCTCGACCGGCGCCACCTGGGCGGGAGTATTGGTCACTCAATACATGCCCACCAAGACCTCCACCACCATTGCGCCGGTTTCCGGCCAAACCCCCAGCGATACCGACGTGATCGCCGCCATCACGGAACTGCACGCCCAGGGCGTCAAGGTCATGCTGAAGCCGCATGTGGACGTCTCCGATGGCACCTGGCGGGGCCAGATCGTTCCCACCGATACGAATGCCTGGTTTGCGAGCTTCACTACCTTCATCACGCACTACGCACAGCTCGCCCAGAGCCATGGCGTCGAGATGCTCTGCTTCGGAACCGAGTACGCCACCATGAGCGGCAGCGGGAATCTGGCCGCGTGGAACAACGTCATCGCGGCCATCCGCAGCGCCGCCTCGGGCGGTGGAGGATACACCGGGCTGCTGGCCTATGCCGCCAACGCCACCTACTCGACCGATGAGTTCTCTGCGGTCTCGTTCTGGGGCAATCCGTCCCTGGACGTCATCGGCCTGGACGCGTATTTCCCTCTCACCAACCATGCCGACCCTACCCTGGCTCAGCTTGTCGCCGCCTGGTCCTCGAATGCCGGCGGCGAGAACGTCGTGCAGGACGTGCTGAATTTCGCCGCCGCGCACTCGCCCAAACCGGTCATCTTCACCGAGATCGGCTACCGTAGCGTCGCCGGGACCAATACCGCGCCCTACCAGTTCACCACCGGCGGCGGGGTCACCAACACCGTCGACGATACCGAACAGCAGAATTGCTACGAAGCGATGTACCAGGTCTGGAGCCAGCACACCGCCCAGATGAAGGGGAACTTCTGGTGGTCCTGGCCGGTGCCGGCGCCCATCGTCGCGACCGATACCGACTACACGCCCTGGAATAAGCCCGTCCAAAGGGTCTTGCAGAACTGGCAGTGAGCGGAGCACGGCTGACGGCCCTCCGCCCATCTCACCAGGTACGCCACGCCCACCGCGGTGAGCGCCGCACCACCGATGGCCGTCCGCCCATCCACCGTCCCCCCATCTCACGCGGCCGGGGGATTCCGGTTCTGCCCCTCGATCGCGTAGTACACCAGGTGCGCCAGGCCCACCCCAATCGGGATGAACGCCAGGAATGGCATCGACGTGAGCAGGCTGAACGGCTCCTGGAGGTGTATCGCCCATGGCGATCGGGCCCAGATCATCGAGGCGAGTGCACCTATCCCGATCGCGAGCCACAGCAGCCCGCGGAATAGCAGATCCCGCGGCGGGGTCCGCAACCCCTTCTCCATCGCCCTGGTGGCGGCGTCCTGGAGCAGGCGGGCGCCGTTCGGGAATGGTTCCGGCGGGGGCTGCAACCCCTTCTCCATCGCCAGCATCCGCTCGCGGTGAATCATTTCTCTTTCCTTGGTCTTGAAATGCGCCAGCACCGCGATGATCCCGACCGGCATCAGGATCGCCACCGCGGGAATGACCATCCCGGACAGGCTCGCAAAGTCTTCCATCGGATTCTCCTTTCAGACATTAGGACCATTCGCACCGTCCGTTTTGTTTCACGCGCCTGTTGAAACATTCGACGGCCCGCGGCGAGTCTAAACTGGATAATGGTAGACGTGCCCGAGTTCGAGTCGTTGATCGAGCGGTTCCAGGGCAAGGTGTTCCGGCTGGCGTATTCGATGGTGGGAGACCGCGCGGCGGCGGAAGACCTGTCGCAGGAGGTGTTCGTCCGGATCTGGAAGGCGCTTCCGGGCTATCGCGGGGAGTCGTCGCTCGCCACTTGGGTCTTCGCGATTGCCCGCAACGCCTGCCTGAGCCGGCGCCGGCGCGAGGCCGCCAGACGAGCCGCCTCCTTGGATGTCGCCGCGGTGCGGGCCGAGGCCGAGTCGCTTCATGCCCGCGAAGACCGGCATCCGCGGGAGCTCGACATGCGCGATCTGCTCGCCCGGATCTCCGAAAAGCACCGCCGCGTCCTGACCCTGTATTATCTCGAGGACCGCTCCTACGAGCAGGTGGCCGAGCTGCTGGGCCTGCCGGTGGGCACCGTCAAAACCCATCTGCATCGCGGCAAGAAGGAACTGGGCGCGCTCCTGGCACGGCGCCCGAAGGAGGAAGGACTCCCATGCCCTGCCGTCAATTCGAAGACCTGATCCTGGATTACTGCGAGGATGCCCTCGCGCCTGAAGACCGTCTCCGCGTCGAAACCCACATCGCGGAGTGCCTCCCGTGCCGGGCCTTTCTCGAGATCCAGCGCGAAGTGGAAGCCGCGCTCCCCGCAGCCATCGGCCGGCCCGCGCTTTCTCCGGCCTTCCGCGAACGGGTCCTGAGGCGCATCGCCGGCCAAGACCGGGAGAGCCGGAGTTGGCTGCCGCTGGCTCTCGACGCCATCGGGTTCTCCGCGCTGGCCGCAATGGCAGGCATCCTGCTCCCGGCCCTGGTCTCGCCCGCCCAACTCGTCTGGATCGTCTTCGGAGCCTGCGCCGCCTTCCTCTGGTGGACCGGTTTTCGGATGCTTCGCGAGAACCGTTTCCACCTTTGACGCCCCGCCCCGGAGCCTCGGCTTTGCGGCCACCTTCGGAGAGCGCGCTTCAGTGCAGTGTCCACGCAATGGCTGGGCAATCGTAAAATCTGTGTTCATCCGTGTTCATCGGCGGCCAATAATAATTGGGAGAGTCTTGGTCGAGAACGGCACCTTATGATGATGGGCTGGTGATGAACGCGACTGAACGTGGATACTTCGATGCCTTGACCGAGCGAGTGCTCGAAGCTGTCTTCGAAGTGTCCAATACTCTGAGCGCGGGATTCCTGCAGAAGGCCTCCAGCGCGCTCGGTTCCACGAGCTCCGCCTTCGGGGCATCCGGGCTGCTGCCGAAATCTCGTTTCCAGTAACTTGCAAAGGCCAACCCGCGGGAGAGTACGTTGCCGATGTCCTCGTGGAAGAAGCGCTTGTCATCGAGTCGAATGTGCCGAGCGTCTCTCCAACGAACCGACCGCGTAGCGTTTCAGCTATTTGCGAGCCTCGGGCCGGAGTCTGTGTCTGCTCGTCAGTTTCCAGAAACCCAAGGTCGAGTGGAAGCGAATCGTCCACGGGTTTCAGAACTGGCCTGCCGCCGCGGGCATCGGTGCCCGCGCCCCTACGGCGCCACCAGCACCTCGGTCGGTCCGGTCTGGATCGTTCTGTTCGTGGCGTCCCGGTATTTCAGCCGGTAGTACACCACCCGCTGCGGAACGCTCGGGATCGCAATCGTCCACGGCGCGCCCCGCACCCCGCTGTAACTCTCGCTCGCCCAATAGAACGGCGTAGTTTCGTTCACCGTGGCAGTCACGGCTTCGCAGGCCTCCCGGCGCGAGGTGCAGTAGAAATTGGTGTCGTACCCGAATTCGGCCACCACGTTGTCGGTTCCGGCCGGAACCGATCCCACCCGGACCTGCAACGGGACGAACGTGGTCCGGTTCACGCTGTCGAACGTCATCGGCGGCAGCTTCACCAGCGCCAGCTCGCCGTAGATTCCATCCCCGTTCAGGATTCGGTAGAGCGCGTGTCCCGTTCCCAGCGGTTTGATGTTCTTAAACCCGTCGGGAGCGTCACGCGAAAGCAGGTTGCCGAAATTCCGAACCCGCGCGCCGAACGGATCGTTGCGCGTCATGTCCGCTTGCTGATACTGGTGCACGTTGCTGGACGTGGAGTACACGCACAGGTCCGTCCATGACCCGCAGGTCACGCTTGGCGCCGTCAGGTCCGGACAGTTGACGTAGATATCCGACGGGCCGGCTCCGGACTGGCAGCTCGATCCCACGCACATCGTGTAGCTGCCGGTTGCGCTCGCGTCGATCGGACCCGGGCTGACGTCCAACAGTAGCTTCGCGCTGCAAGTGCCCTCCAGCGGCAGGCTTTTGATGGATGTGATCCCGGTGGTGGATTTGTAAAGATTCGAGGGCTGCAAGGTCCACACCTGGGTGGCGGTCGGGTTAGCGGTGTATGGCCGGCCGTCCAGTATCCATGACGCCGCCGTGAGGTGGGCAGGATGGGAGTCGGAGTAGGCAGTGGCGCCCAACGGCTGGCTCGCAAACCGTGCCGAATCCGCCACCCAGATCTGGGAGCCCGTTCCAGCGGAGATCTGTGGCACCGTCCCGCGGTATCTCACCCAGCAGGAGGGCACGTCCGTGGGGCATGACGTGTAACCCCACCCGTTGCCCGGCTCGGAGTTGCCGTAGATCAGCTCCCCGAAGTTCGTGTCCGGATGGCTGCCCCCCGGAGCATAGAGCATCTCGGCGCCGGTGGGATTCATTCCGTGGGGGTCTGCCACGTAGTTCCAGAACAGCTTCCCGCTAATGGTTCCCGGGTTCTGCGCCAGCCCGAATAGGGGAGTGTTGGCGGCGTGCTGCGCGGGAGCGGTGCCCTCGACGCCTCTGAGCAGCGTCCAACTGCACGCGCTCGCCGGCGCGCACGCGGCTCTCGCCACCAGTTGGACCTTCTCGGCGTCAACCAGGAACTCGTCTCCCGGCGCTGCCGCCTGGAGCACGCCCAGGAATCCGGCGCTGCCCCGCTGGCTGTTCTCGTGCGACCCGGGACTCGGATCGTATATGTCGCCCGTCACTTGAACCAGGCTGCACTTGTTCGTTCCGCCCGCGGTACCGCGGCCCCATGTCAGGGCCGGACACGCCACGTCGTGGGGATCGACCCCCACCGGGCCCGGTGCTTTCAAGATCTCGTTCAATTCCGTTTGGAGAGGCCCCGCGCCGTCGGTCCAGGCGGGCAGTATTGACAGGGGATTGTTGCACAGGTTGATCCAACCGTTGTAAGCCTGGTCGGCATTCGAGCTGTGAAGTCCGCCGTAGCGCATTGGGTACACGGTGTGGGTCCGCGTAGCCGCCACGACCCTCGCCTGAGCCGGGTCGTACACCACGATCCATTGCAGGGTGTCCTGCGCATCGGCCGGCGGAACGCAATGGATCTTCAGGTACTGGTCCGCCCACCCCGTCAGAACGCCGCAACTGTACGCCGTGGGATCGAACACCGCGCTCTGCCCGGCGGTAAAGGCCTGGACCAGAGTCTCCAGCGGAGTCCCCGCCGTGAGGTCCTGCGCGCTGATATCGTAGTTGAACCGGGAATTGTTGTCGTCTACCGGACCGATGTCCAGGTAGTCGCCGACATAGGTGAGCTTCAACACGCCGGTTCCGCCGGTCAAATAGGGGACGATGGAGTACCATACGCCCGGAAGGGTCGGATCGAACGAGCCTTGGTAGCTGGTGTTGTACCAACGGTTCTGTCCCGAGAGCGTGTCCGCCCCCCAGGTCTGCGTGATCAGAGCCGCGTCTCCGCTTTCCGGTTCGATCCAGTACATCCGGTTATCCGGCAAGTAGCACACGTATCCTTGCCGGGTGACGCCGTTATACGTCTGTGACGCCATCTGTGGGGAACACATAGGCATATAGCCTGCGTTGAACCAGCCCGTTCCCGTGTGGACCGAGACGAATACGGTGACCTGATCGATATCCAAGGTGAGCCCGGACGTGCGCGTCTTCTTGCGCACCAGGATCCCTCCTGCGCCGAAGTCCCCTCCGCTCACCAGCGTTCCCAATGGGTTCGCCGGATTCACCCAGGACTTCAAAACGCGGTACTGATCGCCGATGGTGCATCCCGCGGCGGTGCGGCACGAGGCCTGGGTGATGTCCAGGCTGTTGACCGCCGACCGGCACGCGGCGTTCGTCGCATCCGCGATGCACACCTCGATCAGCGCGTCGTCTCCGCTGCAGCCGCCCGAGCATGTGCCCGAGAACGCCACCTCCAGGGTGTCCACGGACTCGGCGGTGTATGGTACGGCGGTCGAGACATAGAGCCAGTCGCCCGGTCCGCTCGCCCCGTCGCCTCCCCACTCCGCCTTCTGCCCGTCCCCAGCCGTGCCGAGCGCCGTCAACAGCGTCGCAGCGCCCCCCGTAGCCGTCCAGTTGGTTCCGCTGGCGGCATCGAGCGGAGGCGCTTCGTTGAAGTAGTTCTGAACCGGCGCCGACAACCGGCGAATCAGCAACCCGGTCAGCGGGTCCACGATGGCCTGCTTGCTGTTTCCGCGACTCCGGTTGAGCTTCACCCATGTGCAGCCGGGGGCCGGGCAGGTGGTTCCCGGTACGAGATCCTGAAAGAACATCCGGTACAGGCTTGCCGTGTTGGCGCCGGTGAAACCCAGGATCTGCATCTCCTGGCCTGCCGGCCATCCGTTCGTCAGTTGGACCACGTCGCCGGCCACCAGCCCGTGCCCGGCGCTGAAGGTCGCGGCATTGCTGGAGGTTGTCACCGTGCCCGTGGCCCCGGGCACCGCGTCGGTCTCGCCTCCCCACCAGTCCATCGTCGGCCAGGCCCAGTTGCCGGGGTGCGAGGCGTCCACGGGAAACGGATCGCCGTACGAGGTCGGCATCAGATTGGCCGTCGAGAACTTTCCTGTGGCCGTATCGGTGCCGCAGGTGATCTGGTAGTAGTGAGTGGTGTAGACCTGCAATGCGCGCGAGTAGTACTTGTTGTCGAGGGCCATCTCCGCGGTGCGTTTGCCCGCCACGAAAACGCGCGCGCGCCCGTCGCTCAAGCTCCCCGGCCGATTGTCGGCGTTGCCGCCCGCAAACAGCGTGGGGTCCACGTCGTGCACCGGCGGCGCATAGCTCGCCGACTCGCTTACTTGGACCGTGCACGCCGACGAATCGGGCGCGCTGTAGGAGATCGCCGCCTGGGTCGCCGTCGTGCCCAGGACGCGGACATTGGTGATGGCCGCCTGTGCCGATGCCAGGCACGCCAGGATCGGAAGCAGGCTACGACGCGTTCGCATTCTCAACCACCTCGCTGGGAGGCCGCATTCAAAGGTCGCGGACTTCCGAATCCTGCGGCCGGGACTCGCCGGCCCCAATCTAGTGCTCCGACCCCCACGCCTCCGCCCGTCCGGGCGGCTAACCGTTTGAGGACAAGCCGGAAACAATTCTCCCACTTCGGTGACCGAGAAAGGTTCATTCGCCCACAGGCCCGCCGCCAGGCCCGACTACAGGCGCACCGCCAAGCCCGACTACAGGGCCGCCGCCAGACCCGACTACAGGCCCGCCACCAGACCCGACTACAGGCGCGCCACCAAGCCCGCCGCCAAGTCCGCCACCAAGCGCGCCGCCAAACCCGCCTACCGGTCCGCCGCCAAGCCCGTCGCCAGGCGCGCCCTTCGCAGCCACTCCCGAAGCTGCCGCCTTTCGCTCTGGTCGAAGAACCCGGTCGCGTACAGCAGGGCCGGGTAGGCCAGAACCACCAGGGCACCGACGCCGATCTGCGCGTAGATGCTGTGGAGCGGGAGGCACAGGGAAACGGCGACCATCGTCGCGGAGGCCGCGGCCACCTTCAGCAGCCGGCCCCACTCCCGGTCGAACGTAATGAAGCGGCCCGACCACCAGCCGCCGATAGCCAGCGTGGCCACGAACCCTAACAGCGTGGCCGCCGCCGCTCCCCACAGGTGGTACCGCGGAATGAGCGCCGCATAGGCAACGCCCACCACCAGCGCGCCGGCGCCATTGACGATCGCGTCGCTGGCGGTTCGCTTCCGGACGTAGAACAGGGTCTGAAAGTAGGACGAGAGGCCGAAGGCGACGTAGCCGGCGCAAATCAGCGGCACCAGCGGCGCCGACGCCTCGTAAGACGGCGGCGCCACCAATCGGAGAGCCGGCTTGACGAACGCCGTGATCGCCACCGTGGCCCCGCACAGCGCCAGCGTGAGATAGGTGAGCGCGCGCCCCAATACCTCGCCGCTCGTGGGACCCTTCGCGATGTGAAACACCTGCGCGTTCCAATAGCCCTGAAACGCGTACTGCATCAGCGTGATCAGCATCCCGAACTTGTAGGCCAGCGAGTAGATGGCCAGCTCGGAGAGCGGAACGTAACGCACCAGAAAATAGCGGTCGCCGAAATGAATCAGAAACGAACAAAGCCCCACGAAGATGCTGGGCGTGGCATAAGCGAGCATCCTCCCGAACAGACGCGGCTCGAACGCCAACCCGGTCCGGCTCAGCGTGTACACCAGCAGCACGACCGCCAGCGCGCTCCCGGCCAGAAGGCTGCTCCAGAGCACTCCCGCAATCCCCATGCCGCAAACCACCAGCAGCACCACCGCACCGGCGGTCTGGACGACCAGCCGGCCGATGCCGCTGGCGACGCACTTGACCGGCGCGTCGATGATCCTCAGCCACGCGATCAGGATCTCGAGCGGGTAGGCGCTCGCGAGGCCGGCGAACGAGATCCTCACCAGAAGGGCGTTACGAGCCGATCCCCACAGCAGTGCACTGATCTGGGGCGCCAGCGCCATCCCCAGCAGCGCTCCGGCCGAGCCCACCCCCAGAGCTCCCAGCGCTCCGGTCGAGACCACCCGGTTACGATCCCGCCCGGGGTTCCTCTGGGTGTAGAAATACCAGAAGGCGAATGGCAGCCCTTCCCACATCAGCTTGCTCGCTGCCTGTATCGTCACGTCGAGCAGTTCCAGCGTCCCGTACTGCGCCTGCGTGAGCCGATGGGTGTAGAGCGGCACCAGGATGACGCTGGCCAGCTTCGACGCCAGGATTCCGGCCGAGTAGACCAGCATGCTTCTGGCCGGCCGGCGTGGTGCCGCGACCTCGGGCGTTGCCTCCGCCGGCGCGAGGCCCGGTTCGGTCTCGGCAGGCAGGCGCAGCGGCTCCTCCGGACCGCCGGGCAGAGCTTCGCCAGCGCACGCAGACTTCCCGGGGGGGGTCACATCCATTAGTGCAAGTATAGATCATCTCCGCGCGCACCCTGCTCATCCCCACGCACGGACAGCTCATGGTGGCGCCAGCGGCTGCGCCGGGGGGCAGGGCAGAGCGCGGAGAGGAGCCCCGGCACGCACCGACGTCTCATGGTGGCGCGAGCGGCTGCGCCGGGGGTAAGGGCAGAGCGCGGAAATCCCTGGTGTCAATCGGCGGCCATGGATGGCGCCGCCATTCTCACGATCGCATGCCAAGCACCGTAACCCAGAAGGGGCCCTCGGAACACCCGAAGGCGAGCCGCTCGCGAACCTCGGCCCCGCAGACCCGCAGGCTGTAGTCGCTGCCATCCACCACCGAAGGCATACCAAGCCGGATCCCCCGCGTCAGCACGCACTTCAGATTGCCGCCGATCATGTTGGCCAGCTCCCCGAGCACATCGCGCACCACGTCGTCCACGGTCTCGGGCGGATCCTGGGAGAGGAAGCGGCCCGCGAAGCGGCAGGCCTGGCTCCGGCTGCACTCGATCAGCACGGCTCCGCTCCAGTCGCCCGCCAGGTGGATGGCGGATGTCAGCCGGTCCGCGCTGGGGAACCACGGCGTTCCGCCCTGGCACAACCCCAGACCCAGCATGGTCCCGAAAACGGACTCCACGATCTGCTCCAGTTCGATCGGCTGTATCGCTATGCTCGATCCGGTCGCCATGTTTCTCCTCTCAGCGGGCCGCGTACACGATCGCGTTTCCCACGGTCTGGCGTTCGAACTTCTCCTCGATTCCGAAGGCTGTTTCGGCGCCTCCCAGCAGCAGCCAGCCTCCTCGAAACAGCGTGCCGTAGATTTCGTTCAGTATGCTCTGCTTGGTTTCGGCGTCGAAGTAGATCATGACGTTGCGGCAGAACACCAGATCGAAAGGTCCCAGGGCGCGCATGCTCTTGCGCAGGTCAATGGTCTCGAACCGGACCATCTGCCGCACCGCCTCGCTCAACTGCCAGTCCACGCCCGCCCGGTGGAAGTGCTTCACCAGGTAGGCCGCCGGCAACCCCCGGTTCACCTCGATCTGCTGGTACTTGCCTGAGCGGGCGCGCTCCAGGACCTGCGAAGAAAAGTCGGTGCCCAGGATCTGGATGCTCCAGTCGCTCAACCCGCAGCCCAGCAGAAGCATGGCCAGGCTGTAAGCCTCCTGCCCGGTGGATGCGGCGGCCGACCAGAAGCGCAACCTCTTCGTATCCTGCCGCTCTTCCTTTAGCCGGGGCAGCAGGACCGTGCGTATGGCCTCGTAATGAGCGGGATCGCGGAAGAAGTAGGTCTCGTTGGTGGTCATGGCCTCGACCACCTGGCGGCCGACCCCCGTATCGCGGGTGGCCTGGAGGAGCGCGCACAAGTCGTTGATCGAGCCCAGGCCGAGTTGCCTGACGATGGGCGCCAAACGGCTCTCGAACAGGTACTGCTTGTCGTGTTCGAGCACGATGCCCGCCTGGGAATACACATGCTCCTGAAGGAACCGGTAGTTCTCCGAGTGGATCTGGGCGGGCGTCTGGCTTGGCATCCGGTGCCTCTCAGGCTCCCCTCGCCAGGCGCAGGATCTCCGGCACGACCAGGTCGAGCGGCAGCACGCGGTCGGCGAGGCCGGCATTGGCCACCGCGCCCGGCATGCCCCACACGACGCTCGAGGCCTCGTCCTGCGCCAGAACGCTCGCGCCGTACGCTTTGAGAATCTGCGCACCGCGCAGCCCGTCCTGCCCCATCCCGGTGAGAATCGCGGCGATCGCCGCGCCGCCGTATACCTCCCCGATCGAAGCGAACAGCGCGTCGACGGCGGGACGGCAGGAGTTCTGGGGCGGCGATTGATCGAGCGCGATCGAGGGCCCACTGCCGCCGGGGGCCACTTTCATGTGATAGTCTCCGGGCGCAATCAGGATCCTGCCCCCATCGACCGGCGCGCCCTGGCTCGCTTCCCCGACCGGCAGACGGCAGGTGGCGTGGAGACGTTCGGCGAGGAAACGGGTGAATAGCGGCGGCATGTGCTGCACCACCAGGACCGGCAGGCGGAACCCGGGCGGCAACTGCGGCAGAATCGCGCCCAGCGCGGCCGGCCCTCCGGTGGAGACTCCGATCACGACCACTCTGGGCCGCATCCTGGCGTTGCCGAGGACGGGCGCGGCCCGCGGCGCCGCCGGCGCCGCCGCGACCGGCGCGGGTTCGGGCCCCGGCGCCGCCCGGCCCTGTCCCGGCTGGTGGAAGAACTGTTTGATCTTCGGAACCAGTTCTTCCCGCAGGCGCCTCATCGAGCGGTCGAGCGAGCCTTCGTTGGAGGCTTTGGCCACGTAGTCGTCGGCCCCCAGGGTCAAGGCCTCCAGGGTCACCGCCGCACCGCGCTCGGTGAGCGTGCTGAACATGATCACCCGCAGTTGCGGATACTCGCGGCGGACGCGGCGCAGCATTTCCAGACCGTCCATCTCCGGCATCTCGATGTCCAGCGTCAGCACGTCGGGGTTCACCTGCGGAATCCGTTGGAGCGCGATCGCCCCGTTCGAGGCCGCCCCTACCACCTCGAGCGCCGGATCCTGTTCGAGCGCGTGAGTGACCAGGCGCCGGATGACCACCGAGTCGTCCACCACCAGCACGCGAATCCGCTGCCCTGGCTGGAGCAGACGCTTGCTCAACGCGGCCATGCCCGCCCCCCTAAAGTCGAATTCCCACAAGCTGGAGCTTCTCCACCAGGATGTCCTTGGTAAACGGCTTCATGACATACTCGTTGGCGCCCGCCTCGAGCGCCGTCGCCATCTGGTCCAGCTCCGTTTCCGTGGTGACCATGATTACCACCAGCGACGACAGTTCCGGGTCCTGGCGCAATCGCTTGAGCAGCTCGAGCCCGTTCAGCTCGGGCATGTTCCAGTCCGCCAGAACCAGGTTGACCGTCGCCTTCTCGGCCTCCATCACCTCCAGCGCCTGCTTCCCGTTCGCGGCCTCGCAAACCTCATATCCGAGTTCCTTCAGGGTTTTGGTCAGGATCATCCGGACCGCTCTCGAATCGTCCGCTACCAGTGCTTTGGCCATCATTTCACCTGCATTCGTAAATGGAGCGGATGAACGCGGCCGGCGGACCAATGGCACCCGTCCGGCCGCGTTTCCGGCGACTGTTTCGATCAGAAGGTGAACTTCGCGACCACCGTCTGAAGGCGGGCCGCCATCTGGCTCAACTCCGCCGACGCCTTCTGCGTGTCGGTCGCGCCCTGCGTCGTGTTTTTCGCCGCCACGGCCACCCCGCCGATATTCCGGGCGATGTCGTTGACTCCCTTCGCGGCTTCGGTCACGCTGCGGCCGATCTCGTTGGTGGTCACGGTCTGCTCTTCGACCGCCGAGGCGATGCTGTTGGAGATGTCGTTGATCTGATTGATGATGGTGCCGATCTCCTCGATCGCCTGCACGGCCCCCTTGGTATCGCCCTGAATGGCCTCGATCTTCTGGCCGATATCCTCGGTGGCCTTGGCGGTCTGCTTGGCGAGTTCCTTGACCTCGTTCGCCACGACCGCGAAGCCCTTGCCGGCTTCTCCGGCGCGCGCCGCCTCGATGGTGGCGTTCAGGGCCAGCAGGTTGGTCTGCTGCGCGATCGAGGTAATCACCTTGATCACGTTGCCGATCTCCTGGCTGGACTCTCCCAGTTTCTTCACCGTCACGTTGGTCGACTGCGCCACGCTGACGGCATTCTTGGCCACACGGGCCGACTCGTTGGCGTTCTTGGCGATCTCGCGGATCGAGGATTGCATTTCCTCGGAGGCCGAAGCGACCGAAGAGACGTTCTTCGAAACCTGCTCGCTGGCCGCCGACACCACGTTGGCCTGGGTCGCGGTCTCTTCCGCGTTGCCCGCCATCTGCTGGCTGACCGCGGTCAGTTCCTCGGAGGAGGAGGCCAGCGTCGTAGCGTTCTGCGCCGTGACCTTGAGCGGTTCGACGATCGCATCCAGCGTCTGGTTGACGCCCTCGATGATCTTGCGGTAGTCGCCCTGGTGTTTCGAGGCGTCGGCGCGGGCTCCCACCCGCCCGTCCGCGGCCGCCTTGGCCAGGGCCCCCGCATCGGCCACCAGCCCGTTGATGTTGTTCTTCAACGCGATCAGCCACTCGTGAATCTGGTCCTGTTCGGAGGCTTTGGCCACCGACGCCGTCATGTCGCCGTTGGCGATCTTCGTTACGTATGCAACCAAGTCGGTCAACCAGGTGTGCACTCCGTTGATGGCGTTCTTCATCTGCTCGTGATCGCCCTTGCAGGCAATCTCGACCTTTTCCCGCAGGTTGCCGCCGCGCACCAGCCTGAGGACCCGGTTGCCTTCTCCGATGGGCAGCAGGATGGCGTCCAGCATTTCGTTGACGCCTTTGACGATGCCCGCGTAGGCGCCCTGGAACTGCTCGGGTTTGCCGCGCTCCGAGAGCAGCCCTTCTTTCGAGGCGGCGGTCAGCCGCGCCAGTTCCTTCTGCAAGCCTTGCAGCACGGTGGCCACGGTGTTGACCGCCAGCTTCATCTTTTCGTGATCGCCCTTGTAGGTCAGCGCGATCAGTTCGTCGATCTTGCCCGCGCTGACCTGGGCCAGGACCCGGTTTCCTTCCCCGATCGGCAGCAGGATGGCGTCCAGCATCTCGTTGATGCCCGCGACGATGTTGCGGTACTCGCCCTGGTGCCTGGCGGCGTCGGCGCGGGTGCCGAGCTTGCCTTCGCCCGAAGCCTTCACCAGCGCCGCGGTCTCGGTGACCAGCGCCCGGATGTTGTCGATGCAGTTGTTCAGGTTGTTCTTGACCTCGTTGAAGTCGCCATGGTAAGTGTCGGCGATCTTGGGCGGGATGTCGCCTTTCGAGATTCGGTCCACGTACTCGGCCGACATGTTCAAGGGCCTGATCACGTTGTCGAGCGTGATGTTGAAGCCCTCCATCACCTTGCGGAAGTCGCCCTGATGCTTGGCCGCGTCGGCGCGCGCCGCCAGCTTGCCTTCGAGCATGGACTGCGTGAGCGCCGCGCCGTCGGCGACCAGCCGGCTGATGGCGTCGATGCACACGTTCAGGTTGTTCTTGACCTCGTTGAAATCGCCCTGGTAAGTGTCGGTGATCTTGGGCGGGATATCGCCCTTGGAGATTCGGTCCACGTACTCGGCCGACATGTTCAAGGGCTTGATGACGTTATCGAGCGTGACGTTGAAGCCCTCGATCACCCGGCGGAAGTCGCCCTGATGCTTGGCCGCGTCGGCGCGCGCCGCCAGCTTGCCTTCGAGCATGGATTGCGTCAGCGCAACGCCGTCGGCGACCAGCCGGCCGATGGCGTCGATGCACACGTTGAGGTTGTTCTTGACCTCGTTGAAGTCGCCCTGGTAAGTGTCGGTGATCTTGGGCGGGATATCGCCTTTCGAGATGCGGTCCATGTACTCGGCCGACATGTTCAAGGGCTTGATGACCGAGTCCAGCATCCCATTGAGACTCTCCATGATGGTACGGTCGCCACCCTGGAACATGTCGGGCCGCGCCCGCTCCGCTAAGCGCCCCTGTTGGAGAGCCGAGGCCACCCGGAGTATTTCCTCGTGCAACAGATTCGTGGTTTGCGTCCGCGGCGCGTTCCCTACTGGACGGTCCAGAACGGCGGCGCCGATAGACGGGTTTCGGTCGGGGCGAGCTCGCCCGCCGTCATTTGCTCGTCTTGCCATCGTGATTGCTCCTTTGCGTTCCTCTTGCGTTGTTACGCCGTCACCGGCGACTGTTTCTTGATTTGTTCCAGCCTTCGGACGGCCGGCGAGCCTGCTGCGGCCATCTCCCGTGACTCACGCAGCCTCTCGTTGCAACGCTCCGCGAGCGGAGCGCCGTGCCCGAAGTAAATCCACCGGACATCGCGGGCGCACAGCTTGTCGAGCGCCGCTAGAAATCCGGCCTCGTAGGTTTCCTCCGGCGACGCGATCAGCAGGGGGGAGTCGCCGGCAAAAAGCACCCCCGCGCGCGCGTTGTACAGGCAGATGGAGTCGCTGCTGTGACCCGGGGTGTGGATGACCTCGAAATCCTCGTCGCCCATTCGGATCGCGTCCCCATCCCGCAGCAGGCGATCGACGCCGTCGACGTTAGGCGAGAACGCGAACACCTTGGGATGGAACGCCTCGCGCACCCGCGGCAGCAGCGCGCAATGATCGGAATGGCTGTGCGTCAGCACGACCTGTTCGACGGGCCATTTGCCGACGCCGGTGGGCGCGCGCTCGATGCTCGCCAGTATGGCCGGATCCTGGCCCACGTCGACCAGCGTGTTGACGTCCTCGAGACGGCTCGCGTCGCCCAGTACAAGGTAAACCTGGGAGGTGTAGATCTGGCCGCTATTCTCCAACGTCACTATCCTCATCTGCCGCCCTCCACCTTGCGGAACAACGGCGCGTCGCGAACGACCCGCTCGAAAAGCGAGGCGAGCTCCGGCGGCATCTCCTGAGTCTGCTCGGTGGCGAAGAGGCCGCCCGGGGCGAGCGCGCGGTGGAACATCCGGAGCACTTCGATCCTCTCGGGCGGCTGGAAATGCAGCAGCACGTTCTTGCACACCACCAGCAGATACCCCTGACCGATCTCTTCGAGCGACAGAAGATCGTGCCGCTGAAACGCGACCCGCCGCCGAATCCTGTCGATCACGCGAAAGTGTCCGGGTTCGCCGTTCGGCTCGAAGTACTTCTCGAGGATGCCCGCGGGCAGTCGCGTCAACTCGTCCAGCGGGTACAGGCCCGCCTCGATCACCCGCGCGAACTGGCCCGTGCTCTCCACATCGGTGGCGTCGATGCGGAGATTGTCGAATGCGAAGTGGCCCATCCGCTCGGCGAACAGGATGGCCAGGGTGTAGGGCTCCTGTCCCATCGCCGAGCCGGCATCCCAGATGCGGGGGTGGCTGCGTCCCGCCAATCTGGGGAGGCTGTGTTCGACGACCCGCTCCAGCACCTGCAGGTCCCGGAAGAAGAACGTGAAGGCCATGCTCAGGCCCTCCCCGCATGCCGGCGCGGCGCAGGTTGCGAGATGGCCAGGGAGGCTGCCGAAAACGGTCCCGGGGCAAGCTGAAGCATGCCCCACGTGGGCGCTCGCGATCCGGTCCCCGACACTAGGCGGCCCTCCCCACAGTGAGATCCACCGTGCGCTCCGCATCGAGGACCAGCAGCAAGCGGTCCTTGAGTTTGTAGACGCCGCGGATCAGATCCCGCGCCGCGGGGTCGAGGTTCTCCGGCGGCTGTTCGTAGGTGGCGGCGTCCACGTCCAGCACGTCGCCGATCTCGTCGACCAGCAGACTGACGGCGCCGTCCTCGGTGCGGACCACCATGTTCATCGGCGTCTGGTTTCCCGCGCGGAGCGGTAACCCGAGCCGGCGCCGCATATCGATGGCGGTGACGATCTGCCCGCGCAGGTTGATCAGCCCCTCGATGACGTCCGGAGCTTGAGGAACGCGGGTCATATGCTGGAAGCGCAACACCTCCTGCACGCGCAGGACGTCCACGCCGAAAAACAGGTCGGCCACGAAGAACGTGGAGAACTGCCCGCTGGTCTGTGCCATCTCGGACTTTGGGGCCACAGTGCCGGTTGCCATCGGTTATCTCTCCTCTCTTGCGCACACGGGCGCCGTCTCCGCCGCGTTCAGAGCCGAGGCCAGCCGCGCCACCGATTCGAGCATGGCCTCCCGGTCGAACTTCACCTGGCAATCCTGAAAACCCGTCAACTGGCCGGCTCGCAAGCGCACCTGCTCGGCCGTCTCCGCCAGCGCCAGGACCGGGATACCCTCCCACTCCGGCCGCCCGCGCATGGCGGCTACCAGAGCCGAGCTGCCGTTGGGCGGCAGATCCAGAGCGGCCACGACGACGTCCACCGCCTGCTGCCCTAACCCGCGGATCGCTTCGTCGAGGTTGGCGGCTTCGAGGACCCGGTAGCCCGCCATGTCCAGGCCGCTGCGGATCAACCCGCGCGAGAACGCAGAGGCTTCGGCGACCAGGATTCTCTTGCCGCTCGCGCGCGCGCCCGCCCCTTGCAGCCAGTTCTCCGCGGCGGCGTGAAAGACATGGTTGAGGTCCAGGAAATCTGTGACTCGTTTGCCCACCACCGCAGAGCCGAGCAGACCCTTGCGGCCCGATTTCTGACGCACCGCCACCGCTTCCTCGGCCACGTCCAGGATCTGGTCGACCACCAGACCCACGCTGCGGTCGCCGTCGTTGAAAACGACCACCTGTAAGGGATCGGGCGTCTCGTCCCGGCCGGGCGCGCCGGATTCGAGTACGGCTCTCAGCGGCACCAGCGGGAGGATGCGGTTGCGGTACTGCACCACCTGGCATCCGCCCGCATGCTCTATGGCGGACTGAGGGAATTCCTCCAGGCGGGCGACCAGAGAAAGCGGAACGGCCAGGCGCTCGAAGGAACCGGCCCGGAACAGGAGCAGCCGCTGCTGCTCGAGGCCCGATTGCGTCTTCTGTTCCGTTGCCGAGCGCGCCTGCTCGCGGGACTCGGCCAGCACCCCGGAACGCTGGCCGATGCCGAGCACGTCCAGGATGAGGGCCACGCGGCCGTCGCCCATGATGGTTGCGCCGGCATACACGGTGAGCCCCTTCATCTGCTTGCCCAGAGGCTTGACCACGATTTCCTGGGTGTCGTTGATGCCGTCCACCACCAGCCCGAACTGCCGGTCTTCCGCCTGCAGCACGACCATGCTGACCGCATCGGCCCGCTCGGCCGATTTCAGCGCCAGCACCTGGTTGAGGTAGGCGATGGGCAGCAGACTCCCGCGCCGGCGATAGACCGGCGTTCCATGCACATGCTCGATGTGTTTGTCCGAGGAATCCCCCTCCAGGCGGATCAACTCCAGCAGGCTGACCTGCGGAATGACGAACCGCTCCCCACCGCTCGTGATCACGAGACCCGGGATGATGGCCAGGGTGAGAGGGATTTTGAGCTTGACCGTGGCGCCTTCGCCCGGCCGGCTGAAGATGTCGACGATGCCGCCGATCTTCTCGATGTGGGTCTTGACCACGTCCATGCCGACCCCTCGTCCCGAGACGTTGGTTACCGTCTCGGCCGTCGAGAACCCGGGCTGGAAGATCAAGCTCAGCGCCTCGCGATCGCTCAGCTTCTCCGCCTGTTCCAGTCGCAGAAGCCCCTTCTCGATGGCCTTTTGTTTGACCCGGGCGACGTCGATCCCAGCCCCGTCGTCGCCGATTTCGATGTTGACCTGTCCGCCTTCGTGATACGCGCGCAGGGACAGTTTGCCCGTCGCGGGTTTGCCCGCCCGAACCCGCTCGCCCGGCGATTCGATGCCGTGGTCGCACGAGTTCCGAACCAGGTGGACCAGCGGATCCTTGATGGCCTCGATGATGGTCCGGTCGAGCTCGGTCTCGGCTCCGTCCATGTCCAGCCGGATCTGCTTGCCGAGCGCCACCGCCATGTCGCGCACCACCCGCGGCAGCTTGTTCCAGACCATTCCGATGGGTTGCATACGCGTCTTCATGACGCCTTCCTGCAACTCGGTGGTGATCAGGTTCAGCCGCTGCGAGGTCGCATTGAGGGCGGCATCCTCGCGCTCGGTGTTGAACTGGAGGATCTGATTGCGGGTCAGCACCAGTTCCCCCACCAGGTCCATGAGCTTGTCGAGCAGTGGGACCCCGACCCGGATGTTCGCATCCGCCACGGCGGAGGACCTGGCCGCATCCTCCTCGGGTTTCCTGCCCTCCCCGAGCTCGCCGCCGTCGTCCGGAGGTTCCGCCGGAGGACCGGGCAGTGCGTCCCGAACGGGCTGGCCCTGAGCGGCCTCGCAGGGCGCATCGGCCTTCGATCGCGCGGCGACACGCAGGCGTTCGGTCAAGTCCTCGAAGCGATCCGGGCCTTCCTCTCCGCTCGCTTCGATGGAGGCCAGTACCTTGCGAGTCGCATCGACTGTCTCGAGAATCAGGGAGACCAGGGACGGAGTGAGCTCCCGCAGCCCGTCGCGCAACTGGCTCAGGAGGCTCTCGGCCTGGTGCGAGATGGCTTCCAGCGTCGAAAACGCCAGGAAGCCGCAGGTGCCCTTGATGGTGTGAATGGTGCGGAAGACGCTTGCCAGCAACGCCGCATCCTTAGGGTGCTTCTCGAGTTCGACGAGTTCCTGATCCAGACGCGAGAGGTTTTCGTGACTCTCGATCAGGAATTCGCGAATCACTTCCTCATCTTGCATGGGCGTGTTTTCCATAGAGCCCCACTCAGGTTCCTTGTCGATCTCTTGAGGTGGCCAACGCTAAGGCTATCGGCGCTCTGCCGGCGAGGCTGTAGCCCAACTTGCGGCGTTCTGGACGTGTTTCGCCGGATTCCGCGGGCTCCGCAGGACGGTTGCCGGCCCGTGGGACGTTGTCCTCCGATTACCGGCCCACAAATCACAGGCGCAGCCGGCGAACCGGACCTCGCATAGGGCGCGATGCACCTCTGGCGCGCCGCGAGACTCCGGGAGCACATTCACGCCGGCACGCCGGATTTTGGCCGCGTCCCGGAAGGGCAACCCTCTCCGCGAACGCACGGCCGGAAGACGTCGCCGGGATCGCGGCCATCCTCGCCAGGGGCACCCTGCGCTACCGGAAATCGCGCCACCTTTTGAGAGCAGCCGCGTGGGGGGTGCCCGTCTCGCGGCACCCTGCGCCGCCGGAAACCGCGCCACCTTTTGAGAGCAGCCGCTTTTTTTGAGAGCAGCCGCGCTCGAAGGGGGTGCCCGTCTCGCGAAAGGGTATGGGCGGCCCGAGAGCGCAAGACGGGCTACGTGACTACGTGCGGAATCTATCGGCGGACGGCGGGAATTGCCGTAGGGCCGGTTCTCGGGCCCCCGTGCCATCCGGCCATCTGCACGACGCCCTTGAAGCGCTCATACTCTTCCGTGGCGCGAGGCAGCAGGGCGCTGACACGCTGCAGGTCGCCTCCGATGGCCGCTTGTTCCATCTCGAGCGCCAGCGAGCGCAGAACTCCCGCCGCCACAGATGCGGCAGCCCCCTTGATCTTATGGGCCTGCCCGCGAGTGCCCGGAGCATCGGCCTCCGAAAGCCGCGCCGACAGAAGGGCGAGTTGCAAAGGGCAGTCTTGAAGGAAACCCCTGAGAATGGTGCCCGCCAGCTCCCGATCGTTCATGAGACGGTTCAGCAGGTTGCCTTCATCGAAGATAGGGGCTGCTTCCTCCGATGCGGCGCAGGTCGCGGCCGGGGCGGCGCCGGTTGGAGCCTGGATCGCCTCCCTGGCGCCGGACGCCGAGAGCCATTTCAGAAGCACTTTCTGAAGTTGGCCCACTTCCACGGGTTTGGCAAGAAAGTCGTCCATCCCCTCGCGAATGCATCGGTCACGGTGATCCCCCATCACGTTGGCCGTCAAGGCGACGATCGGGATGTCCAGTTTTCCCGAGGCCCGGATGAGGCGGGTGGCTTCGTACCCGTCCATGCCCGGCATCTCGCAGTCCATCAGGATCAGGTCGTACTCTCCCGCACCCAGAGCGCGGATCGCCTCCACTCCCGTTTCGGCCGCATCGGCCTTGAACCCCAGCTTCGCGAGCTGGGCTAAGGCAACCAGGCGATTGGTCGGATCGTCCTCGGCCACCAGAATCCTGGGCTGCCGCTCGCCGAGGCCATGGCCGGCTGCCGGCAGGCATGCCATCGGGCCTTGGCTTTCAAGCGCCGGCTGGACCTGGCGCGATGACGGAGACCGGCCGAAGACCGCCGTGAACCAGAAGGTCGATCCTACTCCCTCTTCGCTCTCGACACCGATTTTCCCGCCCATCAACTCCACAAGCTGCCGCGATATCGACAGGCCGAGGCCCGTGCCCCCGTATTTGCGGGTGCTCGACGGATCGGCCTGAACGAACGGCGAAAACACCGCCGCGATCCGGTCTTGAGGTATCCCAATGCCCGTATCGGCAATCTCAAAGCGGAGTGTGGCGCTGGCGCCGGCGCCGGTTGCGCTGGCGCCGGTGGCGCTGACGTCGGTTGCGCTCGCGAGCGTCAGCCGGACCGCTACCCCTCCCCGCTCCGTGAACTTGATGGCGTTGGCGATAAGGTTGGTCAATATCTGGCGCAGCCTCATCGGATCGCCCTGGAGAAACGGTGGAATCTCGGGCGCAGTCTGGCTGCCGAGAGCCACTCCCTTCGCATTCGCGCGGGCGGCCAATATCGAGATCACGTCGTTCAATGCAGAGCGCACGTCGAAATCGAGCGCTTCGAGGGTCAGCCTTCCAGCTTCGACCTTCGACATGTCCAGAATGTCGTCAATGAGCGCCAGGAGCATGTGGCCGCTGGTCTGAGCCACCTCGGCATACTGTCGCTGTTCCGTCGAAAGATCCGTCATGAGAAGCAACTGAATCATCCCGATGACGCCGTTCATGGGGGTGCGGATCTCATGGCTCATGGTGGCCAGGAATTCGCTCTTGGCGCGCGCGGCCGCCTCGGAGCGATCCTTCTCGACCTCCAGTTCCCGGTAGGCACGCGCGTTGCCGATAGCCAACGCCATCATGCCGCCAATGGTGAGGGCGGTCGCGAGGTAGCGCTCTTTCGACTCCGGGAACGCTACCCCCGCCACTTCGAGCACGCCGAAATCGACCGCCCCACGCCGGACGAGGATGCGAAAACCGCTCCCGTCCGGGGTCCAGGATGAATCCGGCAAGTCTCCCGCCTGCGCCAGGCGGTTGAACGCCGCGCTCTCGGCTGCATAGAGTATCTTGCAGAGATCGAGTCCTTCCTGGATCACTTCGGCTTCCGAGCGGACATCGGTGAGGCGTTGCAGGAGGTCCAAGGCCATGGCGGAGTGCGCGCGGACGCGTTGCGCCTCCGCCCGGGCCGCTCCGAGCGCCGCCTCCGCCACCTCCAGACGCCATCTCAAGACCGATTCCGCAGCCCAGCGGCGGAACATGTCCATTCCAACCGGAATGATCGAAGCCGGACGTTCCACGAATCCGGCCAACGCTTCGAGATGACCGCCGGCGTTTGGGTAAAGGCCCGAATCGAGCAGCAGCAAGCCGCTCATCGACTCGCCGAAAAAGCAGCGCGCCGTCGCCCGATCGAAACCCCACTCCCGCACGTGCCTTTCCCAATGTTCGAGCCAACCGGGACTCAGCACGTACAGGCCGCGGCTCTGACAGTCGTCGACGTAGGCTTTGCCCGCCAGCAGATACAGGCATTCGTTCGCGCCGGCGATCTCGATGAGGGAGGGATCGGGGTTGGAGGCGGCCAGGTGCTGGACGCAGAATCCTCCGGCCGCGCAGAGCTTCGCGCAGAGCTCGTCGGGGCGGCCGCCGTCCACAATCGCCTCCCAGCCCAATCGCCGGCGGCCGCATGTGGCGGGACGCACCCGGACCGAGACGTCCTCGAATCCCGCCGCGCCTTCGATGGACTCCGCTTCCCGCCGGAAGCTCTCGCAAACCGCGAGAACGAAGGTGGGGCTATTCTTCACTGTGCCCTGGGAGAGGATACTTCCCCCACCGCCTGACCGCTTCCGAGACCGCCGTCAGGATATCGTCCGGAACCTGCCACGGTATCTCGCCGTGATTGTCGGAAAGGATGAACCCGCCGCCGGGAGCGGCCTTCGCAATTGCCTCCTTGACCGCCGCCTCGGCCTGGGCCGGCGTCCAGCGCCGCATCTCGATGCCATTCAGGTTCCCCAGCACGGTGAGCCGGCCCGCGCAGGCTCGCTTCACCTCGGCGAGGTCCTCGAGCGCGCTCACCCCGATGGCGGCCGTCCCGGTTTGTGCCAGGTCGTCGATCACCGGCAGGCAACGGCCCGAAGCCAGGTGGGTGGCCGTGGGCCCCGCGATCCGTTCCAGGCATCGCCTGGCGATCCGCCAGCCTGTGTTGCGATAGACCTTGGGAGAGGTGACCGTGGGCGACGCGAGCGGATCGAAGTAGCAGATCGCCGTGGCGCCCGCCTGGAGCTGCGCGTTGGCCCAATCCACGCAGAATCGCTCGTTGATGCGCCACAGGTGCCCGATCGCTTCCGGCGCCTCGATCTGCCAGTCCAGGTAGCGCTCGAAGCCTAGCTGCATCACCGGCACGGAGTAGGGCGACATCACCACGCCGAGCACCGGCACCTCGCCCGCGGCCCTCTCTTTCAAACCCGAAATAGCGTCCAGCACTTGTCTCAAACGCGCGCATTCCTCGATCCGCGGCGGCCGCAATTCCAGGATCTGGCCGGCTCGGGTCGCGAGCGGCGGCCCCGAGTTGGGCGGTCCGTCGTCGAAGAAACGCGTCTCGCCTCCCCAGGCTTCCATCTCGATGGCGCCATAGAAGAACCCGAAGTAGCAGTCGTGGCCATACTTCGCCCGCAGCCGGAACTGGCCTTCGACGACGTTCGGCGCCGAGGAGTAGTATTCCCGGATGGACAAGCCCAGTTCCCTGGCGCCCTGAAGGCTGGGCAGCAGGAACAGGGGCACACGATCCGGTTCCCGGTGCCCCAGAGTGGTTAGAACGCGATCGAGAGATGTGGCTGTGGCTCTCATCGTCCGCCTCGCACGAGACTCCGCACAATCCGAACCGAGTCGGATGCGCTGTAGCCAACCGCGTCGGCCCCAACATCGTCCGCCAGACGCCGGTCGAGGACGAACGGCGCTCCGCCCGCGACCACTTTCACCGGGAGAGCCGCGCTGCGCAGCGCCCCCACCAGGTCCCCGATGCGAAGAGCGGAACGCAGCATCAAGGTTGAGACCAGAAGAACCTCGATGCCGTCGGCGCGCGATCGCTCGACCAGTTCATCGACACCCAGCCCGCTGCCATAGTCTCTGACCGGTATGCCGCTGGCCCGCAGGACGGACAGGACCATCCGTTTGCCGAGCGCATGATGGTCTTCGAGAACGCCGATGGCGACGCGGGGATCGGAACCGGCCGAGTGCCCGTCCCGAGGCGGCAACAGCCTCTCGATGAATTCCTCGCAGATCCTACCGCTCATGTAGACTTGCGAGAGCGCCAGTTCGCCGGCCTCCCAACGCCGGCCGATGCGCTCCAGCACGGGTGTCACCAACCGGTCGAGTGCCTCGCTCGGCTCGGCCGACTGGCAGGCCTGTTCCAACACCCGCCAGGCCGCCTGGCGGTCGGTATCGAGCAGCGCATCGAGAAAGGCTTCCGGGGCAGACAATGCGGCCTCCTCTCGGCCGGGGAGCGATCTTCAGAACTATCTGGTTGCTTATCGGCATATTCCGTCGGAACGAATACTGCCCGGATGAGCGTGACGCCCAAGGGATCGCGCGGTCGAACGATCCCCGAACCGGTCCAAGCAGAATCTCCGGACGGTTGGCGGCCAAGGGCTCGTCAGTAAACAACCGCTCCAATCTTCGGAGAGCGCAAGGACGTACAAAAACATCTTGCCGAGTGAAAGAAGGCGCCCAGAAAGGTCGGCAAAGGCACTTCCTGCCGCCGATGAACGCCGATTAACACGGATAAACGAATCTTGTTCTCGTTTTCTTATCGGCGTTTATCTCCGTTCATCGGCGGCAAGTATTGGATCTGCTGTTTCCTGACAGACCCTGAGCGTCGAATACGCCGGCTTCTGCCAGCCGCCAGCCGGCGCCGCCCGCGCTTTTGCTATACTCATCGACGGCTGTAATCAGCCCTCACCAAAACGCGAGGGATGTTCGGGAAGGCGGTGAAAATCCGCCACTGCCCCGCAACTGTAAGCGACAGTAGTTGGCTGCGCCGGTCACTGCATCCAGTGGGAAGGCCGCGCAAGAAAGCCGATGTCGCAAGTCAGGAGACCGGTTCCTCGCCGATGAGAAAAAACGTCTCGCGGGAGAACGTCTCATGAAGAACGTCCATTCGCTCCTCTTTCTCTCCCTCGCTGCCGCCGCCATTGCGTGCGCCGCCGAGGGAATCGTGATCGACCCGTCCGGGAGGCCCATCCAGCACGCCCGCGTCGCCTGCGCGGATGCGGCTGCCGAAACCGGCGCCGACGGCCGCTTCTCGCTGCCGCTTACGGCCGCATGCCGCGCCGCCGTCTCCGCACCGGGTTTTGAGACAAAGCAGGTCGATCTTGTTCCAGCCGCTCCGGCCCGCATTCAGCTTTCGATCGCCGCCCGCAGCGAGCGCGTGGTGGTGACGGCGAACCGGAGGGAAACCGACATTGCCGAAGCCGGCGCCGCCACCAGCGTCATCACCGCCGCCGATCTTGAAAAGCGGGATTATCCGTCGCTCGGCGACGTGCTGCGCGAGGTTCCGGGAATGCAGGTCGCACAGTACGGCCGGCCGGGCAGCCTCGCCGACGTGTTCGGCCGCGGCGGCCAGTCCACCGGCATGTTGGTGCTCGTCGATGGCGTCCCGATGAACGATCCCGGCGGCGCCATCAACCTGGCGGGCTTCACCACCACGGGCATCGACCGCGTGGAGATCGTGCGCGGCCCCGAAAGCGCGCTGTTCGGCGCCGATGCGTCCTCCGGCGTGATCCAGCTTTTCACGAAGCACGGCGATCCGGAAAGCGCCATGCCGCACGGCTCCGTCTCCTACGAGCGCGGCAGCTTCTCGACCGACCGCTGGACCGCCTCCCTCACC
>Ga0182017_10000499_pt1 | contig 30892 bp, 28 predicted proteins | sample 712E3DmetaG_FD_120492 | JGI IMG/M metagenome (GOLD analysis project Ga0182017, IMG submission 120492) | Permafrost microbial communities from Stordalen Mire, Sweden - 712E3D metaG | ecosystem: Environmental > Terrestrial > Soil > Wetlands > Permafrost | place: Sweden: Stordalen | collected... | reverse complement strand
TGGTGCGCATGAGCGTCGGCGAAGCCTCTGCGCAGTTGAAGTACAAGTCGCCGCGTTCGTCGAGGGCGAGACCGGACGGCCCGCACAACTGGTCCTGGGCGAAATAGGGGACCGATTTCAGGTTCTTGCCGGTGACCACCGTGGTGATCGTGCCTCTGTGGAGCTCGACGATTGCGTTCTCGTTGTCGACCGCGATGTACAGCACACCGCCACGACCGATCGCAGTGGCACTCGGGGACCACATGTGCACCTTCAGCGCCGGGCCACCCGGCAACCCGTCGATCGGGATGGTCTCATTGGGCTGCGTGCCGCCGGCGCCGGCGACGGTCTCGATGGTCCCGTCGGGCAACACCTCGCGCACCCGGTTGTTCCCAAAGTCGGCGATGTACAAGGTTCCGTCGGGGGTCACGGCGAGACCCTCCGGCTGGCGCAGCCTCGCCCGGACAGCTGGGGCGCCGTCGCCGGAGTAGCCCGCCCGACCCGTTCCCGCGATCAGCTCGAAGGACCCGTCCGGCAACCTCGCCACGACCTGGTCGAGCGACGGCTCGGAGATGTAGAGCACCCCCTTCGGCCCGAGCGCCATCGGGCCCGGCTGGAGGTGCGCGACAAGGGTCCCACTGGCACCAGGGACGCCGGAGTTGATCGAGTGGAACGCTCCAACGGTGACCCTCAGCACGCCGGCCGACTGATCGCCGCAACCGGTAGAGATCCAGAAGGCTCGGGACGCGCGCCCGGAGCCCGGTGGCGTCACCCCGATGGACACTGTCGATGCGCAGAAATTGCCGTAGGGAATGAGCCACGGGACGGTGAGCGAGACGCTGGCGACGGCGAAGCCACCCGCCGACAGAGCGACACTCGAGCTGTGCCCGACGTCGGTCTGGTGGACCGATGCGTACGGGGCTCCTTGACCGCGAGTCGACGTCAGTCTCGGCCAACCCGCCGGCAACATGCACCCGTGGCCGGAGGAGTCGACGCGGACCACCTCGTGCATCCTGGTCGGCGGTTGGCTTGGGCCGACCGGCAGCGGGCTCGCGGACCAGGCTCGGACCTCGAGCCAGCGGCTCTCACAGGGGCCGAGCTTGGATACGTGGCCCCCCGTCGCCCCGGTGCCAAAGAGATGAAGGCTTGGAAGTGGAGCAAGAAAAACAGCGACGATCGCAGCCGCCACGAGCACGGCCGTTACTCGTCGCACGGCACGCCGGCCGAAGAACCTGACCGGATCTGTCGATTGGAGAACTGACTGTCGCATCGGAGGCGTCGGGCTGTGGCGCAGCCCGACGGCGGTTTCGTAGATCCGCTCGGCCTCGGTTGAGCCAGGCGTCGGTATCGATGAGGAATCCGCGGGATTCAACTTCTTCAACTGGTCGTCAAGCAACGTGATCACCAAGTCCCTTCAGGTGTCCCCGGCAATGCGGTGGACTCAGCTCCTCGAGAGCCTGGGGCGCAGCGGGCGGGCGAAACCGTCTTGTCAGCATTGGCCTTCTACCTTCCGCTCGCCGTGGTGGCGGTTGGCGTCGCCGGATTCGAGTCTGGCGTACGGTCCCTGTGGGGCCCCACCGGCGGCGGGCTGGTTCAGGTCACGCTCATTGCTCTCGCTGTGGGAGTGGCACTGTTCTCCGTCTCGCTTGTTTCATCTCTCTTGACGACGGGATTTCGGGCGATCCGTCAACGAAACGGCGTCGCCTTCATCCTGTCTTGCGCGCCGCTCGCTCTTGCGGTCGTCGTCCTTCTTGTCGGTCTGACCGATCTCGACCAGCTGGGAATCGTGCCCGGTTACTACCCGTTCTGGGATGCGGAGTGGGGCATCTTCGGCCGACTGCTGATGTTCCAGTCCGGCACTGTCGTCACTGGCAGCGCGTCGGCGCTGCACGCCAATGTCATGGGCGCGTTGAGCTGGTTGACGGTCATGGTCGGGGCAGCTCTCACTGGCTGGTCAATGCGACGGGCACGCACGCGCGTCGGCCTACCTCGTGTGTTCCTTCGGGACGAGTCGCTCGTCACGGTGGGGACGGCGTTCGCGATGTTCGTGTCGTGGGTAGGACTCGTCGGCTGGGGCATCGGGGGCATCGCTCATGCAACGGTTCCTGCCCAGGTCTTCTGTATTGGTGGCTGGCAAACGGACTTGTGCAGTAGTCGGTTCAGACTTGCGCCAATTCCCGGCCTTGCCTGGTGGCTCGTTGTCGGGTGCATGGGCATTGCCTCGATGAGGGCGCTACTCGCGGGAGGACAGTCGATCCGGCAGTTCCCCCGCCTTGTGCGACCGCCTGGACCGCAGATTGCCCCCCTGTCGAAGCCCTCTCGGAATTCAGCAACCTGACTGTCTTCGGCGGTGCCTCAACACCGCGGAGCCGGCACCGGGGCGACGGTCTGCGAATTGCCACTGGCAGGCACGACGGTGCATCCTCGCTTGATCCCCGCAGAGCGGAGATGGCCGCGGGCTGACGAGGAGAACGGCAGTGTTCGGGAAACTCTGAAGAGAATCTGCGACCAGTGTCACCCGCAGGAGGGATCTGCGGCATCTTAAGAGGTGGTGGCTCCGTCCGACGCCGAGCTGTACGGAAAGCACGCTGAGGAGCTCACGCGCTTTGCCACGGGTCTGGTGGGACCCCAGGACGCCCCCGACGTGGTCTCGGCTGCCGTGCTGGCCTGCATCTTCTCGAAGGGGTGGCCGAGAGTCGAGAATCCTCGTGCCTACCTGTTCCGCGGCGTGCTCAACGAGGCCCGGCGGCTTCATCGGGCGACCTCGCGCCGGCTCGTACGCGAGCAGCGCGCAGCCTTGCCGAGCGCAGTGGATCCACCCGATGTCCGGCCAGAGATCCTGGCAGCTGTCATGGAGCTGAGCATCCGCCAGCGGGCGGTCACCGTCCTGACGTACTGGTCCGACCTCGACCCATCCTCGGTAGCGCTGTTGCTCGGCATCTCGGAGGGATCGGTTCGCCGGCACCTCGCGCGTGCCCGGTCAAGACTGAAGGAGCGACTCGATGACAACGCGTAGCAGCCTGGACGCGCGCATTCGCGCGGCCGTGTCCGAGGTCGTGGGAGCAGCCCCTTCCGCGCCGCCCTTCCCGGACGCCGACGCACGGGTTCGAGCAAACCGCGCTGCGGTGATGACCGCCCGGCGGCACCGGGTCGAAGTGGTGCTCGTCGCCGTGGCCGTCATCGCCGTGTTCTTCGTCCCGCTCCCGCACGTGAGCCTGTTCAATCGCCTGGGCCAGGGTCCGAGCCGCCCCTCGAATACGGTGCCGGTCACACACCCCTCGTGCGCAGGAAACGTGATCCCTGCGTCCACGCTCTCCGCGATCACCTTCTTCGACGCGACGAGCGGGCTCGGAGTGTGGTCGAGGAGCACCCGTTGCGGCCCCCGGCTCGCATCGACACGGGACGGCGGGGAAACCTGGAAAGTAGTCGGCGGCGCACTCCCTGCTCCCGTCAGTGACTTCTCTGAAGCGCCGACGATGGTCTTCCCGACAGCACGCGTCGGTTGGGTAGACGGTGCGGGCGTGCTCGTCACGACCCGCGACGGCGGTACCTCCTGGAGCGTGGTGCGACTCGGAGGCTGGGTGGCGACGATCAGCGGGTATGGATCTTCCGTCTGGGCCTTCGTGGCCCCGTGCAACTTGGCGCCGAGCACGTGCCGGTACCGGCTCGAGGCAACCACGCTCGGCGGCAAGCCATGGCGGGAGGTCGGGTTGCTACCGGCGTCGATGGGCAACTACGGCATCGTCGTGACCCGTCTCAGCACCCGGCAGGCTCTGGTTGCAAACGGCCAGATGGGCGCCCCACCAGCGGACCTCACGACCGATGGTGGTACGCGGTGGTCCTCGGTGACCGCGTGTACACCCTCCGGCTTCGTCGCGGTGGCCTTCGCGACAACGGGTCCCAACGACGCTTGGGCACTGTGTCTCGGCGGTGGAGGTATGGGGAGCTCACTCAAGTCCCTCGCGCGTTCAGTCGATGGCGGGAGGACCTGGAGACTCGTCGCGGTTGATCGAAGCCTGATGCCAGGTGCGCCGTTGCCACTCCCCGCCGAGGCGGGCAATGGCCTGGCAGTCGCCTCTGTCAGCCGGCTCTGGATGGCCACAGTGAACTATCTCTTCGGCAGCCTCGACGGAGGCAAGACCTGGTTCCCGGTACGCGGCATCGACTTTGACGGCGGAGGGACCTTCGCCAGCTTCTCGTTCGTCGGTAGTCGCGATGGCTGGCTGCTCGCCCCCGGCAGCGGGCTCTGGCGGACGACTGACGGTAAGAGTTGGCGGGCCGTGGGCCAGGGACCGCGGACCCCCTCGACCAAAACCGACAGAGTGCCGGCCCCCGGCTCCAAGTGCTCTCACGCTCGGATCGAGGTTGGTCCCGGTACCGTCGTGCCCGCCTCGTATCTGGCGGCAATCCAGTTCCTGAGCTCCGACACCGGCGCCGGCCTCACGGCATCGATGATCGACTGTTCTATTGATCAGGGTGGCAGTGAGGACGAGGCGTTTCCCGTCTGGCAAGTCGTCTCGACCGACGGCGGTCGAGTCTGGAAAGCGGTCGGGTCCGCGCTGCCGAAGCCGCTTGTTCCGTTCTTCGCCGACGCCGACCTGGCGTTTTCATCGACGAGCCGCGGCTGGGTCGAAGCCGGTGGAGCCCTGGCCTACACCAAGGACAGCGGGCGCCACTGGAAGCTCGTCCGTCTCGGCGGGACCGTCACCGCTCTTCACGCAGACGGGCAAACCGTCGCCGCCCTAGTCGATAAGGCCACCGTCCATGGCTGGGCGGCCGTGTGGCTCCTGTCGCCGGAGGGCGACGTTCGCGGCGCAACGTCGCACATTCAAGTCAACGGGTTCTTAGCGGCAGTCGACGAACTTGCGGTCCTTCCACAAACCGGTGAGCTCGTCGTCGAGGTGCCGGTCGGACGGGACGACTACCTGGTCGCTGCCAAGGGCGTTGGGTCCCTGTGGTCGCGACTCGCTGAGCCATCCACAAACTGGGGGATCGCGACGATTCTCGCGATAGGTGGCAACGATCTCGCTGCCGTCTGCGGCATGGGCGTAGGCATGAACAAGGAGCCGAAGATCTTCGCTGTCTCCCTCGACGGCGGGCGGTCATGGCAGATCCGTTCTGCCTGGCGAACTGGGCTAGCACCAGATCCCTCCGGGCTCCCGATCTACGACCTCTTCAGCGTCGCCAGCAGTCCGGGTGGCAACCTCTACATGGCGACGACGATGGAGGCGGCGGTCTCCCGGGACGGTGGCAGCCAGTGGGTGTCACTCGAGATAGCCGGTCCAGGAAGCGTCCTCCCGGCTAACGGCTCTGCCGGCGGGCAGTTCAGCTTCGTCAGCCAAACCCAGGGTTGGCTGCTCTTGCAGTCAGAGGCGTTGTTGCGAACCGTCGACGGAGTCCACTGGACCGTCCTCTCGTCTGCGCTTCCCGGGACCTGACCGAGTCTGGCCCGGGCTAGCGCCGAAGCTTGCGACGGATGGGCGGCAGGCCTCTGCGACCCACGGCGCGGCAACACGTCGATAGTCCAGATCCGAGCTCCGCCGACCGAGGCGCGCCCGTCCTGCCAGTCGCAAGTTCTCGGTCGGCGCCTGCCGGGCCGTAGCGGTCGCCAGTCAGCGACGCCTGGTGACTCGACGCAACGATTAGGTCACCTCGTGCGTGTAATTGGGCAAGAGGCTGCATAGCCGGGTAACCAGGCCGAGGTAGGGCGAGTGGTCAGGGAAGAAGATGGACACGAGTTCGACGCCCTCTACCGCCGCCTCTCGCCTCGAATTATGGGCCAGGCGTACGCGATGACTGGCAGCAGGGCCTCAGCAGAGGACCTGACCCAGGAGGCATTCGGTCGCGCGTGGGTTCGATGGGGCCGGGTGCGCCGGCTCCAGAACCCCGAGGCGTGGATAAGGCGAGTGATGTTGAACCAAGCCATCAGCGATTGGCGAAAACAGTCAAGACCCAATCTTGCGAACCCGAGCGCTCGAGTCGGAGATGAGCCGGATGTCGATGCCATCTGGCTCGCAGACGCGCTGCGAAACTTGCCGCCGAACCACTGTCGAGCCGTCGTCCTGCACGACGCGGCAGGCCTGACGGTGCCCGAGATCGCGCGGGAGCTCCACGTCCCCGCCGGAACCGTGAAGTCGTGGATCTCTCGGGGGCGGGCCGCTCTGGCAGTTCTACTGGCTGACTCCAAGGAGGACATCCGACATGGCCGAGGATGAAGTCCGAGACCTGATCTCTTCGGTTGCGCAGCGAGGCGCCGCCCTCGGCGTGAGCACGCTTCCCGAAGAGATCCGACACAACTCTTCTCGAAGTCGACACCCCGACGGCCACCGGATCCCAACCGCGTCCGTTCTCAGGCGTCGAATCAGCGTGGTCGTAGTGGCGGCGCTCATCTTGGCGGTGTTCTTCCTGCCTTTGCCGCACGTGAGCTTGTTCAGGCACCTTGTCACCCCCGCCGGGCCGTCGACCACGGCGAGCGTGCCCTCGACCATACCGAACACGTCCTCCACCGGTCCCCGCACCATTGGCCCGCGCCTGGCGGGAGTAGACGGAACAGCAGCCTGGGCGTTGTCGGCGACTCAGCTGTCGGTCTCAGACGACGGCGGACTGGACTGGTCCGATCTGGCGCTTCCAGGTGGCGTGTCACCCGGTGCCGTGGCCTCGATCGCTGAAGCATCCAATGGAGAGTTGTGGCTGGCGACCGTGAAGGGAACCAGCACTGTCAAGCTCTATCGCAGAGAAACTTCAACCTCGGCCGGATGGTCGTACACCACGCTGGTGCCGGCATGGCCGACTGCCGCTGACGGGTTTCCGTTCCAGTCGCGTTCTGTGATGGTCACGCCAGGTCCGAGTGGCATGGTGACAGTCGTCGTATTCGCTGGGACAGGCCACACCGCAGCTGTCCCGAGGCTGTTCGTCTCCTTGGACGAGGGCGCCACGTTCCGGCAGTACCCGATGCCCGTGACGAGCGCTCTGAACACTGACTGGCAATCGGTGACCTTCAGCACGCCGAAAGCCGGCGTCGTGGTAGTCAGCCCCGGGGCCCCAGCACCGGAAGCACTCTTCCACACCTCAGACGGCGGAACGTCCTGGTCGCCTGCGAGCATCGCAGGACTCCCAACAGGAGCCGCCATCGTGTTCGGCACTCCCTTCTCGGAGGGCGCGGACATCGATCTCCCGGTCGTAGCGTCCACAAGTAAGGGCGGCGAGACGTTCGCGCTGTACGTCAGCCACGACGACGGTGCGAGCTTTGCGGGCCCAATCGGCAGCGTCATCAGCGCGGATTCTTTCGGCCCGGGCCCGTCCCCACTGGCCGTCTACGGACAAACCCTCTGGCTCGTGGGTGAGGGAAGGATCTACGAGTCGGAGAACGACGGACAGACCTGGAGAACAGTCACGTCCTCGGATCTCCCGCCAATCACGGCCATGAGCCTCACGAGTCCTACCGCTGCCACCGCCGTCGCTGGGATCTCGAGCTGCGCACGGGTCGAGATTGGCTGCACGACAAGGACATACTTCGTCCGGACCGCGGACGCCGGAAAGACATGGAACTCCTTGTCCGATGTGCCGACAACGATCCGCACGGTCTTCGAGCCTACGGGAGTGGCCTTTTGGACCGCTGACAGAGGGTTGCTCGTCGGGACGTTGACGACTGCGGCGTGCTCATCCAATCCCACGTCGTGTCGCGGCATGATCGAACGGACCGTCGATGGCGGCCGGTCCTGGCAAGTGGTCGAGCGAACCCGCTGGGCCGCCACGGACGTGGCTGTGGTCGGATCCACCGTTGCCTGGGTGTCGCTTGAATCGTGCGGCGAACTCAAGTGCTCAGCCACACATCTTCTCGTCACCGACGATGGTGGCCAGCAGTGGCGAGCCGTCGCAGCGAGCGTCCAGGTCTCCTCGGTCTCGCCCATCTCGGCGAACAGCGCCTGGGCAGTTCGCGTCGGGTCAAACGGACCTTTCGGCAATTCGTTCGTCTTCACCTCCAACCAGGGCCGCGCCTGGCAGGTAAGAGCTGATCCCTGTTCGCTCGAGAAAATGGGGCACCCGGAGGCGATCAGCTTCGCCACCCCGACTCTGGGCTGGGCCGCCTGCATGTGGGACATGGCGGGGCAGATGAGTGCAAAGGCGTTCTTCGAGACGACGAACGGAGGTTCCTCTTGGGATCTCCGAGCCGAAACGTGCCCGACCGGGATCTCGCACGGAAACGAGCCAGGCGCCCTGTTGTGTGCGGGATACTCCCCAGCTTTGCGAATGCTGCCCGATGGCTACGGCTGGCTGTGGTCGGAGACCGGAACGCTTCAGAGCACGAGTGACGGCGGCAGGCAATGGCGAGCGATCGGCACCAAGGTGGTGAGTATGGACTTGAACTGCCCCCTCGCTGCATGGGTCGTGTCCGACAAGGTCGGCGAACTATTGGTCTGGACGCCGGACTCGCAGGACTTCGACTTGTACGACACGACGAACGGGGGCACCTCATGGCACCTGATTCGATCGTGGCCAGTTCTTCATCGAGCCGGACTCTGAGCCTCAGGACATCGATCCTCCACCAGACGAGGGCTGGACCGACAGCGGCCGGAAGGTCGGGTGGATCGAGGGCTGGTCGAGCGTGAGCGGTGGCTCTTTGTGGCGAACCACCGACGGGGGCAGCAATTGGCGGAACGTGGTGGTACCTGGCACCTGAGACTTGACCTGCACTGGACGGCCCCCGGCGCGACCGGTCCGCGGGAGTCTTGCCCGGACGTCGCCGATGTGGCCGATTGCTTCCCTCGCCAGCTCGTCGGGCGGTCCGACGGTGACGGCTGCTTGCAGCCGATTCACTGGCGCCGCGTTCCGGTGGCTGCGACAGGACCGGGACCTGCGAGCGACTGATCGGGGGACTCGTAGTCACTGCCGGGGCGACGCTGAACTAACGTCGAACCCAACGGGTTCCGAAGCGCTTGGAGCAGTGCGCAGTAGTCCTCTGTCGCTTCGCAGACCGTACCCGTCGTGTTCTCGAGGAGGCTCACCATGACCAATGACGCCGGGCTGCACGAGCCCGAAAACCTGATTTCGCCCGAGACGGCCGACAGGCACCGTGCGATCGTGTCGCTCGAGGAGGAGCTTCAGGCGATCGACTGGTACGACCAGAGAGTCGACGCCACAAGTGACGCCTCGTTGGCCGCAGTGTTGGCGCACAACCGTGACGAGGAGAAGGAGCACGCCGCGATGCTCGTGGAGTGGCTGCGCCGCCACGATGTGGTCCTCGATCGCAACCTTCGCACCTACCTGTTCACGGTCACGCCGATAACCGGGATCGAAGCCGAAGCCGAGGCGGAGCTGCCTGGCGACTCCGAGGCTCCCGGAGTGGCGGGCACCTTCGGGGTCGGCAGCCTGAAAGGAGAGTCATTGTGAACCACCTCCTGCGGTCCCATGCTCCCATCACCGACATCGCCTGGAGCCGGCTTGACAGCGAGGGCCGCGAGCGGCTCGTGCCTGCTCTCGGCGCCCGCAAGTTGGTGGACTTCTCAGGCCCTCTGGGCTGGGGCCACTCGGCCACGAACCTGGGGCGGGCCTCCGATGTCAAGGCTCCCGGCGAGAACCTGCTCGCACGCCGGCGCCGGGTCCTGCCGCTGGTCGAGCTCCGGGCCCCCTTCGTGATCTCGCGTCATGAGCTGCTCGATGCCGACCGAGGGGCCACCGATCTCGACCTGACCGAGCTCGACGCGGCGGCACGGCGGATCGCGGTGGCTGAGAACATCGCCGTCTTCCACGGCTGGGCCGAGGCCGGCATCGTCGGAATAGCCAGCGCGACCACTCATGGACCCATCACGTTGGGGACCGTCTACGCCAACTATCCGGGACACGTGGCCAAAGCAGTCGAGACGCTGCTCGAGGCTGGCGTGAGCGGTCCTTACGGCCTGGCCCTCGGTCCGCAGGAGTACACCGGCGTCGTGGAGACGACCGAGCACGGAGGACTGGTCGTGCTCGACCATCTGCGCCAGATCCTCGGCGGTCCTATCGTCTGGGCCCCGGGAGTCGCCGGCGCGGTCGTGCTCAGCCTGCGAGGTGGCGACTTCCTCTTCGAGTCGGGAGAGGACCTGTCCCTCGGCTACAGCCACCACGACGCCGACAACGCGTATCTCTATCTGGAGGAGAGCTTCAGTTTCCGGGTCGCGACGCCCGAAGCTGCGGTGACGCTGACCGGCTGAGCGCCGCCGGAGCGCCGCGGCACTCGACCTGACCGCCGGCGCGCTCAGCCGGCGGTGCGGAAAGCCTCGACGCCACTCGCGGTCGGCACCAGGAGCATCGCGTCGCCGACGCCGGGTGTCGCGAAGTGCTCGAGCGCGTCGGTGCTCCGGCGGATGAGGACGTGGCCGTTGACCGGGTTCATGCCGTACAACAGGGCGTTGTCCCAGTCGAGGGCCCACACCAGGCCGCCCGCCACGATCGGCGGCCCGTTCGGGCTCCCGGACGAGGGCGACCACACGCGGTGGAACGCCATGGGCGAAGTCCTGACCTGGAATGCCTCCGTCCCGCTTCCGCACGCTGCGTAGATGAGAACCTCCGCAGCCTTGCCTGTGCCGATCACGTCGGACGCGTCCGCGCCGAAGTCACCACCCCCGGGGCATGCCTCACCGGTGTAGGCACCGTGGCCGATCCCGGCGAGGTGCCCCTCGCGCATGAGGTACCCGTAGTCGCCGCTCGAGGAGGGCTTCCCGGCGACGAACAGCAGTGAAGTCCCCGGCACGTTGATCGGCCCGGCCGATCCGAGGTCCGAATCATGGTCGTTGAGCTCGACCCAGTTGCCCGGGGCCCAGTAGCCGATCCGCTTCAGCGCCGGGGACAGCTCGACCACCGCGTCCCCCTCGTCGAAGTCTGCAACCGTCTTGGAGCTCCCGTTGCCGGTGGCGACGTACAGGTCACCTTGTGGCGACACGACTGCACCGTTCGTCTCCCAGACCGCGCCCTCGCGCTGGGCCGGGACCTGATAGCTCCCAAGCGGCCCGGTCCCGGAGACCGGGAGGTCGACGACGTAGCCGTGGTACTGGCCGCAGTCGCCGGCAAGACCTCCGAAGCCGACATAGAGCCGCCCGTTCGCGAACGTGATCGCGGGACGCTGTTGCTCGGCTGGGATGAAGTAGTAGCTCGGGTTGTTGCCATGCGGCGGGTCGATGTCGCGGTGCCAGAGCACGCGATGGCTCCTCAGGCTGATGGCCACGAGCCAGTGACGGATTCCCTGCCAGCCCTTCTGACGGGCCGGCTCGGTCTCTTCGGCGACGAAGATCTCTTCGGTGGCGGCGTCGATGACGGGCGTGCCGGTGATCCCGAGGGGGTCGATGTCCCCGCAGCCCGCATTGAGCGTCGGAGCAGAGTCGACCACCGAGGTGCTCACCGAAGTCCCGACGTGCAGGTGCCAGAGCACCTTGCCGCTCCCGGCTGCAATCGCATAGACCGAGTCGTTCTCCGTGGCGACGTACACCGTTGCGCCGTAGACGAGCGGCTCGGCATAGACCCCGCCGTCCAGGGAGTCGTCGTCCCAGGCCGCCTTGGCCGACAGGCTCTTGACCGACGGGTCGACCGTGTCGTGACCGGAGCGTGTGTTGCCATAGTCGTACGTCAACAGGTCGCCAAGTGAGGCGGCAGCGGCCTGGTACACCCGAGTGCGGGGAGCCTGAGCCCGGTCCAGCGGAGCTTGCTGCCTGGTCCGAGGAGCGCCGCGGGCGGTCGAGGATGCAGTTGCCGAGGCGCTCGACAAGGCCACCGAAACCAGCGCGATCGCCGCTGCAACGGTGCCGACCACCAGCACGCGGCCCGTCCCGGCAAAGGACCGTCGCCTCATGGAACCCCCGATCTCACTCGTTCGCTCGGCTGGTTGGCTGGCGAGCTCAACGGTCGCTCTCGGTTCCGCCGGAGCTCGACGGCGAACCGGTGGTCACAAGGAGCTCAGCACCGATTCAGCCGAACTGACACTCAGGCCCCCGGCGGGCTCGACCATGAGTGCCGTGACGATTCCGTCGTCTATGACGGCCGCGTACCTCTGAGACCGCGCTCCGAGGCCGAACCCGCTGCCGTCGAACTCGAGGCCCATCGCTCGGGTGAAGGTCCCGTTGCCGTCGGCGAGCATCACGATCGCAGTCCCGACCTCCTCCTCGCGCCGCCAGGCGTCCATCACGAACGGGTCGTTGACCGACAGGCAGGCAATGGTGTCGACCCCTTTGGCCCGCAGCTCGCCGGCGCGGACGACGTAACCAGGGAGGTGGTAGTCCGTGCACGTGGGAGTGAAGGCCCCGGGAACCGCGAACAGCACGACCTTGCCTCTTCCGAGGACCTCGCCGGTCCGCACTTTCTCCGGCTCATCACGACCCATCACCCATATCTCCACGTCGGGTATGTGGTCGCCAGCAGCAATCGTCATGGTCTTCCTCCCATTGCCAACTTGGGTTGCGTACGAACCCCGGACGGTCCGGCACCACCAAGTCTACGGGCGCTCCCCCCGTGAGTCGCTTGACAAGCGAGTGTACTAGTGTATTAATACATCGGTATGGAGCGAAACCGGACGCCCGAGTCCAACAGCGCCCTGATCGGCTTCCGGTTGGACCCACGCACCGGCGTGCCGGCCTACCGTCAGCTTGTCGACCAGGTGAGGCACGCCGTGAGGCTGGGCGTCCTGCGGCCCGGCGATCAGCTGCCGTCGGTTCGAGAGGTCGTCACCCAGATCTCGATCAACCCGAACACGGTGCACCGCGCCTACCGGGAGCTCGAAGTTGCCGGGCTTGCCGAGGGCCGGCCCGGTCTCGGGACCTTCGTGTTGGCGCCCGCAACACCGCCCATCACAGCCGAGCACCAGAGCGAGCTGCACGGGGAGCTCGACCGATGGGTCCGGAGGGCACACGCCGCCGGAGTGGACGACGAGGGAATTCAGGCCCTCGTTGCCCTGTCCCTGCGTCAAGACGACGAGGCAAGCCTGAGCGACGCATCAACGGAAAGGGCCGTGAGATGACCGAGACTGTGACCGCACTCGAGACCTCCGGTCTCGGCAAGCGATACGGGCGGACCTGGGGCCTGCAGGATTGCTCCTTCCAGTTGCCTCAAGGCCGGGTCGCGGCCCTTGTCGGCCCAAATGGGTCGGGCAAGTCGACGCTCCTGCGGATGGCTTCCGGCCTCACCCGGCCCACGGCCGGCGAGATCCGGGTCCTGGGGAGCTCCCCACAGCACCAGACCGTGGACGTGCTGAAGAAGGTCGGCTATCTCGATCAGGAACGGCCCGTTTACAAGACGCTCCGGGTCGAGGAGATGCTCCGGTTCGGGCGAAGCCTGAACCCGGGTTGGGACGACCAGTCGGCCCGGCGGTACCTCGCTGAGCTCGACATCCCGTTGAGGTCCCGGGTTGGGAAGCTGTCGACCGGCCAACAGGCGCAGGTCGCCCTCACCTTGTGCCTCGCCAAGCGGCCCGAGCTGCTGCTGTTAGACGAGCCGGTCGCCGCGCTCGACCCGCTCGCCCGCCAACGACTGATGCAGGTGCTTCTCGGCTCAGTCGTCGACGACGGGACCACGGTGCTCGTGTCCTCCCATGCCCTCTCGGACCTGGAAGTCGTCTGCGACTACGTGATCATCCTGTCGGCGTCACACGTGCAGCTGGCCGACGATCTCGGCCACGTGCTCGCAACCCACCGGCTCCTTGTCGGGCCGCGCCGCGACGCATCGACGCTGCCCGAGCACGTCCAGGTCGTGGCCGGCACCCACACCGATCGACAGAGCAGCTGGCTCGTGCGGGCCGGGCAACCGGTGACGGACCCGTCCTTGGACGTCCTGGAGCCGACGCTCGAGGAGGTCGTGGTCGCCTACCTCCGCGACCAGGCCGACCCGGGCTTGGCCAACGCCGGCACGCGATTCGCTCACGGCAAGTCGCGTGAAGGCGCGCCCACCAACAACGAGGAGGTCGGGGCACGATGACCTGGGTCGCCTGGCGCGTGCAGCGCCTGCAGTTCCTGGCCGCAGCGGGGGCGGTGCTCGCGTTTGCCTTGTGGCTGCTGGCAACTGGGTCGCACGAGCACGCCGCCTTCACGCTCTTCAATCACGGCTGTTCCGGTTCGACATCGCCGGTCTGCACGGTGCTGGCGAACCGCTGGGTTCAGTCCCAGCGGTTCGATTACCTCAACCGCCTCGTCCTTTACGCCATCCCGGGTGTTCTCGGCGTGGTGCTCGGCGCTCCGCTGGTCGCGCGGGAGATCGAGCACGGCACCAACCGCGTCGCCTGGACCCAGAGCCGCACGAGGACGTACTGGCTCGCCGCCAAGCTTCTCGTTGCCGGTCTGTTCACCGCGGTCGTGGTCGGGGCCCTCATGCCGCTCGAGCAGTGGTGGACGGGAGCGGCGCAGCTGGGTGCCCACGTCGGCCCACGTGCCTTCGACACCACGGGAATCGTCAGTCTCGGCTACGCCCTGTTCGCGTTCATGCTCGGAGCCGCGCTCGGTGCGATCATCCGCCGGACCGGCTGGGCGATCGCGGCGGGGCTGCCGTTGTTCGTGGCATTCCGGGCGTTGGTGCAATTCACCCTGCGGCCGCTTCTCCTGAGCCCTCTCACGGCTGCCGGCCCGCCCAACCCGTTCACGCCCTTTCCACCACGCCTTGTCAACACATGGATGCTCGACACCGGCTATGTCCCGGTGGGTCGAAACACCCCGGCTGCGGGACAGACCTGGGCCACCGGTTGGGACGCCTTCAACCGTTGTTTCGACGCGGGGGTCGCGAGGTTCAAGGGGAACTACGAGGCCACCGCAGCACATTGCGTGACGGTCATGAAGCTTCACTATGTCATCCGCTACCAGCCCGAGAGCCACTACTGGGCGCTTCAGGCCTGGGAGACCGCGATCTTCGCGGCCGCGGCCCTCGTCCTGCTCGGGATCACGGTGCTGGCCGTGCGCAGGTGGCGAACCTGACCCGATTCGGCCGCGTCGGAGCCGCTCGTCATGAAGGACACCGCCTTCTCGGCGCCGGCCACCGAGGCTGGCCGACTCGTTGCCAGCTGCAACATCGGCTGACGACCGACGCGTTCGCCCCGCCCATCCGCGATGATGTGCCGGTGGATCCGGTCTATCGGCCTGGCGTCATTCCCGAACCACCGGAGTTGAGCGACGGACAGGTCCTGCTACGCAGCTGGACGTACTGCGACCTGCCTTGCGTCGAGGAGGCGAGCCGGGACCCGGTCATCCCGACCGGCACCACCGTGCCGAGCCCATTTTCCGAGCAGGCCGGCCTCGCCTTCTTGGAGCGGCAATGGCAACGCTCGGCTTCGGGTGAGGGACTCAGTCTTGCGATCACAGAGGCCGGGACCGACACGGCCGTCGGGCTCGTGTGCCTGCTCCATCGACAACAACCGGGCGTTGTCGGTGTGGGTTTTTGGACGGTGGAGAGCCGTCGCCGACGAGGCTTTGCCCGCAGGGGTGTCAGCCTGTTGAGCCGCTGGGCGTTGGGCCTGTCCGCCGTCGCCCGGTTGGAGGCACTCGTCGAGCCTGACAACGAGGGATCGATCCGAGTCCTGGAGGGTGCAGGCTTTCGTCGCGAGGGCCTGCTGCAGGCGTATCTCGACATCCACGCCACCCGCGCCGACGCCCTGCTCTACTCGCTCATCGGAGAGGACGTCGATCCTTCACCCCGCTGACACGTCCCCCGCGGCTGCGAGATGCCTGGGCCGCCTGTGACTCAGGATCACTCCGTCTTGCGGAACTCCGCGATCGCAATGGCCATCATGACCAGGCCCATGACCGCGACGATCCCCAGCGAGACCCCGACCGGGACGACCCAGCTGCCCCATGTGATGCCTGGCGCGAGCCGCTGTGTGTCTCGCGCGGGAAGGTTCAGGTAGCCGAAGACGGCGTGGCGCATCGGCCCGACGATGTAGGTCAGCGGGTCGATCCTGGTCAGCGCGCTGAGCCAGGCAGGCAGCCCGTTCAGCGGGTACAGCGCGCCGGACAGGAAGAACAGGGGCATGACGAGCATCTGGGTCAGCGCCATGAACGACTGGAACTGTTTGATCCTGGCGGCCATCATCAGGCCGAACGCCGTCAAGGTGAAGGACAGCAGCAGCAGTTCGCCGATCAGCGTCAGCAGCAGCACCGCGTTGTACGGCACGTGCGCGAACCAGGCCAGGGCCAGGAAGACGATGCCCTGAAACGTCGCGATCGTGGCGCCGCCCAGGCACTTGCCGATCACGAGAGAGGCGCGTCGCACCGGCGCCACGAGCATCTCGCGGAGAAATCCGAACTCCCTGTCCCACACGATCGAACCCGCCGAGAAGACCGCGGTGAACAGCACCGACATCGCCAGCACACCGGGATAGATGAAGGTCTTGAAGTCCACACCCGCCGGCATGCCGCGCCTGGCCAGGCTGGACAGGCCGGTGCCGAGCACGAACAGGAACAGGAACGGCTGGATGAGCGAGGTGACGGCGCGCAGCCGGTCGGTGCGGAACCGGATCAGCTCCCGTCGCCAGACGATGTTCACCGCGCGAAGGTCGTGCCCCAGTCCGTGTTCGGGTAGAGCGACCCTGATCTCGGCGACCAGCGCGGCCTCCGTGTCAGCCTCAGCGGCTACCGCGACCTGCGTGACCATGCTCAGCGCCTCCCCCCTCGCCAGCGTGCAGCCCTCCGGCGCATCACGTCGGTGACTGACGCCTCGGCGTCGCGGATGGTGCTGCCCGTGTAGGACATGAAGACGTCGTCCAGCGAGGGACGAGAGACGCTGACCGAACGAATCGGCACAGTCAGCTCGGCGAAGAGCCTCGGCACGAATTCCTCCCCGGAAGCCACGGAGAAGGTGACCGCGCCGTCGTGCACGGCCGCCTCGATGCCGAAGCTCTCCGCCAGGGCGGCAATCGCCGTGGCGTCGTCGGCCGTCTGGATCTGCACCCGGTCCTTGCCGACGCTCGCCTTGAGTGCCTCAGGAGTGTCGATGGCCACGATCTTGCCGTGGTCGATGATGGCTATCCTGTCGCAGTTCTCGGCCTCGTCCATGTAGTGCGTGGTCAAGAAGATCGTGATGTCCTCGCGGCCTTTGAGATCGTTGATGTACTTCCAGATCGAGGAACGCGTCTGCGGGTCGAGGCCGACGGTCGGCTCGTCGAGGAACAGCACATGGGGCGCGTGCAACAGACCGCGGGCGATCTCCAGTCTTCGCTGCATGCCACCCGAGAACGTGCTGACAAGGTTGTCCTTGCGGTCCCAGAGGCCCACCATGTCCAGTACCTGGCGCGTCCTCGGCGCGATGACGGCCTTGGGCACCGCGTAGAGCGCGGCGTGAAACCGGAGGTTCTGCTCCGCTGTCAGGTAGGTGTCCAGCGTGGTGTCCTGGAAGACCAGCCCGATGTTGCGGCGGACCTCGTCCTGCTCGGTGCGCGTGTCGTGGCCGGCCACCTTGGCTGAGCCCGACGTCGCGCTCGCGAGCGTGCAGAGGATCTTGATGGTCGTTGTCTTACCGGCTCCGTTCGGCCCGAGGAAGCCGAAGGTCTCTCCTCGCACGACCTCGAAGTCGATCCCGCGCACGGCCTCCACGTCCTCGTACCGCTTGGTCAGGCTGGAGACCGATATCACCGCCGGCAGAAGCCGGTCGCCGGCGTCCGAACCCGTGCCGGCCTGCGTCGCCGCCATCACCGAGATCTACCTCCTGCCCGCGGATCGCTGCGGCGTGGCAGCCCGGTCAGTGACGCCCCCAGTGCTCGAACTTCGAGGGCCCGACGTTGGCCCCGAGCCAGTCATCGAGAGGCCGTGACACCCGAAAGAACGTGACGAGGCGCTGCTTGGCGCCGGGCTTGCCGAGCCACGCGCCTGGTGGCCACTGCTTCCAGCAGGTGACTCCCTTGTAGCGCAGCAGCTCGATGCGCGGGTGGTCCTTCGGATAGCCCTTGGGCGCCGTCTTCAGGGCATCGTGGCCCCCGGCCTGGATCCCGGCAGCCCGCAGGACCGACAGCAGATCGGCAAGCGATTGACCAGTGGCCTCGGCAGAGACAGCCTGGCGATACCGCTCCAGCTGGTCCGGAGCCATCATCCACATGCCGCTTCCCGCCGCAAGGCCTTCTGCCGACAGCTGGATGTAGCCCCCGAGCTCGAGGACCGCCGCGATGGTCGTCTTGTACGGCGCCTTGTCGGCACTGAAACGGACGTCCCTGTAAGGACGGAACAGTTTGGGCGTCCCGAATTCCGGCGCGAGCTCGGCGAGCAGCTCGGTCATCGGCCGCAGCACACAGTTGTCGTAGACCGTTTTGTTCTCGTTCCAGTACGTCTTGGAGTTGTCAGCCTCCAAGCCCTCGTAGAACTCGATCGCCTCGGCCGGCCATCCACGAAAGCTCACAGCGGGAGCCTATCCAGCGCGATCGGCGCCCGTTCCCGGTGGTGCGACCCTGCCGCCGCAACCCAACAGGCCCACGACGACCGGGTCGGAGCTCCCGGTCCGGCAGAATGGCAAACATCATGAGCGACTCGGCCCCGACACGGGAGACGACCCGGATGCCGGCGCTGTATCTGGGTCACGGAGCGCCGCCACTGGTGGAGGATCCCGTCTGGCCCGGGCAACTCGCATCCTGGGCTGGGCGCTTGAGACGCCCGGCGGCAGTCCTCATGGTCTCGGCACATTGGGAGCAAGCCCCACTCAGCATCGCGGCGACGACCACCGTGCCGCTCCTGTACGACTTCTGGGGCTTCCCCGAGCGCTTCTACCAGCTCGGCTATCCCTCGCCCGGAGCACCGGCGCTGGCCGAGCGAGTGCGAGAGCTGCTCGCAGCACACCAGCCGATTTCCGAGTCGCCAGGGCGAGGCCTCGACCACGGCGCGTTCATCCCGCTGAAGTGCATGTGGCCCGAGGCGGACGTGCCAGTCCTTCAGATCTCGATGCCGAGTCTCGGAGCCGAAGCTCTGCTCGAGACCGGAAGGCAGCTCGCTCCGCTTCGCGACGAGGACGTCCTCATCATCGGCAGCGGTTTTCTCACCCATGGGCTCGCGTTCATCGACCCGACCCGATCTGACGACGACCCGCCGGCCTGGTCGGCAGAGTTCGACGCCTGGGCGGCCGAATGCATCGCTCTGCGGGACTTCGACGCTCTGATGGATTACCGAAGCCGGGCGCCGGCCCTCGCCTTCGCGCACCCGACAGTCGATCACCTGGTACCGCTCTTCGTCGCCCTGGGAGCTGTGATCGATGCGCCGGGAACGATCGACACGGCCATCGAGGGCTTCTGGTTCAACCTTTCCAAGCGGTCGTTCCAGTTCAACTGAACAACGAGCCCGGACCACGAGTGTCCCGAGGTCTTGGAGGCGGCAGGCCATGAACGACGTCACCGGTATGCCACAGACGGTGGTCACCTTGGGCGGCGGCTCCGATCTGTCCCGGGCGATCCTGCGCTCGCTCGCAGGCCGCGGGCTGAGCTCTGCCCTCCTCGCAGGGAGGAACAGCGACAGCCTCCGGACCGCAGCCGAGGAGCTCCGCGCTCTGTCGGTCGCCAAAGTCGAGACCGAACGGCTCGACGTGACCGAGGTCGGCGCCCTCGAGGGTTTCGCGAACCTGGCCGCCCAACGGCTCGGCACCATCGACCTGGTGCTGATCGCCGCTGGCGTGCTCGGCACCACAGAGTTCGCGGACCTCGACGCTTCAACGGTCGCCTTGATGGCGACGACGAACTTCACAGGCCCGACAGCCGCGATGACGGCATTCGCCCGCGTGCTCAAAGCCCAGGGACACGGTCGGATCGTGGTGCTCTCGTCGGTTGCCGGCTATCGCGTGCGCGCCGCCAATTTCGTCTACGGAGCCACCAAGGCGGGCCTTGACGGCTTTGCGCTCGGCCTCGGTGACGCACTCGCCGGCAGTGGAGTGAGTGTGATGGTGGTACGGCCTGGTTTCGTGAGAACGAAGATGACCACGGGTCGCAAGGCTGCGCCACTCGCTATCGACGCGTCCGACGTCGCCGACGCAGTTGTGCGCGGCCTGGAGACCGGCGCGGAGGTGGTCTGGGTGCCTTCTGTGCTGCGCTACGTGTTCGGGATCTTCAGGCTCGTCCCGCGCTCGGTCTGGCGGCGGATGCCCGGCTGAGCCCGGTTAGGCTCGCACAGACGAGCGGCGCGGTCGGTCGGCTCTGGGGAGTCGTGCACCTAGCAGAAAACGTGGGGCTGGACGAGCCCACCAAGAAACCAACGTGTTAGGTTGCAGTGCTTTGGATCCGGGGGGATCATCGTGCAAGAGGTAAAGGGGATCATCGTGCAAAGAAACGCGAATCGCAAGACCGCGGTTGGGGTGGTCGCAGCTCTTCTCGCCTCGCTCGCTTTCATGACTCCGGCCGCCCATGCGGCTTCCGGTGCCACTTCGCCTGGTGCCCCGACGGGCCTCACACCCACCCCGGGCAACACCTCGATCGCTCTCAGTTGGACCGCGCGCGGCTCCGAGGGGGGCTCGGGCATCCTCGGCTACAACGTCTACGAGGGGACCAGCCCGGGCGGCGAGTCGGCCGCCCCGGTCAACGGAACCGTCCCCGTCAGTCGCACCAGCGCCACCGTGACCGGCCTCACCAACGGGACCCTCTACTACTTCACCGTGAAGGCGCTGAGCGCCGTGGGGACCTCGGCCGCCTCCAACGAGGCCTCGGCGACCCCTGCCACCTCTCCTGGCGCCCCGACGGGACTCACACCAACCCCGGGCAACACCTCGATCGCTCTCAGTTGGACCGCGCCCGGCTCCGACGGGGGCTCGGGCATCCTCGGCTACAACGTCTACGAGGGGACCAGCCCGGGCGGCGAGTCGGCCGCCCCGGTCAACGGAACCGTCCCCGTCACCACCACGTCCTACATCGTGACCGGCCTCACCACCGGGACCGTCTATTACTTCACCGTGAAGGCGGTGAACGCCTACGGGCCCTCGGCCGCCTCCAACGAGGCCTCGGCGACCCCCGTCGCCACCGCGCCTGATCCCCCGAGAGACCTGACCGCCACCCCGGGCAACACCTCGGTCGCCCTCACCTGGACCGCGCCCGGCTCCGACGGGGGCTCGGCCATCCTCGGTTACAACGTCTATGAGGGGACCACCCCGGGCGGCGAGTCGACCACCCCGGTCAACGGCACCGCCCTCGTAACCCTCACCTCCTGCATCGTGACCGACCTCGCCACCGGGACCCTCTACTACTTCACCGTGAAGGCCGTGAGCGCCTACGGCTCCTCGGCCGCCTCCAACGAGGCCTCGGCGACCCCTGCCATCTCGCCTGGTTCCCCGACAGGCTTGACCGCCACCCCGGGCAACACCTCGGTCGCCCTCACCTGGACCGCGCCCGGCTCCGACGGGGGCTCGGCCATCCTCGGTTACAACGTCTATGAGGGGACCAGCCCGGGCGGCGAGTCGACCACCCCGGTCAACGGCACCGCCCTCGTCACCACGACCTCCTACATCGTGACCGGCCTCAGGAACGGGACCGTCTACTACTTCACCGTGACGGCCGTGAACGCCGCGGGGTCCTCGGCTGCCTCCGGCGAGGCCTCGGCGACCCCTGCCACGACCGCACCTGGCGCCCCGGCGGGCCTGACCGCCAGGCCGGGCAACAGCTCGGTCACCCTCGCCTGGACCGCGCCTGGCTCCGACGGGGGCTCGGCCATCATCGGCTACAACGTCTACGAAGGGACCACCCCAGGCGGCGAGTCGGCCAGCCCGGTCAACGGCACGATCCGCGTCATGGGCACCGGCGCCATCGTGACCGGCCTCACCAACGGCACCCGCTACTACTTCACCGTGCATGCGGTGAACTCCGATGGGTCATCGGTGGCTTCCAACGAGGCTTCGGCTACCCCCAACGAGCGGGCAGGTTCCACGACCGCCCTCATGCTGTCCACGACGAAGGTCACCTACGGACATGAGCAGGTCGAGCACCTGTCGGTCACCGTCTCACCCGAGCACACCGGCCCGACACCGTACGGCAGCGTCACGATCAGCAGGTCCACCAAGACGCTGTGCACGATCACACTTGCGTCAGCCGTTGGCTCGTGCACCCTGTCGAGCACGAAGCTCCCAGCGGGTACCTACAGCCTCGTGGCCACCTACAGCGGCAGTGCGAGGTTCAAGGCCTCCGCCTCGGCCAGCTCGACCCTCACGGTTGCCAAGGCATCCTCCAGCACCGCCCTCGAGCTGTCGCTGGCCAAGCTGAGCTACGGGCACGAGCAGGCCGAGCAGCTGTCGGTCACCGTCTCTCCGCAGTATCCCGGTCCGGGGCCGACCGGGAGCGTCACGATCAAGAGCTCCACGACCAGGCTCTGTGTGATCACGCTGTCGTCGGCCAAGGGATCGTGCACGCTGTCGAGCACGAAGCTCCCAGCGGGCACCTACAGCCTCGTCGCCACCTACGGCGGCAGTGTGAACTTCGGGCGCTCGGCCTCGACGCGGAAGAACCTCACCGTCGCCAAGTGACGAGACCCTGCCCGTGAGCAAGGCTCCCTCCGTCGATGCGTCGCCGAAGGGAGCCTCACTTCGTGGTGGTTTCCTGCGCCGTGTGTTCGCCTGAGGCAGTGTCTGACATTCGCCTGCCATAACAGCCAGGATTGCACGCCCCTGAGTTGAACCGGGCCCGGTGTGCGCGCCCGGACGTCGGCGGTAACCTTGTTCCGTGCGCATCTGATCCCCGCTCCGACGTTCGCCCACCATCCGACTCGCCCTGGGGATCAACATGCCGAATGCCCGCAACACCCGCAACTCCCGCGCAAGCTCCGCCGCACAAGCACCGACAGGTGGCGTGGCGACGCTGGTCGCCCGAGGGGTGACCAAGCACCATGGTGCGCAAACGGTACTTGAGACTGTCGGCCTGTCGGTCGGCGCCGAGACGAGACTGGGCGTCCTCGGACCGAACGGCGTCGGCAAGACCACGTTGCTGCGGATCCTCGCAGGCCTCGACCGACCCGACGAAGGTCGCGTGACGCTCCTGCCCCCGACCGCGACCGTGGGCTACCTGGCACAAGAGCGCGAGGCCGTCGAGGGGGAGACTGTCGCCGACTACCTCGCTAGGCGGACAGGAGTCGCCGACGCACAAGCCGCGCTCGATCGGGCGGCAGGCGCGCTGGCCTCCGCTGAGCAGGGAGCCGACGCCCGGTACGGGGCCGCGCTCGAACGGTACCTGGCACTCGGCGGTCCGGACCTCGAAGCCCGGGCAGGAATCATCTGCGCCGACCTCGCTCTCCCGGCGTCACTGCTGCGGCTCGACATGTCGCACCTTTCCGGTGGCCAGGCGGCGAGGGCGGCGCTCGCGGCCCTCCTGTTGTCCCGATTCGACATCGTCCTCTTGGACGAACCCACCAATGACCTCGACTTCGACGGCCTCGAACGGCTCGAGGGCTTCTTGGATCGCCGCGGCGGGGGACTTGTCGTGGTGTCCCACGACCGCGCGTTTCTCGAACGCATCGTGACCTCGATCGGAGAAATCGACGCCGGTTCTCACAGATTGACGCTGTACCGGGGAGGCTGGCAGGCCTACCTCGCAGCTCGGGCCACCGCGCAGCGCCACGCCGAGGAGGCTCACCTCGTCCACAGCACCGAACGTGACCGGCTCCTCGCCCGAGCGCGCCAGCAGCGCCAGTGGGCGGTGACGGGGGCCGCAAGGGCGGCCAAGAACCCGAAGGACAACGACAAGATGCAAAGGGACTTCCGGGTGAATCGCACCGAACAGCAGGCCTCAAAGGTCCGCGCGACCGAACGTGCCCTCGAGCGGCTCGGACAGGTGCAAAAGCCGTTCGAGCCCTGGCTGCTCCATCTCGAGATCGCGGCCGCGCCTCGCAGCGGCAATGTCGTCGCGCGACTCGAGCGCGCGGTCGTCCGACGTGGGAACTGGTACCTGGGACCTATCGATCTCGAGCTCGGCTGGAGCGACCGCCTTGGAATTCTGGGGCGCAACGGGGCCGGCAAGACGACGCTGCTCGGGATGATCCTCGGGACGACGCCGCTCGACCAAGGCAAGCGATGGATCGGTCCCGGTGTGGTGTTCGGTGAGCTCGGCCAGGCCAGGCGGCGCTTTGGCGCGAGTGAGCCGCTCATGACCGGCTTCCTCGGCGCGACCGGAATGGAGACTGGTCAAGCACGCTCGCTGCTGGCCAAGTTTGGACTGGGCGCCGGTGAGGTCGAGCGTGCGTTCGGAACCCTGTCGCCCGGCGAGCGCACGCGAGCGGAGCTGGCGCTGCTCATGTCCAGGGGCACCAACTGCCTCGTGCTCGACGAGCCGACCAACCATCTCGACCTCCCCGCCATCGAGCAACTGGAAGTGGCGCTCTCCAGCTGGAATGGCACGCTGCTGCTCGTCACCCATGACCGGCGCCTTCTCGAGGCCGTCACGCTCACCGGCACTCTCGAGCTTGCCGACGACCGTGGCCCCGTACGCGGCTTGACGCGCGGATCTACGCTCCCAACGTGACCGACGCCGAGGCCATGGCCATCGCTCTGGCGGAGGCCGCGCTCGCTCCCGACCACGACGACGTCCCGGTCGGAGCCGTCGTCCTCGTCGGAGCGCGGGTCGTCACCCGGCGCCACAACGAACGCGAGCTGCGCCAGGACCCGACGGCTCATGCCGAGATCCTCGCCCTCCAAGACGCTGCCAAGGTGCTCGGCACCTGGCGCCTCGACCAAGCCACGCTCGTTGTGACCCTCGAGCCTTGCTCCATGTGTGCGGGCGCCGCGGTGCTCGCCCGAGTCAAGCGCCTCGTCTTCGGCGCCTTCGACGCGAAGGCAGGCGCCTGCGGGTCCCTGTACAACCTTTGCGCCGACCCTCGCCTCAATCACGAGATCGAAGTTCTCCGCGGCGTGGGTGCCGACACAGCTGGAGCTCTCTTGCGGGACTTCTTCGCAGACCGTCGCGACATCGTCGGCTAACCTCCCCGCCCGGAGGGATGCGAGAGTGGCCGAATCGGGCGGTCTCGAAAACCGTTGTGTCCGCGAGGGCACCGTGGGTTCGAATCCCACTCCCTCCGCCGTTGTCATAACCACAACGTTCTGGCTGTTCAGACGCTAATTTCGGTGTCCGATCGCTCGGGCACCGAATGAATGTTATTCAAACCCTGGCGTCATCGGTCTCGATGATCTGAGACTGCTTGCCCGTCGGGAAAAAGCGGCGTGATTACCCTCACAGCTCCGTGTGAGCCGCGGATGGTCGATCGTTGTCCTCGCGATCCCGGGCGGACACAGTCCCCAGATCGCGAGTGCGTTGGGAGGCTGCGGTGAAAGCGCGTCCAAACGCGCACTTGGCCCGCGGTCGTGACGCGTGGTCAGCCACCTGACCCGTTCAGGACGAGATCGACCACGCCGGCGACTCCTGCGCGCAGCTGGCGGCGTGAGATCCCTCGGGAACCGGTCAGGTGGTCGAGCAGATCCGCCCGAACGGCCGCTAGCAGCAGGTGCGCGAGCAACTCGCTTTCGCCGCCGCGGCCGGCGTCGCGAAGCAGGTCGCTGAGGAGCCGGTGCACGAGTTGGTACTGGGGCTGCTCGTAAAGGCTCGCGCTGCCGGAACGCTCCTCTAACGCCAGCGTCAGATGACGGTTGTCGAGTTTGACAACGAGGATGGCATCGAGAATGGCAACAATGCGCTGGCGCGGATCGGCCCCCGGGCCGAGCGGCGGCGGTCCGCTCTCGATCGCGTGACGGAGAGACTCAGTCCGAAGTGCCCATAAGGCCTGGATCAAAGCGGCCCGGCTGCCGAAGGCGCGGAACAAGGTGCCCTTGCCAACGCCGGCGGCTGTGGCCACATCGTCCATGGACAGCCTCGCAGGCGCGGCCGCGGCTGCGAACAGCTCTTCGGCGGCGGCGAGCACCGCCGCGCGATTGCGTGCGGCGTCGGATCGTTGGGGGCGCGTCACATCCTGGAGCCTACTTTGCCAATTGGACTGTCGGTCCGTATAGTGTAAATGCCATCCGGACCACCAGTCCGTATCGGAACGCGGGAGGATTAGCATGTCGGAAACCGCGGAACTGTTCCAGGCGGTGTTGGAGCGCCTTGGCGACGGCGACCTTGCTGGTTGCCTCGAGTTGTGCAGCGACGACGTCGAGTTCGAGTTCCCGTTCGCCCCGCCCGGCCGCCCTGAGCGACTGCGCGGACGCGAGAACCTCCGCCGGTATCTCGAGCCGTTGCTCGCACGCACCGCTTACGACGAGATCACCAGCCTGGTCGTCTACGAGACCGACGCCGCCGGGACGATCGTCGCCGAGATGACCGTCCGCCTTCGATTGCTAGAGAGCGGCCTGACCCACTCGATGCGCTACGTCGCTGTCGTCCGCGCGGAGGGCGGGCGCATTGTGTCCTATCGCGACTACTGGAACCCGCTTGCGCTGAGCGACCACGCAGACGCAACCGAAGCGTCATGAGCGGCATAGGAGTGCTCGTCACCGGAGCGACCGGGACGACCGGATCACGCGTCACCGCGGTGGCACGCTCTGCTGGAGCCGAGGTACGCACCGCCAGTCGCCACAACAGCGACGTCCTGTTCGACTGGTACGCCGCTAGCACGTGGCCGTCGGCGCTCGACGGCTGCGGCCGCGTTTACCTCGTCCCGCCCCCCGGTATCGACGTCGCGCCCGTGATGGTGCCTTTCATCGAGCTGGCACGCCGAAGCCGCGTCGAGCGGCTGGTGCTCCTCAGCACCTCGGTGACCCCGATGGGCAGCTGGGCCGCCGGGGTGGTGCACCAGGCCCTCGCGGAGAACGGGTCGGACGATTTCGTGGTGCTGCGACCCTCCTGGTTCATGCAGAACGTGACCGGTGAGCACCATCTGGCTCGGATGATCCGCGAGGAGAACCGCATCGTGACCGCGACCGGCGAGGGACGAGTCGGATTCGTCGACGCCGACGACATCGCCGCCGTGGCAGTGCACGCGCTGGTTGACGAGACGAGGCCCGCGGCCGAGCTGGTGCTGACCGGACCCGAGGCGCTGAGCTACCGGCGCGTAGCCGAGATCGTCGGCGCGGCTCGCGGTCGTCCTGTGGCCTTCGAGCCGGTGACGCCGGCCGAGCTGGCCGAGCGGCTCGCTCTCAGCTACCCGCTGCCATTCGCGCAGGCATTGGCTCAGCTCGACGCGGTCATCGCCGCCGGGGCCGAGGACAGGGTGACGCCCGACGTCGAGCAGGTCATCGGTCGGCCACCCCGCAGCTTCGAGCAGTTCGCCGCCGCGGCGTTCCGATCCGCCGGCTGACGCTCATCCGACGTCAGGCCGAGGCGGACGCTGTGCCGCCGGGAATGGTCGGAACCTTCTGCAACGCTGTATTGGCCCCCTCGGCGGTGAGAGCGACCGGACACCGTCAGCTACTTAGTTCTCCCTGGTAGATGGCCATTTTTCCGGGTACAACATGACGGCTGGGAGAGGGTTTGAAAACAGTCCCATGCACCCCGATCGTTGTCAGAACCACAACGTTATGCCAGTTCAGCGGGCAGTTTCCGTGTCCGTTCGTCCAGGCATCGAATGATTCACGTTCGGACCCGGACGACGGAGCGATTCGGTACCGATCAGCGAAGGCTGCACGGACGCTCAACTCGGCGGTTCCGCCTTCGATGCCACAGTTTCCACTGCGTGACGCCAGGAACGTCGATCTGAATGGCAGCTGCTCCTGCTATGCCCGTTAGCGCGACCACCCAGACGAGACGTCATGTCGCTCCGGCGGTGATTGGCCAAATTTCGCTCACCGTGGCGAGAGAGCAAGGTGGGGGTTCGCGTCGGAGGGCCGACGGCGCGGATCTCCGACTGGCTATGAAGGTGCCGAAAGTCCGCTCGGGATCCTTGCCCGTGACCCGGTTGCGGTGGGTACGAATCAGGTCAGGGATACGTGAAGTCAACCAACCAGTGGCCGTGCCTGTCGATCAGGAAAACCTGCCCGGCTAGGGCAGGGTCGCGAGAACAAGTCTCAGAAGCTGGTTTCAAGCTGGGACCTGGGCAGGTCTTGGCAACCCAGGTGTCGCGTACTGTTGCGGGACTACAGCGACCAAGCAGAGACACATAGCCGGATTGCGCTGCTGACATGATCAGGAGACGTCCAGGCGACACGTCCTGGAACCTGGCCCAGTTCCCTTCAAGGATGATCGGCCAGTAGCTCGGATCACTCGCCTTGAGAGCCGAGAGCTTGTCGCGGCCGAGCTGGTCCAACAGTCGGGCAACGAGTTGCGCCTGTGGTCTCACTGAAGCGACGACTCCTAGGAGCGCTGGGCACCCTGACCAGTCGTCACTTGCGCCCACTAGGACCGGCGGAGGGTATATGGGAGCGTCTGGGTAGGTGCTCAACGGGAAAGTCTTCGCTGAGAGAGTGACAGAGATCCTGTAGGGCGGTCCGAGCTTGAACAGGCGCGACGGCGACGAGGATGGCTGAAGCAGCAAGACCAGGGTGAGGACGACGGCAAGAGAGCAAGCGATTGCGGAGACGGCGCGTGCGAACTTGCGCTGGCGCCGAAGTCGTCCTGCCCGACTGACGACTGCGTGGCGAGTTTCGTCTGTTGGTCGGGGCGGATCCGGGTCGAGCAGATGCTGGAACTTCATCGAAACTCCTTTTCGGTTTCTCGAACGGGTGTGAGCAGTCGCCGAAGGGTCGCAAGTCCTCGGCTGGCATGTGACTTCACAGTGCCGACCGAACAACCGAGGGCAGCGGCGACTTCGGACTCGGGGAGATCGCAGACGTAGCGGAGCACGACCACGCGGCGTTGGCGGCGTGGCAGCTCGAAGAGGGCGCGTTGGAGATCGACTCTGTCGGGATTCTCCTCGGCGCTTTCCGGCCTTGGGAGAATGCGCCTTGCCAACTTCTCCCTGCGCAAGCTGTCGATCGCGAGGTTGGTCACGACACGAAGTGCGAACGGGGTGGCATAGTCAGCCACTTTGTCCCAGCGCAGGTAGGTGCGGGCGAGCGCTTCCAGCGCAAGGTCCTCGGCCTCAGTCCGTTGTCCGAGGATCACGAACGCGGTGTCGTACGCACGCCGATGGAGTTCGGGGAACTCTGTTTCGAAGTCCGGCCGAATCTGTTCCATCTATGAGTAAACGAAGTACAGCACAAGAAGGTTGACACGAGGTTTGATGCGAGTGTCGCGATTGCCATGGCTGGCCGAAGGCCGCCCCGCGTAGCCCCGTCCTATTACCGGGCCCTACGCGGCCACTTGGGCGATCGTGGGCGCTCTGTGCCTGTCGTGTGGCCTCTCTGCGCGGCCGGTTCGCGCGCCGGGCGGCCCCACGAAGGCGTGACGGATTGGGTGGTTCGCGCCGGAGGGCCGGCGTCGCGGATCTCCGACTGGCAATAGGGTTCACGTCGAAGCGATGGAGTTCCCTCCACCGTGTTGCCACGGGCATGTCGGTGAACACCGATCCCTGCCGATTCCGGGGCGGAGCTGTTACCAGGTCGGCCCGTCATTCTGTGCGTCCAGGTGCCAGCGACATGGGTCAGTCTCGCAAGCATCACTCGAACCGCCGTAACGGACATCCGAATCGGCTCGGGTTGGCTGCTGGATGGTTGCGTGAGCCTTTCCGCTTGCCGTAATCGAAGTCCTCGGGACCGCCGACCTCAACGCCGGCTGTGTGCCTCTTTCGCCGGTTGATCAGCGTCATCGACGTGCATGTCAGTCGGTCCAATCATCACTTCCGCCGCCGTGTCAACCCGAGCAAGGTGGATCGTGAGGTCATCTCGGTGCGCGAACTTCCCGGTAGTGCCGGCTCATCTCGGGCGAGCAGGGCCTGTAGCGCAGCGAGGACCGGTAACCAAGTGTTCTCGGCCTCCTCGTCGTTGTCCGCGTATCCGATCTCGTCGACCTGCAGTCGTATCGTGGAGCCGCCCCGGCAAGGGCGAATCTGCCAGGTGAGGTAGACGGGTGGGTCCTCAGGGCCGGACTGCACAAGGTAGGACAGCCGGCAAAGTGGCTGGACGTGCAGCACTCGGCCCGTCAGCGAGGAATAGACGGCCGTCGGGGACTGCGCGGTCCGGAAGTGGATGGGTGCATCTGCCTCCCACGACGAGTGAGTGACCAACCCATACACGTAGCTGCCGGTCTCATGGGTTCCGGTCAGTACAGCCCAGACTCTGGCCGGGTTGGCCGCAGTGAAGCACACGAAGCTCTGAGTTCCCATTGGTGCGGCGTTCATGTGGCGCCTCCGTTGGCTGGGCGTTGAGGTGCCGCCAGGCCGGGGGCCGACTTGCGCGGATGGGCAGAAGCTGGCTTCGTCGCCGAGCACATTGGGGCACAGCGTCCGACCATCGTCCGAGATCGTCGGCCCGCCCGCCAGCGTCTCCGCCCTTGACTTTGCATCATGCGAATCAGAGCGGGCGGCCGGTGAGCGTGGCGAAACGGTCGATGGCGGCGGCGCGGCCGGTTGCGGTTATTGAGGCCCAGAGAAGCCGTCAGCGTCGGAACTCTGGGGAGACGGCCATCTGGCTCGTGGCCAGGGCCATGTCGACAGCAATGGGGTCGATCGCGATCGGCAGGCCTCCTGATCTGGCCAGATCCCAGGAGTGAACAACATGGCCGGCGGCGGCCTCGGCCACCCCGAGATCTCGTCTCGGGCTGTGCACGAGCGCCCCACCCCACAGGCGACGACTGAGCTCACGGACTGCAGCGGTGGCCCACAGGCCCTCGGGGCGATGTTGACGCGAATGGCGAACCTTGCGCACAAGACGCCCCCGTTCGGCAGCGGTCATTGCATCGGCGCGGTGTTCCTCGGCGAGTTGCAGCATGTACATGGACGACTCCTCTCTTGGTCGGAGTCGGCAGTTGGGCCGCTCGGACTGATCCCCGCACTTTCCCCTGGGGACGACCTAGGAAGTAGGCCCCGCAAACGCCATTGAACAAGTCAAACTCAATGTAATCATTCAGGTCCCGAGGGAGCCCTGACCGCGTCCTCGCGATGACCATCGGGACCCGCGAACGCGGTGGGTCGGAAAGAATTTTCTCCACAACGCCACTACCAGCGCGTTTGTCCTGGTC
>Ga0182017_10000498_pt1 | contig 30895 bp, 23 predicted proteins | sample 712E3DmetaG_FD_120492 | JGI IMG/M metagenome (GOLD analysis project Ga0182017, IMG submission 120492) | Permafrost microbial communities from Stordalen Mire, Sweden - 712E3D metaG | ecosystem: Environmental > Terrestrial > Soil > Wetlands > Permafrost | place: Sweden: Stordalen | collected... | reverse complement strand
TTAGTGTTTTTATATGAGATAAGGCTCATGAGCAGGTTATAGAAATAGATGGCTTTCCCGCTTTTCCCTTTATCTTTCTGGACATTTGTTCTCTTCACAACAACCGATTCAAATCCAAGTCCCGCAATATTTATAAAGAATCTTTGGCATTTCTCCGTGCCATTAAAATAGTTGATCCGGCCAATATCATGCAACATTGTTTTTTCTTCCTGAATTATATCTATAGCCTTTTGATAGTTCAAAGGAATTCCAAACATTCTTCCCCAGTCATTTCCTGTACCGACCGGTATCAGACCTAGTATTATATCTTTTGTTGGGCATATTGTCTGGATGAAAGCCCCGTTTACTATCTCATTTAGGGTCCCGTCTCCGCCAACGCAAAGAATTTTTCGATACCCGGAAGCAATAGCTTCCTGTGAAACGTTAATTGCATCTCCTTTTCTATCAGTGAAATACTCAGACCAGATTAGTTCATGCTTTTTAAGATTGGATGAAATCTGCACCCAGTCTTTTCTACCTTTCCCGTTTCCGGCATTAGGATTTACTATCACAAACCATTTATGCTTTTCGGGATGCTCATTCATCTTTTTAGTATTTAATAGGATAACAAAGATGTGAATTTATCGGATAAATTGGAATAAAGTAGATAAATAGCACTTTCCTGATGTTAATAAAGTGTTGAAAACCCCAAAAAAAATGTTTACAATTACAGCAATGTCCGCCCGTTGTGATGGTTCATAAATAGTAAATTTGAAACTCAAAATTATTAATTTAAAATTATTGAAAACTGATGGGAAGGATTATTGCATTGGCGAATCAGAAAGGTGGGGTAGGGAAGACAACGACAACAATCAATCTTGCAGCTAGTCTTGCGGCTCTCGAGAAAAAAGTCCTTATTGTAGATGCCGATCCTCAGGCAAATTCGACATCGGGAATTGGAATTGATCCGCGACATATATCCTGCACACTTTATGATTGTCTCATTGATGGGAAAGACCCTAAAGATGCGCTTGTAAAATGTGAAGTGGAAAATCTTATGGTCATACCGTCAAATATCGACCTGGTAGGCGCAGAAATTGAGATGCTTGAGAGACCTGAAAGAGAAAAAGTCCTTAAGAAAGTATTAAGTGCAGTTGCAGATGATTATGATTATGTATTGATAGACTGTTCTCCCTCACTTGGACTGCTGACAGTCAATGCTCTGACAGCATCAAATTCAGTTATAATACCTGTTCAGTGTGAATATTTTGCCCTTGAGGGTCTGGGCAAGTTGCTGAATACTATTAAGATAATACAAAATAACCTTAATCCGGAACTTGAGATTGAAGGTTTCCTTCTTACAATGTTTGACTCAAGATTGAGGTTATCAAACCAGGTAGCTGATGAAGTTAACAAACATTTTCAGCAGATGGTTTTTAAAACCATTATTCAGAGAAATGTAAAACTTTCTGAAGCACCTAGTTTCGGACAGCCTGCAATACTTTATGATGCAGAATCAAGAGGTACAGTTAATTATCTAAATCTTGCAAGGGAACTGATAGAAAAATATGAAATTAAAAGTGGCCAGGTTTAATCATTTAACTGAAAAGTAAAGTGGATATGACTAAAAAAAATGCCCTGGGAAGAGGATTGGGCGCTCTGATTGAAGGAGTTGAAAAAGAGGTACTTGAGAAAAAAGTGGAAGCTAATCTACAGATTGCAATCGAATCAATCGAAGCCAATCCGTTTCAGCCAAGAACCCGCTTTGATGAACAGGCTCTTGAAGAACTTGCCTCTTCCATAAAACAGCTTGGAATTGTACAACCACTTACAGTCAGAGAAACTGGTAGTGGCAGGTTTCAGCTAATCGCTGGAGAAAGAAGACTCAGAGCGGCAAAAATTGCTGGTCTGACACATGTACCTGCATTTATCAGGACTGCCGATGATCAGGCTATGCTGGAGTTAGCACTTGTTGAAAACATCCAGCGTGAAGATCTTGATGCTGTTGAAGTTGCTATAAGTTACCAAAGGCTAATTGAGGAATGTAAACTTACGCAGGAACAGCTTAGCGAGAGGGTTGGAAAACAGAGATCTACAGTTGCTAATTACCTCCGACTTTTAAAGCTGCCTGCTGAAATTCAGCTCGGAATAAAGAACAAGCATCTCACAATGGGACATGCCAGAACCCTCGTAAATATTGAAGATCCTAAAAAACAGATAAAGGTTTACTATAAGATCATTGATGACGACCTTTCAGTACGTGGTGCAGAAGAACTTGTCAGGTCTCTGCAGACTGAAAACTCTAAAGACCCCTCTAAAGTTGAGAAAAAGAAAAGACTGAATGAAGATTTTACCCAGCTTTCAAACCATCTTGAAAAACTATTTTCCTCAAAAGTAAATTTTCGTATTAACGAAAAAGGGAAAGGTAAAATAGTTATCCAGTTCGACAGCCCTGACGATATGGAGCGCATTTTGGGAGTATTAGACAGACTGAACTCTTAAAATAATTATCTTTATCACGCCGTTTTATTTTTAACAGCAAATAAATGCTGTTTTGTAATTATTTTGAAAGCAGGGAAATATATAATAATTATCGTATTGCTTCAGGCTCTGTTATATCAGCATGTTGTAACAGCACAGGATACTACTATCGTTACCAAAAAAAACAAAAAAACCGTGCAATTTATTCCGATGAAAGCAACTATGCTATCGGCAGTCTTGCCTGGATTCGGGCAGATCTATAACAGAAAATACTGGAAAATTCCCCTTGTATATGCCGGATTCGGAGCATTAGGATATAGCGTCGGTTTTAATGCGACTTATTATAACAAGTACGTCAAAGCATACCAGGATTTTACAGATAAAATTCCACAGACTGCTAGTTATCTGAAGTTAATAAGGAGCATGCCTCCATCAAGTTACGACCCTGTTCTTTTTCCCGATACATATAATGTTTCAAATGAACAATGGGTAAAGGACGGACTTCTGCGACAGGTTGATTATTTCAAGAAATACCGTGATCTTTCTATAATCGGGATCGCTGGTTGGTACCTTGTTTCTATTCTGGATGCTAATGTTGATGCGAGTTTGTCAGATTATGATATAAGTGAGAATATTAACCTTACCTTTGCGCCAATGCAGGTGCCATGTTATTATTTCACAGGTGTCGGAATGAGCATAAGTTTAAAAATTAATTTCTAAAAAAGACTGAGGATAATGAGAGTAAAAACTATACTGTTCCTGATCCTGATCATTTTAACTGTATCAAATATAAATGCTTCTGTTCTAAACGACACGATAATAATAAAATCTGATGATAATATTGAAAGAATAGGCATCGACCTCGACAGTCTTGTCAACTCTTGGTATGTCAGGCTGGCACTTAAAGCCAAACCGCCTGCCCTTCCCGAAGATTCTTCAATTATTGAATTTTCTGATTCAGTCTGTGTCCAGCAGCTTGGTAAAATAAACTCAATAATAAATCTTACATATAACAACATCATAAAAAGTCATATTCATTATTATGCGGTTACCAAAAGAGATGACTTCAGGGCAGTACTAGGCCTGATGAATTATTATTTCCCTATGATTGAGGATATTTTTGATTCATATGGGTTGCCAGCCGAACTAAAATATATGGCTATTATTGAATCTGCACTTAACCCAAATTCGGTTTCCAGGGTAGGAGCAACAGGGATGTGGCAGTTTATGTACAGTACAGGAAGACTTTACGGTTTAACAATAAACTCGATAGTTGATGAAAGAAGAGACCCGATAAAGGCCACACATGCGGCTGCAAGATATCTAAAGGATATGTACGATATTTATCATGATTGGATATTGGTCATTGCAGCTTATAACTGCGGCCCAGGGAATGTTGATAAAGCAATCAGACGATCAGGGAACAGGAGGGATTACTGGGATATCTATTACAGGTTACCACGTGAAACCAGAGGCTATATACCTCAATTCGTTGCGGCAACATATGCTGTCACCTATTACAAAGAACTCAATATTCAACCATTGGCTCTCGACATGCCGTTGACCACAGATACACTTATGGTAAACTATGATATTCATCTTTCGCAGATATCCGAGGTTATGAATATATCAATGGGGGAATTACGAGCACTCAATCCTCAGTACAGAACCGGCCTGATCCCTGGAAGCAACAGGCCACAGTCCCTTAGGTTGCCAATGAACTACCTTGCCAGTTTTATTGATTTAAGTGATTCCATAAGGAGACATAAATCAAATATTTACCTTAATAAAGCTAACCTTACAGCCAATCCTTCCCGATCAACCTATCTGCCTCCTGATGTCAAAGGCAAAACCAAAATATATTACATAGTAAAAGATGGTGATAACCTTGGGTTCATTGCTGATTGGTTCAGAGTAGGGCTTTCTGACCTGAGATATTGGAATGATATTTATAGCAACACAATCAGAGTCGGGCAAAGACTTACCCTGTTTGTCGATCCCTCAAAAACCGATTACTTTTCGAAGATCAACTCAATGACGTTTGCTGATAAACAAGCTTTAAATGGAAAGAGCATTAATCCAAATCCTCAGTCCACAATAATAAGTTCAGGTTTAGATTCAGACTCAGAATATGTTACTTACATTGTTCAGGATGGGGATACGATTTGGGATATTGTAAAAAAATTCGATAGTGTTTCTACTTCGGAAGTACTTGCTTTAAACAATATTTCAGATCCGGGTAAGATACAGGTTGGGCAAAAGCTTAAGATAAAGAAGAAGAGCTGATCCTTTAGCTTCATATGCGCCCTTTTAGATCATTTTTACTATTACTGATCTTTTTGATCTGTTTTACAGGTCTCTATTTTATTATACCGGGAAAATTACGATTACCTGGCATAAACGTCTTCGTTTCAAAGAACCTTACTGATGCACTATTACAAAAGGATGCAGCTTCGTCACAGCCGCTTAAATTGGCTTCCCCGGGTATTAATACTACTAGTTTTGAACGTACTGAAATATCAGTACCTGATACATCAATAATTTCAGATAAGACTTCGACTTCGATTGCGACGGTTATCGATTCAATTCAATTATCAAAAGGGCAGGTTAGAATAATGTATTATGGTGATTCTCAGATTGAAGGAGACAGGATCACCTCATATCTCCGGCAATCCCTGAGAAAAGGAAGAAATGGGACCGGCCCGGGTCTGTTCCTCCCTCTCATGCCAGTCATGTATTCCAATTCACTTTTCATCAGGTCATCTTCAAACTGGGAGAGGTACAATTACCTTTCATATAAAAATGGTGAAATAGAGAATTGCGACTTTGGTCCTTTTATGACGCTCTGCAGATATCTGCCATCAGGATACAGATCAGATGTGCCGGTAAAAGCCACAATAAGAATTGTCCCGTCAAAATCTGCTGACAGCGCTTCTGCAGTGTATGAAAATCTTCGAATTTTTTACAAAAACACACAAGCTGCTGTAAATATTAAAGTCAATGATGAAGATAAATTGATATTCCAGGATACTCTGAAAGTCGCATCAGGTACGAAAGAACTGGCAATAAAACTTAGCAATCCCAATGACATAAGGATTGAATTTGAAGGAAATGTCAGTCCGGACATCTATGGCATCAGTATTGAAAGTGAAAAAGGAGTAGTGGTCGACAATATAGCACAAAGAGGAAGTGCCGGACTTGAATTCACAATGGTCGGTAAAGAAAATCTGAAAGAAATATTCGGGAAGCTTAAGCCCGACCTGTTTATTCTGCAGTATGGTCTAAATGTTGTCAGAAACGTCAGGGATGACTACACTTACTATGAAAACGGACTTCTTCGTCAGATCCTGCTTTTAAAAGAGATATGCCCTCGATCTCCCGTTCTGGTCATCAGTCTGACAGATATGGCTTTCAAGGATGGAGATAGTATTAAATCCTTTCCTAACATTGCTAAAATCAGGAATTCTCAAAAGAAAGCAACAGAAAGAGCCGGTGAAGTTTTCTGGGATTCCTATGATGCTATGGGAGGAAAATCCTCATCCATAAAATGGGCTGAAACCAAACCGCCCCTGGTCCAGAAAGACTTTATTCATTTTACCAATCCTGGAGCCGATACAATTTCAAAAATGCTGTTTCAGGCAATGTTCTCACCACCGGCGAATAGATCGGTTGCCAAAGCAGATAAAATGCCAATTAATGATTCACTTAAAAAAGAGGGAGGAACTGACCTCATTCAGAAAATTCAAAATCCGGGGAAATCATTTCTAAAAATTCTGATAACAGATGTTTTCAGCTATGAACCGGACAACCCGTTAATTTTTACATCACCTGCATTCTGGGTATTCTTTTTGTTAGTTCTTGGCGGTTATAGTCTGTTTTACAGGAAACTGGTTATCCGAAATGTGTACCTGTTCCTGATCAGCCTTTTTTTCTATTTTAAAACAGGTGGATTGTTCCTGTTACTGCTGATTTTTGTGACCTTAGTCGATTATTCATGCGGACTGCTTATAAATGGAGCAGGGAAAAAACTGACCCGAAAATTATATTTGCTTTTAAGCCTTATTTCAAATCTGGGACTTCTTGCTTATTTCAAATATGCAGGATTTATAATTGAATCAATTAATAAACTCTTCGGAAGTGACCTGAAAGTATATGATATGCTTTCAGCATTCTCCAATTCCAAACTTGGTACATCATTCGATATCAGTTATATAATACTTCCTGTTGGAATATCATTCTTTACTTTTCAGTCACTGAGCTACACGATTGACGTTTACAGAAGAAAGATGAAACCTGTGAAAAATATTATTGATTTTGGCTTCTATGTATCTTTCTTTCCACATCTGGTCGCGGGGCCGATTGTGAGAGCTTCAGTCTTCATGCCTCAGATTTATCAGGAATTCCACCTTACTAAACGAGAGTTCAGCCATGCTTTATTCATGATCTCTAAGGGTCTGATCAAAAAGATCATAATCTCAAATTTCATTGCAATTAACTTTGTTGACAGGGTATTTGACGCCCCGGCGCTCTATTCCGGTTTCGAAAACCTGGCAGCAATCTACGGCTACGGTTTGCAGATCTATTGTGATTTTTCAGGATACACTGACATTGCCATTGGCATAGCTCTCATAATTGGTTTCAGGCTGCCGATAAACTTCAACTCTCCCTATAAAGCGACAAGTATTACCGATTTCTGGAAAAGATGGCATATTTCACTTTCTCAATGGCTTAAAGATTATTTATATATATCTCTCGGTGGAAACAGGAAAGGAAAGATACGTACTTATATAAACCTGATGCTCACGATGCTGCTGGGTGGGTTGTGGCATGGAGCCTCCTTGCGGTTTGTCATCTGGGGGGCATTGCATGGTATCGGACTTATTTTTAATAAGATATGGAATTCTATTTTTGGATTCGGATCCGGCAGGGGACAATTCAGGAGGATATTGTCCATCTTTTTCACGTTCCAGTTTGTTAGTTTCTGCTGGATCTTTTTCAGAGCAGAAAGTATGAATAATGTCTTATTGATGTTCAGGCAGATAGGTCAGAATTTTTCTCCCGGATCTTATTCTTCTCTTATTCCGGTTTATGGCAACATTTTTATACTTATGGCATTGGGGTATATAATTCATTTTCTTCCGGAAAGGGTAAAAGAATCATATCGTGGAATCTTTATCAGGATACCGCTGATTGCCCAGTTCACGGTTATTATGTTGATAGCTGTTATGTTATATCAGATGAGGACGACCGACATTCTGCCGTTTATCTATTTTAGGTTTTAATAAAAGAATATACCTATTATTTATAAACCAGTTATTAGAAAACTCATTTTCATATCCTTTTATTTTGATTGTTTTGGCCTCATCCCCCATCCCCTTCTCCCATGAGAGAAGGGGCGTATTATCCATATTATCAATGTTTTAAGTCCCTCTCCCTTGGGAGAGGGATATAGGGAGAGGTGAATATCAAAAAGTGAAACAGGATAATGTAATCTTATAAACACAGTGAATTAAAGGTAAGTATTATCAACTTGTTCTCCTTTTGTAAATGGAGCGATTGCCCTTTTATAAATTCCCTGAGTATAGGCTATTGCCATACCATAATTTGTTACAGGTACACCGGCTTTAATCGCGGGGATTAACCTGTTATGAAGTTGTTTCCTGGTAATCATGCAACTACCGCATTGAATAACAAGTGAGTAATCGGTAATTGGCCTTGGCAATGCATCTAATCCTGCAACAACATCATAGTCAAGGTTTTTACCAGTAAAGTTAGATATCCATCTTGGTATTTTTGTTCTTCCTATATCATCACAGGCAACATGATGCGTACATGATTCAAGCAGTAGAACTCTGTTACCATCTTTAAGTTCTGAGATCTTTGGAGTGCCTTTTAAATAACTATCAAAATCACCCTTGAACCGGGCAAGCATTATACTGAAACTTGTAAGGGGAATATCTGCAGGTATTGAAGCATCGGCTTTCACAAATACCTGGGAATCGGTAATTGCCAGGGCCGGCCTGATTTTGGTTTTTTTCAGGAAAGCATCGACTTCCCTCTCTTTAAGGACAATGGCAACAGCATCATTATCAAGGATATCTCTTATTGCCTGCACCTGGGGAAGGATCAGGCGACCAGCCGGTGCTTCTACATCAATAGGTGTGATAAGAATAACGATGTCGCCGTACTTAATAAGATCACCCAGCAAAGATGTAGTCTTGTATGAAAGTTCAGGTACAGTCTCCCTGATCAGGCCTATAAGTTGCTCATAATTTCTTTTGTCAAGTGAAGAGAATTCAAAAGGGTATTGTCCTGTAATGGAATAAACATATCTTCTAAACTCAGCGGTTGGCACCTCAATGTCAGACTTGTTATGTATTACTAAATATGGTATATCGTGATTCGTAAACTCCTTAATAAGATTATCTTCATATTCTCCCCATGAGTTGTATGTCACCAGGAGAAGGGCAAGGTCTACAATTTCAATAGTTCTGATGGAACGCTCAACTCTTTTCTTACCTAGTTCACCAGTATCATCTATACCAGCTGTATCGATCAGGATAACCGGGCCAAAACCAGTTATTTCAAATGATTTTTTTACTGGGTCGGTTGTTGTCCCGGCATGATCTGAAACTATTGCAATATCCTGCCCGGCAAGAGAATTAATCAGGCTGCTTTTTCCGCTATTGCGCCTTCCGTAAATACCGATATGTGGTTTCTGATCTTTACCTTTTGACATTCTCATGAAATATTTCACGCAAAATTAACAAATTAATCTGCAGATACATGATCCGATTCTTAAGGTAGAATATCAAAAAATGGATTTACGATCAGTCTTTCGAAACCAAAGGACACTGTCAAAGATTTTTTCTCTTTATCAGGATAATATCTTCATTCTCCTGAACGATAATGAATTCAATGTCTTTTCTGAAAGATTCTATATCTTCTTTTAACCTTTCAGAATCAATTGGATAAACACCTCTGGATCCTTTGAAAATAGCAATGTACTCAGCATCTTTGACCACGGGAAACTGGTATATTTTCTCTCTGTTACAAAGATGTGGTATAAGCGGGGAACTTGCTGACACGGCAACTTTTTCCGGAATTAGCTTTATCGTACCATATACTTTTTCAAGATCTAATCCTGAAGAATAATGTCCATTTTGCCAAAAAATGGTATTTGTTTTTTGATACCATGATGAGTTTCTTGTTAACATGGTTTTGATGTTAGAAGCACAAGTTGAAATCATAACTATGATCAGTACACCTTTAAGAACCTTTCTGTTTAGATCAAGTGATGCAAGGGAATCAATAAGGCAAAGACTGATTATTGGGACAAATTCAATGGAATAATGAAAATCAATTCCCCACAGGACCGGATCGTTGCTAAGCATTTTCTGAATATAAACAGGAATTAACATTATCAGGTAGTGTGGCTTATATAATAGAAATATCCCACCGGCAAGAAGTACCATTATATTAAATTCGGCTTTTATACCATGGCCAATTTCAGTCGAAGCAGAACTGGTAAAAATGAGTTTAATCGCATATCCGGGATATTTAATAATCGATGCTACAATTTCTGTAAATGAATTGCCCAGAAGTGAATACCGGAAAAAATGTGGAGTCTGCTGATTAAAATGTGGCATTAGAATCAGGATGACAATCAGGAAATAGGCTATTGAAACAACCATTAAGAACAAATGAAAATACAGGGACTTTAAATCATTAAGGTAATTTTTTGAGAACAGTTCATTGGTTATAAAACCCACCATAATAAATACCATCCATAGAGCCACATTCTCCTGGCAACTTATTATAAGTAAAAAGAGCAATAATGATACTGACACCTTTTTCTTTTTTAGGAAATAAACGAACCACGGAATTAACATTGCCCCAATGACATTATTGTGAAAATCAAACGAAAGCGCCGAATAAATTCCCCAGGTACTGAAAAAGCAAATAAGAATTAATAATGACATTTTTGGGGAATTTAACTTTCCAATTGAATACTGGTATATTCCGACACCGCCCAGGAGGATAGCAACTATTTGGATTATTAATAATGTATACGACCCAAATAAGAAGTAAAATGGTGTATATATTATTGTTATTGGAGAAAAATGAGTTCCCCAGAAACTTATGTCATAACCCTCCAACCCAAGTGTGAACCTGGGTTCCCTGAAATTTGACAATGAGTACAATGCATGGTTATAAACTCCAAGGTCTAATGCATAAGTGCGGAATAAATAATGATTTGCAATTGAAATAAGACTGAAGACTATCCCAAAAATCAGCAGAATGAAAAATAAGTTGGATGGATATCCGGATACCTTCTTTTCAACCGTTGCATAAGGCATTTTCCAAAACATTTAATGGGCAAGATCTTCAAATGAAAATCCCAATTTCATAAGATTGGCTGGTTTAAGAATGGTAGTTAGTCTCTCTTCATCTATGATTTTAAGAAGACTGTTGGCTTCAAAAATATTAATCTTCTTCTCCCTCATCAGGATGGCTAACTCGGCAGCTTTGTGGTACCCAACATGAGGGCTCAGGGCAGTTGTCACAGAAGGGCTGTTAATAAGAGCATTATAACCAGATTCTTCGTTCACGACAATCCCTGTAAAAAGATTATTCAATAATGCGTAATCAGATGATATTAAAAGATTTAGACTTTCAATTAATGCAAAACCAATAGTGGGAAGATATGCATTTAGTTCAAGGCAACCCTGTCCGCAAAGTGAACTGATCAAAACATCATTTGAATAGACTTTGTGTGCCGCTGAAATAATAAACTCGGGAATAACAGGATTTATCTTACCAGGCATAATTGAACTACCGACTTGTCTTTCAGGAATTGTTAACAATTTTTCTCCGGCAATATCGGATGATAAAATTCTTATATCACTTGCCATTTTTTCAAGATTGACAGCGTGAGCCTTTAATGTGGCATGTATCTCAACCCACCTGTCAAGATTAGACGTTGCGTCTGAAAGGTTCTCACTATGAGTAAGCTGAAGACCAGTCAGATTCCTTAATTCCGGAACGACTTCCATAATAAAATACCGAGGGACCGATAATCCCGTTCCAATAGCCCCTCCTCCAAGATTTATAACTTTAATTCTTTCAGAACATTTTGACACTCTCCACCAATCGCGTGACAATGCTTCGTTATATGCGCTGAAAAGAAGACCAAAAGATGAAGGAACTGCCTCCTGCATCTGGGTGTATCCCGGCCTTAGCTTTGTGCGGCTGCTTTTTTCATATTCTTCAACCTTCTGCCTAAGCTTGTTTATATTGTCTTCAAGCACCTGGAGCATTTTCATAACTGCTATTGTCAGTGCAGTGGGAACTACATCGTTGGTGGACTGGTATATATTAGCATGTTCGATGGGATCAATATAAGTGTATTTTTTACACTTATTCTCCAACTCATGCATAGCAACGTTCCCAATTATTTCATTGACGTTCATGTTTATGCTTGTTCCGGCTCCTCCCTGAACGGCCGGTACAATGAAATGTTCAAAATATTTTCCTTCTGCAACTTCAACAGCAGCATCAATCAGTGCATCAATAATTTTATTATCAATAATTTTTACGGGAATATTTTCACCAAACTTTTCAGAAGCTGCTTCTCGGAATTTCTTATAAGTTTTATAACATGCTAATTTTGTGACGCCAACTGTTTTGTACCATTCTACAGGGAATAAAATATCCACCGGGAAGTTTTCTTTTGCCCTCAGGGAATGAATTCCATATAATGCCTCCGCCGGTATCTGTTTTTCACCAAGGCTGTCTTTTTCTATCCTGTACATAAATAATTAGTTTTCTCTGTGGGTCTCTGTGAACTTCTTTGTGGTACTCTGTGTAAGTTCTTATTAGTTGCACAGAGTGGCGCAGAATACACACAGATAGCCACAGAGAATTAAACATTATTTCCGGAAACCGGACGGGCATAATCGATGACATCCTTGCCGGTAATTACATCCTTACAAAGAATAATAAGTCTCTCAAGAACATTCCTGAACTCCCTTATATTTCCTGTCCACTCGATCTTCTGTAATTCTTCAATGGCGTCATTTGAGATATTCTTTTTACTCATACCATATTCATTACAGATCAGTGAGTTAAAATGTTCAGCGAGTATAGGTATGTCATCCTGCCTTTCGTTGAGTGTAGGTACATATATCAGGATCACACTTAATCTGTGATAAAGGTCTTCGCGGAAGCTATTATTCTCGATCTCCTTCTTTATATTTTTATTAGTAGCTGTCACTACTCTGACATTTACATGAATATCCTTATCGGAACCCACTCTTGTGATTTTGTTCTCCTGAAGAGCTCTAAGAACTTTTGCCTGGGCTGACAGACTCATATCGCCAATCTCATCGAGGAAAAGAGTTCCTCCATTGGCTTGCTCAAATTTGCCAATGCGCTGTTTAATAGCAGAGGTAAATGATCCTTTCTCGTGGCCAAATAATTCACTCTCAATCAATTCAGAAGGTATTGCAGCACAATTCACCTCAACAAAAGGACCCTTAGCTCTGGTGCTTTTCTCATGGATCTGGTGGGCAACCAGCTCTTTTCCGGTACCATTCGCACCTGTTATTAGTACTCTGGCTTCAGTCGGGGCTACCTTATCGATCATGGATTTTACCAACCTGATGGGTTCAGATTCGCCAACGATCTCATACATCCGGCTGACTTTGTTTTTCAGTACCTGAGTCTGAGTAACAAGTCTCGACTTATCCATTGCATTTCTTATGGTGATCAGAAGTCTGTTCAGATCCAGGGGTTTTTCCAGAAAGTCGTATGCCCCTTTTTTGATCGCTTCAACAGCAGTATCAATATTCCCATGACCGGAAATCATTATAACCGGAATATCGGCGCTATTCTCATTTATTTTGAAGAGTACCTCAATCCCGTCCATCTTTGGCATTTTGATATCGCAAAGAACTACGTCGTAAGAATTAGCAGCAAAAAGATCCAGTCCGGTAGGGCCATCTTCGGCAAGATCTACCTGGTGATTCTCATATTCCAGTACCTCTTTTAAAGTATTCCGGATCGATTTCTCATCATCTATGACCAGAATCTTGGACATTAAAATACTTTTTACTTTTTGTTTTTATCTTATCAGCCACTGTATCTCAGCCACTTCCACATCTCTTTCCACGATGTTTTTTTACCATACATAAGAATTCCTGTACGATATATCTTAGCAGCCATCCAGACAAATGCACCGAAAGTGATAAGCATTATGAACATCGAGACGGCAATCTGCCAGTATGGTACATTGAATGGAATTCTTGCCATCATTACAATAGGAGAGGTGAGCGGTATCATCGAAAACCAGAATGAAAGAGAACTCTCAGGGTTCGTCATAGTTCCCATTGCAATCATAAGCCCAAGGATTATAGGAATAGTAACAGGAAGCATAAACTGTTGTGTTTCAGTTTCATTATCAACTGCAGATCCGATTGCCGCAAAAACTGAGGCGTAAAGAAGATACCCTGTTACAAAGTAGAATATAAAACATATAATAATTAACCCCCAGGGCTGATTCATTGCGTTCGAGAAAGTTTTTTGAAATTCAGGGGAAAAATTCATCGGTGAAGATGCAGGCTGGTTGTTTGCAGAAACCTGTGGAGTGTTATTCGACATAAGGTTTTGCGGCATATTCTGTATAATTTCCTGTTTTGTACTTTTTGGTACTACAGATGATTTAATGACGGTAACTATTGCCAGTGTAAGCAGAACCCATATCATAAACTGAGTTAGTCCAACAAGCGCTATACCTATGATCTTTCCCATCATCAACTGTATGGGCTTGACTGAAGAGATAATTACTTCAACTACTCTGCTGGTTTTTTCTTCAATAACACCTCTCATTACCTGGGCTCCAAACATAAAGACAAGCATATACATCATAAATCCGCCAATATAGGCAAGAGCCATTGCAACTCCTGTACTGGTCTGTTTGACAGCGCCGCTATCATCAATAATTTTAGTCGTTACAGAAACTTTGGTCTTGACATTTTTCATTATTTCATCGAGATTCTCGATTTTATAAGACAGCAGCTTTTGCCGTTCGATCTCCTTTTCCAGAGAGCTTTCAATGTGTTCCAGAAGACCAATAGGAGGCTGATTTTTTGATATAAGCTGAATTGCATCAGGTGTATGAATTATCTCCGGAGAAATATAAAGAATTCCATAATAACCTGCTTTTTCGAAAGTTTTTTTGAGGTCTTCGAGTTTTGTATTCTGCAGATATTCAAATTTTGCGTCCTTAAGATCCGGTATCACATTGGTAAAAAGAGGAGTACTCTCTTCAATTACAGCAATCTTCTTTAAATTCTTATCCTGGTTATTCATCACCAGTGCAGGGACAATAATAAGAGCTCCCATGAGAACAGGTGCAAGAAGGGTCATGATTATAAATGACTTTTTTCTTACTCTCGTAATATATTCTCTTCTAATTATGATAGATATCTTGTTCATAGTATGAAAGTTTCATGGTTATTTGGCAATATTTACTTTACGGGCTTCAACGACCCTTATAAATATCTCGTTCATTGATGGAAGAGATGGATTGAACGAAATTATCTTTCCTGACTTCATCATCGTCTGTAAAATGTCATTAGTAGTGATGCTGTCTTTGGTTTTCAGTCTCATTATACTCCTGCTATTTTCGTGATGATGTTGCAGAATGCTGTAATGGCTGTTATCCTCAACATTAACAGCTCCCTCAAATACAAGATTGTATTCATTTGCAGCCCAGGCTTTGCGGATCTCGTCAACCCGACCTTCAAGAATAGTTTTTGCCCTGTCAATCAATGTGATATTATCACAGAGCTCTTCAACAGAACCCATGTTATGAGTTGAGAAGATAATTGTAGCACCTCTTTCTCTCAGAAACAAAATTTCATTCTTTACTACATTAGTATTAAGGGGATCAAAACCTGTAAAAGGCTCATCGAAAATTATAAGTTTGGGTTCGTGTACTATTGTTGTAATGAACTGAACTTTCTGTGCCATTCCTTTTGAAAGTTCTTCGACTTTTTTGCCCCACCAGTCGACAATTTCAAGCTTCCTGAACCAGTACTTCAGCCTTTTCATTGCTTCAGCCCTGGATAGTCCTTTAAGCTGAGCGAGGTACAATGCCTGTTCACCTACTTTCATTTTTTTGTATAAGCCACGTTCCTCAGGAAGATATCCAATCATCTGAACATCAGAAGGAACAAGTTTCTTTCCATTCAGGTATAACTCACCGGAATCGGGACCAGTGATCTGGTTGATTATCCTGATAAGGGTTGTCTTTCCTGCCCCGTTTGGACCGAGAAGTCCGTAAATACATTGCTCAGGAACAGAGATGCTTACATTATCGAGAGCAAACTGAGTTCCGAATTGTTTGGTAATATTCTTAGCTTCAAAAAGTGCCATAAGGAATTTTTCTGTTAATTAGATTAGAGGGTAAATATAAATAATTCTTATGAACAAAAACCGCAATTAAATCAATAATAAATTCATTAACCGCAAAGATCACGAAGATTTTCTAAAAGTTGGCAAAGGACTGGGAAACAGTGTTTTACTTTGCGTGCTTTGCACCTGCTTAGCGTGCAATACGATTAAAACTGACTTTAGAAATGATTAAAAGTTCAAATAAGATTACTGGAAGTAGCTTCTCATTCTTTCGAAAAAGCCTTTATCATTTTTATCGGGTTTAGGGACAAAATCTTCTGAGTCCTTAAATTTTTCAATGATCTTAAGATCTTCTTTGCTCAGGCTTTTTGGTATCCAGACATTGACATTTACCAGCAGGTCGCCTTTTCCGTAGCCATTAACTTCGGGAAGTCCTTTGCCTCTTAACCTGAGTATTCTGCCTGGTTGAGTGCCAGGTTCAATCTTTATTTTAACATTGCTATCAACTGTAGGGACTTCCACATGTGTTCCGGTTATTGCATCGGGGATACTGATGAAAAGATTATAAATGAGATCATTTCCTTCTCTAATCAGTTCTTCATGTTCCTCTTCATCAATAACTACCAGAAGATCGCCATTTACTCCACCTCTTCGAGGGGCATTTCCTTTTCCGCCTAAGGTCATCTGCATTCCCTTTGCGACTCCTGCCGGAATATTTATTTTGATAATCTCCTCTTTTTCAACTATTCCTTCGCCATAGCAGGTTGTACATTTCTTTGTGATAATTTTCCCATCACCACCACAAGAGGGACAAACAGAGGTCGATTGCATCTGGCCAAGCATAGTATTTGTAACCCTGGTCACATGGCCCGATCCACGACATGTCGAACAGTTCGAATAACTTTTGGAATCATCAGCTCCGGTTCCATCGCAGGCCTCACAGACAGTATACTTGTTGACTTTTATTTTTTTCTCCGTACCTGAGGAAATCTCACTCAGGTTTAGTTTAACCTTAACTCTCAGGTTACTTCCTTTGTTAACCCTCCTTCCTTGCCTTGAACTTCCGAACCCTCCAAAACCACCGAATGCATCACCGAAAATATCTCCGAATGAAGAGAAAATATCTTCAACAGTCATTCCATGTCCACTGAAACCATTTCCGGAGTTTCCCATACCAGCATGCCCAAATCTGTCATACCTGGCTTTCTTTTCATCATTACTTAATACCTCATAGGCTTCAGCAGCTTCTTTAAATTTATCCTCAGCACTTTTATCTCCAGGATTCTTATCCGGATGAAATTTCAAAGCCTGCTTCCTGTAGGCTTTTTTTATTTCATCTTTTGAAGCACTCTTTGAAACACCCAGTATTTCGTAATAGTCTCTTTTTGTCGTCATCCGAACTTTAATTATTTTCCTGGCAGGATTGGCTTATTATTTAAACTGTACTTATTAAAATTGAATTATTTACAGATAGGTTTTATTCCCCAACAACAACTTTTGCATGTCTCATAACCTTGTCATGAAGATAGTATCCTTTTACAATAACATCAACGACTTTCCCTTTCATCGACTCGTCCTGTACCGGCACTTTTGTGACGGCATCATGAAGATCCACATTAAAATCTTTATTTAAAGCATCAATTTCCTTTATCCCATTTTGCTTTAGAAACTCTCTGAATTTATTGTAAATAAGGTCAATACCGCTTTTCATGGATGCACAGTCCGATCCGGTTTCAAGAAGTTTAATGGCCCTTTCGAAATCATCCATAACGGGAATAATGCGCATAAGAATATTCTCTCCGGCCTGTTTTGTGAGCTCAATTTTTTCCCTGAGAGTCCTTTTCCTATAGTTATCAAATTCGGCTGAAAGGCGCAGATATCTGTCCTGTATCTCTGCCAATTTTTCCTCAAACGGAACTTTCTCCTTAACTCCTTTGTCAGATGCGATTGAAGCCCCGGTCTCAACTTTCGAAGAATCAGCATTATCACTTACCTCTTGTAATTGTTCTGTACCGTCTCCGTTTCTGTCATTGAAACCTTGATCGTATTGCGATCTAATATCTTTATTATCAGTTATATCGTTAATAATATTTTGTTTTTTCTCCTTAACATGAGTTTTCTTTTTCTTTGTCATTTTTCACTGTTTTATTGTTAAGAAACACGATACTCTGCGTTTGTACACATTGATTTACAAATAACCTGCCAAGTACTTTGGATTGTCAATTTGACAGAGGGAGGAGAAGGGAGTAAATGGAGTATAGGCTTTAAAGGGTTTAGGAATTTAATAGTTGAAGAGTTGAAAAGTTGAAATTCTGAAACGGAGAATGGGGGGAAGGGAGATGGGGAGAAAATGAACTATGATTTTTATAAATCAGATTCTCTGTATGTCAGCTCCAAGGGCATTTAGTCTGACATCTATATTTTCATATCCCCTGTCTATTTGTTCAACATTGTGGATAATACTTTTTCCATCGGCTGACATAGCGGCTATCAGCAACGCGACTCCAGCCCTTATATCCGGCGAAGACATAGTTGTTCCTCTCAGTCTTATTTTTCTGTCATGACCGATAACTGTAGCCCTGTGTGGATCGCAGAGAATTATCTGGGCTCCCATATCTATCAGTTTATCGACAAAAAACAGCCGGCTTTCAAACATTTTCTGATGAATAAGTACAGCTCCTTTTGCCTGGGTAGCTGTAACAAGAAAGACACTCAGAAGGTCGGGAGTGAGACCAGGCCAGATAGCGTCTGCGATAGTCATGATGGAACCATCAATAAATGTCTCAATTTCATAATGTTCCTGTCTGGGAATATAGATATCATCCCCTCTTCTTTCAAGCGATATACCAAGTCTCTCGAAAGAGTCAGGTATTATGCCAAGGTTATCATATGAGACATTTTTAATTGTTATCTCAGACTCAGTCATGGCTGCCATTCCGATGAAAGAGCCGATCTCAATCATGTCAGGAAGTATGGAATGGATACATCCGCCTAGTTTTCCGACTCCATCAATAAATAAAAGGTTCGATCCTATTCCTTCAATTTTTGCTCCCATCGATACCAGCATTCTGCAAAGTTGTTGAACGTAGGGTTCGCAGGCTGCATTATAAATGGTTGTTCTGCCGTGGGCCATTACTGCAGCCATGATGATGTTTGCGGTACCGGTTACTGAGGCTTCATCAAGATGCAGGTAAGCTCCGGTAAGTGAAGCAGCTTCAATTGTAAAAAAAGAATCAAAAGCTTCATATTCAAATTTAGCTCCAAGTTTCTGAAAACCAATAAAATGTGTATCCAATCTCCTGCGGCCGATTTTATCGCCGCCAGGTTTGGGAATTAGCGCCTTCCCAAAACGTGCAAGAAGCGGGCCAACGATCATTATTGAACCACGAAGGCTCATGCTCTGGTCCCAGAATTCTTTTGTCGTCAGGTATCCGAGATTGATATTATCTGCCTGGAAAGTTGTGACAGACACAGATTCCTTATTGATTTTAACACCAAGGCAACCCAGCAATTCAATCAATTTGCTGACATCCCTGATATTCGGAATATTCCTGATTGTGACTTTTTCTGAAGTAAGAAGTACTGCACACAGAACCTGAAGTGCTTCATTTTTAGCGCCCTGTGGAGTAATCTCTCCTTTCAGTGATTTTCCTCCATGAACGATGAAAGTTCCCATTAATGTCTGCTGTAACCTTTTTTCTTACCGAACTGTTTATTCTGCTGCTTGCCATGTTGTTTATTGACCATAGGCTTCTTCTTAACCGGAGGTACCAGCTCCCTTGCTTCAAGTATTCTCACTCCCGGAGTTATTTTTAGTCTCCCTCGCGACAGTTGAAGAAGGTCTCCAATAATTACTTCATCCGGTACCTGCCCCCTGTTCCATGTAATATATGATTTCTTCATCTGATTTACTATCAGTGTAGTAAGGTATTCTTTTTCCTCGCCATCCTCTTTCTCAGCTGTAACGTCAATCATCATTTCAATAATACGTCCATAATGAAGAAATCGGATTGGGCCGAGCTTGTAGTCAACCTGTTTAGGTTTTTCAACGAATTTAGACGGTTCAGGAATCGGATAAGGTGAGTCAATATCAAGTTCAAAATTTGCAATAAGGGCCAGATGATCCCATAATTTATGCTTAAAATCGCCCACGTCCCTGATCTGAGGGTTAAGGTTTCCCATTATCTGAATAATAGTTTTGGCAGCACGGTTCCTTTCATCCCTGTCTTCTATGGTCTTAAGATGATCAACCATTTTCTGAACATTCCTTCCGTATTCCGGCAGTGCCATTCTTTTGCGCTGGGTATTGTAATCGTAGGTCATTCTTGATATTATTTACTGCAAATCTAATAATTAAAAGTCAATTACCGAAAGATTTGAATTCCATGAACCCGGTAGCTTAGATTCTTATAAATATTAATGATCGCAGTCAGTGAATTGTTAATTGCAGGTTATTAACTTTGATTTTTAAAAATTTACCACTGGCTATGAAATCATTCATATCATTCCTGACCATTTTCTTTGTTACTGTTGTTCTTTCATCAAAAGATAGTTATAAAATCAATCCATTAATAGATGTGGTTCATTATGAGTTTAATATCAATGTGAACGACTCCGATAATGTAATTGCCGGAAACGCCAGAATAACTTTGAAATTCAATGGTTCAGTTTCATCATTTGAACTTGACCTGAAAAATGTTGATTCTACCGGCAAAGGGATGACGATAAAATCAATAACCTGCTCAGGTGGTAATATTAAATGGAATCATAGAAATAATAAGGTAAATATAACCCTGGATTCACCGGTTTTTGCCGGTTCACTTGGTGAATTTACCCTTATTTATTCAGGAATTCCTGCTGATGGTTTAATAATTTCAAAAAATAAATTTGGCAACCGGACTTTTTTTGCAGATCACTGGCCTGACAGGGCAAGGAACTATCTGCCCTGTGTTGACAATCCCGCAGACAAGGCAACAGTTGATTTTATCATCATCTCCCCCAGACGTTATGAAGTCGTAGCCAGTGGTTATCTGGTTGAACAGAGTGACCTGCCAGACGGAACCAAAATCACTCATTGGAAGGAGGATGTTCCCCTGCCGACAAAAGTAATGACATTTGGAGCTGCATCATTTGCTATTCAACTTGCCGGGAATGTGAACGGGATACCTGTCTGGACATGGGTTTATCCGGAAAACAGGAAAGAGGGATTTTCTGATTATTCAATTGCTTTAAAGCCATTGGCATTCTACACAAAGCTCATTGGACCCTATTCTTATGAAAAGCTTGCAAACGTTCAATCTAAGACCATTTTCGGCGGTCTTGAAAATGCCGGTTGTATATTCTATTCTGAAAATTCCGTGACAGGGCAAGGGAATGCGGAAGGTCTTATGGCTCATGAAATTGCACATCAATGGTTTGGAAATTCTGTAACTGAGGCAGATTGGCACCATATATGGCTGAGTGAAGGATTTGCCACTTATCTTACATCTGTCTATATGGAGAAGACGTATGGTAAGGAAAAACTGAATGAAAGTATGAAATCTGCCCGCGACAGAGTTCTTAGATCGTTTGAAAGGTCACCTGGGCCGGTAATTGATACAACAATAACTGATCTGATGAAATTATTAAGTGCAAATTCTTATCAGAAAGGAGCCTGGGTTCTTCATATGCTCAGGCAGAACATCGGTGATGAATCCTTCTGGAAAGGTATGCGATCATTTTATGAACGGTTCAGGAATAGTAATGCTTTAACGTCCGATTTTGAAAAGGTTATGGAAGAGGTGAGTGGAAAGAATCTTGAAAAGTTCTTTCATCAATGGCTTTATGTTGCCGGACAGCCTGACCTTAAGATCACCAAACAGACTGGAAATAAAAGTGGGTTTATTGATATATTTATTGAGCAACAGCAGAATAATACCTTCACTTTTAACCTTGAAATATCAGTTAAAGACTCGGCAGGAACAAGGATAGAAAAAGTTGCTATAAGTGATAAAATAACCAGGTTGAGTGTCAAAGGTAATCCGGACTCTGAAATTGTTCCTGATCCTGATATAAAACTGTTATTCAGGACTGTACAAAACTAGTGTTATGTAAAATTTACTTTGACAAATTATTGCTAAGAATATATTATAACCTTTCCTATTTCTTTATTGCGGATTGCGGTCCCGATATCTATCGGGATGAGATTGCGGAATAAAAGCCAGAAGAAGCAAGCAAAATAAAAATTCACAATAATCCGAAATCCGCATTCCGAACCGAGCCAAAGGCGAGCTCGGCGAAGCCAAATCCGAAATGATCATAATTACGACATAATAAATTTAACTTGACACTAGTTTCATGTTTTCTTCTGATCAAAAAACTGCATTAACTCTTCAGGAGGGTTTCTCATTGCCAGTGTGTTGGCGCCAAAATCACGGAAAACGTATCCGTTAATTTTGAGATGGTTAGAACATTCTTCTTTAACAGCATGTGAAAGAAGAAGATTTTCAAAGACAATAACAGTTGGTCTGGTTAAACCTATATTGAACATCTTAATAATTTCAAAATCATATCCTTCAGTGTCAATCTGAAGCCAGTCAATCCTTTCAATTCCCCCTATTTTAAGAAGTGTCGCGGCGGAAATGCATTTAACACTTTCTTCTGCAATAAAGTCATCTTTATTTTCAGGGAGAAAGCAACCCTCTTTTTTCGCATGTATTTCAATATATCCTGATTTAACAGTTTCCTCCAGTATTTTCCTGTCAAAACTTGCAAGACCTGTTGCCCACCTTGAATTGGAGACGGAGATCTTATAAATTGGTCTGAATCCATCCTCTTTATCCAGCGCGGAGTTGACTACAGTTATACCTTGTGTTTTCCTGTGCAGAGGTTCAAGATATTTCTGGAAAACGTATTTCTGGGGTTCAAGGAGCACTCCCTGCCAGTGATCTCTCTTGATAAATTTATGTAAAGGATCATTATTTATCCCATCGTTTGCCCCGATCTGAACAACTATCACAATTTCCCGGGATTTTGAAAACCGGCTTGTGAAATCATCAAGCGAGCCTTTTTCAGGTTTATAAAACACATTATAATAAAGTGTGAATAATACACTATTCCTTGCACTCAAGTTGAATATAATCCCTTTATAAAACGTCTTAACTTTTGATCTTAAATTCATGGTTTACAATCCTATCTTTTCACTTCTTCTTTCAAATATTACTGTGTCCCGCCATTTCCCGTCAATCTGGCTAATCCTTTCCCTGGTCCCTATAATCCTGAATCCGAATTTCTTATGGAGCCTGACTGAAGCCTGGTTTTCAGGGAAGATAACAGAGAAGAGTGTCCAGATGCCATTTGATTCAGATGAGGCAATAACTTTTTCCATTAATATTGATCCAAGCCCCTTACTTGTATCTATCACGTCAATATAGATACTTACTTCTGCAACTCCTTTGTATGCATCTCTTTTTGATACAGGAGATAATGCAACCCATCCGGAAATTTTATTTTTTATCTCAATAACGAATCGTGAATGTTTAATGTGTCTTTTATCAAATTCTTCCCAGGGCGGAATATCTGTTTCGAAAGTAGCCATTTTTGTATCTATCCCCATTTTATATATTTCCAGCACTCTTTCTGAATCAGAGTCTATCATTTCCCTTAAAATCACTTTATCTGAAGAAGTTGAATTGACCATAATATTATTTGGAACCATTCTATTTCAGTTTCATCAAAAGTGATTTATACTTTTCATCATTTCGGATATTATAAAAGGATGGCTCCATTTCAATAGTCTTCCTGGAATTTAATCCATGCTCATATGCTCTATTCAATGCATCAATTGCTTCCTGCTTTTTATCTGAACCTGCCAGAGCCCGGGCAAGGTTAAAATAGTTATTCTTATTTTCGCTATCCGACCAGGTACAAACTGTGAAAAGGAATCCTGAAATATCGTACTTCTTCTGTCGGAAAAATGAAGTACCCTGTTCTGAGCATAGAATTGAAATGAAATTCAATAACCTGGAGGCCATCTGACTTTTTCGCGGATTACCATTATCCTTCATCATTACAAGTGATCCAATCTCTTTTCTCCACCAGGCAGCAGTAGAATCGGGCACAGAACCTGAAGAGAGAACTTTCCCTAACACCGACATATAATTCTCATTTCTTACTTTTTCCAGGGAAGCAATATTGTTCCATTCCCGGCTTGACTCCTTATAGTCTTTTGACTGTTCAATTACTGTAAGGGATCTTGTTAAATCACGTGCAACCGGTTCGCCTGAAAAATCTCTGATCGCGTACCGTAAATATCTTGCTGCATCGTACTGGTTTCCTGCTGTTACCAGATTATTTACCAGAGTTTTTGTCTTTTTTGAACAGAATGAGAAATATGCTGTATCAACAGCTACTATTTTCTTTTTCATTGTCTGCAGGTTAATCCATTCAACAGCTTCCTGTAATATTTCAGGGGATGGCCACTGATGACCTCCATCGAAAGTCCTGAGATATGGAATAACCGAAGTTCTGTTATTAAAAAATGTCATCAGATCGAACATTTCCAGGTAGTTCATATCCCGGTTACCTGCAATTCCATAATAAACAAAGGAGGATTTTTCAGAGGGCATGAGGCTCTGATCATTTGGCAAACCGGCTCCGCAACCGATAACCCCTTCAATGAAATTATTCGATGATGCAAGGGCAAGTGCAAAACGGGACCCTCCTGAAAAACCTGCTGCACAGATCCGTCTCTCATTCAGTGCAAATCTATGTGCCAGGTCATTAAGCATGTAACCTGCTGCTGCGAAATTGTCATTCAAAGATCCATTTTTGGAGTTATTTGAGCAGGCAAGGATATAACCATCTTTCTCAGCGGCTTTCCTGAAAGCCTCTACTGCCGGAGTCCCCTGTCCCCCCGGATCAAAAATTAGCATTACCGGAAAAATTGCTTTTTCAGAATAAAAGGTTGGCAGATAAAGTGTATAGCTCTGATCAGGATGATTAAGACATTTGACTGTATCAATAATTTTGCCTTTTGAAAAACTCTGAGCTTCAATCCGATATAGCGACAGGATATTTATAATTAAATAAAGCGGAATTATTTTGTGAATATTTATCATAAAAGCATTATAAGTTTAGAGTGCCTGGAGTGACTAAAGTACTTAGAGTTAGATACTTAAAAATATATTGTATTATATTCACCATTCTTAAAAAACTTTAAGTACTTCAAACTTTAGGCACTCCAAACTTCAAACTTTTATTTCTGGTATAGGATGACGTTTATACTCTTTTGTTCTGTCAAAGAGGTATCTATATGTGATATAGTCTTTTGCCGGCACACCCCCGACTGCACTAAAAGTCTTCCTCATTTTTGGGTTAATATCTGCCACCCATGATAATTCAACTTCAGTGTACTGAGGTTTTTTCTCCAGAGCCTTCCTCCCGAACAACATGAAAGCTGATTCTATTCCACGATTTTGAAACTGTGGTATTACACCCATAATCAATCCTTTAGCCCTGGTTATTGTCTTGCGTTTCTTATAATAGATGAACTTAAGCATGTTAACCAGGTTCATCTTGCCATTGAGGTGTTTCAGAACCTGGTTAATATCCGGAAACATGACATAAATGGCAATTGGTCTTCCTTCGAAATATGCATACCAGATAAACTCCTCATCAATTATAGGTCTGGCTTTTTGCAGGGTCTGTTTTATATATTCCGGTTCGATTGGTTCGAAAAATGTTTTGAAAGTAGCCCAGGCTTTGTTATACACTTCCGCAAAATCCCCGGCATATTTTTCCTGTTCATTCCAGGTAAAATGTCTGAATTCATAACCAGGTCTGTTTGTGATCCATTGTGCTATTTTAATGTGCCTTTCCCCCATTGGTTTTGTAATATCTATGTGAAAGCCCTCCATTTTATAATATATGCAAAAACCATAATCTTCAAATAGTTTTTTGTAGTATGGCTGATTATATGGTACTTCAAAAGACGGGTGAGTAAATCCATTCACCAGGAGCCCCCAGTATTTATCTGTCTCACCAAAGTTAATAGGTCCATCCATGGCTTCCATTCCTTTTTCTTTAAGCCAGTTTCTGGCTGTATCAAATAGTAGTGATGCAGCATTCTGATCATCTATGCATTCAAAGTAACCAACCCCTCCTGTAGGTTGTTCATATGAGTTTGCAATTTTGTAATCAATAAATCCGGCAATTCTTCCGATAGGTTTGTCGTTTTCAAGAAGTATCCATCTTTCGAGTTCGCCATGTTTAAAATAGGCATTTTTATCCGGGTCGAATATTGCATTTATCTCATTATCAAGAGGGCAGACCCATGTTCTGTCGTTTTTGTAAATCATTCTTGCAGTGTCAAGAAACAGTTGTCTTGTTTTCCTGTCGGTGACTTTTGTAAGATGCATAATTTCAGCGCAATATATTTGTCTGTACTATTATTATCCAGGTATGAATACAATACATTCAAGTGAAAGCATTTTCACTCTGATTAATAAACGCAATTTAATAATTCTGCTTTGAATATAATACTGTTCCTTCCGAAGTTGCAAAAAGTTATTCCAGGTAACAGAATCTTTATATTCAGATTGCACAGGTGTTCGGAAATATTAATTTTGTCTGGACATAATGTAATCGAGATCGGTTATTATGAATGCCATGCCATTTGTTTTAGGTGCAATAGTGGTTTTTGCTCTGGCATACCGTTTCTATTTCAGTTTTGTTGCTGCAAAAGTTGCGGTCAAAAATGAAATGGCTGAAACACCGGCGCACAGGCTTTATGATGGTCAGAATTATTATCCGATGAATAAGTGGGTTTTGTTCGGGCATCATTTTGCTGCAATTGCCGGTGCAGGCCCACTGGTAGGCCCGGTTTTGGCAGCCCAGTTCGGTTTCTTCCCGGGTTTCATATGGATGCTTGTGGGTGCCGTAATGGCAGGAGCAGTTCATGATTTTGTTATACTTACTGCTTCGGTTCAGACAGATGCAAAGTCACTTGCAGCTATAGCCCATGCCGAGATTAATAAAATCAGCGGAATAACGACATCCTTTGCAATAATCATAATTATTGTCGTCGCACTTGCCGGACTGGGTCTGGTCGTTGTAAATGCCCTTGCTGAAAGCTCATGGGCAACCTTTACAATTGCATCCACTATTCCGATTGCCCTAATTATGGGATTATGGATGTTCAGGATAAGAAAAGGGAAAACACTCGAGGCAACGATCTTCGGTGTTATTATGTTGATACTTGCCGTGGTTCTGGGCCGAAACATTCCGTTATCATCAGTCTCAGGATGGTTTACCTTCGACCATAAGACATTAACAATCCTGATAGCCGGTTATGGTTTCTTTGCCTCTGTTCTTCCTGTCTGGTTGCTGCTTTCACCACGCGATTATTTAAGCTCAATAATGAAAATATCTGTTATAGCGTTACTTGCAATAGGTGTTATTATTGTCGCTCCAGAGATTAAAATGCCGGCTTTTACAGAATTTGGGAAGGGTGGAGGTCCTATAATTCCCGGTAAATTATTTCCTTACCTGTTTATTACGATTGCTTGCGGAGCTATTTCAGGTTTTCATTCATTGGTAAGTTCAGGGACAACGCCTAAGATGGTAATGAAAGAATCAGAGATCAAATTCATCGCTGTTGGTTCGATGCTTACTGAAGGTATTGTAAGCATTCTTGCCCTGGTAGCTGCTTGCAGCCTTTTACCACTTGACTATTTCCAGATAAATGTGCCGGTTGAAAAATTTCAGGCTATACTTCCAACACTTCACGGGATGGGATTCACGGAATCAAATATAAATCAGCTTTCGGCTGAAGTCGGCGAAAAGATAGTGGGAAGAACAGGAGGTGCTGTCTCTCTTGGTGTAGGTATGGCTTATATCTTTTCTTCAATTCCAGGCATGAAAAGCCTTATGTCCTACTGGTACCATTTTGCAATAATGTTTGAAGCACTTTTTATTCTTACAACCATAGATGCTGGCACAAGGATAGGAAGGTTTCTGTTACAGGATGCTATCGGTAAAATCTTCAAGCCATTTCAGAAAGCAAGTTGGTTGCCCGGGAATCTTTTTACCAGCGGACTGATAGTATTTGCCTGGGGATATTTTATTTATACCGGAACAGTATCAACAATCTGGCCGATGTTTGGAACAGCGAATCAGTTGTTGGCAACAATTGCACTGACCATAGGTACCTCTTTTATAATCAACAGGGGAAGGGCAAAATATGCCTGGGTAACTATATTACCGTTAACATTTGTAGGGATAACTACACTTACAGCAGGATTTCTTAACATAAAGAACATCTATCTTCCTCAGACACATAATCCTGCAACAATGTTACCGGGATTAATAAACCTTTTCCTGACTTTTTTTATTATTGTCAGCGTGCTGATAATATTATTCAATGCGGTTCCGAAATGGGTAATAAAAATTCGAAATCAGCATTAATTACAACTCACTTAAAAGGTATAATAATTCACTTTATTGATAGCAGTGGTCATTTCCACTCCTTTCAGATCGAGAGTATATTTTTCAGTATTCTGAAGAGAGACAGTCGTCATTAAAGTTTTTCCGCCTTTTGCATCTTCAGTAGTCATTTCCATAACAAAACCTGGTACCGAGAGGGTGTTGTGCAGAGCTTCCATTCTACAAGCACGAAAAACACCCAGATCATTCGATAAGCTTATTTCGTCAGTAATCCATATCTCGCCAAAAATCTTTTTATAGGTATAGGTATATTTTTTACACTTGAATCCTGAAATTTGTTTGGTTTCTGAGGTTGGCAAGACTTCCAGTTTTTTCAATTCGGATTCGGTCGGGTACTTAAAACCGCCCGCATTGTAGGTTGGTTTAGCTCCACCAATAGAACCAAAAATCTGAATGGCAACTTCGTTCTTTTTATCTATTAATGTTTCAGTCCCAATGCCCTTACCGTCAGTAACTAATTTAGTATCAAAGTTTTCACCAGCCGTCTGATAATAGGTCTTATATTGTCCGCTACGCATCAATTCGTTGTTTCTGGCGTAGAATTCAATTTTGAAGACATTGCATTTGTCGAAGTTGTAACTAACGTCCCATTTTACACCGGGAGCTTTAAGCTGAAGTTGTGAATAGGCAGGCAGGACTGCAATTATCGTCAGAAAAAGTATAACCGTTTTTTTCATTTTTACTCCTTTAAGTTTTTAAAATGCTACTATTTTGATCAAAAGTAATTTTTTTTAAAAGACAAATTACGACTACCTTAACTTTGTTTATCAGAAGAATTGGAAATCTTAATTTAATGAAACAAAAACACCGGTTAATTGCATCTTAAGGTACTATGTTGAACTATTAACCGGTTTCAAATGTTAATTTAGCGGGTTAATAAATTTGAATCGATGATTAATATCCCGGAAACAGATAAACAAAGGGTTGTTATTGTGGGTTGTGGTTTTGCAGGACTGACCCTGGCAAAGAAACTGCGTAATTCCCAATTTCAGATCGTAATGCTTGATAAACATAATTATCACCAGTTTCAGCCATTGTTTTACCAGATAGCTTCAGCTGGTTTGGAGGCAAGCTCGATTACATTTCCAATTCGTAAAATATTTCAGAAATATAAAGATTTTCATATCCGAAAAGCATCAGTGGAGGAGGTCGATGCAGCTAATAAACAGTTAATTACATCAATTGGAAAGATCAGATATGATATTTTGGTGCTTGCTCATGGTGCAACTAATTTTTATTTTGGTTCAGAAAAGATGCAGATATATTCGAAAGGAATGAAATCTATTGCTGAGGTTCTCGATTTAAGGAATTCACTGCTCATGAATTTTGAAAATGCAGTAGCTGCAACAGATGAAGCTGAACAAAACAGATTGCTGAATATTGTAATAATAGGCGGCGGACCATCAGGTGTGGAGATAGCGGGAGCCCTGGCGGAGATGAATAAGTATATTTTACCCAAAGATTATCCCGAGCTTAAAAATAAAAAGACTAATATTTTTCTTCTGGAAGGTACGCACCGGCTTTTAAATGCTATGTCTGAAAAATCTTCTCAGAAATCGAAACAGTTTCTTGAAAATCTTGATGTCAAGGTTATGACTGGTACTTTAGCAGTCGACTGTGATGAAAAAAGTGTCACTACAAATAAAGGCGAAACAATAAGTACTGGTCTGATTATATGGACAGCAGGCATTTCAGGCAATAAGATAAAAGGTCTCGCGCCTGAAAATTATGGTAAAAACGGACGTCTGCTTGTTGACAGGTTTAACAGGGTAAAGGGTTATGAAAATATTTATGCCCTTGGCGACATTTCATTTATGACTGAAGAAAAGTACCCAGCGGGCCATCCGCAGGTTGCACAAGTTGCAATTCAGCAGGCAAAACTGTTGGGGGAAAATCTTATAAAAGGTATATATACTAAGCCTCTTAAGGAATTTAATTATAAGGATTTAGGAACAATGGCCACGGTAGGGAAAAATCTTGCTGTGGTTGAATTGCCTTATATCCATTTTTATGGTGTATTCGCGTGGTTTGTATGGATGTTTATCCATCTTATGAGCATCATCGGTGTCAGAAATAAACTTATAATATTTATTAACTGGGCGTGGAAATATTTCACTTACGACCAATCCACCAGGTTGATACTCCGGCCTAAAAACTGTGGCTGATTATCAGTTTTTTTATTCTATCCCTGAATAGAGCTTCATAAACTGAACTCTTTCGATAGCTGCAGGGTTTTCAAGATTTGCCTTATTCAGTTTTCCCCGGAAAGCATTAACGTCAGTGAATCCGTGTTTATTCATCCAATCTGAAGTTTTATTCAGAATTTCAGGAATCACATCAAATCCTTCACGATACAGAGCAGATGCGATCTGAACTGTTGTTGCTCCGGCAAGAAGCTGTTTAATGAAAGCTTTGTGATCATGAACTCCAGTGGAGGCTGAAAGGTCGCAATCTACGTGTCCGGAAAGTATTGATATCCATCGAAGAGTATGGGTGAATTCCTCCGGTGAACTGTATATTGATCCATGGCTAA
>Ga0182017_10000497_pt1 | contig 30896 bp, 25 predicted proteins | sample 712E3DmetaG_FD_120492 | JGI IMG/M metagenome (GOLD analysis project Ga0182017, IMG submission 120492) | Permafrost microbial communities from Stordalen Mire, Sweden - 712E3D metaG | ecosystem: Environmental > Terrestrial > Soil > Wetlands > Permafrost | place: Sweden: Stordalen | collected... | reverse complement strand
GGCAAGGGTGGGTCCAGCGCGACTGGGGGCTCCACCGGAAGCGGCACCTGCGGCGCTGTCGCGGGTGTGATTGGGACTCTCACCGACCCGGGACCTGGCTCGACCGATCCCTCCCCGCCCAACCCGCCCGGGATCACTTTCAAGGACACCGACGGCGATTTGGTCAATGCCCACGGCGGCGGCATCATCCGGGTGTGCAACACCTTCTACTTGCACGGCGAATACTTCTTGAGCAGCTCGACCGAGAACCTCTTCAATGGCTTCTCGATGTACTCGTCCCAGGACCTGGTGACATGGAAGAAGGAAGGGAACAAAGGGATAATCCTGCCCCAGCAGGGGTCGACCACCGAGCTCGCACCAGGCCGAAAGGGCGAGAGGCCGCACATCATAAAGTGCCCGGCGACCGGCGAGTTCGTTCTCTACGCCCATGCGGCCGATTCCACCTATCAGAAAGACAAGGAAGTCGTCTACGCGACTTCACCTACCGTGAACGCTGTGTACAGCTACAAGGGGGCGCTCCTGAACGGAAGTACGAAGGCCGAACACAGCGACATGAGCGCCTACGCGGACGAGACGGGTGCCTATGTCGTTACGGAAAGTGGCCACGTCTTCACTTTGTCCAGCGACTGCCACAGTTGGGTGTCGGACAAGCAGTTCTCAGCATTGAACGGAACCACTGGCGGCATCGAAGCGCCCACAGTGTTCAAGGACACTAACGGCACCTACTACTTCATCGGCTCAGACAAGACAGGGTGGCGAGCCAATGACGATTTCTACTCCACAGCGAAATCCATGAACGGACCGTGGACATACAAGGGATACATTGCACCCGCTGGCAAGAAGGCCTGGATGACCCAGAGTACTTGGGTTCAGCCCATCGTGGGAAGCCAGGGAACTGTTTTCATGTACTGGGGCGATCACTGGTATGGAAACCAAGACACCACCGCTCCAGGCGATCACAACTATCTGGCGACGTATGTATTCCAGCCGCTGATTCTCACCGGCGGAACTACACTCATGCCGACCTACCTGGCCTCCTGGAAGATCGACATCGGCGCCGGCACCTGGTCGCAGTAGGCGGCGTCTGCTGCCCAGTTCTCATCGCATCCGCACGCGTCTTGCCTCGGGTAGATTGGTCGTTCGCAAGGTCAGCACGCGCTACATTCCTTGCATGTGCCCGCGGTCGGTCACGTGCCAGTAGTAGCCGATCGCTTGCGGCCTTGACTCACTGAGTTCTTGCAGGCAGGGTCTGCCGCGTGGCCTTCCGGTATTGCCAGGACGCTGGGCTAGGGACACAGCGGACCCACCCAATGGCGCTCGAGCGCCGGGTTTCTCTGGCGCGCGGCGCTGGGAACGGGTCGCGGCCCATGCTTTTTCTCTATTCTCCAAGCAACTTCCTCAACCCCCCGCCGAGAATTTGAGACATGAGAAACCGACGCCGTGCATGTTTGAAGATGCTGGTGCTCGTTCTGCCAGCGACATTGGGCCTTGCTTGCATTCAGCGAGACTGGAGCGTGTGCTCGCCCCAGGACCAGTGCCAGATGGGGTACACATGTACCGCCGATTGGAAGTGCGCGCCGGACGTCGACGCGGGTGCTGATGCTCTTTTGGTCGTGGCGGCCGACGGGGCTATGGGCATAGACGGGACGGTCATGCCCGAGGTGGCCCCTGGCTCTGCCGTCGGGCAGGATGGGGGTGAGCCGGACTCTGCATCGGTGTCCGCCTCGCCCGACGCGCAGGCAGACGTGGCACTTGATGTGCCGCTTGCTGCGGTCCCCGACGCGCCAGCGGCGGGCGTCCTTGCGGACGCGCCGGCCGCTGATGCGCCCTCCATCGGGCCAACCGTGGACGCTGCCGGTACCTGCAGCAGGGACAAGGACTGTCCGCCGCAGAATCCGCTCTGCTTGGGTAATCAATGCACCAAATGTGCCGGGGACAACGACTGCGCAGGCCGGCCAGGTACCCCAGCCTGCGCCACCAGTGGCCTATGCGTCGCCTGCACGGCGAATAGATACTGCACCGGCGCAGCCACGACCTGCGACACAAGTACCAACCAGTGCGTCGGATGCGTCAAGAGAAGCGATTGCGCGGGGGCGTGTCAGACCTGCACGAACGGCGTCTGCACGGCGGTCAAGAGCCAGGACGATACAGGCGCCTGTCCTGGCACATGCGACGCCACGGGCGCATGCAAAAGCAAGCAGGGGCAAGCCTGCACGGTCACGACTGATTGCGCGGCCGACGTATCTTGTGCCGACGGCTACTGCTGCGATAGGGCCTGCACAGGATCCTGTGAGGCTTGTGACATAGCCGGCTCGCTCGGAACCTGTACGACGTTGGCCGCGAACGCTGAACCTCATAAGGGTCACACGGCCTGCGTTGCCTCGGATCCCATCTGTGCGGGCAAGTGCAACGGCGTGAGCGCAACTTGTTCCTACCCCATGTCTACTACTGCGTGTGGTGCAGCTTCCTGCACGGGGCAGCTCTACCAAGCAGCAGGAACGTGCAGCAACGGTGATTGCGTCAAGCCCGCTGCGCAAACCTGCACAAGTGTCTGTGTGTCGAGTGCGGGGGGCTGCAAGGACTGCACGACGAGCAGCCAGTGCACCGACCCGACCAAGCCGATCTGCCAGGGGAATGTGTGCGTGGCCTGCGCAGCCGGTTCGACCACTGCCTGCGGGGACAAAGACAGCAGCAAGCCCACGTGTGACGCAGGGACCGGGAAATGCGTAGAGTGCACTACCAGCAACCAATGCACGACGGCCAGCAAACCCATCTGTGGAAACAGCCAGACCTGCGTGGCCTGCGGGGACACCAGCGCTCCCACGAATGGCTGCTCAGCCAAGAACGCGACTCTGGCAGGGTGCAACCTGACCAGCGGGACCTGCGTGGAATGCACCGCGAATTTGCACTGCACCTCCAGTGGCAAGCCCGTGTGCAACACTTCGACCAACCTGTGCGTGCAATGCACAGACAGCAGTCAATGCAGTGGCGCAACCCCAATCTGCTCGTCGAACACCTGCGTGGCCTGCACCACGGACGCCCAATGCGTGGCCAGGCTGGGCCAGAACCCGGGCGTGTGCATGTCCCACCAAGACGGCCGCTGCGCCACGGACGCGGAGACGATCTACGTGGAGAACACGGTCGGGTGCTCGACCACGCTGGCCGGTGGTGGAACCGCAACGGCGCCGTACTGTGACTCAGCGACGGGTATCAGCGCGCTAGCAGCCACGAGGCGTCTGATCGTGGTGCGCGGCACGGTGCAAGGCTTTAGTTACTACACGCCTGGTCTCCAACTTACTGTGGTCGGCCAACTCGACGGCACCCTCTACCCCTCCGGCGTGATTCCCAATTGTGTTGCGATCTCGAACGGCGCAGATCTCTACATGCGCGATCTCATTTGCAACACGAACTACAACGCCGCGGCCGTGCAGGTCAATTCCGCCACCCTGCATCTGCTGCGCATGGTACTCTTTGATTCGGGCGGTGGTGTTGTCTTGGATAGCTCGAATTTCGAGATTGTCGATACGATCCTCTCCGGGAACAGCGTGGGAGTGTTTGGCACGAGTACTTTCGGCGGAATCTACGTGAACAACCCACCCGCCACTGGTCTGAAGATCCTGGAGCGCGTGACTTTCAAGGACAACAACATGCCAACGGACATCACGTGTACCGCCCCGATCACCGGGCTTGGCGTGTTTGCACCCGACAATAGGGTCGGCGTCACCTGCGGCATCACGCCCTGTGCGCCAGCCAGCGCCAACTGCGGTTCCAGCCTCACTTGGGTTTCGCCAGGCTAGCCCCCATGCCATTGGCGGCGCGTACTCTGGCTTGGTGGAGCAGGCGCAAATCAGTGGTGTTGGCGTGGGCCGCGGCGCTCATGGGGTTGGCGGCACTGGTTTGGCTGGGCTACCAGACCTGGCGCCTGCTCTGGCAGCCGCCGCCGATGGGCGCGGTGGACCTCGAACAGCGCTGGACCGAGACGCGGTCCTTGTTTGCCGGACAGGCTGTGTATCGCGTGATTGGCACAGCCTCGTACCCACCCGCATCGCTGACCATGCTGTGGCCCATCCTGGGCTGGCCAAGCTTCGCGATAGCGCGCTGGCTGTGGGCCCTGCTCACGGTTGGCGCGCTGGTCTGGATGGCACGGGTCGTGGTGCGCGCCAGCGGGGCCGCGACGAACGCTGAGCGCCGTGTGGCCATGCTGCTGCCGCTCGCCATGTACGCGACTGGAGCTGCCACGGGAAACGGACAACTCACCGTGCCTGTGGTTGCTTGTTTGCTCGCCAGCCTACCCATTCTGCTGCGCGAAAATCGGGTTCGGCCATTGGCACTTGCTGCCCTGGGTTTTGCCGGGGCCTTGGCCAAGCCATCACTTGCGGCGCCTTTCTTCTGGATGGTGCTTTTCCGTCCCAAACGGCCACTTTGGGCCATCGCAATCGTGGCGATCTACCTGGGACTCACCGCGGTGCCAGGGCTGGTTCAGCCTGGGGGCGTGATCCAGTTGAGCCACGAATTCCTGTCACGGACCGAACGCGACGCGGCCAAGGGAGCCGCACACTACGGCCACGCTGATCTCCACTCCTGGTTAGGCGCTGTGGGCCGACCTGACTGGGACGCAGCGGGATCGCTCGTGGTCCTGGGACTTCTTGGATTGTGGACCTGGCGCCATCGGCGTGCTGACCCCTGGCTGCTGATGAGCGCTGCCGCGTTCGCAGCGCGCTTCTGGACCTATCACGGCTGGTACGACGATCTGCTCCTGCTCATTCCCATGATCGCCCTGTTCCGTCTCGCCAAGCAGAGCACAAGCGACGGGCAGAAGGTTTGGGCTGGATCACTGCTGGCGGCCATGCTGGTGAGCACCCTGGCGCCAGGCGGCCTGTATCTCCTGCCTGCTCCCTGGAACGAGATCTATGTCGCGGCTCAGGTGGTGGTCTGGCTCGCGGGCTGCGTGTTCTTACTGCGGGCGGCCGCCCGTTGGGGGTCAGCGTCGCCGGCGGCGGAGCAGTAGCCCGAAGGCGGCCACGAGGAAGAAGCTGAACAACCCCGGTGCGCTGTCGTGCAGCGGAGCAATGGCACAGAAGCCGGAACCCATGACTTCGAACGAGTTGTTCGTCTGCGCGGCGTCTGGGCTTTGGACGATCGATATCGGCGCATCAACGGCCATCTCGGCATCAGGCGGCAAGACAGCCTGATCAGGTACCGCGACTGCGTCGCTGGAGCCTGCATCCAGGAGAACGACGGCGTCTTGCGCGTTGGCATCGCCTCCACCTACGATAATCGCGTCCAGCAAGCCCACCGCATCGGCGGCCAGAGCATCTTTCCCTGCATCCAGGGTGCCGATGGGCGGCACATCATTGCCACCGGTGGGCGCACCATCAGCAGCAAGGTCAAGTACCACCGCGACATCCGCACTCGCATCCAAGAAGACCACGGTGCCCGGTCCATCGGCCCCAATAGCCACTGCATCGGTGCTGGTGGCCAGTGCATCGGCGCCGGGGCTGGCATCGAGCAAGACCACGGTGCCCGGTCCATCGGCGCTGTCGAGCCCGGGGCTGGCATCGAGCAAGACCACGGTGCCCGGTCCATCGATCGCTGCCGCGTCCGGGACGGCAGCCTCCGCCCCGGCTTCCTGTGGCTCCGCGTCGGTGGCCCCGCCATCCAAGCCAAGGGCATGCACCGTCCACGTGTAGCTAGCAGGCGTCGCATCCACGTTGCCGGCTGCATCCTGCGCCTGCACTTGCAGGGTGTGCGATCCATCGGAAAGCCCATCGATCGTGTAGTCGGCCGGACACGCGGCAAAAGCCGCCGCGGCATCCAGCTTGCACTGGAAGGTGATGATTTCCTCTCCTGACTCACTGCTGGTGAAGGCGAAATGTGCGGTGGAACTGTCGCTGGGGTTAGGGGGAGAGGTCACGATCGTGGTATCCGGTGCAATCGTGTCCACTGTCCAGGTGTAGGTGACGGGGTCGCCCACATAGCCGCTGAGATCCGTGGCGCGCACATAGAGGGTGTGGGATCCATCCGCCAGCGCCGGAAGCGGGGTTGTGTAGGCCGCCGGGCAGGGGGTGTAGGACCCGCCATCCAAACGGCACTCGAAGGTGACTGTGCCGTCAGTCGAGACCGCGGCATCAGTCGGGGGCACGCCGCCATTGCTGGCGAAGGTGAAGGCACCTCTGTTCACATTCGTGGGATTGTTGGGATGGGTCACGATGGTGGTGACCGGTAGCACAGCGTCGGTGCAGAACAGGATGGAGGAAGCATCGCCGTCGGTGACGCCGGCATTTCCTGCAGTAGCGCCGTTGGAGGGGAACTCGGCAAGTGGGCTGGTAACGCCGGCAGATGGGTTTGTCGTGCCGCCCAAGCCACCGCTGGCCGAAACCGATGCGGGCGCGCCGCCGGACAGTGCAATGTAGCCGCCGCCGCCGCCACCGCCGGGCCCCTCGGCCTCGACAGCGCTATTGAGATTGATCTGGCTGCCGCCAACTCCCCCGTTCGCCTCCACTGCGATTCCCGACAGCGAAGCCGCATGAACCACCACGGTTCCGCCACCGCCGCCGCCGCCCGCGGCGTCGCCCGAGGCACTCCCTGCAGAGTTGGCGGTGCCCCCAGGAGCGCCGTCTGCGGAGATCCTGCCGGGACCCGCGACCGTTCCGGCAATCACAAATACCAGGCCGCCACCGTTGCCGCCCGCCCCGGGGAATGTGTTGTTTCCGTCGCCCGCGCCACCGCCGCCGCCCAGGAAAAGCCGTCCGGTCGGGCTACTGGTGAACGGGCGCCCGCCCAGGCCGCCGCGCTCGCGTCGCAGGTTGCCGCCCCAGTTTCCAACTCCCGTGAATCCCGGAGCGATCGTCAGGGCATCCCGGTTTAGGGATGAGTAGGTATAGCCGCCGCGACCACCGCCCGGACCGCCACTCAAGGCATACCCAGGGTCGAGGAGCCAAGCGCTCGCCCCAGTGACACTGCTCAACATCACGCCCTGGCCGGTCCAAGCGTTCGCGCCGCCCGCGTCGCTGCTCTCGCCACTGGCCGCAGCGTTGGCTCCACCACCGCCGGCGGCATTGTGCCAATTCCCGCCGCCCCCGCCGTTGGCAGGTGCACCCCGGCCATAGGGGTAGGGGAAAATGCTTAGTGGGTCGTGGTTTGGCCAGCCGGCAATGCTCTCACCCTTCTCCGCGCCTAGGGTTCCGTCATTTGAACGGTAGGTCGGCTGGTCAGCATCGACTACGAGATTCGCGCCCGCGTGGGTAGCGCCGCCGTGGAAGCCCTGGCCGGTGACATTGATGCTTCCATTGAGCTGCAGCGTATCTGAGGCATGCACCACAACCACTCCACCAACCGCGCCATTCCATGGGCGCGCGATGATGGAAGCCCCGCTGTTGATGGTCAGGGTGGTGTACTGCGCGACGCGGATGACCTGCGCCTTGGTTACCGTGACTCCCGCATCGGTTGGGGTCGCCCCAGAGTAGGACTTCTTCAGAGCACAACCCAGTGTGATCACATTTCCCGAAATGCCTGCTACTCCAGCCAGCTCGTAGTTGCCGGCGTTGCCGAGGTTGGCGGCGGAGACACTGCCCCAAGTAGCGTTGTTGGGGTCATTGGGGTCCATGGTCGCGCCGCGCATCTGGATGATTAGCAGCAGATCCCCCACGGCCAGCGGTTGCAGCCCGCCATCGGTGCCCAGGTTCGTGGCCAATTCGGCGATGTTGTTCACGGTAACCGAGCTGGTGTTGACGGCCGCGTCGGCCACCAGCGCGGAATACGCATTTACGATGGTGTTGGGGTCTCTTATCGTGCCGGGGCCGTCTTTACCCACCAGGGCCTGGCTCACGAACACATCGTTTGCACTCTTGTTCACTGACGACTTGCAGCCCGCGGCCGCGAGCAGCAAGACCTGGGCAAGCGCTACCGCCTGCAGTAATTCACGCCTTCCATTTGTGTACTTCATGGTGTCGCCTCACTCTTGCCTCGGTTGCCCTTCTCTAGGATCTTGAACTGCACTCGGCGGTTCTTCTGGCGGCCCTCGGAGGTGGCGTTGTCCGCAATGGGATCCTCCATCCCATACCCGTGCGAGCTGAGACGGCCGCTGTCGACCTGGCCATAGTTCACCAGCCACTTCCGCACGGCGTCCGCACGCTTCTGGCTGAGCTTGCGGTTGTAGGCCTTGCCACCGCGACTGTCGGTGTGGCCTTGCACCTCGACCTTCGCGATCTCAGGATGCTCGGCCAGCACCCCTGCCACCTGACGCAGCAGATCGTCGCTGATCGGCAAGATCACGGCACTGCCAGTCTTGAACTGCACCTGGTCCATGATGACGATCTCACCTTCGGTGACCCGCACCGACTTGGGGCAGCCGTTCTTCTGCGGATCGGTGTCGGGTACGCCCTTTTCATTCGGGCAGGCGTCCACGTCATCGCGGATACCGTCGCCGTCGGTGTCGGGCGGGCAGCCGTTTTGCACTGGGTCGCTGCTGGCTACGCCCTTGACGTCGGGACAGGCATCGTCCCGGTCAGGAATGCCGTCGCCATCGCGGTCGGGCGGAGGCGGCGGGCAACCGTTCTTCGTGGGATCGTCGCTGGGCACCCCCGGATCGTCGGGGCAGGCGTCGTACTTGTCCGGGATGCCGTCGTGATCGCGATCAGCAGGCTTTCTCGGCTTCCTGGGCGGAGGAGGCGGCGGAGGAGGTGCAGGCTTCTCCGGCTCGGGCGCGTAAGCTACCGAGAGCAGGGCACGCAGGACGGGCGTTCCCATCCCATGGCTGAACCCCGGGCCCGCTCCTGCGCCTAGCACCATCGGTCCCAGCCGGACCTTCGCTCCTACTATACCTTCCACGCTGGTGGTGGCGCGGCCGAAACGTTCGGAGCCAACCATGAGAGTCGTGCCATAGATTTCGGGCCCGATCTGCAACATGCGGTCGACCAAGAGAACCCCGACCGCGCCGCCGAAAACCAGTTGCGTGCCCAGGCCGACGTTGGTGTAGTCGCTCTTGCTGCGGATATTCACGCCGACGTTTGCGGCGTAGGCCAACATGGGGATTTCGCCCGAGAACAACAGGACGGGCGTGCCGTGCACCTTGCCGTCGCCGGTGAACCTCTCGGTCTTTCCCGTGGGCACGAACAGGTGTCCGCCCAGACTGAGGACGGCCAAGGAGCGCGCTTCGCCTACCAGCCGCACTCTCGCGCTCAAGCGCAGATCGCCGGCCGCCACGCCTGATGGCGAGGTGTACCCGCCCGGGTTGTCACCGCTGTTGAGCAGGGTCAGGGGCATGTCTGCCGCCACCAGGAGGCGGTCCCACAGGGTCAAGCCGGCAGCCACGTGCACGATGAGCTGGTTCTTGACCAGGTCGCCAACCTTCACGTCGCCCGGCTCGCTGTATAGGGTCAGCGGGCGATAGGCGTAGTCGCCCAAGAGCATCAAGCGGGGCAAGAGGTGTCCGCCGGGATCTGCACCTTCGACGCCGAAGAACCGATCTCCCGGAATCGACGGTCGAAACTGTTCGAGCGAGAACCCACTCGCCTGGTCCGCCAGGAGTGAAGGCGCCCATCCGAGCACCACGGCCAAAACCAGACTTGAGATTGATCGTCCTATTGCTTTGTTCATGTTTCCTCACAACGTGCGTTGGGTTCGCATGCGAAACGTGCAACGACCGTAAGCTGCAACGTGGCAGGAATCATATCCGAAAATCCAAGAAAAGAGTTGGAAAGGGCAATTTGCAGGCAAGCCACGCGCAGCAGGTGGCGCGAGTAGAATCGCACAGCCTGACGACGGCCGCTCGGTCACAGCGCGTTGCGTGCACGCGAGACTACTCCTCATCTAATTCCGCGACCAACCCGGAGGATTCCTGACAGTCGTGTCATGGTGGCGTCGCGGCGGTCGGCGAGATCTCTGCGGCTATCCTGAGATTTGTGCACGGCACGGAAGTTGCTGCGGGAACCTGCTTGCAATGACCAAATCACATGGACTTTTGGGCGGGATACTCGTAGGCGCTCTTTGCGCATGCGGTTGCGCTGGTTCCAGCGATTCTGCGAGCGGCGGTACAAAGAACGCAGGCCCCAGCGCTGACGCCGCGGGCATGAGCCCTGGGGCGGGCACAGGGGGAAAATCGGCTATCGCCGGAAACGGGGCAGGGGGCGCCCCCGCCCTGCCGCCCGAGCAAGAGCAAGCGCTCGACTTTCTGGTCCCCCAACCCGGCAAGCAGTACGTGTACGCGGCCAACCCGACACGCGACACGGTGGCGGTTATCGACTCTGTCTCACTGGCCATTGCCGAGGTCACGCCCGGCGACACGCCAACCTATCTGGCCACAGTTCCCGGGGAGGATGTGGCCCTGGTCATCAACGCGGGATCAAGCACTCTCTCGGTCTTGCGCACCACCGGCGCGGGAACCACGGTTTCCTCCCCCCTCCCCATCATCAAAGGGGCCAACGTGATCGCCATTGCACCGGGCGGCGCCCATGCGGTGGTCTGGTTCGACGTGACCCAGCCGAAGGCCACGGCCTTGTCAGGCAGTTTCCAGACCGTATCGCTCGTCACCCTCGCGGAATCCAACGACAAGGCATTCACCGTCACCGTCGGATTCAAGCCCACCGCGGTGGTCTTTTCCAACGACGGCAAGGCCGCTTTCGTAGTGACCAGCGACGGCATCTCCGAGCTGCGTTTTGCGGAAGTGCAAGGACCGGAGATCGCGCCGCTCGTGCGCATTCAGAGTTCGCCTGCCTCGGCCATGAATTCCGACGCCGGTGCCGCGGGCACAGACCAGCTCCCCGAGGCCGGCGCGTCGGATGTGGACGGCGGGAGCGTAGGCGAGGTTGGAACTGCGGCTCCGGTGAAGTCAGATGCGGCAAACGCCCCGGCTGGGAGCGCGCCACCCTCCAGCGGGACTGCTCCTCCGGTGGATGTCTCGGTCAGCCGGGATGGCCACTGGGCCATTGCACGGCGCGACGGCACGAATGAGATCTTGCTGGTGGACCTTGTGGGCAAGACGTGCCAATCGAAGTACCTGTCCAGCCCGGTCACGGATCTGGACATGTCCGACACCACTGACCTCGCTGGCGGGGATATTCACGCTTTTGCAGTCCTGCGCGACGAGAGCACGTTGGTTCGCATCGCCATCCCGGATGGCTTTACCGGAGCGTCTGCGCCAGATACCTGGCGGGTCCCCGACGAGACGGTGGGCCAGGTCAACATCAGCGCCCATGGGAAGTACGCCGTTCTCTACACCACGGCCTTGCCCAAGAAACGCATGACCGTGATTCCCCTGCCTCCCAGCGGAACGGCCACGCCATTGTCCTTCGACTTGCAAAAAGCGATTCGCGCAGTCGCCATCGCCCCCGACGAGCAGACCGCACTGGTGCTGCACACCAAGGCCGCGGGCAACCCAGCCGATCCCGGCCTCACTCCGCTAGAGATCATTGACCGTCAATACGGCTACAGTGCCGTGAGACTGCGGGATCAAATCACAGTCATACAGACCACCGACGCTAATCCCGACCCCTTTGTCATAACCCCGGATTCCAAGAGTGCATTCGTGCTCTTGCGCGACGACACGAAGAATATACGTTTGGCTGAGCAGATGTCCCTTCTCACTTTCCAGTACCGGGACTTTCAACTAGGCAGCCCACCCAACGCAATTGGGGCCTTGGCGGGAATCAACAAGGTCTTCGTCAACCAGGTGCACAGCGAAGGCCGTATCAGCTTTATCAACTGGGATTGGGACAAGGGAACGGTGGAGACAGTGACCGGCTTTGCGCTCAACGGAAGGATCCGACAATGAAACGCGCTTACCTCCTGTCCCTCCCGCTGGTTCTGGCTTGTCAGCAGACCAGCGACACCAGCTTGGCAAATTCCAGCAGCTTCTTGCCCATGCAGGCTCTCGCCAACAGCGTGGCCTACGTGAACCGTGCGTCCGGGTCGACTTTTCTGCTTGACCCGGCGGATCCCGCTCTCAAGCCGCGCATCCTGCCCACGGGCAAGTCGGTCATCGCGCTCGAGAGAAGCAACGCCACAAATCAGCTTCTCGTGCTCACCCATGGGGTCGAAGGAGACGTCAACCTCAAGGCCGAGCCAGCCAGATTGTTCCTCATCGATCCCGCGTCCAGTGATCCGCTGTCAAGCTACGACCTGCCTGGCCGCTACGACCAACTGGCCCAATCCGAGGACGGTGCCTTCGCCATTCTCTCCTATTCGTCCACGTCCTCGGCGGCAAGCGGTTCCATGCTCTACAACCCCAATGACTTGGCAGTGGTGACGTTTGCCAGCAAGAAGCTCAAGAGCCGTCCCATCCGCAGCCTGGGCAGCGCACCCACTGGCGTGAATTGCTCGCCGCCGGGCTGGACGCTTTTCGGCGTGCCGCGAAACCTCGCGGTAGTGTCGGCAGTAAACTACGTAACCCTGCTCGACCTCGATCAACCCGATCACACGGAAATCACCATCCCGCTCGTGCCCAACGGCCAGCAGACCGTCAGGCCGCTCCAGGTCCTTTTCGACCAGGCGGGGCCGGTAATCTACGTCCGCGCCGACGGCTCGAACGACATCTTCCAGATCAGCCTGGCCCAGATCACGCAGGAGGGTTCGAGCAACGATTTCCGCGTTTCGCTCTCGCTGCTTGGGTCGGGCAGCAGGCCTTCGGATATGGCCATGTTCGACGCGGGCAACGGCAGCACGCGCCTCGCGATCGCGACGCCCGACACTCGACAACTGGCAGTCCTTGATCCCAAGACCGGCAATGCCACTTCGGTTCCCACCGGGGCCCAAGTCAACCAGATTCTCAAGTTCCACGGGACAAGCCCCAAGCAGCCGTCCACGCCCGAAGATCGAGCGATGCTCTGGGGGTTTAGCACCGGCGCGACGACTCTGGTCTTCGCTGACCTACAGGAGGTCGAGACCAAGCAAGCACTGGCGCTTGACAGCTATTCAATCTCGGCTCCAGTTACTGTAGTGACGCTCCTGCCGGGAAATATCGCCCTTCTCCAGCAGAGTAACGGTGGCGCCGTGTCTCTTTCCATAGTCAATCTCACTGACCGCACTATCGAGCCCATCGGGTCGAGCGGCGCTCTCAGTCACGTCGCCATCGAAACCGCCGCTCCCAGCCGCCTGTGGGGAACGGATGGAGGGAACCGGCTCGAGTACCTCGACCTCGTCGACCACGGCCGCGGGCGCCTGTTTGCGGGTGAGGTCATTCTCGACCAACCCATCGCCGGCATTTCGCCGCTGACCGCGCCGAGCGCCGACGGGACGCGCTATCTCGTGCTCGAAATGCAGGACCCAACGAAGGTTGGGTACGTGACCGTGCTCAACGCGGACCAGCCCGATCGCCAAGGGGCGCGCTCGGTCTACGGTTTCCTTCTCACCGACTATCTCGAACGAGGCCAGCCATGAAGACCATCTGCCACGGGTTCCTGATTCTTTCGACGGTCGCGCTCTTGCCAGCTTTTCCCGCGGCAGCCGCCGGCCCCCCGCCTTGGCCTTCCGCCCAGCAGCCCATCCCCGCGGCAGCCGCCGGCCCGGCTTGGCCGGTTGCCCAACAGCCCATTCTTCAGGCGACGGAACCCGAGGGCCCCGCCACCACCTGGGATCCCGTGCGCTTCTCGCTGTCCGCCCAGGTCCAGGTTGCCTGGATGCTACAGGACGATGCCCGGCGGCTTTGGGGCAAGCCAGGCCTGTTTGGCGAGGGACTGTCCGTCTCCTACGAGGCGCTCCGAGTAGGTGGCAAGACAACCCTCGGTCTGGATCTCTCTTGGCTCGCAACTATGGCCTCGACCCCGCCTGACTCGCAACTGTCGCAAAAGACGAGCACGCAAGTCTTCGACCTCGGCCTGACTGCGCGCTATCAGGTGTTTCGCTGGCTTTCACCCTATGCGAGGGTCGCGGGAGGAATGGGATGGGAGGTACTCAGCATTGCCTCATCTGGCCTCGATCTGCGTGACCGCGTGTTCCTCTACCAAGGCTCCGCGGGTGCTGGCTTGTTCTTCCGCTCGGCGGGCCTGCGCTTTGACCGCACCCGACCATGGCCGCAAGTGGCCTTTGTCGGTCGGGTGGAGGGTGGCTACACCATGGGCAACGCCACCGACTTCTTGCTCAAGCTGCATTCCGATGGATCCAACAAGGATCCGATCGCGGTCGAGCCCGTGTCCGTCGGCGAGGTGGTGCGGCGGTTTCCGTATATGCGCATTACCGTGGGCGTCGGTTTCTAGCTAGGTCTTTCCGGGTGGTCAGGGACGCGTGGGTTCCTCCATCCAGGTGGTCGCAGCCAACAGGACATCGTCCTGGATCGCATAGCGGCCGTGCAGGTGCGAGGGTGAACCGTACAGGCTAGGCAACACCACGTCGAACGAGCCATGCTCCGGGTCGAACCGTACTCCCAGGTCTCGGAATTCGAGAAACCGGTGCGTGGTCGGGAAGAGGCACTTGTAGGCGCTCTCCTTGGCGCAGAAAAAGAGGCGGTCCCAGGGCGTGTCATCGCCCTGCCGGCCGGCCAGCCATGTGCACTCGTTCGCGGTGCAGATCACCCCCGCCAATTCCTCGGACAGCGACGCGGCCGGCTCACTGTCTAGGCCAAGGCCCCGAATGGCGCACGAGCTGTTCACAGGCAGCGTTCGGGCGACTGCAGCAGCGCAGAGGCCGTGACAGTGGGTGATTGAGCCGACGTAACCAAAAGGCCACACGGGATCACGGAAACGGCCCACGGGAATCGCGACGCGGGGCCCGCCCAAGAGGGCCAATGCCTCACGCGCGCAGCGTCGGCCCAGGGCGAATTCGTACCGGCGCGCAGGCGTAGCGCGCGCCATGGCATGTAATTCCTCGGGAAAGAGGTCTGGACCTTCGGCCAGGTCGCGGCGCGTGACCAAGACCACCCCCTCGGGGAAGAGTTGTTCCTGGTTTCCCTCGACCATCGGAGTCAGTGACGCAGCTACCACGAATCGGGAACTAAGCAGAATCGGGGCCAGGATCGCGGGGACTGCGCCGGACGCGGGAATTGCGCATCTTCTGTGACTTTCTCACAGAATCTCAGTCACACTCAGCAGCACTTCGACGGATCAAAGGCGCCGCCGCTGCCCTGATTGTTGGCCTCGAAGCAGCGTTGGGCCGGCAGCGGGTTGCTCATGCCGCTGACGTCGGGGCCAATGGGCGGCCACGCCGCGCTGCCGAACCAGCTCGGCTTGCCGGCCAGGTAGAGCGAGTCTTGACCGACACCACTTGCGCATGGATGATCCCCGGCGCCCGCAGCTTTTCGCCCAGGGACTCGTGATCAACCGACCGCATCCGCTGCAAGCCAAGCCATGCTCAAACAGCTCATCGCCAGACTGATGGTCAACCGGAGCAAGAGCCGGCAGTATCCTGTGGAATATCTCGAACAGAAACACGTGAAGCTCGACGAGCCCTTTCCCAACGACAGCTCCTATTTCTACGGCAGCGACAGAGAAGGGAATGCCTTCATCGCGCGCATGGCTTTCCGTGGTCCGAAGCGTTTCCACGAATACTGGTTCGATTTTCGTTTTCCCGGTGTGGGATTCTTCGGCATCAAGGACGACCCCGGACCTGACGGCGAGGGTTTCCAGATGGGTGCGCTGCAATGGGTCCCGGTGGAAATCGGAAGGAAGTGGCGGGTCACCTACCAAGGTCCGGTGAAAGATGCGCAAGGCCAGTCCCATCCGTGCAAGGCGGATTTGCTTTTCACCGGGGAGCATCCCATCTACGACTATGCGCGAAGCTCCGACCGGAACCTGATCGCCAAGGCCATCGCCTCCGAGAAGTGGAGCAAAGAATTCTTCCACGCCATGAAGGACACCCACCAGGTCCACTACGAGCAGACCGGCAGCTTCGTTGGGTCGATCGAACTCGACGGAAAGCGGCGTGACCTGAATTTGCGGGCGTCGCGCGACCACTCCTTCGGCTCACGCAACTGGCTTACCTGGGATCGCCACTACTGGTTCACTGGCATCTCTGACGACGGCTACCACTTCACGGTTACCATCATCAAGTGGCAGTTTCTCGGGCGGCTGACCGCCGGCTTCATCACCGACCCTGACGGCGTGACCGACGCCATCGTGCAGACCACCGACCTAGAAACCATCCACCGCGACCAACTGAAACCCGATCACGGTACGATCGAGATGCTTACCCGCAGTGGAAAGAAACAGATCCTGGAGTTCGAGCGACACGGGGAATTTCCCTATCTGCATGATGGGAAGTACATGATGCGGGAAGGTATCGCCACCTACAGATTGAACGGGATTGACGGCCTCGGCATGGCCGAATATGGGTTTCATGCCGACCTTTATCAGGTCGATTGAGTCTTGTTTCATTTCACACGCGACTTGGAAGACCAGCCTGCGGGTGGCAAAGCCCGCGGGTTGAAGGTCCTGCATCAACTTGGGCTGAAGGTCCCCGAGTCGTTCGTTGTCCTCCACCCCAACGGGCACGAGCTTCCGGACGATATTCTGGCAAGCCACCTTTGCGCCCTTGGCGACGGCCCCAAGGCCGTGCGCTCCTCCGCAGTCAGCGAGGACGGCTTGCATGCCTCGTTTGCCGGCCAGTTCGAGACCTATTTGAACGTCAGCGGAACCGAGGCGGTGAAGGTGGCGATCCGCAAGTGCGTTGCCGCGGCTGCCTCCGACCGGGTAGCCCGGTATTCCAAGCAGGTCCACGACGGCGCTGACACCCGCATCTCGGTCATTGTACAGAACATGGTGAACGCCGAGAGGGCAGGAGCGATCTTCAGCGCCGCCCCGGTGTCCAACCGCCGGGACAAGATGTTGATCAGTGTCGTGGCGGGCACGGGCGATGACTTGGTCAGCGGCAAGAAGGACGCCGTCCAGTATCTGATCTGCAAGAGCGGCAAGGACCGAGATGCGCAGATCGCCAAGCAGGGCGCCTTGCTGTCCGCCGCGCAGGTGCAGGAGCTGATGGCAGGGGCAAGCAAGGCAGAGAAAGCATACGGTTGCCCGGTTGATCTCGAGTGGGCGATCGACCGTGAGGGCGTGATCCACTGGCTGCAAGTTCGGCCGGTGACGGCCTTGGATGATGTCCATTTCAACGAGCTCGACGACGTGAAGGTAGAGAGCACCGACGTGTGGTCCCTGGGAAACATCGGCGAGATGATGCCGGGGGTTGTCACTCCGCTGTCGTACTCGGTCTGCGGCCGCGCCATCGACATTGGACTCGGCTACTTGGCTGCCCGCTTCGGCGTGATTCGGATGCGAGACATCCGCAAATGGCGGTCGCTGGAACTCTTCTACAACCGGCTCTTCTTCAACCTGAGCCGGTATATGCTGTTTGTGGAGAAGCTGGCGCTGAACAAGAAAGAGAACATCCTCATTTCTTTGAGCGCGACCGATGTCCCTGAACTGAAAGTCGGGAAACTGGATCCCACGCTTCCCCGTTGCCTGCGTTTCTGCAAGCAGATCACCACCATCCAGTTTGCCGGCCGGAGCGTGAAAAAGCTGCGGAAACTGGAACAGGGTTTCCGGCTGCCGATGTCTGGCGACCTTCAGCAAGACTATGCAACCCTGAACTTCGCTTTTGAGCGCCTAGTGGATGCCTTCTGTTTGCACCTCCTCACCTCGTCCCAGTCCGGTTCCTACTACTCGGCTCTTATGGGCATTCTCACCGGCAACCGGCGGATGCCCGAGGCGCGGGACCACACCCTGGCGGCCTGCCTGCTCGCCGACAACCCGGACATTGAAAGCGCCGATGCGGTGAAGTCACTTGAACGATTTGGTGAGCGGTTGTGCAACTCGGCCGGGTTGTCCGAGCAGCTATCGTCGCTTACCCCATCTGCGGCGCTGCGACTGATCGAAGTGGATGCCCCGGCCGAGATCCGGGAAAACTACCAGGAGTTCCTGCGGCGACACGGCCATCGTTGCGTCCGAGAATCGGAACTGCGCGAGAAGCCTTGGGAAGAAGACCAGGAGCAGCTCGTCTCCATGATTCAGGCGTCGCTGAAAGTCGGAAGGAAACTGAAGAACAAGCGAGACAACGCCCAAGAGCTGCGCCATCTCATGAGGGGACAGCTCACGGTCACCCAGCGCATTTTCATCAACCTGTTGAAGCGAGCTTCTCGCAAGGCGGTGGCAAATCGCGAAATGACCAAGGCGCTGTCCATGAAGATGGTCAACCGAACCCGGCAAGCCTACCGGAGCTATGCCGCAACTCTGGTCGAGCACGGCCTGCTCGGTGATGCCGACCAGATCTACTTCCTCACCCACCAGGAGATCGGGCGGCTGATCAAGGACCGCGACCCCGCCTGGAAAGTGAAGGCTGACAAACGCCGGGCCCAGTTCCCCGCGACCGCGAAGCTGCGATTCCCGTTGATGAATGTGGGCATCCCTGAGCCTCTCGAAGAAGAAGAGCGGGTCACCATTACCGGCAAGCAAATTGTGGGGATCCCGGTGAGCCGTGGTGTCGTCAAAGCTCGCGCGCGGATCGTGAACAGCGTGGCTGAAGCGGCCGCACTACAGCAGGGCGAGATCATGGTTGTCTCGTTCACCGACATCGGCTGGACCCCATACTTCAGCTTGATTGCGGGGCTCATAACCGAGATCGGCAGTCCGTTGTCCCACGGCGCCGTCATAGCCCGCGAGTACGGTATTCCCGCCGTGGTTTCCGCCAAGGGCGCCCGCCAGTTCATCAAGACCGGCGATACAGTGGCGCTGGATGGAGCAAAAGGGACTGTAGATCTGGTTTCTTGCGGATGCGCGTCAACTGACACGCCTCCGGCACAGTCGGGCCGCGTTGGCCTGCAGTATTCGCACACCAGCAGGTAACGCCCGTTACCTAGAGGTGACGCCAGTATCCCGTTGGCCGTGAGCCCGGTCTGGTCTCCTCATCACGGCGCCAGCGCCAACCATCATGCGCCGACTGCCTGCCTGCCCCGCTGCCAACGTGCAAGACGCTTGCAGATCGTCTGACAGCACAGCTCGTGCCAAGCGCGCACCGTGCGGCTTCCCTGTGACTGCTGCCGTCCGCAATCATCCAATTCTACGGGAACAAGTTGCGAACGCTTCGGTTTTCCTCGATGTTGCCAGTTGCGTACCGGGACGAGCTCGAGCGCATCGTGTTCTTCAACCCCGAGCAAAGCCGGGTGACCACATCGCTGCTCGATTCGGTTCGTCGCTACGGCGTGCCCTCCATTGTCGAGGACGGCAACTTGCTTCGGTTTCGCGTCCCGGCCTTCGGCACCATCCAAAGCCTTTTGCCCTTGGCGAAAGCGAGCAGCCAGTGCGACTAGCGGGTATGGTCGTGTTCGTGCGCGAGACGGCGGACACGATGCTCCTGCTGCACGTGGCGGTGCACGAGGACTACGCCGGCGGTGGCGATCGCGCCGATGCCTGGGTCACACCTCGGCTCATGGCGGCCGTGCGGAGTGCGTGTCGGCGAACCCGCGGGATCACGAAGTTGCGCCTGCTCTACCCGCACGAAGCCCAGGTGCGGCTGGAGTCAACCGCGTAGGCGCCAAGTTGCCCCCGGCGGGGGATCAGTCCGGACGCTTGGGAAGCAACGCGGGCACGTGCAGTCCGCTCTTGGGCGCGCTGTGGTACTGCTGCAGGCGATACTGGATGGTGCGCACGCTCATGCCGAGCACCTCGGCCGCCTTGGTGGTGGAACCGCGGGTCGCCTCCAAGGTGGTCAGAATAGCGTGCCGTTCGATGTCTTCCATCTTGGAGCCAGGGATGCGAATGCCCGCCGTCCCCACCGGCGAGGGCCCCACGCTGGGCGGCAGGTCCGCTGCGGCCACGCGCGGACCACTGGCCAGCACCACCGCGTGCGCGACGGCGTTCTCCAACTCGCGCACGTTCCCCGGCCACTCGTAGGCCGCCAGCCTCTGCAGAGCCTCGTCGGAGAAGCCCTCCAAGTTCTTGCCGTCATCGTTGCCGTACTTGCGCAAGAAGTGCATCGCCAGCGCCAGGATGTCCGACGGTCGTGCGCGCAAAGGCGGCAGCTCGATGTTGACCACGTTCAGTTGATAGAAGAGATCTTCGCGGAAACTGCCGCAGGCTACCTCTTCGCGCAGGTTGTGGTTGCTGGCCGCGATCAAGCGCACGTCCACATGGAGAGTTTCCTCGCCACCCATGCGCTGCAGGACGTGCTCGCGCAGAAAGCGCAGGAGTTTCACCTGCAAAGCGGGCGGAATGGCCGAGATCTCGTCGAGGAACAATGTGCCACCGGCTGCCTGTTGCAGCCGCCCTTCACGGCGGCCCGGGCTTGCCGGCAGGGCGCCGCTTTCATGGCCGAATAGCTCGCTTTCCAGCAAGGGTTCGGCCAAGGCCGCACAGTGCAGCTTGAGAAAGGGCTCCTTGGCGCGTGGGCTGTGCTCATGGATCGTGGTGGCTAGGAGTTCCTTGCCGGTCCCTGGGTCGCCGGTGATCAGAACGCTGGCCTTGGACGCTGCCACCTGGGGCAGCAGCTTGAGCACATTCTGCATGGCGGGTGAGCTTCCCACCAGATTGGCGAAGCTGTAGCGCTCGGCCAAACGGGCGCGCAGCAGCCCGGCCTCGCGGCGAAGCCGCAAGCGGTCCATCTCGCGCGCGACCACCACCGACAGCACCGTGAGATCGAGCGGCTTGGTGAGGTAGTCGGCCGCGCCCTCTTTGAGCGCCGTGACCGCGGTCTCCACGTCGGCAAATGCCGTGGTTACAATGACCGCCAGATCATTCCCCATGCCATGGATCTTGCGGAGAAGCTCCAGCCCATCCATGCCGGGCATCTTCAGATCGGTAAGCACCAGGTCTGGGGCGAAGGCGGCCAGTTTGCCCAAGCCCTTGAATGCATCTGCTGCGGTTTCGACCACGTAGCCACTCTCCCGCAAGGCTTCGGCCAGGGCCGCCCGGGAGTCAGCGTCGTCATCAACTACCAGAACTCTCCCCTTCATGGCCACAAACTTATGCAACACCTGCGCCAGAATCCTAGTCGAAACCGCGCAGCGCGGGACGGACGGCGCGGACCTTTCAAAGGCTAGTGGACTTCCTGCCGCATCCTGATATCGTTGCACCTAGTCCTTTTCACGTCGTTTCCGTTCTGCCACGGTCTTCCATCTGGTTGAGCCAGGGCGTTCCGGCTAGCGAGGCGCTTAGGGACAACGGCCCGTTTATTGGGCAAGCGCGTGGACCGCGGAACCGTCCACTCACAGAAGAACGAGGAGAGAACGACATGGCGAAAAGGCTGTATGTGGGCAACCTGGCCTACAGCGTAACCGAAGCGGATCTGCGCGAAACCTTCGCTGAGGCGGGCAATGTGGCTGACGTGAAGGACGTGCTCGACCGCGAGAGCGGGAGGCCGCGCGGCTTTGCATTTGTCGAGATGTCGACCGACGAGGAAGCCACGAAGGCCATGGGAACGTTGAACGGTCGCGAGATCCAGGGGCGGGCGATCAGCGTCAGCGAGGCACGTGAGCGCGGTGGTGGCGGTGGTGGTGGTGGTGGTGGTGGCGGCGGCGGACGCGGCCATGGCCGCGGTGGCTTTGGCGGCGGCCGCGAGCGCTCGGGCGGTCGCTGGTAGGCGGCAGGGCTCGCGAGTCTGAGCCCCGCTCTCGCTGGTGCGGAGACACACCAGCGAGACAGGGTGGGATCTATCCTGAGGTTTTGAAGGAAAGTCCTCCTTGTCTGTTCTTCCTCGTCTTTCGCGGTTGGCGTGGTACGGTAGCTGTGTCCTTTCCACGTCGTCTTCCCTCCCCGCCCGGGCCGATGGCTTCTTGGCCAGCCTCCAGGGCAGTCAAGGCAGCCGAAGCGCTCAGGACTGAACGGGAGGAACCTACATGGCACGTGTCACGGTCGAGGACTGCATTCAGGCAGTTGGTAATCACTTCGCGCTGGCGGTGCTGGGCGCCCAGCGTGCCCGCGCCCTGGCCAAGGGGGCGATTCCGCTGGTCCAGTGCGACAACAATCCCGGCGTCACCGCCCTGCGTGAGATCGCCGCGGGCAAGGTTTCCTTTCACGAGTCGCTGGATGAGGTCTTGCACCTGCACGCAGAGGGCATCAAGGCCCTTGACGGATCCCGCAAGCGGCGGCGGGCAGGCAGCATGGAGCCCGCTCCCCCGTTGGCTGCACGGAAGCTGCGCGGGGAGCCCGCCAGCTGAGGGTGTTCCGCCAGCCTCACAATTGTTGTTGCCCACGACGATACTAATGGCATTTGGCCGAGCAGTGAGCTATGCAGAGGCGGTCGGCTCGCTTGAACACCGGGCTGTGCGTTGGGACTTGACCCGCGCAAACAAAAACAAGGAGCCGCGATATGGGCAAGAGACTGTACGTTGGAAATCTGTCTTTCTCGATCACCGAAGCTGATCTTCGAGAGGCATTCAAGGCAGAAGGTCACGATGTGGCCGAGGTGAAGTTGGTTACCGATCGGGAAACCGGGAGGCCGCGTGGCTTTGCCTTCGTGGAAATGGCCACCGACGAAGGGGCTGTCCACGCTATCGGCAGCCTCAACGGTCGCGACCTGCAGGGTCGCACGATCACCGTCAGCGAGGCGCGCGAGCGAACCGGCGGTGGCGGCGGCGGAGGTGGAGCGCGTGGCGGCCGCGCGGGCGGGCGCTGGTAAGCGCTCGCACGAGGTCGCGTCAGCGCCCTGGTTGACAGGGCTATGCCCGCGGTAAGCGCGGGGTAGCCCTGTTCTGAGACTGAGCTACGCCGCTGCTTTGCGGTTGCTCTCGCGCTCGGCGCGTACTTGCTCGATGGCGAGTTGCAGCCGGGGCAGCACGTCTTCGGCGGTGTAGCGAATCATGTGCTCGCCCGAGACCGCAAGCGAGAAGGCGCGGGCCAGCCGCCTTGGGGTTCGCCAAATCGCACGCCCGAGGAAGCGCCAGTAGGCGCGGCGGTAGCGGCCCAGTACCCCCTGGCGAAGCATCGAAAAGACCACACAGCGCAAGGCATAGAGCCAGGGCAGGCTGAAGTGGGAGTCGCTGCGCGGCCGTAGTTCAAGCACACGGTTCACCCGCGCGAAATACGCGGCCGGGGCGTACACGCTGGCGAGCAGACGGCGATACGAATCGAGCAGTTCCACTTCGTCCATCTTGGTGCGGAAATTAGCGCGTCCGAAGGTTTCGCCGCTGGATCGTTCCAGCATGCGGCCCTCGCGAACCAGGCGTCGCTCCAACTGGGTTCCCGGCAGCGCGCCCAGAATGCCCACCATAGCCTGCGGGATGCACGAACTCGCGATCCATTCGCGTTGGCGTTCGATGGCGGCCGCGTCGTCAGAATCGAAGCCCACGATGAAACCGGCCGACACGTCGAGCCCGCCGCGAACCAGCTTGTCCACCGCCTCGTGCAGGTCGACGGCGAGATTCTGCGCCTTGTGGGTTTCGCGCAGGGCCTCGGTTGACGGGGTTTCGATGCCTACGAACACGGAGTCGAAGCCCGCGCGCACCATGGCGTTCACCAACTCGTCCGAGGCAGCCAGGTTGATGCTGGCCTCGGAATAGAACTGGAATGGGAAGCGGTGCTGCTCCATCCAAGTTCGCAAAACGGTCAGCAGGCGCAGGGTTTCCACCTTGTTGCCCACCAAGTTGTCGTCGGAAAGAAACACGGTTCCGCGAAAGCCGGTGGCCAGCAGGGCATCCAGCTCGCCACACAACTGTGCCGGAGTCTTGGTGCGCGGGTGGCGGCCGAACACCTCGATGATGTCGCAGAACTCACAGTTGAAGGGACAACCACGACTCCACTGCACCGACAGGGAATGGTACGCCTTCACATCGAGCAGATCGTAGCGTGGCGGGGGCAGGGTGTGAAGTTCGGGGCGGCGGGGCGCGGCCATGCGCGCGGGCAGGTCGGTGCCCCTGGCCAGCGCTTCGCACAGGGGCGCCATCAACTCCTCGGCCTCGCCTGACACGACACAATCCGCATACGGCGTAAGCAGCTCAGGGCTGGTGGTGGCAACTGGCCCGCCCACCACGACCACCTTGCCCGCGGCCCGAGCCTGCGCTGCTAGCTTAAGCAGCGAGTCGCGTTGGACCAGCATCCCGGACAAGAAAACCGCGTCCGCCCACTGCAGTTCACCGGGCGTCAGCCGCTGCACGTTCAGGTCGCAGAGCCGGACCTCCCAATCCTTGGGCAGGAGGGCGGCCACCGTGAGCAGCCCCAGCGGCGGCAAGAGAGACCGCTTGCCCATCAGCCGCAGGGAGTCCTCGTGTCCCCAGTAGGTGCGGGGAAAGGCAGGGTAGAGGCATAGGATTCTCATCACCCGTTACTACTCGTTCCGTCGTCAGGTCGCTGTCATGACACGGTCACGTCTTGGCGCGATGAAGTCCCCATGGGCGGTCCGGCGCGCGTTGCTGACACAAGTGTGACCGGGTGCTTGCCAGTCGGTGACAAAGCCTCAGCCGGCGCAAGGGGTGACCTGCCGGTTTTTTGGGGGCGGCAAGGCCAGCATTCTGCCAAAATGGCAGGCGTGAAGCTTCGGTCACCAACCATCATCTTCCTGCAGCGCGCCCGCATGGTCTTCATGCTGACCGCGTTGATCCCAACGGTGTTCATCACGGTGATCGGGATCGTGTTGCTGGCCACCGGGGGATCGAAGTCGGCGGCGGTAGTGGGCGGGATTCTGGTTCTTTGCTTTTGCGGGACAGCCTTGGCTGGTTACGTCCTTGGGACCATCTTCGTCACTCGGGGCGCGAGCCTGGCAGCCGTGCAGAACGAGTTTCTCTCCTCTGTCTCGCACGAGTTGCGCACGCCTTTGACCTCGATTCGTCTCTTCATCGATACCCTGCGCGAGGATCGGGTGCACGATCCGGCCGAGAAACAGCGCTGCCTCAACGTGATCCACCAGGAGTTGGCGCGTCTCGACGGTCTGGTGGGCAAGCTTCTCACCCTGTCGCGCATCGAATCCCGCCACGCGGTTTTTGACCGCCGGCCCGTCGCCGTGGCCGACGTCGTCAAGGAGGCGCTGGTCGCCTTCGAAGCCATCCGGTTCGGAACCGAGGTCGATTTGAGAGTGGATCTGGAGCCAGGGTTGATGGTCAACGGGGATCAGGGCGCGCTGGCCCAAGCCCTAGCGAACCTGCTCGGCAACGCCTGGAAATACACGCCACCCCGAGGCAAGCGCATCGAACTGTCCGTCACCGGGGATGCGACCGAGGTGTCCATCGTGGTCGCTGACAACGGCGTGGGCATCCCGGGCTCCGAGCAAAAAGCCATCTTCGACAAGTTCTGGCGGGGGTCAGCCGCGGCCAACGGCGGTAGCACGGGCACCGGGCTGGGACTGGCAGTGGTGCGGGCCATCGTGACCGCCCATCGGGGCAAGGTCGACGTGCGCTCGGAAGAAAATCGCGGGTCGCGGTTTCGCATCTTGCTGCCCCGGCAGCCCGCGGAGGCAGCATGACCGGCGCCGGTGATGAACCGCTGGGCCAACTGGTGATCATCGTCGAGGACGATGCGGCCATCGCCGAAGGCCTGGGGTTGAACCTGCGCCTGCAGGGCTATCGCACGGAAGCGGTTGGCGACGGCGAGACGGCCCGCACGCGCATCGAGGAGAGCCGGCCGGCTCTGGTCTTGCTCGACATCTCGCTGCCCAAACAGAGTGGCATCTGGGTTTTGCAGCGACTGCGCGAGGCTGGCAACCACGTGCCGGTGATCGTGCTGTCAGCGCGCCAGGACGAATTCGACAAGGTGGCTGCCCTGCAACTGGGCGCGGACGACTATGTGACCAAACCATTTGCGCTGGCCGAGCTTCTGGCTCGGGTCGCGGCCCTCCTACGGCGCGTGCGGCTGCACTTGCCCCAGCAAGGCGCGCCGGCTGATTCGCCAGTACGCGACAGCAAGAGGCCTGACATCAGATTTGGCGATGTGGTGATCAACCTCGACGCGCGTACGGTGGTGCGCGCCGGGCGTCCGATCAAGCTCACCCATCGCGAATTCGAGTTGCTCGCCTTCCTCGCCCGAAGCGGCGGCCGGGTTTTCTCGCGCGAGGAGCTGGTGCGCCAGGTATGGGGCCTGGAGCATCCTGGTCAGGCGCGCACAGTGGACAACTTCATCGCCCAGTTGCGCGCCAAGCTTGAGCAAGATCCCGAGCAACCGAAACACCTGCTCACGATTCGGGGCAGTGGCTATCGGTTTGTCGCCGAGTGAATGCTACTCTCTAGCTCGCTTGCCGCCTGTCATTTCTCAAGACGTTCCCCTGACGCCGCTGACCACTTTCGAGTTGGGCGGGCCGGCGCGTTTCTTTTGCCAGGTGGCGACGAGCGAGGATGCGATCTGGGCGCTGCGCTGGGCAGCCGATCAGAATCTGCCGGTGTTCGTACTGGGCGGCGGATCGAATCTGGTGGTGGGCGACGCGGGCTTTGCTGGCCTGGTCCTGCAACTGACGGCGCAGGGAATTGATTTCCGCAGCCAGGGCGACCATGTTCTGGTGGAAGTGCAGGCTGGGCAGCCATGGGATGACGTGGTGGCCGCCGCGGTAGCGCGCGATCTCGCGGGCATTGAGTGTCTGTCAGGGATCCCGGGCACCGCGGGCGCGACGCCGATCCAGAACGTCGGTGCCTACGGCCAGGAGGTGGCGGATACGATCTGCTCGCTGCGCGTGCTCGGCCGGCGCACCCTGGAGGTGCGCGAGTTGCCGGCCGCCGAGTGCGGCTTCGCGTACCGCAACAGCATTTTCAGGCACGACCCAGGACAGGCGATGGTGTTGTCGGCCAGTTTCGCGCTGCGGCCCGGTGCCCAGCCTGCGATTGCCTACCGGGAACTGGCGGACGCGCTGGCGGGACGGGCGCGACCGTCGCTAACAGAGGTGCGTGAAGCGGTGCTCGACCTGCGGCGCAAGAAGTCCATGGTGTACGACGCCCGCGATCCCAACCGGCGCAGCGCTGGGTCGTTCTTCACCAACCCCATCGTCGGTGCGGACCAGGCAGCCGAGGTCGTGGCGCAGGCGCTAGGCGAGAATCTTGTGCAGTCAGCCGAAGAGGTGCCGCAATATCCGTTGCCCGATGGGCGGGTGAAGTTGGCGGCTGGCTGGCTGGTGGAACGTGCGGGCATTAAGCGCGGCCTGCGCATGGGCCCGGTCGGCGTGTCGAGCAGGCACGCCCTGGCTTTGGTCCATCACGGCGGCGGCTGCACCGCCGATCTCATTCGTCTGGCGGTTCACCTGCGCGACACCGTGGTGCTGCGTTTCGGAGTCACGCTGGTGCCCGAGCCCGTGTTTCTGGGCGTCACCTGGCCGGCGTTGCAGCAGACCACTTGACCGATCATCAAACCGCAACCCTGTCTCCGCGGACGGTGGTAGGATTTGCCGCCATGAAGCTCACAAGCACCCTGGTCCTTCGTTCAGCCACCTGTGCGGCCCTTGCGGTATCTCTCTTGGCGATTCCGGCGCAGCCCGCGGCCGCCCCAACCGCGCCCCCAGCGGCGCCTCCGCCTGCGGCGGCGGGGAATTGCAAGGCGTACGGTGCCGGCAAGTGCTGCAGCCCGGATGTCACGCTCCATTTGAGCAGAGACGCCGTCTACGCGGCTTGCGGCCAGACCGACGCCACCTTCCTGGGCGAGGTCGGCTCGAAAGACACCTGCAAGTACGTCTTCAAGGTTGCGGGCGAGAGCGAAGACAGCACCTACGTTCAGGTCTACTCCCCCATCGCCAAGGAAGTGTTGGAGAAGCCCACCGATCCCTTCATGAGTTTCAAGAAGGTGGGCAAAGTCTGGGTCACTGACAAGGCGAAGTCGCCCAAGGCTCAGACTCAGGTGGCGGGTAGCACGGGCCTTTACATGGCGGGCCGTGGCTACTTCGTGAGCGTGGCGGCCTCAACCAAGGTCTGCACCAAGAACCAGGCCATCCAGCTCTCCAAGTCCGTCAAGTAGCGTCCATCGCTGCATTCGCTGTGGTGAAGGATTCGGATCTCACCACAGAGAGCACAGAGGACACAGAGACGGAGGGAACCGATCCATGGCGTTGCTGGGGCTCATGCTTCTGGTCGCCAGCCTCTGCCTGGCCCCGCTGCAGGAAACGGATCTCTTCTTTCGCCTGGCGAATGGCCAGGAGATTCTTCGCACGGGCCGTGTGTCTGGCCGCAATCTGTTCTCGTTCACCTTCCCTGAGCAGCCCTATCTAGACAGCGCTTGGTTGTTCGACGTGGGGAGCGCGGGGCTCTATCGCCTGGGCGGTTTTCCGGCCGTGGTCGTGGGCAAGACTGCAATCGTGGTGGTGACCTTTGTCGCGGCCTATCTCTTGCTTCGCCGGCGCGGCGCGGGACGGGTAGGCACGGCGCTGGTGCTCGCCGCTGCCGCCTTGTGCATGCGCGAGCGCCTGGTGGAACGTCCCCATGTGGTGTCTCTGCTGGGCGAGGTCGTGGTGCTAGCCTTGCTGCCTGCCTTGCAAGACGGCCGGCGCAGGGCCTGGCTGCTGGTGCCGGTGGTCGCCTTGTGGGCAAATCTACACGCGGGCGCCTTTGTCGGCCCCTTGCTCGTCGCCCTGGCCGGATTGGGTGTGCTACTCGAAGGAATCATCACCCCATTGCTCGCCTCGCGGCGGGCGGTTTTCAACTATCTTCTTGCCGCCGTACTCTGCGCGGCTGCACTGATGGCCACGCCGGTGGGCCCGGGCATCTTTCGCTACCTCAGTTTCCACATCGACATCTTTGCCATCCATCCCGTCGACGAGTTCCGACCGCTGGCTTGGCATTCGGACGCGCCCCTCATGATCTACGCTTGCGCTTTGGCGCTCAGCCTCGGCCTCGGCGCAGCCCTGCGCGTGCGCCCGCGCGCGTGCGACATCCTTCCCGTGCTCGGCCTAGCGCTGCTGGCTGGCCGGCATGTACGATTTGGTGCCGACTTCGCATTGGTGGCGGCCATCCTGGCCACGCCACTTCTGACCGCAGCCGGCGTGCGCTGGCCCGCGCGGATTGCGCCGGCATACGGTGCTCAGTTCGAGCGCGCCACCGGCGCCCTGCTCGCGCTGCTCGCATTCGTCCCGCGAGTGGCGGACGTCGAGCGGCACAAGCGCTTTCTGGACATCGAACTGGACCGCGCGAATTTGCCCTTGGCGGCACTGGACTTCGTCGACCAGCACGGCTTGCGCGAGCGGATGTACAACGACTTCGAAACCGGCGCCTTCCTCATTTGGCAGGGCTACCCGCGCCATCGCGTGTTCGTTGATCCGCGCCTGCCCGCCTACCCGCGCGAGTTCCATCAGCTCCTGGGCCGCAGCGAGATGACCCGCGAGGAATGGACCCGTAGCATGGACCACTTCGGGGTCACCTCCGCTCTGCTGGACTATGCCGGCGTCAACCGGCGCGTGGCCTGGTGGGATCCCGCAGAATGGGCCTTGGTCTTTCGCGCGCAAGATACCCGCGTGTTCGTGCGCCGGCTCCCGGCCGTGCGCGATCTCATTGCCCGCTATGAGATCCCGGCCAGCTTCGCCTTCACTGCCGAGGAGGGCAGTGCGACGCTTCCGTTGACTATGCCTCCTGCTGGCTCGCCGGTGCCGCTCTGCGAATGGCAGCTTCGCCTGGGCGATCTCTACTTCGATCTCGATCATGGCCAAGGCCAACGCGCGTTGGATGCCTACCGGGCGGCGCTGGCAAGCCCGCCGGGTTGCCTCGCGCCTGAGCACGAGGTCGCTGCCTGCGCCTGGCTGGGCGCGATCGATCGAGCCGCCGGCCGAACCGCGCAGGCGCTGGCGCTCTTCGATCGCAGCTTGGCCATCGCGCCTGACGACACCGCGGTACTGACCAACCGCGCGCTCGCGCTGGAAGCACTGGCACGGCCCGCAGAAGCCGCGCAAGTCTGGTCGCGCATTTCCGCGCTCGCCGCCGGCTCACCTCTCGGCGATCGCGCCCGCGACCGCGCGCGATCACTCACCCGTTAGCGCAGTCTTGCGGCCGCTAGCTTCTGCCTCTGGTGCTGACGGAGATGCCCAGGCTGCAGGGCACCATTTCGAGCGCCGTCGACCCCGGCGCCGCCTGCACCGCCCTCGGCGTAGCGCTGGAGTTGGGGGGCTCCGAGTTTCGGCTGGGTCAGGCGGCCTGGCAGAGGTGCAATTGGTGGGCCGGTAGAGTTGCTCGGTCGTCTCGGAGTCCCCCAGGGGATGTGCGAAGCGCCCGGGGACGCGCAACTTGTTGGCTGCGCGTCCGACAACCTTTGTCGGGGCCTTCCTTGCTGCCACCAGCGATTTGTCATACGCCCGCGATCAGGGGTGCCCGTTCCTGCGGACGCCGCCGGCCTGAAGAGACGCTGCTCTGCAGAACCATACAGGAACACTGGTCGACGTTCCTGGCGGATCTGGAAGCGGGAGGCGGCGAACTGCCCGCCTTCGTGCTTGACGAGTTTGAGGCCTATCTTCGCTGTGGCAGTCCAGTTCACGGCCTTCTTCGCGTCCGCTGCAAAGACTGTGGGCACAGAGATGGAGCATCCCGGCAGCGGCCGCCGATCGGGCGACTGTTCGACTCCTACGTCGAGTCCTTCGGGAATTGGATGCTCGAAGAACGCCCATAGGTGACGGAAAGAGGCGGATGGCCCTGCTAGCCGTGCTAGACATCCCTGTCGTGTGAACAAGATGGGTCGTCAGCCACGAGAACGGTCTTCCGGCAGAGGAACGGCCCAGGGTGGATCTAGCGACAAGCGCCCACAACCCGACGCCGAGCCGAACAGCGTGGCCCAGCAACGACAGCTCGCGCTGGATGCCGCGCACATGGGATGGTGGCACTACGATCCAGTCACGCGCGTCGCCACCTACGACAAACGCTACACCGAAATCTTCGGAGTCTCTGGTTCCCAAGAACTGAACGAGGAGATTCTAAAGCTCCTGCACCCGGACGATCTGGCGCGCGTTTGGGCCGCGGTGGAAGCCGCCCTCGATCCAGCCAGTCCCAAGCCCTATACGGCCGAGTACCGGGTGAACCGGCCCGACGGCACGATGGTCTGGGTCGAAGCACACGGACTGGCCACTTTCGAGGGCGAGGGCCGGGCTCGCCGCGCGACCAGCCTGGT
>Ga0182017_10000496_pt1 | contig 30917 bp, 30 predicted proteins | sample 712E3DmetaG_FD_120492 | JGI IMG/M metagenome (GOLD analysis project Ga0182017, IMG submission 120492) | Permafrost microbial communities from Stordalen Mire, Sweden - 712E3D metaG | ecosystem: Environmental > Terrestrial > Soil > Wetlands > Permafrost | place: Sweden: Stordalen | collected... | reverse complement strand
TCTTTCTCATATAAGCCTCCTGTTTAGGTTTAATCTGCCTGGAGTGAAAAAATATCCTTCATTCACTCCCAGGAGGCTTTTTTTCTTACACCCTCATAAACATAGTCTCTTGTGGGTTAGGGCAAGAAAATGAATAAAATATTGTCTTTTGCGGCCGCCGCCGCGGTGGTTGCATTATCATGGACTATCTGCGCAGGGGAAACTGACACATTAGTCAAGGACAAAAAAGTCCTCGTGGTGTATTATTCAAAGACCGGCAATACCGAACGCGTGGCCAAAGACGTAGCTTCGGCGTTGCATGCGGACATCGAAAAACTGGTCGACAAAAAGAACCGTAACGGTTTTTGGGCCTTTTTTTCCAGCGGCAGGGACGCAATGAATAAAAAGAAAACGGAACTGGGGCCGCTGGAGAAAGACCCCGCGAACTACGACCTCGTCGTCCTGGGCACTCCGGTCTGGTCGAAGAACTTGACGCCGGCAATACGGACGTATCTGGACATGAACAGGGACAAATTGAAGAACACGGCGTATATCGTCACTTCCAACACCGCGCCGGCTGAGAAAGTCATTCCGATGTGTGAAGAACTGACCGGGAAAAAGTGCATGGCGTACGCGGGTTTTACGGCAAAGATGCTTAAGAACGGGGAACTCTACAGGAAAAAATTGGCCGGGTTTATTGACGAGTTAAAAAAATAAGCGCACGAAATGATCTTGACTTTGCAGGCCAAATTTCATACAATTGATTAAACAGTTGTAATCCAATTAAAGAAGGGGTGCCCAATTATGGCCATGACGAATGTCGAGCGCAGGAAGCTGTTCAGGATAGAAGTGGTTGCGCCGATCCGTTTCCGACTGATAGATGAAACGACTTCGAAGCCGGAAACGGACTGGATGAACGGCTCCACGGTGGACGTGAGCCTGGGCGGTTTTAAGGTCACCGCGCCGATGCCGGAGGAGCAGGTTGAGGAGCTGGTGGACGACTACGTGCTTATCGAGTTCTCGTGCCAGTTGCCCGGCGCCGCCAAGGCCGTTGGCGCTACCGCCAATATCGTTTATTTTATGCGTGGAGCTCCCGCGTCAAAAGACTCCACGGTCACGTTCGGCCTCTCGTTTGTCACTATCGACGGCAAGGCCAAGGACGTCATCGGCGAGTTCATCCGCCGGCGCATCAACTCTCCCGCCCAAAGCCTGTGCTGAGCCTGTCGAAGCAATCACCACAAATATCCGGATTTGACATGTACTTCCCGAAAGACCTATATTTTCCATTGAGGGCAGACAATGCCCGGACGGCGGAACTATGGGAAACGGGGAAAAGATAATTACTTGTAAAGAACTTTTCTTTTCACCGCCCTCCGCTCCTGAAAAACCAAATTGCCTATCAGCAAAAAGGACAAGATCAAACCTATGCGCGCAGTAAAATCGGAAATTTCAACACTCTTTACGTGGTGCTGGTTAGCCGTTTCCATGCGTCTGATCCGCCTCGGGAGCCTGGCTGCTGCGACAGGAGCGGCGGCGGTCTTATTCGCCTTCTTACCTCCCGCGGCCACGGCCGCGCTGCCGCCCGTCCTTCTCGTGGAGGACCACAGCGACGTTCTCGTGCCCTGGGTCCAAACCGGGGTCCGCGGCGCGGTGGTGGTGAACGTTGACGCCCACGACGACTGCACTCCGATCCCACCGGAGAACATAAGCAAGCTCCGGCGCTTCCTCGCGGCCGGTGATGTGGCTGCGATCGGGCGGGCGAACTCCGTCGCGGACTCGGGTCTGTACTATATCAACGACTGGATCACCGCGGCCTGCGGGCTCGGCATTGCCCGCGAGGAAGTATGGGTCGAGCCCCAGCTTCAGGCGCCGGGCAAGGTGTGGACGCACCTCCAGTTCCGGACATGCCCTCTGGATTCCCTCCCAGTCATCAAGGCGCCCGTTCTCCTCACCGTAGACGCGGACTTCGTGGTCCCCTTCGCCAACAACCGATGCATCAACCTGGTCGAGGCAATACGCCGGATCGCGGAAACCCTCCGGGCCGTCCCCTGGGATGTTAAGCACGTGAGCGTGAGCTTCTCTCTGTACGGCGGATATCTCCCCGTGACGCTCCGCTGGATAGGGAACGCCCTGCGGGAGGCGCTCGAGGGGAAGGACCTTTCCCGGCCCAATGCGCCCTGGCCCACGCTTGCCAAAGTCGAGGACTGGCGCCGCAGTCTCCCCCCACGCGAGCTTGTCCGGCAGGTTCGGCCTATGGTGCGAAAGCGACCGGCGGATCCCTGGCTCCGTGTCTACCTCGCCGATGCCCTCTTCAGGGCCGATAGCGTGTCCGGCGCCCTGGCCGAAGGCAAGAAGGCGGCGCGCCTTGACCCGGGCTGCTGCCGCATCCTGCCTGAGCTCGGCAGCCAACTGGCTATCACGGGCCGTCTGGACGAGGCGGAGCGCTTTCTCGCCGCTGCCCCGACCGTAGTGAACCCTTTAGCCGAGGCCGCCCTGGCTCAAGGCCTGGACCAGGCCGGACACACGGCCAAGGCAATCGAGCACTACTCCCGGATCTGCAAGCAGGAGGCGAACTTCAGCGCTGATTTGTTGATCGGGTACGGATATGAGAGGCTCGGCGATACGACCCGGGCACGACAACACTATCTGCGCGCGGTCGCGTTACTCGCCAAACCCGTCAGCGAGATGCAGGGCTTCGCGGATCTTGCCCAGTCTGTTGCGGCCGCCGAGCGTTTCTTTCGGACCACTGGGGACCAAGGGTCTGCACAGGCTCTTCACCGGGACCACCGGCTTGCCATCTACTTTAACAGAGATTCGGGGGGAACCTCCGGTCGTTAAGCCGGGATGAAGTCAACTTCGGAAATGATTATACGTTAGCAACCCTGCCAGAACCAGAAACCAAACGCTTACGGCAACCGCTCCCCATCGTGCTATTGAACGAAAAAGCCTTTGCTTGCCCAACAACCCGAATGCCGCTATCGGCGCCAGCCAGATCGATGTCCCGACAAAGAACGCGGCAAAAAGCGTCATACCGGCAGCCGGTCCCGGTCCGCCGGCCGCTTTTGTCAATGCCAGAAGAAAGGGAGGGCAAATATTGATGCCGGTTAGAATTCCCAGGACCAGCGGCCGGTCAATGATTCCCGCCCACCTACCGGTGCGGCAACAGCGGTCGCGCCGGTGCGTGCGAAAGGCAGTGACCAGCAGAAAAACGGAGAACAGGGAGTAGCCCGCCGCCGTGACGAGTCCTTTTCCTTCAAAGTCAACCTGCCTGCCCAACAGCCCCGCGGCCGCTCCGACAACAAGGTAAGAAATAAACCTGCCGGCCGATAATTCAAGAACGACGAGCAGACTTTTCGGCAAGCTCCGGCCATATTGCATAAGGTAGGGCGCATAGACCGGTCCGCAGGTGGCCAGGCAGGTGGCGCCGGTCGCAAGGCCGAGAAGAAAACCTTGTAGCAAGGTTGCGATCATGGAAGAAAAGCGCCATTATTTCCCATTTTTCACCAATCTGACCGGATAACCGCATGTCTTGAGCCATTGTTTGTACTTTATAAGATAATCGACGCAGAAGCCCATTCCATAGACGGTTCCAATTGATTCATTGAACTCCGTGGCGCTCCACCACCCGGCCCTGTGGCCGCGGGTCTCAAAAATAGGATACCAGCCCGCGGAATCCCGCGAATCATAGCGGCAACCGGCGGCAAATCCTGAAAAACCGCTTCTATTATTGTCCTTCATGGTATTTCCGGGCATGCCTTTGATACCGAACGGTTTCCAACCGCTTTGCGCCGCCAGGGATTTGGCTATTCTGTTGTCCCTTTTCACGCCGTCCCAATTGTAGCCATGTTCGATCAGGTAATTCTGTAATGTATCCCAATCATCATCCGTCGGGACATGCCATCCCGGCGGGGCGAGTTTCTTGGAATCGATGCAATACCAATTGTAAAGGGCCCCGAATCTTTTAATAGTGTCGGCGTTGTTCTTATTCCCATAGTAACAATAACCGGGCGAGACAAGATTATGCCACGCGACGCTATCGGGTACATGTGGAATGGGGGCGCCGTCGTTATACTTCGTCGTCCGTAAATTAACGGCAGTCCAGACTTGTTTTCCGATTCTGACGGCAGGGTATATATTTCCGTCTGCGTCGGTTACCGTATTTCGCGCACAAAATGAACCCAACATTAAAAAAATGCTACATAATAAAAGTACTGTTTTCATAAAATCCTCCGAATTGATGCAATGCAACCGTGTAAAATATTCACCCCATGACAAAATTCAAAAATATTTGTATCATACCTTTGAAAATTAATGTATCATAACAGTCATTATTTAAAAATACAACCTGCCTTAGCGCTTTTCTATATTATTTTTAAAAAAGTAGTTGACATTTCCTTGTTTTTAGGTTATATATAAGGGCTAAAGGCATTAGACACCTAAGAACCAAAATCGGTTACAATTATATAGAAAATAATTTATTGTTTGTTTTATCGGTTAAACAATTAAAGAATCGGGGGGGTCAATGAAAAAATCGAGAGTCTTTAAATGGGGCGGCCTTGGGCTGCTTGCGGTAGTGGTAGCGGCGGGCGCATTTGTTTTTCATGCCAATACCTCTTCGTCCCGAATAGTATTGGCGGATGAGGCTAAAGAGCATAGTATTATGCTCCACAATGCGAACGGCGATCATGCGTGTGACTGTTTCCAGCCATGGATTTCGAGTGTTACGCTTTCGAATATAACCGCTAACTCCGTTGATGTCACGTGGCATTGCGGCACTTATACCGGTGCGGCAGGCGCTTCAACCTATCAGGTGACTTATGGAACAACTTCGGCCAAGTCTAGTATCTTCCCTACTTCCCAGCCTACTGTCTCATATGTCGATCATACTGTTACCGTAACAAACCTGACCGCCAGCACCCTGTATCACGTCGGAGTAAAAAGTTATTGTTTGAGCAACTGTTCGAGAGGCGGTGGTCCTAACTATCCGAAAACATATCAGCAGAGTCCCAATGTGAGTGATTGGACATTCACCACCATAGGGGGCGCCGCGACCTTTACCATAGCAGGCATTTGCGGCACGGCCGCAAAGCCGATTTCCGGGGTCACCGTTACTTTATCAGGTGGCGCCTCAAAAACAGTTACGACGGTGGCCGACGGGGCATACACATTTGCCGGTCTGGCATTAGGCACCTATACCGTTACCCCTAAAAAAACAGGCGTGACATTCACTCCTCCGAGTAAAACCTATACCGCTTTAAATGCAAACCAGAGCGCCCAGGACTTTGCGGGAGTGACGACCGGCGTGCTTAACCAGGCAGCGGAACGTGCCGTCATGTCACAAGTTACGGCGGCGAAAATCACCGCGCAAGACGTGACGATCACCTGGAAGACATCCATACCCGCAACTTCCATGGTCGAATACGGTTTAACCACGGAATATGGGATGAAAAGCGGAGTTACCACCGAGATGGTTTATAATCATGACATTCAATTGTTCGAACTCCAGAAAGGGGCCACGTATCATGCAAGGGCTGTTTCCTACACCGGGGACAACTTAAATGCAGCTACATACTCGTCGGATTTTACCTTCAAAACACCGTCATTCGAAGACAGAATAGCGGATAAGGGGAGCGTTATCATTGAGCCCAACCCGGCTTCCAGCTGGGCCATGTTCAGTTACTTACTCTACCAGCCGGCCAAGAGCGTGACCATTGATATCCTTACGCTTTCGGGGAAACTTGTGGCAACCCTGTCAAGCCCTTCGAGCTCCCTGAATGAAGGCTGGAACAAAGTAAGGTGGGACGACATCAAGCTTAAAAATGGGATTTACGTGTACAGAATGAAATTTCAAACTTCCACCAACCTGGCGGAGCAAATACAGTGCTCCGGCTTGAGGATAGCACGATAGCACTTTAGGATTGCAAGACAATTCGGGTTCAGTTCCCCCTCGACTTCCTGTTGAGGGGGAACTTTTTTTTACCTAAAGTTGTAAAATTTTCCGGTATCCACCGTACCGATATACGCCGCCGGTTGTTGAACATTACCGAGGCGATGCGTTTTCAAGGTTGGGCTGTAAAAGCATCGCCGTCGATATCGCGGCGATGAGCAATTTGCACTCGTTATCGAGATCTTTTTTGATCCAAATCACTCCCTCGTTCATCAGGCTGACGGCTGCCACGGTTTCCCCTGACTTGGCAAAAAGCAGGCCCTGAAACACCATTTTTTCTTTCGCATCGTATTTATACTCGTCGGTCATCGTCACGCTGTCTTTGCCGAAGGAAATGGCCAGCGGCGTTCCTTTTTTATAGGTGAGGAACGCTTTTTCGCTAATGTTTTTAGATAAATGCATCTCATACCGGTTGTTTGAAATTTCATCGGCCAGCAAATTGCTGTACTGAGCGGTTTTTGCGTTTAAGGAGGCAAGGCATTGCACGTCGATGGAATCGCCCGCCGAATCGTATTGGGTGAAGTGAAAACTTTGGTTCGCGGTTGTGTATCTCGTTATGTCATCGCCGACGGAGAAGCGCGTGGGTCTGTCGTTATTGACTTTTGGTGACCCGACGTTGAAGGTATTGGTGTGAAACAGGCCATAGACGACCGATTTGTTAAATGTCCAGCCAGACCGGCCGCTGACCTTCATTTCCACCGCGCTGTCGCGAAGCGCGTCATGGCCGACCAGTCCGGGCCTGACCGCCGCGCACGAGAGCGCGACCGTCATTGCGACAAGTGCGGGACCAATCGTCACTTTTGTCAATTTTACCTTATTGTTCAAACAGCTCCTTCATGACGTCGCCCTTTGCAAACGGGGTAGGCATGGTGAAGAGAGTTCCCAGCGTTGGACAGATATCGATAAGCGTTCTTTCCTTTTTGGAAACAAAATTCTTCTTGATCCCCGGTCCGATTGCCAGGAGGTATAGCTGCGTGCACCCCCGGCACTTGTCCCCATAGCTGTGGTAGTCATCGGTGTGCCTTCCGTGGTCGCTCAAAACCAGAAAAACCGTCTTGTCTTTGTAGGCTTCCACTTTTTGAATACGGTCCCAGAGGTCATAGGTAATCTGGTCCATGAGGATTATCGACTCGTAGTAGGCATTCAGCAGTTCAGCCCCCCCGCAGGCATCCTTCTGACCAGGTAATTGGCATACATGACCATTCAGTTCAGCAGTCAGTTCCTTTTCCGTCTCCGCGCCGCCGCCTGCAACAAGGCTGAGATAAACGAAGGATGGGTGTTTTTCCATGATATAAGGCAGAGTCTTCTCATAGATCGCGTTTTCGTTGACTTTCTCTTCTTTATTGGCCTCAAACACAGGCGCGTACTTCGCCCCAAACTCGGCGTTATTGCTGCTGGTCAGAATTTCGAAATTAGGCCTGCTTGAGGAGAAATAACAGGAAGTTCCGGAATCTTTTCTGGCGCTGTTCCAGTATTCAAACAGGGTTGGGAAGGCGGGACGAATGGTTGTACTGATCGGATTTTTAAAAACATGCCACACGCCCGTAAGAAGGCTCATCTGCGACGGAATGGGATAAGTGAGTTCGCGATTTTCGAACTTGGTGCAGATTGTCCCCAGAGGCCGGAGTTTGTTCCAGATATTGTCGATGTACAGGTGGTTCTTCTCGCCGAACGCATCGTCGTAGCGCACGCCATTCATCACGATAATAAAGAGATTTTTTGCCTGAGATTTCTGATTAATCGGCAAATCCGTGGCAGTCGCTGATGTGAACGCCAAGGAAAGCGCCATAAGGAGAAGAAGATTAATGGTATAGTTTTTCATTTAGCATTACTTTTGACGAAGATGGCCACTTCGGTTATTCTGTTTTTTCCGCCTTCCACTTTCAAAAATAAATCTTTGGTGAAAATGGGTTTTTCCATTTCGAAAGTAATATGATCATCAAGCCCTTCGTTTTTCTTTTTTCCCACCCATTGTAACCTGTCGAACTGGTCAGTATAACCCAATTCGCAACAATCGGAAAGGTAGTTTTTCTTTTTTTCTTTATCTACCATGGTATACACTATTACCTTGTAAATATCCCATTGTTTATTTAACGTAATTTCCGCCATGAGAAGGGCCACGGGCGCCGTCGGGCGCTCCCGTTCAAACACGTCGCCGAAATAGGTTGTTTTGTCGCTTGTGTCGGCTTCTATCTTCCCGTCAACGATCTGTTTTATGCGTATCCTGTCCGTCCTGTTAGTGGTCAGGACCGTAATACAGTCTCCATCGCGTATGTTGTCACAGCAGAGACAATGCCCCCCTACTCGATATTCACCCCACCCGGAGGCGCGGATTTTTTTGTCCGTCAAAACGATATTCGTCAGCCCGCTGGTTTCAATGCCGCTATTCTTTGAAAGAGCATCTTTTTGAACCATGGCGCTGTGTTTTGAAAGCGAATCCCCTTGGGCCATGCCGCTATTTTTTGAAAGAGAATCTCCATGGGGAATGCCGCTTATTTTTGGAAGAGAATCTTCGGCCATGAGCTTAAAACATAAAAATAAAAGGAAGAAAACAGCGGCTAAACTTGTCTGAGTGGATGAAAATAGTTTCAATGTTACATTTCCTTTTTTGGAGGTCCCCAGTTTTCCCAGGTCAATCCATTGTCCTTGCTTGTTTTTAAAAATATCCTTGACCATTTATCTATGTCTTTAGGTTCATCAAACCAGAATATATGCAATAATCCGGATGGGGTACTTGTTATTATCGGATTATGATAACGTCCCACATGCGTCGTGAGGTCCTGCTTTTCTTTCAGGGTGTTTCCCGCGGGATCGATCCGGCCATAGGAAACAATCGATTCCCCTCCTAAAAAGCTTGCCCATGTAAAATGGAGATTTCCCTCTTTGTCAAACACCACCGAAGGACGTTTTGGCGACCTCTTTTCGGGAGGATACAAACTCTTCCCGGTAATAGGGCTCTTTTCCGCCTTGGGATCAAACCTGGCGTAAAAAATCTCGCCAAGCGCGAGATCGCGTCTGTCCAGCCAGAAAAGATACGACAGGGAGCCGTCTGAAAGCATTACAGGATTGTCAATTTCGTCTTTGGTCTCTTTGGAGACCTTGGTTGTCGATAAAATTTGCTCTTTGCTCCAGGTACTGCCGTTATCGGAGCTCGTCCGGCAGACAATGGATGAAGCCATGGTATTATTGTCTTTAAATACGGAAAATCCATCGAGCAGGATATTTACACCCCTTTTATCCTCCCTGAAATCGGTCCAGACCACGACTAATTTATTTCCGTTACATGAAATGGCCGGGGGATAACAATAGCATGAGTGCTTGCCCACTTTTCCCAGAAGCATCTCATTTTCCCAGGTTAGACCCTGGTCATGGCTGGCCTTGAAATAGACCTTGTTTTCCACATCCTGCCAGATCAGATACACATTTTTTTCCCCGCAGGCAATTAATGGATAACGCGCGCTGTTGGCGTCCTTGATGATGATAAAGTTCTTTCCCCAGGTCTCTCCTCCGTCAAGGCTCCGGTTGTAATATATCTCCCCGTCGATCGTCTCGCCGTAATCTATCCATGCCAGATGCACTATTCCCGAATTCGCCGCTATCGCGGGAGGAAAACAGTCCCCGTTTTCATTGCTTATTTTTCGGGCGCCGGTCCATTCTTTTCCCTCATCCATACTGCGCCGAAAGTAGATGCTCGCATTCCTTCCCTCGGAAACAAGCCATGCCATACGGATATTGTTTCCCTCCGAGGCAATGGCGGGATACTTGCAATTCCCGGTCATGGAAATAAAGGCCGTGTCGTCCGCAAAACAGAAAACGGACAAAGACATGATCAAAAAACAGATCTCAATAAAGGTCTGAAATCTCATTATTAACCTCAGGCATTACGCCGTATTTTTTAAGGAATTTTTCAAGCATCTCGTTCTCCCTCATGGAATACATGCCATGCTCTTCGTATCGGAAAAAACGGGCCTTTTCCACCGATTTCACCTTCTCGCGCAGGTCCTCACCTATGTTGTCGGCGCCATGAATGAAAATTATTTCCCGCTTTTCGTCGAGCAACTGGTAGACTCCGCTTATCCCGGGGATTTTATTAATATTCTCTTCGGTTACTTCAAGGTCATTCTCCGGAGGCAGAATGACGGAAGCGAGATTCAGTTCCGCTTTCTTCTTCCAGGCAAGGCCTTTGTCCATCAGAGCGCCGGTAGGACAAACCGTAACACAGGCGCCGCAAAACACGCACCCCGATTCTTTATAGGAAGGACCCGTGGTCCCTAAAATAAACTCATCATTATGATAAGTAAACCCGATGACACTCTTCCCTTGCATCTTTTCGCACGCCCGTATGCAACGAGTACATCCTATACAAAGGTTGGAATTACTCGTAAAAAGAGGGGTATCAACAATCGGAATATCCTTAAAAATGTATTGCGATACATTCTCCCTGATAGTGACATACTCGCAAACCTTCTGGAATTCACAGTCGTCGAATTTGGAACAGCAACGACTCTGCTTTTTTACGCCCTGAGAACATCCTTCACGGTCACACCCGGTATTTTCGGAGCAAAATAAACAGGCATGAGGATGAAGAGAAATTATCCTCGCCAGGTTATTTTTTCGTATTTCTTTCAACCTTGTCGTGTCCGAATAAATTACCATGCCATCTTCAACAAGCGTCGCACAGGATTGAAAATCGCCTTTTGCCTCAATTTCAATGATACAAATATTACATCCACTATACGTTTTATTATCCGGGTTATTGTCCGCATTGATTTCACCGTGCCGATAGACCAGAGGCTCGGCCTTTGTTCCGGGTCCGGGCGGCAGGTCCGGATAATAACACAGGCGCGGAATATAGATCCCCGCCTGGTCCGCCGCCTCTAAAATCGAAATCCCTTCCCGGCAGCGGATGCCCCGATTATCAATGGATATGGTTACTTCTTTTGCCATGTGGCGGCAATTGCCCCTTTTTCGCACGCTTGCACACAATGGATTTTTTTTCCCTGATGACAGGAGGCGCAGGTATATTGGATCTTTTTCCGGTGCGCCTCATGGACCACGGCCACCTGCTTATCCTCTATGTCAATCATCACCGTATCGATTTTCAACGCCTTTTGAGGACATTTCTCGATACAGATTTCGCACGCATCGCACTTTTCGGCATCGATGCTTACATAATACTTGCCCGAACCGTCCGCATAGCCATAGTGGATAATCATATGAACCGCGCTTTCTGTTGGGTCAGGCTTTTTGCTCTTTTTCGTAGAGCGCCTTGGAAAAGAGGGCGGCCCCGATGGCGCCGGCCGTTTGAGGGTCCAATTCACCTTTCCCGTTTTTCGGCAGCGGAAGGCAATCGAAACCTAAAAGCCTCTCTATCCTTTTTACGATCCCCATGTTCTTTGATTGACCGCCGGTAATGACAAACTCCTTTTCAATGCCTACCTTGTTTAATAGTTCATGCATTCTTTGGGACATTGCGTTACAATACGATGCCAGCACCATTTCCTTGGTCCATCCCTTTCGTAAAAGCGATACGGCCTCGGATTTGGCAAAGACGACGCAGGTCGAACTCACCGGAGGCGGATCTTTCTCGACCATCAAGGAGTGCGCGCCCACTTCCTGTATAGGCACCGATAGAAGGTCCGCGATTACCTCCATTCCCCTACCCGTACCTGCCGCGCATTTATCATTCATGAGAAAGGAGGTTATCTTGCCCTTTTCATCAATACGGATGGCTTTGATATCCTGACCGCCCACATCCAATACGGTCTTCACCGAAGGTCCCCAGATATATGACGCTCCCCTTCCGTGGCAGGCGATCTCGGTAATCGCCTTTTTCGCCATGGGAACATTTACTCTTCCATACCCTGTTCCCACAATATAGTGAATATCTTTTTCCGTAAGTCCGGTACCCTCCAATGCCCAGCTCAATATCTTCCTTGCACTGTCGGGGCTATTTGAGCCTGTCCGCATTATGGCCCATGAATATATTTCTCCATCGAGCATGACCGCCGCCTTGGAACCCACCGAACCGACGTCAATTCCCGCGGTGATGATCTTGGCCTTTTTTGGGTCCATTCCCTCCACGGTTTTTCTATATTCAGGCCATCTCCAATATTCCTTTTTTATTGCTTTTCCGTTATCACCATCACCCAACTCAACCTTTGGCAATGAAATTACTCGGTCTTCAATATGCTCCAGGGAAGAGGAAAGCGCGGCTCCCAATGCTGAGGCAAACTCCGGTTCTTCCGGGATGAACAGGTTTACTCCTAAATTTTTCTGAAGAGAATTGACCAAGCCAACGTCTTTGGCTACTCCTCCTATAAGTACAATATCAGGATTTATACCTAATCTTCTGACCATGGAAGAGATTCTATCCGACATGGCGTCGTAGACGGCCCTCGCGATATCCGCTTTGGGAGTCCGCTGATGAATCAAGGTGACAACCTCCGATTCACCGAAAACAACACACTGGGCATTCATCGGGATAGCCTTCTCAGCCTTAAGCGATAAGGAACCCATATCTTCAAGATTCAGCTCCAGCGCCCTGGTCATTGCCTCGATAAATGCGCCCGCGCCCGCCGCACAGCGGTCATTGGCAACAAAATCAGCTATATTTCCTTTCTCATCACATTTTACCGCTCTCGCATCTTCCGCGCCCACATCGATCACCGTTCTCGCCTTTGGGAATAAATACGTGCCTGCCTTTGCTATGGCGCGCACCATGCTTACTTTTCCCGTGGCATGCGAGGTCATCTCGGCGTTTACGCCGGTAGCAATGATCTGTTTGATATCAGATTCCCGCAGGCCGCTTTGTTCCACGGCTTTGCGTATTGCGCCAATAGCGGAGGCCGCGGGATCGAACCCGGTGGGTACGATACTTTTGGCAACGATCTTTCCATCATTGACTATAACTACCTTTACATTTCTCGCGCCTACATCTATTCCCGTGCTGATCATTGTAGTCAATACTCCTTTACGTAAAGAAATCCTATTCTCTAGTTAAAATCATGATAATCATGTTTTTATCCTGAGAATCCTGATCAATTTAATACAAGTCATCGGTTTGGGTCTTTGTCGCCAGCATCTCAAGAAAGGCCTCGATTCTGGTCTTCATTTGTCCGCTGTCTTCGCGGCTGTATTCCGTGTCAAGGTAGTATATCGGAATGTTCTCTTTTTCGAATACACGCTTCAGGCGCATATATTCCATGGCATACAGATGACAGCCGCGTATGACATGATAGATAACTCCACTGATCTTGTAGTCCTTTACAAGGGTCAGCAGCTTATCGATCCTGTCCCGGTTCCCGTCTTCCGAGGTGAAACAAGGGCAGGTGCACGGCAGAATATATCGTTCCGCTATTGCTTTTAACATATCACCGGTTGACCCTTCATCGACCCCTACGGGATCGTAGAATATCCGGTCGCCGGAGCAAAATTCATCAGCGACGATCAAGCCCTGCGGTTTTGATTCTTCAATCAGATTGGGAATTTTCCAGCAATCAGGCCAGATCATCGGAGAACCGGTCAATAAAATCCTCGGCGTATTTTCCGGCGCGACGAATGCCTTTTCGGAAATTTTCCTTTCAAGCTCTTCGCAGAGTTGGTTGACCTTTTCCGTCCACCTCGGGATATCATCATAATAACTCATCTGTGACACCAGCATCGCATCCCTGCCGGAAATGACGGCGGGAGAGACTTTCCTTAATTCCAGTAATCGACGGGATGCTTCAGTGGCTTTCAGGGTCGTTTGTATTGCCGTGCGCATCGCTTTTCTATTTATCGATCTGCCCGTGAGCTTTTCAATCTTGTCCTTTATCTCTTTTATCTGTTCCAGCCAATAGTTCTTTGCCTGCGGAGTGTCCTTTATTCTGGGAACATTCATCTCCCAGACGGGAAACGCATCGGTCAAGATCTCGCACACCTTTGTTTTCCCGTCGCACGTATTCGGGGAGATTATACAATCGCACATTTCAAGGTAAGGATACAGGTCCGCCATTGCCAGGCCGATCATGGACCTGACGACCGGGCACACCTCTACCGGTACGATTCTGTCTCCAATCTTGCTTGGAGTATAGAACCCTGAATCAATACGGACGGGAATGGCGCCCGCGGCAAGGATAAGTTCAACGGGCGCGAGCATGCAGGCAAAGCCGATTACCTTTCCCCCCTGGGCCTTAAATTCACGGATCTCTTTTTCCCTTTGGCCGAAAAAATCCGCCACCTGGTCGAAATACTCCATGCTTTTAGGCCGATTCGGGACCTTTTTCATCATTTCAATGTTTTCGGAAACCGTCTTTTGAACACCAGCCTTAAAAGCCTTTTGCAACTCCTCCTTCTCTTCAGGGGCCAAGGTAGGAAGATATTTTGCTTCATTGACGTTGTTCACAGGGATTTCTCCTTTTTCATTTGACTGACTCTCACCGCGCTTGACTTTAAAAACCTCTTATATTTTGACCGGGCGATCGGAAATTTAAAGAAACCAACCTTCAACGCGTCTTTCTCCGGGCACATTTCCACGCAGCGGAAACACAAGGTGCACTCCGACGGGGCTATCTTCTCTTTCTTTTTTTCTTCGTACACCTCCGTGACCTGTACGGGGCAGCTCCTTTGGCAGACACCGCACTTGGTACAGCGTTTTCCTTCTTTACGCAATGAAAGAAGTGAAAACCTGTTGCATAATCCGAGAATGGCCCCCATCGGACAAAGCCTGCACCACATCCTTCGGATAAAAGAGGTGGTCGCCAGATAAAAAATAAAACTTACAAGCGCCAGGTATGACATCACCGAGGTTAACGGGGTGTACATGGAATCATAAGGATGCAGGATATTATCCATCGGCAGAACTTCCTTGAATCTTCCTTCAACAATGGGAAAGATTTGTTTACTCGGGCAGATTTGACAAAAGGGGGTAATGAAATCCATTTGGTATTTTCTCAAAAAGAAATGGGGAACACCTATGCCGAGAGCCAGGGCAATAAGGGAGAGTACAAGGAACCATTTGGAAAATACCGATACCTGCTTGAGAGTATCAGATAAGTTGTAATGGTCTATTTTGAGATATTTTCGAATACGGATGAATATGTCCTGTACGAATCCCAGCGGGCAGACCCAGGAGCACCAAGCACGCCCGAAGATCAACCCGAAAATCAGAAGAAGTATGATAGGAGCGAGCAGGTTAGTATACCCAACCTTCCAACCGGCGGAAAGTCCCTCCTGCAAGGAACGTATGAAGCAACTGGCTATCCGGTGGTCCGTATAATAACAGCTCAAAGTAGGAAGTACGAGGGGAATATTTTTCCACTCGATCATCCGTACCCCTAAATAGCCGACATATACGATGAGCAGGAAAAAAATTATCTGAACAAAAAATTTCAACCTGGTTATTTTCAGCATGTTATTTACCGCCATTTAAAAAGAAATCATCTATCACCGTTGCATCTTTTGCCACGTACGGGGTAGGAAAATTGAGAATCTTACCTACCGTCGGGCAGATATTAATCTGTCTCCATTTATTTTCCGTCGAATAATTTTTCCTGATATCCGGACCTAACGCCACCATAACCAGATATCTCTTACATTCGTCATCACAATCCTCCTGTAAAAGAATGTCTCCGTGGTCATTGAGAAAGAAAAAATCCGTTTTATCCTTATAGACCTGATCCGCCTGGATTGCGCCCCAGATTCTATATATGTGATCATCCATCTCCTTTAGTTGCCTCCGATATCGGACCATATCCGACGGTACGTTCTTCTTATTAAAGCTCTTTGCACCGCCCAGTATAACAAAGACAAGAGAGGGATGATTTGCTTTCATATACGCGACGAGTTTGGTATAGAGCTCTTCATCGTTATTTTTTTCTTTTGTGAACTCGGCGGTGGCGCCGAAATTTTCACCATACTCTTCATGATTGCTATACGTCAGGAAATTTAACTCAGGCTTGCTGGTGATGAAATAGCATGAGTTTTTGTCCTTCTTCAGAGCTTTGCGATAGTATTCAAACATCGTAGGTTGCTCTGGAATGTCATCCGGGTTTGCACGCCGGAGATCTTTCCAGGAACCGGTGATTATGGCGAGATGGACCAGGGCCATGTATGAAGGATTCCCATAAAAGGTAACACAGCGACTGGCATTAGGGACCAGGTCATTCCAAAGATGAGGGATATATTGATGGGTAGGGTTACCAAAGGATTCATCATGCCGGAATTGGTCACCCACGACGATAACGACATTTTTTGCCTTAAATTCGCCGAAAACATAATTCCCGTTAATGAGAAATATAGACAGCATGAGTAGTAATGAGCGTTTCATCATCAATCCACTATCCCTTTCTTTCCGGCGTTGTTTTGTCGCTCGCACTAACCCGCAAGGCGGATAAGGTTCTGTACGGGTAATTATCTACGCTAAACGCCTGCCTACCGAAGCGATAGCGCAGGCAGGCGTATATAATTCGCCTACAGAACCTAATATAACGTACATTGAAAAATTTATCAGAATTTATTGCCATTTCTATTGACAATCCCTAGAATCCACAATGGACCTGGAGGAACAAATAGTATGAAGAGATATCGTCCGTTATCCTATACGGATTATTGAATGGGTTATGCTGTGCCCCATGAGAATTGTAAAAAATGTAATTATATTTGGAGACTCCCGTCGTCAATATCGTGTTTAGTCCGGCATACCTATCCTTAATCATTAATTGAAGGGTCCAGTTTGTATGAAAGTAGTCCTCTTTATCATTGAAGAAGTCGTGGAAATTCGTGACCTGATAGCCGGTGGTTATCATAGTTTTCTCGGTAAACTTCCATTCGTAAACAAGATAGGCGCTTTGTGTCATGTTGCAATGGTGATATTTGCCGTCGAGCGTGTCTGATCTGGGGCTGTAATCCGATCTGGGGCCGTAATCATCAAATTCATAGATATTTTTGTACTTGGGTATGAGAAACATGTCTTTGGAAAAAGGGAGAAGCCAGATGTATTCACATTTATTGGTGAGGATTAAGGAAGAAATATTTTCGTCAGGGTAGTTGAAATCGAGGTGGGGAATATGTTTGGTAAATTCGTATTTGCCTCTCGTGGTGAAATTGAAGCCGCGGTTCTTGAAAATCGAATACTCCGCTATTAACATTTCGACAAACGCATCACGGTAATCCAATTGATCCTCATGGGTAGTGTACAACACGCCATTCGTATGCGTGAGGGAATCATAGCCCCAGATGGAGGTAAGCGTATGGTTGGGAATGTTGTCTTTTACATAGCGAAAATAATTGTTGATGGTAAGCTTTTTGTCCATCGCGAAATCATGGTGGAACCCGACCAGGGAGTACAGGTCGATGGCTCTTTCCGGGGCATAGATCAAACCGGCCGGCGCCGTATCCTGATAGGTCAGTTGATATGAATTCTTTTCACTCCTTTCAAACATTCCGCCCAGGGTCAGTTTGAGTTTTGGAAGGATGTCATATTTACCATACAGATGAAAACCCGAAAGCCCCTTGCTCACCTCCTGGTCCATACGGAAACTGGTACCGGAATGGTAAATTCCGGATGGCACAACATCTTCCATCCATTTCCCGGTCCTGTCATCCTGCCGCAGGTATCGCTCGCCGGGGAGATAGTAACTGGGCACATAGGGATAATCCGGATATGCGTCGTCTTCTATGTCATCCGGAATTCCATTGTTGTTCCTGTCGAAATACAAATTTGACTTGGGAGGATCACAATCATAGTTGAGGAAATCTTCCTCCCAATCATACATGTTGTTCTTATTCTTATCATACTTCACGGGGATTACCCCGTCGGGATCTCCATAGGGAACTGCATTTATCTTGCCGTCTACGCCGTTTTCCGGAAATTGGTCCTTATCGTCGTTGTCTTCGACGAGTGAATACAGGTATTTTCCGCTTCCGCTTGAATCTCCTTGGGGATAAGCCGGGTCGGAAAACGTTGTCTTATACCTCGCCTGCACAATATACCCTTCGCCTCCCAATTTCAATTTGTCGAAAATGTCGTCTTGAATATTAATGGTTGCGACATTGCCCGGGCGCGGTCTGAAAGAACCGTCAATCACCTCCTGGCTTTGGGCCCATTCGCCATAGGCCTTCAGCTTTGGAAGGTTACAACGGCCGTTAAACCCTGAGACATACAGCGCGCTCACAGAATTTGGAAAGGAATCGTTATAGCTGCCATCGAGCGAGCCGGACTTGTCCGTTACCTGATTACGCATATCTATCCACGTGGCCCCGATATCAAAAACATCCTTGACTTTTTTATTCAAGTGAATTCCATGGAGCCAGTCCGCATTGGGCGTTATTACGCTCGCCTCCTGGACCATGCCAAACGCTCCGGTATTTGAGATTCGTGAGTTGATGAACGATATTGAATTAAACCCGTAGAGTAAATCAAAAAACACGTCGATACGCGCGCCGCAAAACAAAGATTGATTGAATGTATACGGCGTAAATTCGGTTTGCACCCTGTCGCCAATCATGGCCAGGATGCCGCGGTTATCGGTCAGGTCGCCAACCTGCACCATGCCATTCAACCACTTTTTCAGAATGGGATGGAGACTGATGTTGGATTGTTCTGTATTCGCGTTTCCGTTCATTGACATATCAAAAAGATTGAACCCTTCAAGCAGATGATTGCCGAAAATGTCATAGTAGTTCCATTCGGGAACTTCACCCACCCAGGTAGGGTTCAAATAGGAACCCGTCTTGGCGTAATTTTCATATTCGGGAGGCATTTCCAATGATAAGTTTTGATTGCTGGTGGAAGGGTAATTGGATAATGCCAGCGCATCGGTCAGAAAAAAAAGGAGGGCTGTTGAAAACAGGCAAACCTTATAATAACAGGGTGTTTTCATGGTACAAAATCTCCTTGATATAGTAAACCGCTTTTTCATAGGGGCCTCATTGCGCCTCGGCATTCAAATTCATTTTCCAATGACGGATAAACCCCCGCTTTCCAACTCACTGGATTCGCCGGGTAAAACTCATCTTTGTCCCCCATCAGCATGAGGATTGACAATCTGTATGGTATCAAAGGTGTAGTCATCTATACCATCGCTACTCCTCATCACAAAGAGCCGGCCGTTCTGAGGGAGTACCAACCCGGATAGAGGAGAGGCGGCTATCGGCACGGTGTCGAGGAATCCGCCAAGGCTGTCGAAGGCAAGGGGCACGATACCTGGTACGCCGCCGGTATAAGTCTCGACTCCTAAATCAAGGTGGCTTTGCCCGATCCCGATATCCATTGGGTTCCCCACGGTATCAACGCTATCAGTTTGGATCTGCCCGCTTAAAATGATGCTCACACGGCTTGCTCCTCCGGAGGGGAATTCATTTAACCATCTGATCGAATCGGTGTGCATACTATAAATATACGGCGCGAAAGGGTAGACCTTTGTGATTGGGGCGGACACTGTTTCCATGCCCCCATTGAAGCTGCTAAGGGGGTCATTTTCGCTGCACTGCATTGTCAATACTAAAATGCTTCCCAGCAACATCACCATTATTACTTGCCGCATAGCGCCTCCACTGGCCGATAAGAATTGAATTTCTCCATGCTTGGATTGAGCGTTCCAAGGTGCTGGTTTAATCGCTTCATTTCGAGCGTCCTGGAGCAATCCTCGATCTTCACGCTACCAAGAATTTTCTGTATCATTATCGTTAGAAATTACATGTATCATTATCGCTTAAAATTATATGTATCATTATCGCTTAAGGATTATATTTATCATTACCGTTTTAAGGGTTATATTTATCATTACCGTTTTAAATTATATGTATCATTATCGCTTAAGGATTATATTTATCATTATCGTTAATGTCCGTCCTATAAAAAGATTTTTTAAAATACCTCCGGGTAATGAAAAAAGCAAGCGGAGAAATTTTTCATCCGTTGGATACGGAGCAATTTACAAAACCGTCAAGGCGCGTCAATTGTTAAGAGAAGCCAAAAAACATTTTTTTGTGGCGTATTACAATAATTGTGGTATATTTCAATAGTATATTTTTTATACTTAAAAGGAGAATGCATGGACAATCGGGAAAGGGAAAAAAAAGGTGACGGGAGCGCGAACGACGTCGATCGGCGTGACTTTTTAAAGTTTTGTTCCGCGGTTGCCGTGGCCATTGGCCTGGCGCCGTCGTTTGGTTCCAGAGTCGCCGCCGCGCTTATGGCGGCGGACCGGCCACCTGTTCTTTGGCTCCATTTTTCGGAATGTACGGGATGCACCGAAGCGACGCTTAGGAGCGTCAACCCCTTTTTCGACGACCTTATCCTGGGCACTATATCGCTCGACTATCACGAAACGCTCATGGCCGGGGCGGGCGCCACCGTTCACGACATACTCACCACGTCGGCCGAAAATTACAAAGGTCAGTTTTTTTGCGTGGTCGAAGGCTCCATTCCTACCGCTCAAAACGGGGTTTTCGGAACTGTCAACGGCCGGACTATGTTGAGCGTCGCGCAGGAGATTTGCCCGAAGGCAAAGGCCATCATCGCGATTGGGAATTGTGCGTCGTTCGGCGGCATACCCGCGGCAATCCCTAATCCCACGGGCGCGAAAAACGTCATCGCGGCCCTTAAAGACCTGACGCTTCCGCCGGTGATCAACGTTCCCGGTTGCCCGCCGAATCCGGTTTCGTTCGTGGGCGTCATCGCTAATTATTTACTCAAGGGAACGCTCCCGGAAACCGACCAGTACCTTCGCCCGCTATTCGCTTACGGCTCCACCGTCCATTCGACGTGCCCATTTATCCTGGATACCGACCCGACGACCGGACGCTGCCTGAAACCCAAAGGATGCAAAGGCCCGAATACCGTAAACAATTGTACAACGGTCAAATACAACAATGCCACGAATTTTCCCATGAACGCGGGGCATGTCTGTATCGGATGCAGCGACCCGACCTTTTGGGACATGAACACGCCTTTCTGGGGTTTTCTTGCCGCGGATACCCAACTTCCTCCCACGCCTCTTGAAATTTTCGAGAAAGACGTGCAGCCCATCGCGGTAAAGCCCTCTGTGCGCAAAATGGCTCCATCCCTTATACAAAAGAGAAACGAGGAAGTCTTCGATGTTCTCGGTCGCCGGGTTTCATCGGCGGCGCAGAGAGTTCCGGGCCGGCACAAAACGCCGGGTATGTACATAGACAAAACCCAATCGCGCATGCGCAAGATTTTGGGTTTGTAAAATATCGGTAAAGCCGTTCCTATTGCCGCGATAGGGCGCGCTTAAAGAAACGAAACCCGTTCAAGGAGAAGATAATGGCTCGAATAACGATAGATCCGATTACCCGAATAGAGGGTCATTTAAAAATCGAAGTCGAGGTTACCAACGGCGTTGTCAGCGACGCTTGGAGCAGCGGGACGCTTTTCCGCGGCATAGAGATTATTCTCAAGAACCGGTTGCCCGAAGACGCCTGGCTGTTCACCCAACGCGCTTGCGGCGTTTGTACCTATGTCCACGGCGTGGCGTCGGTCAGGTGCGTTGAGAATGCCGCTTCGGTCACGATCCCGGACAACGCGCGGATCGTCAGGAACCTTCTGATGGGCGGACAGTACGTTCATGATCACCCGATCCATTTTTACCACCTTCATGGGCCCGACTGGATCGATATCGTCAGCGCCCTCAGCGCCGACCCGGCCGCGACCGCGACTTTGGCCCAAACGTTATCCCCCAATGCGCCGGTCATTGACTTCTCGGCAACCAAGACCAGGCTGCAAACCTTCGTCTCAAGCGGCCAGCTTGGCCCCTTCGCCGGCGGTTACTGGGGTCATCCGGCCTATCTTTTGACTCCCGAAGAGAACCTCTTGTTCGCCGCGCATTACCTTTTCGCGCTCAGGCAGCAGATTAAGGCAGCCCAGATGCACGCAATTTTCGGAGCGAAAAATCCGCACATCCAAAGCCTTCGCGTGGGCGGCGTGACCTGTAAATTCGACATTGTTGCGGACCGCATCACGCTATTCAGGACGCTACTCACCGACATGCGCAATTTCATCGATACCCTCTATATTCCCGATGTCAAATACGTGGCGAAAAAATACGCGGCCTGGAAGTACGGCGGATTCGGCAATTACCTTTGCTATGGAGAGTTTCCCTTGGCGAGCGCCGAAGCGACAAGCAACATGCTTCCCGCCGGCACGATCATGAACAAAGCGGTTTCAACAATAAACCAGGTTGACATGGCGCAAATCTCCGAGCACGTCGCCCACAGTTGGTATAACGGGGCATCGCTCGCTCCCGCCCAGGGTCAAACCGATCCCAACTATACGGGGTACGACACGACCGCCCGGTATTCCTGGCTCAAGGCGCCTCGCTATAACAACCAACCGATGGAAGTGGGACCGCTTGCCCGCATGCTCGTTGCCTATGGAAAAAACGTTCCCGCAGCGGTGAGCCTTGTAAACGATGTCTTGCAGTACGCCGGTCTTACCGCGGCCGACCTTCATTCCGTTCTCGGAAGGGTTGCGGCCAGGGCAATAGAAACGAAAATCATCGCCGATGCGATGGATACATGGCTTAATGGCCTTGACCCAGCGGGTGTATCACTCATTACTCCCACGATTCCGGCTTCCGCGATGGGAATGGGAACCAACGAGGCGCCCCGCGGCGCTCTGGGTCATTGGATCAACATCCAGAACAGCAAAATCGGAAATTACCAAATGGTGGTGCCGTCGACCTGGAACCTCGGCCCACGCGACGCCAACGATGTGCGGGGGCCCGTCGAGCAGGCGCTCATCGGCACCCCGGTCGCCGATCCGTCGAAGCCGATCGAAATCCTTCGTGTCGTTCACTCCTACGACCCGTGCCTGGCCTGCGCGGTCCACGTGATCGATCCGAAACGGGACAAAACGTATATAGTAAAAGCAGTATAAGGGGAATGCTTTACAATGAGCAAAAACGAGGTCCTCGTTCTCGGCGTTGGAAATATTCTTTGCTCCGATGAAGGCGCGGGCGTCCATTGCGTTCACCGGTTACAGCAACGGTACTCGTTTTCCGGAAATGTAAAACTGCTTGACGGCGGCACGCTTGGCATGCGGCTTTTGGGCGCTCTTCAGGAATCGAGCTATTGCATCGTGGCCGATGTGGCGACCCGCGGATTTCCACCCGGGCGCGTCATGCGCCTGGGAATGGGGGACATTCCAAAGAGCTGGGCCGCGAAAAACTCGTTGCACCAGGTAAACTTTTCGGAGACACTCGCGGTCGCGCAATCTCTTGACATTTTGCCTGCCATTGTGATTATCGGCATCGAGCCGCTCGATATCGAAACGCCGTCACTCTCGCTCACGGCGCCGGTGGCCGAAAAAATCGACGAAATGTGCGCGCGCATACTGGATGAAATCACGGCCGCCGGGGGATCATACGAGCCCAAACCGGAGGTCGATCTGGAAGAGGATGTTTTTAAGAGTACGGGGCCGGTGAAACCATCTTTCGACGGTGATACTACCAAACGATATAACAACCTTCACTTCTTTACAATATAATAACTTATACTTTGTTGGCCGCTGGCCACACTAGAAAGGATTCAGTATGAAGAAAATGTTTGTCTGCGCAATCGTGATCGGTCTCTTCGCTCTAAACCAGGGGACCTTTGCGGACAGCCTGTCCGTATCTTTTACGAGTAAGGAAATAAGCGGAAAAACGTACAGCCCGGAACGTGATGTCGTTGTTTATATACTCAATGCCGCGGGAAAATTCATAAGAACGGTCGGCATGTGGGGTTTTGACCGAAGCGATTGCCAAACATGGGCCACCTTAAGCAAAAGCAACGTGGTCGACGCGGTTTCGTCGGCGACCGTAACCGGGGCCTCATCGGATTTAAGCGTGACGTGGAACGGCATGGACACGAATGCTCAACCGGTTCCCAACGGAACATACTGGTTGTGCCTGGAAGCAACGGCATCGGACAAGAATACGTCGGCGCCCAGGCTCAAATGCAAGATCGTGCTTGACGGAACATCAAAAACATCCACGACCGCCGATTCCTCATTAAATAGCGGGTCGACCTATTTCACCGCGCTGAGCATTTCCATTAAAGGAAATGGAGCGGCTATCCGTCCGCCCGTAAGCGCGTCAATAGGCGAAAAACGGATGTTTTTCTTTTCGATAGGGAGCAGCCGAATAGCCGTTTCGACAAGCGGGAAAGAAACCTTTTCCGTTGAGCTCTTCACCCTGCACGGCGCCAAGGCGGCCAACCGGGTCCTCCTGTCGCCGAAGGACCTGGCCGGCGCCAACGACCTGTTCCGAAATGTTTATCCGGGTATGTATATAGTGAAAGTTTCGTCGCAGTCCGGATCAATACAGCAAAAGGCGCTTGTCGGAAAGTAGCTTGGCGGGATGGCTGGAGGCATACGATCGGTAAAACCATCGAAGTATGCCTCCGCGTTCTTGCGTGGAATTTTAAAAAAGCCAAACACTACTTCCCGCACTGCTGCGTTTGCTGCCAGACAGTGTCCGCGCTGGCCGTGTTCAACCAGTCCGTTATGTCCTGCGGGAGGTTTTGGCACAAAGCATTGTAATCGAAATTAACAAAACGATAGTCCTGGTGCAATCTTTGTATTTGCCAGGGCAGGGTCCATAGTGTGTTATATTGCGCATCCAGATAATTGATGTCGCGCAGCAATCCAATCGATTCAGGGAGGGAATCAAGGGAATTATTTCGGATGATGACCGCCTTGAGTGAGTGGCAATAAAAAAGTTCTTCGGGAATCGAAGTAATTTGATTGAATCCCACATCAATGACTTGGAGTGAACCGCAGTTTCCCATCCCATCAGGTAATCTGCTCAATTGATTATAAGAAACGTCAAGATTCACCAATGAATCCAACTTACCGAGTTCCGCGGGCAGGGATGAAATTCTGTTGTTTTTAACCGATAGTGTCTTTAAATGCAGCAGGTTTCCAATCTCCTGAGGAAGACTTGAAAGGGTATTTCCTTCGGCTGAAAGCACCTGCAATTCATAAAGTTGCCCTATTTCGGACGGCAGCGTGTTGACTTTTTTATAATCCATTCTTAATTCCGTAATCCTGAACGGCCACGGCCCGACAGTTGCCACTTGCTGCCAGATAACGGAATGCAGTCCGTTGCTATCGAGGATCCGGTTAAGCGCAATGGAATCCGCCGGGAAAATAGATAGTGACTTCCTCGGCAAATCAAATTGCCCTATATCATATTTCGCTCCTGAAACAATAGCTATCCCGGAGGTGTCAAATGATAAATAAACCGGACTATTGGAAACGAACCGTACGGTATAGGCGCCTTCGGGTATATCGGCCAGGACAAAATCCCCGGACGGGCTGGTTGTCGCGTAAGCGTCAAGCCCGTAAACATACGCGGTGACGCCCTGGGCCCCTTCGAAGGACGGCGGGATCTTCCCCGTTATCGAACCCGTCGGCCTCAACGTTTGATGAGCAAAGACCTTTAAGGAATTTGCGTTGCTGACCGTACACGCCAAAAGCGCCGCATTACGGTTCCCATCGATTATTTCAATTTTATATTTACCGGTGTCAACATTTCCGAAAAAGAATTTTCCGGAATCATTTGTCTCCGTGCCTCCATAATAGAGGCTGGTTTTTTTCAATCCATCCTGCGTGGTATCGATATAATCGGCGCGGCGGAGCTTGACAATTGCACCTGAAACGGGGCTATTGTTCGTGTCGACGACGCTTCCGGCGATTCCCACGGTCTCGGTGCCGCTCCCGCCCCTTTGAGACACATCGGTCACTTCCCGGCCGCACCCTAAAAGTAAAACGGCAATTAAAAAGCCGGCACTGCAAATTTTAGTCCCGTTCATGAGAAGCGCCCTTGTGGTATTTTGACAGAGGGAATATCTGAAAGTTGATTTGATACACCCGGTCGACGGGGTTCGGGTCATTTTTGACAAGCTCCAGCAGTTCCCGCCTGAAGTTTTTCAACTTTTCGCTCAGCGTATGGTAGAGCGGCCCTGAAAAGCTCAGGGTCAGCGTTGAAATGTCCCGCTCCTGCTTGGGAAACCGGTCTATCGACTCTTTTGCCAGGTCAAGGGTCGAAAGCTGGAAATTATTAATGGCGACCGTTTTGGCATCATATCCGGTGCTTATTAAATTGTCAGTCTGGGAATAAAACCCGTCCGGACCTTTTTTAATCAGCCTCAGCCGTTCGAGAAGGGTAATGGCTTTCTTGGCCTGGGAAGGACTGATGGGCGGGTCAACGCTTTTTGCGAGTTCCTTATAATCACCGTTAAATTTATAAAAAGCGAGAAGCTCCCGGACCGCCACATAGTACCATTTCTCAAAAAACTTATATTGCGATACTTCGACGATCTTAACTTTTGATTTTGAAAAGGCGAGTATTTTCTCGAACCATCGCTTTTTATCCGCATGGCTTTTGGCCTGATTATACAGCACCAAAAGGCCGAAATAATCGGCCTCGCTCTTTTTAAGTTTGCAAAAATCGACGAATTTCAACGCTAATTCATTGGAAATGTTTGTTTTTCCCTGGAGTATTTTTGAAAAAAAACCCGAAGAATTGAAACCGACCTTTTGGGCGATGTATCTGTGGGAAAAATGGGGGTTGCGCTTTTTTTCCGCTTCATAAAAATCAAGCAAATATTTTCGATAATCGGAATAAGTAAATATATCTAACATAAATTAACCCCTGTTGGCCTTTAATATACTGGCAAAAGGAGAAAATGTCAATACAAATGATTGTTCTATGCGCTTCCTGGCTTTTTTAGTGATTATTGCAAATATTCGATGCTTTCGAAAATTGGAGCGTCTATTCGGCTGTTTTTTCAATGCATGCGGCAATCGCCGGAATATTTCCGCGGGGCGACAAGGTAATAAATTCGGCGGGTGTCGCTTCTAATATGCTCCAGCCTTTCGCGCCGCTGAAATGTTCCTCAATTTCCGTCCGCGTGACTTGTTTGGGGGTGTTGGGCAAAATCCAACAGGTTTTGAATTTCCGGTTCAAGCAAGGCCGTTTTGCTTTTGCATGTATCAATGGCTTTTTCGGCCATGTCCACGCCGAGTACCGGAAAACCGCGACGCGCGATTGCTATGGCCAAGTCGCCGGTCCCGCAGCCTACGTCAAGAATCGGGCCCATGAGCGGGTATTTGTCGAACAGCTCGGTTAACGCGGGTTGGGCCTTGCCGATGTCCCACGGCGCGCGACCGTGGTACATCGAATCGAAAAAGGCGGGGCGGTTATTGTTAGGTTGGTCCATTGGGAAGTCCCTTTTAAAACTCTAAAAAGTCAATAGTGTTGCCTTTACAATTAGCACATATGTGTTACTTTCCATACTTCGCCTGTTTTTCCTTCACAACCATTTGTCGGGTCTTTCCATCATTCTTATAAACAACGAAAGGTGTATGAGTTGCCGCAGCAATTCGCCGTGCTTTTTCCGAAGCACGACGCAATGCAGGCTCGACCTTTGCAAGGTCGGGATCTTTGATTTTTGTTCTATTCATATATTCACTCCCTCTTCAATTAATTTCGGGGTCGGGCCCGAATTATCATATATTACCCACGCATTGACAATACGCCGATAAACTGTTTGGAAATTCCTTTGCCCTGCGGAAAAACGACGCCGAATCACATGAACCGGAACTGAATGCCCTCCTTGTTTGGCTCTCACAGCTACACGCCTAATTGCTATCCCGACGTTCGGCAGCCACAGATAAATAAGCTTGATTTGATACCCATGCTTTCGCCATTGTGGAATCAGGCGTGCATAGAGCAATCCGCTCAATGTTGTCTCAAAAGCGAAGCTCTCGCCTCGACGGATATGCTCATGGATTTCTTTAAGCATTAGACGCCCCGCGCGAATTGCCGCTACTTCAGGTTGGAAAGGCTCCAACCCCATTGCAATTAGGTCAGCATTCACGAAAATCGGACACCCGGCTTCTTTCGGTAAATATTCGCATGCAAACGTAGTCTTACCTGCTCCATTAGGACCGGCAATAATAACAATCTTTTTATCCGATCTTTTCAGCACCGTTTCCCGCCATTTTTAAGAAATCTTAATTAAAATATATATTCGCCTGACTGACCCGTCGGATGCTTTCAAGCGCAGGCGCCTTGCTTCTAAATTTTATTTTCAAATATAAATTTCCTTTAATATCGTCCGGTAAATCTCTAGATCTTCCCGCGAAAAGCAGCAGAACGTTATTTTCGAGGCCATCACAATATAAACTGTCATTTGCTTCCAGTCAACATTTTCATGCCACAAATAATTTATATAAATCCGCTCGATTTATTTTTTTAATCCCTGCAATAAATTTTCCTTTCTTGCGTCTTTATAACCATACGGTAAAATTCATTCTAATTAACAGATCTTCAATGGGTTGGATAGGAACCATATTCCATTTTAGTTTTTAAACTTGAAATATAATTTGGGATCAGTTATTTTAAATTTTAGACCTTTTCCGTCAAAAAGTCGAAAATATGACCCCTGAACACGCAAAAATCTCCGAAGAAAAGCATCAGCTTATCCTCAATGCGGCCCAAAAGCGTTTCGCCCATTTTGGCATTTCCAAGACCAGCATGGAAGATATAGCCGCAGATATTGGCCTGAGCAAATCCTCTTTATACTACTATTTCACCACAAAAGAGGACATTTTCAAGGCCGTTATCGCGCGCGAGCAGGAAATATTCATTGCCCGCATGGAAGAAATATTAAAGAAAAACATTCCGGCGGGAGAAAAACTGGAACAATACATCCTCAACCAACTTTCATTTTTAAACGAACTGACAAACCTCCGCGTCATAAACAGCCAGGCCTACGATGAGTTGCGCCCCATGATCGGCGACCTCTTCAAGAATTTTTCCCACGAAGAATTACGGCTCATGCGCCACATCATGGAAGAAGGGAAATCACGAGGGGAATTTGACATCGAATCGACTGAGAAAAATGCCGAGCTTTTGGTACACCTTTTGCAAGGATTTCGGATACGGTATTCAAAACACGCTCTTGACCAATTTTCCGATAAACAATCCGAATATCATCGTCTTGAATCGGAATTAAAGTTATTTGCCCAGGTGATTTGTCACGGAATAAAAAATGCACCCATTGGAGAAAAAAAATGAACCAACAAGGCCAACCGATTTCAAAACCCCCTTTTGCTGTCCAAGAAGACCAGCCTATCGACGAAGTGCCGATGTTCAAACGGAAACGTGTGATAATTCCCCTGTTATTGGCGCTCGTCGCGGTGATCGCGGGCGCGTGGGTTTGGTACATGGAACAATCGAAATCGATTGCCACCGATGACGCCTACCTCGAAGCCTACCGCTCCACCATAAGCTCAAAGGTTCCCGGCCGCATTGTTATGCTCAAGGGCGATGAAGGCGATACCGTGGCAAAGGGCGATACGCTCGTGCGGCTCGACGATTCCGATTTACGCGCCCAGTTTCAAAAAGCCGAAGCATCCTTGCGCTTTCTGACCCGAAGCGTTGAAATATCATCGGTAAACAAGGCAAAGGCCCTCGACGATTACGCCCGTATCGAAAAGCAGTTCAAGGCCCAGGTGGTTTCGCAGGAGCAATACAACCACGCGGAAAGCGCGCGCAAACTCTCCGAAGCCCAGCTTGATAAAGACGAAGCCCAGATAGCCACCGCCCAGGCCGACCTTTTAATCGTAAAAACACAGATCGCCGATATGGTCATCATCGCCCCGTTTTCCGGCATCATCGCGAAACGATGGGTGCTCGCCCAGGACGTTGTCCAGCCCGGTCAGGCGATTTTTTCCATGTTCGACCACAAACACGTCTGGATAACCGCCAATTATGAAGAGACCAAACTCAGGAACATCCGCCCCGGATTGCGCGTGCGGATTTCCATAGACGCCTATCCGGGCGTGGAGATCGCCGGCAAGGTCGAAAGCATCGGCCGTTCCACGGCGTCGCAATTTTCGCTCATCCCCGCGAACAACGCGGCGGGCAACTTTACTAAAATAACCCAACGCGTTCCCGTAAAAATAGCCGTCGAGTCCGCGCCGCCAAGCGTATCGCTTTTGCCCGGACTGTCGGCATACACGCGCATTTATCCGAAGTAAAAACTCATGAGAAGCCGTTTCGTCAAATCGGTCCCGTCGCTGCACCACGAACATGACTCGTACAAATGGTGGGTGCTCGGCAACATCATGATAAGCACCTTCATGGTGGTGCTCGACTCCACAATCGTCAATACGGCGCTCCCAAAAATCATGGCGTCATACGGCATTTCCGTCGATATAGCGCAGTGGATACTTACCGCGTATATGCTCGCCTTTGCCGTCATGCTTCCGACGTCGGGGTGGCTTGCCGACAGGTTCGGCTATAAGCGGACTTACGCCGCGGGACTCATCATTTTCACGCTGTTTTCACTTTTATGCGGAGTATCGTGGAATGAGAAGTCCCTCATCATAATGCGTATCGGCCAGGGCATGGGCGGAGGACTGCTCCAACCCATCGGCATGGCCATTATCTTCCGGGAATTTCCCCTTAAAGAACGCGGCATGGCCATGGGCTTCTGGTCGATTGCCGCCGCCGCCTCGGTGTCGCTCGGGCCAATGGTCGGCGGCTTTATAGCCGACAATTTCGATTGGCACCTTATTTTCACCATTAACGTGCCGGTGGGCATCATATGTTTCTTTGCGACCTGGGTAATCCAGCGTGAATACAAGACCCACCAGGACCATCCTTTCGATTTCATGGGCTTTATTTCTTTGGCGGTGTTCCTGGGTTTTCTGTTGTATGCCCTTGCAAGCGGCAATGCCGCGTGGAACACCGGCGGGTGGACATCGGACTTCATAATAATGTGTTTCGGAATAGCCCTGATCGGCTTCGTGGTTTTCATGGTAACGGAACTCAACGTAAAACACCCCTTGGTGCGACTCAGGCTTCTTGGCACTCGCAACTTCGGCCTCACCAATTTCGTTCTTTTTATTTTCGGCATAGGGATGTTCGGCAGCGTCTTCCTTATACCGTTGTATCTGCAAAACATTCTAGGGTATACTGCTTTGCAATCC